>Ga0137404_10002986_pt1 | contig 11282 bp, 8 predicted proteins | sample CZOMad2_1_16fung_FD_108285 | JGI IMG/M metagenome (GOLD analysis project Ga0137404, IMG submission 108285) | Vadose zone soil fungal communities from Angelo Coast Range Reserve, California, USA - CZOMad2_1_16fungal (Illumina Assembly) | ecosystem: Environmental > Terrestrial > Soil > Vadose zone...
ACCAAGAATTCGAGCATTACGCTTCAAGCACCGCTCCTGGACAAGGTGTAACAAGAGCAGAATACTCTGCTAATAAAGAGAAGTACCCACCCAAGAACAGAAGCCGTGCAGATTTACCTTCAGGCGATAACAGACCAACTGCTGCTGGGCCTTCCCCAAATAGCGGTTCCGCTTGGACACCTAAAAAGTAAGAGGATAAATGCCTCAGAATCCAAATAATCCTACCCAGTTTCCGGGTGAGGATGTTCTCCTTGACACATTAAGAAGCTCTAAACTTTCTGACGACCAACGTCAGAAGATTTGGGATGTCTACCACACGCCCGGAGAAGAACACGATTTCGTCGGCGCATTAAACAAGACCGACATGGGCGACGACATTAAGCAGACTCTTTATGACATCCGTTATAAAGGGTTCAAGAATCAACCAACTACACCACAGGCTCCATCTCCTACGACAGATAGTCGTCAGGCGGCGGAGCCTTTTTCTACTGGGGCATATCAGGCTCGCAAGGGTGGGCCAATATTAAATGTCAATCAATCTTCAATCAACGCCTTCGCCCAAGGTTTAGAGAGAATGTTCGGCATTGCTAAACCACCATCGGAAGACCTTCCTCACCCCTTCTTAAACGCCATTGGCCAGGTGATGACTAGTGCAGGAAAGCTTGCTGATGCAACAATACGCGACCCCTTTGCTCCTGCACATGCACTAGTTGATGCCGTTTCAGGTGCAGTTAGTGATGTTGAATCTGGCATCAAACATAGAGACCCTCGTCAAGTAGCAGCTGGTACTGGCGAGACCTTAGGGCTCGTTGGAGATGTTGAAGCTATTAAAAGAGCAAATAGAGTTCGCTCTCTTACTACAGGACCCATTAGGGGTGGGATAGAATCTGGTGTTATGGAGACCCTCACCCGTGAAAACGCAAAGCGTCTCCAAGACTTAGGTTATACAAACCAACATATTACCCAAATGGATGCTGTCACAATTGATGGTATCCTTAAGGGGAATGTAAGAGCTAACTACTCGCCTGTTGATGTAGATGCCCCTAAGCCGTCTCGTGCAAGTGTACCCTCCGGTGAACAGGCTCCAACTAGACCAACCGAAGCAGTAAAGGGTGGTAGGGCCTCAGCATCTAACCAAGCCGCCGCTGCACCAGTAACTTCCCAGGTCTCAACAGTCCCAACCCAGTCTCCTGAACCCGCACCACAAGGTCCTGGCGGAGACTTCCGTGGCATGAGTGGCCCACTCCGTCCGTGGGACCCAACAGGGAAAGCATTCGCTCGCGGCGGCACAATCGGCATGGACCCACTCGACCTGATGGCTCCTAAGCCTCAAGGTGATACCCGTCCACAAGTTGACCCAATCACCGGGGCTACTAAGGATGCTACGAAGGTTTCTACATCCACCATAAAGGGTCCTATTAATATCCCCGGTTTTCCTGACCCATTGCAGGCTACTCTTGAGTCTCGTTATCTACTAAGTAAGCGTCCTAAGTCTCCGTATGCGCCTTCTGAGAAGGCTGAATTGATGGGTGCACCGAGGACCCCATTAGGTCCTGAGTTTGAGGCTGCTCAAATTGCTCACGATGTTGAGCGGTCTAAGGCTATCCTTCGTGACCCAAAGGCGACGGCTGAAGACAAGAGGATTGCTGCTACTAGGTTGCATGAAGGTATTGTTACTGCTCCACCTGACCCAGTTAATCGTGGACAAGAATCTGGTGTAGCTCCTGCTGACCTGTACTATAAGCCAGTTGCTCCTCCTCTTACCCCTTCGTCTGAAGCTCCTACGCCTTTCCCTGAACCTGTAGAGCCAAGTGTAAAGCGTGCTGCTCCTGCTTCACATGAACTTCCTCAGGAAGCTCAACGTGGACTTGATTTGATGATGCAGACGAAGAAACTTATTGATGAAGCTCCTACGGAGCTAGCTAAAGCTGCTGCTCAAAAGCGTTGGGATGATATTGCTAAGACAACTAAAGGTTTGCTTAAGTATCACCTATCTGCTTTAACTCCTGAACAGCGTCAGTTACTACTTGATGACCAACTTGCTAAAGCTGAACGTCACCAGAAACAAGCTAATGCAATCAATGACATCGTAGCTGGCGACAAGATGGCCCAAGCTTTGCGCGAAGAGATGAAGGGTCCTCGTGAGGGTCAAGGTGAAACTGTTGGCAGATTAGGTACTAAGTCTCAATTCTCTAAGTCAACTGGTGGACCCATTAGGGTGGTAGGTACACTCCACGGTGATATCCGTGCGGTTATCCATGAGATGCTTGGCGATAAGACTTCAATGCAGTTTGACGAGATTGCGGTTGACCAACGAGCAAGAGCTAGAGAACAGGGCTTAGACCCTGATACTGTTCAACCTGAAGGGTATCGTAAGGTTGGTCCTGATGAATTTGCAGCGATGCGCCTTGAAGCAAAGAATGAACTACAGGAACTTCAAGATAACTTTAAGAATCGTTTGAAGTCAATTGTAGAAGATAGGATTGAAAAGAATCCATCACTTATTCAAGAACAGGGCGAGGAAGCTATAAAGAGTATTCATGCTCAAGCTTTGAGGGAATTACTTGCTGAGAAAAACGAAAAGGGTGAAACTATAACGGAGAATATTAATAGACTCCGTAAGCTACTTGGTCGAGATTTACAGCGGCCATTATATGTTAGGAAGGGTGAGCCTGTTGTTGAAGGCGGAGTTGTTTCGGCCCCAGGAGCTATCCCCGCTAAGTCATTAGAAGTCGCACGTCGTATTTGGGATAAGCAGCTTAACAAGATTCCAGAGGACCAAGCTTGGGTAAAGAAGGCTGACGAACATAAAGAACAGAGTCGCTTGCACCGGGCTATTGCTCAGGGTGTGAAAGCCTTCCTTGACGTTAAGCCGCCTAAGGGGAAGGAAGGCGAGTCTGGGTTTATTGGAGACCAAGGACCAGGACGTGCCTCCGATATTAACGTACCAGATATTCAGAGGGTTGTCCAAAATGCTGTTAAGGAAGGTCTAAAGGTTTGGACCATTGGTGATGATAAACCTGCTACCTTTAGAGGTTGGATATCACCTGATGGAAAGAGATTTATTACTACCGAATCACCTCTTGGTCTGGAAGACCATGATACAATTGCTTGGTTAGCTCTCAGTAGTCCTAAGGTTCGTGGCGGTCAGTCTGAAAAAGCATTTTTAGAAGCAGGTTGGATTCGCAAGGAAAATCACGGTAGCTATTCTGTTGGGAATCTTAAAGATAGTACAATTGATACTATCGAGATGGATTTGATTCGTAATCGTAGTACCAGTTCAGGGGTTGTACTTGATGTATGGAGTCCTGAAGGCATTCGTTCTATTGATATTGATGCTGGTTGGGAAGACTTAAAATCAGCTATAGGTCAAGAGAATCGGCGTCAAAGACTAATATCACAAACACAATCAGGTAAGCTTGGTGGTGTGTTACCACTTGCTGGAATGACTATTGGTGGTGTGGCTGGAACTGTCGCCGGACATGTTCTCGGTGGACCTACAGGAGCAGTAGTTGGTGGGACAGTCGGTATGTCCCTTGGTTTCATTATGCCTGCTATGTTGCAGACTCGCGCTGTCGGTCAGGCCATGAAGACTGTAGCTAGTGCCGTTCGCAATGCTGGATTGACTCTAAAGACTTGGTTCCAAGGTGTACCACAGGTTAGTGCAACTGGCATAGACCCTGACATGGACAAGATTCTTAAAGAGCAGATGGCACACGCCGACCGTTCGTCTAAATGGATTGAACGAGCCAAGCAGCTTCCTACTACTATCTACAAAGGCTTCGACCCATTCGCTTACGTCGCTGATAAGAAGAATATGGGTATGATTGGTAAGACCCTAATGAGCTTTGACCCGCAAGGTCGAGTGTTTAGGGACCTTACTATTCCTGATAATCAAAGCCTATACGTCGCATTAGCGAACGCCAGTGGGGATGCATTAGGCCAACGTCGTTATCAGAATATGACTTACAACGACATAAAGGTTGATGCAAACAAGGCTGGATTGCGTGAAGCTTTAGACCGATACCTAAACTACAAGGCATACCAACGTACCAATGAAGTGCTCCAAGAACACATAAGCACGTTAGATAGCCAAATACAAAACCTACAAACAAAATTACAAAGTCCATCTAACACCGTCCGTCAAACTGTTGCCCTACAAGACGACTTAAAAGATACGCAGAAGATGCGTAATGAAATACAGGAAAAGGTTGACACAGGAAAGGCTACTCCTGGTGGATACACTTCTAAAAAGATTCAAGACGGCCTTGATAAACTAGAACAACACCTTGGACCCCAACAGTTCTCTGCTGTCCAACAGCTTGCTCAACGTGCGTTTCAATCTCGTGAGCATATCCTAGACTTACTATTTGACAGTGGCATCATTAGTCAAGATGCTTATACTCAATTCAAATCTCGCGGCCCTGAGTATGTTCCTATGGAACGTATTATGGATGACTTAGAGAACAAACGGTTCACTTCTCCTACGTCACCATTACATCTCCGTCACCAAACGGTTATTCAAACTCTTGAAGGCAGCACGCGCACCAACGTCAATCCGTGGGAAGCGTTCGACCACGCTGACCGTAAAGCATTTAATCAACTTGTCCGCAATGATGTAATGAAGAGTGCTCTCGACTTAGCAAAGACGTATCCTAACACTATCGGTCAAGAGTTCGTTCTTGTTAAAGCTGACTACCAACCTAAAGCTGGTGAGATGGTTGTAGGCCATTACCAAAATGGCAATCCTGACTTATACGCCGTACCCAAGTATCTTGGTGAGACGATGCAGCGCGTTCCGCTTGCTATGAAGTCCGCGCTTGGTATTTTCGCCAACTATTTCGCACACGTCTTCAAGAAGGCAGCTACAATTGGGAACATTGGATTCCAAGCTAGCAGCTTGCTCGCACACGCAATGAGCGGAGCTATCCTATCTCAACATGGCCTCGAAGCAAAGGCCGACCTGCCAGTTCAAGTTGTAAAGTTTGTGAATGACTGGCGTAAGGCTGCGAAGGAAGTTCTTAATAGTGGTCAGTTCTTACGAGAACTAACTCGTTATGGTGGTGCATCTGGAACCTTCCAAGCTAAGGTAGACCCTGAATACTTTGCTAGTCCTGGTGAATTGGGCTGGCGTGGTAAGCTTGCTAAGGGACAGATATTAGATACTGCCCAAGACCTTGCGCTTGCACTTGAGAACATCAACCGTACAAACATCTTCATGCGTGCTCGTCAATCAGGAGCGACCGCTAAAGCAGCCGCGTGGGAAGCAAAGCAGTTCTCTGGTATGCCGGACTTCTCACGTCTTGGTGATATATCTCAGCCGTTGAATCACATGTTCATGTTCTTCAATGCTGCGAATCAATATATCCAACAAGCAATGACTGCTATCCGCAAGGACCCGAATCGTATCTTCGGTCTCATGGCTACAATGACAGCTATGACTATTGCTCTTAGCTCTTGGAACCTTCAACAAAATGATTCTCGTGGAAACAACTTGCTACGTAAGGAAACAACCTTTGATAGGCAGCGCAATTGGATTATCGAACTGCCTTGGACCTATCACACACATGCAGGGGCAGAAAAGGGTATAGCAGTAAAAATCCCCAAACCATTCGTTGCACGTCTCCTAAATCCTGTGGAGGACGTTATCAACTATGGAGTGGGGAAGGAATCTCGTACAGGAGCACAGCAAGCGTTAGACTCAATCTCTAATATCTCGCCTATCCATTTGAATTTGAAAGCGGATGACTTAACTAAATCTGTTATACAAAGCGGTGTCAGCGCATTACACCCTCTCGCCAAGTTTGGAATTCAGCAATTTGCGAACGTAGACGACTATGGCCGTCCAATTGTTCCACCATCTCAACAAGGTATTGCAACTGAATTCCAAGAAGGTCCTTATACATCAGCCGTAGCTTCAAGGATGGGTGAGGGTGGAGTTCGTGGTGCTGTTGCAGGCGGAGCGTTAGGAGCCACTCTTGGAGGCACAGTTGGCTATCCTGGAGCAGCTATTGGGGCTGGATTAGGTGCAGGATTAGGGTCAGCAGGTATCTCTCCAAGACGTATAGACGTTGGAGTTCGGTCTCTAACTGCTGGTGCTGGTACACAAGCTGAGTCCCTACTTGACCCATTCTTTGGTGGGATAGAATCCAAACGTGTACTTGAAGGTCCTGAGAAGCTTCGCAATATTCCAGTTGTAGGTTCTCTTGCAGGCCGCTTTGTCACATCGCCTAGCGATGCGGAGTTTGAATCTTTGAGCGAACGATACTACACAGCAATGCAGAAAGCTGATGTTGTTAAGACTACGACTGACTATCTCTTGAAGCAAGGCCGTGGCCAAGAGGCAGCTAAGTATATCCAAGACCATAAGAATGAACTACATCAAGCGATGGTTCTCAGTCGGCTGCTAGAACCTATCAAGATGCTTAACCAACGGCTCCGTCAGATTCAGGCTAGCCCTGAAGGTGGAAGTGAAGCTGGCCGGAATGCTATTGAGCAAATCTATGAAGCACGTATGAGTCTACTTCGTGCGGCGAAGAATCTGCTTGATGCTGTACCTGAGAAGTCAGGTGACACTACACCAATGGGGGGCAGTATTACTAGTACTGTCAAGTAATGCCTATTAAGTACAATGTGAGGAAATACTTAGGGAAGTATGAATCATGGCTCTACCATTTATACGGTCGAAGGTCCATGCTATATAACGACAAATATCTAGAACGCTTCTTTAGCCACTTCCCACAAGCTAGTGGTCTTGAACAATTCGGCACACCCGACATCTTTGAATACAAAAAGTGGCGTGAACAAGATAAAACAATCTCTGAATTTAAGGTGATGCAAGAGATTAAGTGTGTGGAGAGATTCTATCGCTACTTAATAACACACCTTGAACTCCCACTCTCCAATCCAGCTAAACCATTCATCAAGCAAAATCCACGATTGATTGTCCGTAGAAAAAAAGACAGCCTCCGACTCGAAGAGTACAAGAGGCTGTTTGAGACATGTATAAAATACGAACCGCGCTTAGTTCATTGGATGGTGTGGATGGTACAGGGTGTAGGTTCTCACGATAGACACATGACTAGTCAGAAGGCTGGTAGGCTGTTTAAGAAGGTTGCCGTGCTTGCCGGACTGCCCTACGTTACCATGCAGCTTGTGAAGCGTTCGCTTCGGAACGGACTGTGGCGAGAAATTATTAAGGACTGGAATAATAGAGTCCTCGCTGATAACGGCTATCATCACAGGGATTACTCCAACCCGTATGAAACCCAACTTCCTGGCGACGCCTTTACTACAATCGAGGTCCCTGCCAGTGATGTATGGGCCTCTATCTGTAACTCGTGCGATGACCCATTGTCTGGTGGTAGGATTAGTAATGAGCAACAAGGTCCCGAACCTCAAAGTCCTTGAGGCAACTGTCATTTCCTCTTGATGATAGGTAATCCCTGAAGCTGTACGCCGCCCGTCGAACCCAGGCCCATACCAGCTACTCACAACTTGTTGAAACTTCGGCCTCACTACCTTTGGTGGTTGAGGTTTTTTTATTTGTTCTATCAACCCCACCATAAAAGGGTCAGGAGAAAGCGGTTTAGAAATCGCTTGAATCGCCGGAGGCATCAGGCAAGCTGTTAGGAGTAGTAGGCTGACTATCAAGAATTGCTTTAAGGACCCCTTGGGATTTATACTTAAGTGATTTAAGGTCGCCTGATTTGCATAGGATAATATAGTCCCACCCATTGTATTCATCAAGTGCTGTTTCCGATATGTGATTCTTGTCTCGATTTGGGTCATAGTATCTAGTACCATCCTCGTTTAATCGGATTACCTCGACGAGAAATCCATCGTGGTTTTTGACCCAGGCTGCTTCATTAGGAAAGCGTACATCAGTTACTATTGCAATTTCAGGATTATCAAACTCAATCTTGTCATTAAGTACATGAACCCAATGGTCTGGATTCTTTTTTCTCATTACCTCAGTTCCAAACCACTGTAGGATAGCTGTATATCCATAGATAGGGTCATCTTTAGCTGTAGGTAATTGTTTAGTTTGATTATGTAGCTGCCATTGAGGAACTAATTCATCGTGATACTCTTTGCAATAACGCTTCAATTCGTCTGCAAAGCTGTAGAACTGGATTGAAGGTTCAGCTTCCTTCATGTAGTTACCTACATAATTTTTACCTTGTCTAGCTCGACTACCGAGACCAATTAGAAGCATAGACCCCTGCTTTCCCAACTGGATACATAATCAGTTGTGCAAACTCATTGAACGACTTAACTCGTACTTGATATGGACAGTCCTGATTATAAGTAGTATCAAGAAGGAATGTCTTGCATTGTGGGTAATCTTCTACGACTTCTTCAACGTTCTTTGGCCTATCGTCGATGAAGTAATCTAATTTTAATCCGGCAGCAAGCTGTCCCTTTTCATTAGATAGGAGAACTGTAGGATGAAAGATATGGAATGTACGAACAAGCCATTCGGCACTTTGCTTATCAATAGGCAAGCCTAATCCATCCTTGCGATTAGTAATAAAGATAACTCTGTGTTTATCACAGAGAGGCTTAAGCATAGAGGTTTCAGGCATAGGGTCATGAGTAAGCCACCAGTCGGGTATTGTATCAATCTCTCTCCACATAATGTTCTCTTCATCAGGAGTAATCCCAAGTGTCTCAAAGGACCATGTTCTCTGAATTAAAGAATCATCTGGCCGTCCATTGAATAGCCGTTTACAAATCTTACGGGCGGCAGGAACGAATTGCCCAAGCACTCCGTCTATGTCTACACCTATTGTGAACATTATCCCTCTCCATATACATTACCTGCATAAGAGAACTTACCGTCAATAACATTTACTAAATACAAATTAAACAGTCCATTTTGACGCAATTCAAGTATTGCAAACCCATTCATCCATGCGGTAGGACGATTTCTTAAGTATCCTGGATTTAATGCCCCGATAATCCCGTTAATATATCCTTGGTGCTTCTGTGTATGTTCAACAGGAGATATCTTTGAAAACATTTGGGGTGCATGAGAGTGAGCAGCTAATACATTTCCACCATACAAATCTACAGCTTTGCGTGCAGGAAATACTGAGCCTTGATTCCCTAATCCTGAAAGAATTTCTCCATGAACGATATTTAACTTCCCAAGTTTAAGACAATGACCTAATTCAATAATTTTATATCCACGTTCTATAAGTTGTAGAAACTTTTTATAATCTACAGCATCTTCCAGTTCAGGTTGTTCCTCAATTAAATCAAATGCAAAACGTTCATGGTTTCCATCAAGCCAGTATCTTTCTGCGTCTTTCTTTAATTTTCGTTCGATTGGAAGAAGAACATCCTGCTCAAATCCTTTAATATCCTTCATAAAACCATTACGAAGTCGATACAAAGGCTTATTCTTAGTATGATGACTTATACATTCGAAATCAAGTTGGTCGCCTTGATATATTAAACCATCAACTTTATTCTTATCAAGAAAGTCAAGGACCGCATTGAGGGAGGGTTTATGCAACTTGGGATAGTGGATATCTGCAAGCACTACGTATGTCTTAACTTTGTCTGCCATTAGAATGTCACCGACGCTATAAGAGTTGCAGAAGCAGCCCAGTATATTGAACGTCTATAATCCTTTTGTATGAGATAGGCGATGCAAGCTGCAACTGCTAATATAATCATTGCAACTGAAATTAGTTTCCCGTAGTTCATGCGTGTATGTAACGTCCCTCTGGTAATAGATTTAAGTGCATTTCGGTTCCGTGGTTGTATCGACCAAAAAAATAAAAGTCTCTGGTCCTACCACCGTCCGGGGGCGAGTCCATGACGACAATATGACCCGCACCACCAACGAAGGCTGATGAACCTCTAGCCCATTGTAATGTAGGTTTATCATGTTGTCGCTTTGGGTCATCGTTCTTCTTTTTATTATGATGTGTAAAGACTACCGATATGTAACGATTCTTAAACAAAGCGTTGAGCTTATTGATGTTGTTCTGAATAGTTGCACTGTCATTTTCACCTTCTGGTGGTAACTTAGCCAGTCCGATGAAAGTATCCAGTACAACGATTTTAGCTTTCGTGACTTCAAGCATCCTCTCAATGAAAACTAACATTTGGTCCCATGTCTTTAACTCTGGCGGGGTGTCTTCAGCCAACAGAACAAAAAAGTTTGGATTACCTAAAAGGTTAGGGACTTCTTTAATCTGACGCTTGAATTCATGCTCAGTTTGTTCTGTAAGATATAAGACTTTAGCCGCCGTGCAAGGCTGCCCGAGGAAATGTCCCCCAGTAACAACGGCTTGAAGGATGTGGAACAGAAGTATAGTCTTACCACATTTCGGTTCGGCTGAGATAATGGTCTTCGAACCGACAGGTATCCATTCAGGGCAATACCATTCCACCTCAAGGTCTGGTCTAGCCTCAAGTTGCTCAAGGGTGATGAGCGGCGACCAAGCTTGCGGGTCGTCTTTCCACTTTTCGTATTCATATTGGGCAAACTCTATCTCATGTAAGTCTGGTTGAGGCTGGCTCGCGTATAGGAGTTCAGCCTCATTACCATTAGTTGAGAGTATAGTCAATTTTCGTCTCTGGCTCAACAGCTTCAGCAGCTTCCTGCTGTGCTTGGAGCGCCTTCATCTTAGCATCCATTACATCCTTTTGAGCCTGAAGCTTTAGCAAAGCTTCTTCAACTTCACGCCGGATATGCTCTGCGGGAGTCTCAAGCTCATTAGACTCGAATGAATCGTACTGATGTTTGATACCATCACGAGTCAAGATAGGCCGATGAACTTCCCATGTTCCATTGTCTAACTGCTTCCCTGTGAAGTACACATATTCACCAGTAGTCTTCACAGAAAGAATGTCTCCTTGTTTCAATGTCATTACTTCTTCTCCTTGATTTCAGCCCAAGATTCTCCAGGCTGTCCTACCTTAAAAGCTAATTTGAACTGAAACCCACCCAGTTCAGGCCAAGGCTGGCCCATTGTTTTATACATTGCATCTTGACACTCTTCTACCAAATTAAGAGGTGACGAGACAAGTAAGCTATCATGGACCTGAACGTTAAGAGTGGCGGGTCTTGGTAATGGTGCGAGAACTTGAGATGCTTTAAGAGCAAATTCCGTAGGCCAGTTAATCCTCTCATATAGTAATCCAATCATACTTCTTATAACTATATCCGCTGCTGTCCCCTGCAACATCATTCGAATGCCTTCTGTATATGAAGACTGAGACCAAAACCAACGCTTTCTACTAAAGGGATTACGTAGTACACC
>Ga0137404_10002987_pt1 | contig 11282 bp, 7 predicted proteins | sample CZOMad2_1_16fung_FD_108285 | JGI IMG/M metagenome (GOLD analysis project Ga0137404, IMG submission 108285) | Vadose zone soil fungal communities from Angelo Coast Range Reserve, California, USA - CZOMad2_1_16fungal (Illumina Assembly) | ecosystem: Environmental > Terrestrial > Soil > Vadose zone...
AGGATGGCAAGCCCCGCGACGTCTACATCTATGTAATCAGCGGCCACAAGGTGCGCAACCCCGCCGCAGCGATGGCCCTGCTCCGGCGCCTCGGCTGGCATGCCCTTCCAGACCGCGAGTGAGACTCCGCCCATTCGAAGGTCAGCGCAATGACGGGTTCAGGGCGCTCGATGACTCAAGCCCCAAACATATGCCGCGACGGCCCGTACTTGATCGTCGGTGAGCTGAGCCCCTCCCATCGGCGGCATGGGTGAGCGATATTTTTTGGGCTCCGGCACCCCGGCGGCGATCGTCTTCACGATGGCACGGTAGCTACCATCACCCCACAGCCATTCGGTAGCCGTAAGATTGGGACCGAGCGCTGTACCCGTACCGGCCGCCCCATGGCAACCCACACAGGTCGCTCCGCCGACTTGACCGTGGTACACGCGGTCCCCCAGTGCAACCATTTCCTTCGTCGCTCCATTGGGAACGGGAAGACTCGCGGTCGCCGCGGCGGCACCGGCATCCGGATGAGTGCCTTCCGGTGGCTTGGCGTCCGCTGCAGTTATATTACCGGCCTGCGCCGATGCGCTTGGACACGGTGTGAACGGCGCCGAGCCGCTCCCACTACCCGATCCGCCGCCGTAGGCGATTCGGTAGATCCGTCCGCGCACATCGTCGGAGACGTAGAGTGACCCATCGGGTCCGACTGCCAAGCCGGATGGGCGATGCGTGGCTTGGTCCGGTGTTTTCACCGGCCCTGCAAATCCGTCGGCAAATATCTCGCATTGACCCGAAGAGTGATCGCCCTCTAAGGCTTGATACACCACGTTGTAGCCGCCTTGCGGATAGGGCGCTCGATTCCACGACCCATGAAAGGCGATGAACACGCCGTCGTGGTACCGGGCCGGGAATTGCTGGCCGTCGTACCGCACCATCGCATTCGGTGCCCAGTGCGCGGGAAAGGCTGCAATCGGAGCGCTCTTGGTCGCGCATGGACCAAGCTTCTTGCCCCCGTCGCCGCCGTATTCGGGAGCGAGGACCAATTTCCCCTGTACCGCATCGTAGTAGCACTCCGGCCAGCCGTAGTCGCCGCCCCGAGTCAAGAGAAGCAACTCTTCTGCCGGAAGGGTCGCCTCCTCCTCGGGCTTGTAGAGAGCCGGCCAATTCGTACGCAGCTGGTCGCGTCCGTGCTGTGTAACGAAGAGATGGTGCCCCGTCGGATCGATGGCGAAGCCTTCGGCATTGCGTATGCCGGTCGCGAAACGCTCCGCCGGTGAGAATTTTTGATTCGTCTTATTCGCGTCATAGCGCCAGACGCCGCCGCGCGTCTCGAGTTCCGTACACGGGTCGATGCCCGGCGACTTCGGTGTGCGATTATGCGACTGGCAGGCATTGGTCGCCGTTGCGACGTCGACGTACAGGGACCCGTCGGCGTCGATCGCGAAGGGATGCATGGGGTGATCACCGCTGAGCGGCAATCCCGATACGACCGTCACCGCGGAGCCTTGCGGGACGATGGCTCCGGCCGGGAGCGTATAGCGCACGATTTTATCGTTGATCTCCGCGAACAATGCGCCCTTGTAAAGGCCAATGCCGGTGCCCCCCGCCCCACCGCTCTGCACGGTTTCACCGAAACGCTGATTCACGTTGGCTTTGCCCGAACCGGTAGTGTCTTGGAGTGCGACCAGGAAGCCGCCGGCATGCGGCGTGTCGTTCCCATAGTAGCGGCCTGACCACGTGTTGACGTAAACGACTCCGTTCGGCGAAACCACCATGTGACGGGCGTGTCCGACACCGTCGGCGAAGATGGTTGCGCAGAAGCCGGCCGGCAACTTCAGCCCGCTGTCATCGTGCGGGCACATATGGCTCGTGTCTTGCGCATTGGGCTTGACCGGAGTTTGAGCAGATGCCGTCGAGTTGACCATGAAGACTGCACCGAGCATGACGATGACAGACGATGCACCTCGACACACACGGGAAATATGCATTGGCTAGCCCCTTCGAAAAAAAAAAAATGATAACCCTTCAACCATGCGTCAAATTGCCGTGGCGGAAAATAGCATGGCCGGCGATGGAATCGATGCCGAAACCGTTACAGTTGAAACCTTTCAGCGGCGGCGCCCCCGTTCCGGACAGCGAATTGTCGAGCGCCGATTATCCATTGTTATCCACATCGCTACGAATGAAACGCGCCCGCACGCCCCTGCAATCGTCCGGTGGCTGACACGCCCTATCGTCACGACAGTCTACCGCCGATCGCAATTTCGCGGGTGGAGATCAAGGAGCAAGCGATGAATATTTCATACACGAAGCGAATCTTGGATACGAAGCGAATCTTGGCCATATGTGCCTATCTTGGATACGCCGTTTACGCCTTGGCCGGCGGCGCTACACGGGCTGACGCGCCGAACGTCGCGGCGGACGAGCAATTGAGGCAACGCGTGACGGCCGCGCTGCACTCCGATCCCTATTTCTACGATGGACATGTCAGCGTTTCCGTAGAAAAGGGCGCCGTCGTGCTGCACGGATTCGTCACCAGCGATTGGGATATACGAGACGCATTACGCATCGCCGGCAAGGCCGCCGGTGACAGACGCGTGATCGACGATCTGACCATCGAGGAAGGCGGACGCCGGTAGGCCGCGCGCAGATTTCAACCGTAACTACCGACCGCAGCTCATATGCGGTCAACGAACAGGAGACTCACTCATGCCACAGTCAAGTCGGATGCAACAGCAAGCAAATCGGATGGAGCGTCGGGAAGTCGCTGCCGAGTCCGTGGATATTCCCGGAACCGCGCTGCAGGTCTCGCGCGTGGCGCTGGGTACCTGGGCAATGGGCGGCTGGATGTGGGGCGGAACCGACGAACGCGACTCCATCGCCACGATCCGCGCCGCTCTCGATCAGGGCATCAACCTGATCGATACCGCGCCCGTGTACGGATTTGGAGTGTCCGAGGAGATCGTCGGCAAAGCCGTCGCCGCCAAGGGCTTGCGCTCACAGGCGGTCATCGCCACCAAAGTGGGTCTGGAGTGGCGCGACGGCAAGGTTTACCGTAACGCGACCCACGACCGAATCATGCAAGAGATCGATCAGTCGCTGCGTCGCCTACGCACCGACTACATCGATATCTATCAGGTTCACTGGCCCGATCCGCTCGTGCCCGTCGAAGAAACTGCGGAAGCGATGCGCATGTTGTACGATCAGGGAAAAATTCGCGCCATCGGCGCCAGCAATTTCTCGGTAGCCCAAATGGAGCGCTTCCGCCAGGTTGCGCCTTTGCACGTACTACAGCCGCCTTACAATCTGTTTGAACGAACCATCGAATCCGACGTCCTTCCCTATTGTCGCGCGAACAACATCGCCATCCTGGGCTACGGAGCTCTGTGTCGCGGCTTGTTGAGCGGCCGGATGCGCGCCGAGACGGCCTTCGAAGGCGATGACCTGCGTCGAATCGACCCGAAATTCCAGCCACCCCGCTTCGCACAATACCTCGAGGCCGTGCGGCAGCTCGATCAATTCGCGCAGGATCGTTTCCTGCGGCGGGTGATTCACCTGGCCGTTCGCTGGATGCTCGATCAGGGCATCAGCGTGGCGCTGTGGGGCGCCCGTCGCCCCGATCAGTTGCGAGCCACGCTTGGCGTGGCGGGCTGGTCGCTCGATGAGGCAAGCCGTGCGAAAATCGATAGTATTCTGAACGACACGATCAAGGACCCGGTCGGGCCCGAGTTCATGGCACCCCTGCAAAGATCCTGACTGGAAACCTGAGGAGATATCGACATGAAAACTGGATTTATCGGATTGGGCCGGATGGGATCGGCGATGGCGGCAAATCTCGTCAAGGCCGGACACGATGTCACCGTCTTCAATCGCAATCCCGAAAAGAGCCGCACGCTCCTGGAACTCGGCGCCCACCAGGCCACCAACATTGCGGGTGCATGTAATGGGGAGGCGGTCATTACAATGCTCGCGGACGACACGGCGGTCAGCGACATCGCGCTGGCCGACGGCGGCATCGTCGGCAAGCTGCGGCAAGGCGCGATCCATATTTCGATGAGCACGATCAGTGTTGAGTTGTCGAAAGAGCTGGCTCGGGCGCACACCAAGGCCGGGCAACGCTTCGTCGCCGCGCCGGTCTTCGGCCGTCCCGACATGGCGGCCGCGGCAAAACTCTTCATCGTAAACGCGGGCGACCCAGTCGCGGTCGGGGACTGCCAGCCGCTATTCGCAGCGATGGGACAAAAGACGTTTTCGATGGGCACGGAACCGGCGGCGGCCAATCTCGTCAAGCTCAGCGGAAACTTTATGCTCGCGTCGGCCATCGAGGCATTGGGCGAAGCTATTGCGCTCGTCGGTAAGGCCGGCGTCGATCGTCAAGCCTTCGTGGATCTTCTGACATCCACCATTTTCCCCGCACCGGCGTACGCAAACTACGGTGGCGCGATCGCCGGCAACAAGTTTCAACCGGCGGGTTTCGCCGCGCCGCTCGGATTCAAAGATATCCGCCTCGCGTTGGCCGCAGCTGAATCTCTGCGCACGCCCATGCCGCTGGCCAGCCTCCTGCGCGACCGATTTCTCCGGCTCCTCGCTCAAGGCGGCGATGAGCTCGATTGGTCGGCGATCGGCGGCCTGGCGACGCAAGACGCAAGCGGAGGTTGATCGACAACCCCCCCGCTCGCGTCCCGCGCCGTCACCGCCAAGCGTGCGGCGCGCCGGACCTCGGCTCAAGTCGCAGTCGAAGCCTCTCTGGGCTTATCGGTTGCGCTGGTCCCTTTGATGCGATCGTCGCCGGATGGCTCGAGCTTCAAGGCCTTGGCCACGCCCGCCCCATAGCCGGGATCGCACTTGGCGAACAGCGCGACCTGTCTGCGCTTGATCTCATCCGGCACTCCTTGCATCGCGGCGGCGATGTTGTCGAACAGGCGCTGTTTCTGGTCCGTATTGAACAGACGGAATAGATTGCCGGGTTGCGTGAAGTCGTCGTTGCCGTCGCGGTGGTTGTAGCGGTCGGCTGCCCCGTGGAGCGGCAGCGGGGGTTCGGCGAAGCGCTCATCCTCCTTCGGACCGCTGAACGAATTGGGCTCGTAGTAGGCGTCGGGGTTCTTCGTGTTGTTGTCGAAGAAACGCATCGCTCCGTCCTTGTGGTAGTGATGCACGGGACTCCGCGGCGCATTGACCGGCAGCGCCTCGTAGTGCGTACCGAGCCGGTAACGGTGCGCGTCGGCGTAGCTGAATACGCGCGCCTGCAGCATCTTGTCGGGTGAAAAACCGATGCCGGGAACGATGTTGGACGGCGCGAAGGCGGCCTGCTCGATCTCGGCGAAATAATTGTCCGGATTGCGGTTCAACTCCATCGTTCCGATATCGATCACCGGGAAGTCCTTGTGCGGCCAGACTTTGGTGAGGTCGAACGGATTCCAGCCGGTGCGCTCAGACCACGCGTCGGCCTGGGCGTCGGTCATGATCTGCACCTGCACCTTCCATCGGGGGAATTCGCCCTTTTCAATCGCGTTGAACAGATCCTCCTGCGTCGATTCGCGCGTCCGCCCGATGACTTCGGCAGCCTGCGCGTTGGTCCAGTACCGGTGACTCTGCTGTGTTTTGAAGTGAAATTTCACCCATACGCGCTCACCGGCAGTATTGATCAGACTGTAGGTGTGCGAGCCATAGCCGTTGACATGGCGCACGCTGGTCGGCAGACCGCGGTCGGACATCAAGATGGTCACTTGATGCAGACTTTCGGGGGACAGCGACCAGAAATCCCACATCGCGGTGGGTGAACGCAAATGGGTCTTCGGGTGACGCTTCTGCGTATGGATGAAATCGGGGAACTTGTACGGGTCGCGCACGAAGAACACCGGCGTGTTATTGCCGACCAGATCCCAGTTGCCTTCCTCAGTATAGAACTTGATGGCGAAGCCTCGCACATCGCGTTCGGCGTCGGCGGCGCCGAGCTCGCCGGCCACGGTCGAGAACCGCAGGATCAGGGGCGTCCTGGTCCCGGGCTGAAGCACCTTCGCCTTGGTGTACTTCGAGATGTCGCCGGTGATCGAGAGCGTGCCGTGCGCGCCCCAGCCCTTGGCATGCACCGGGCGCTCGGGGATCCGCTCACGGTTCTGATGCGCGAGTTTCTCGATCAGCTGGTAATCCTGCATCAGCAGCGGTCCGCGGGGACCGGCACTGAGCGAATTCTGGTTGTCCGCGACCGGATTGCCCGCGCTCGTGGTCAATTGACTGCCGGAAGGCTTGAAAACAGTGTCGGCCGGTTTGCTCATGAAGAACTCCTTTTGTACCTGGGAGTAGAAGCTAGGCCTTCGCTGCCATTTGTGGAAATAGATTGATTGGATACGTTCAATAGAGAACGTGTATCGGCACCGGGCACCGTCCCAACGTGAAAAAAAATCCGCAGCCGCGACCGAAAATTGCGACAATGTTCCCGGCCGGCAGCGTGCCCCATGCTCAATGAATCAAACCCGCTAACTGTCCTTGGTGTAACCTGCGCGGCGGTGATCTCGACTCTATCCGGGTGCGCCTCGACGCAGGTCGCGGTTGTCGGTCGCGTACGGCCGGCGATATCTCCGGAGCGGGTGCAGATCTACTTGCAGCCTCCTGACTCCAAGTACGACGAGATCGCCAACCTGAGCGCGTCGAGCCGCTGGTCTTATTCCGTGACGACGGAAGGCAAAATCGACAAAGTCATTGAGCGCCTCAAAAAAGACGCCGCGAAGCTGGGCGCGAACGGCGTTCTGCTCCACGGTGTGGGGAATCAAACAGGCGGATCCGTTGGTGCCGGAATCAGCACCGAAACCAACTCCCCACATTCACCCTATGGCCTCGGCTTCGGTGTCTCGGCATTCTTCTATCAAGAATCAGGAGATGGGGTCGCCATATACGTCGAGCCCAAATAGAGATCTCGGCGGCTCTCCCGCGGGGTTCGCTGAAACAGGGGTTGAGGGTGTCGCAGGGCGACATTATCCTCAAAATAGTAGACTATTTGTCTCGATATCCAGCGTCAGGCCTGTCAACCAGCCTTGGGAAAATAAAATGCGAGCGACCGTCAGCATAGATCACCTGGTCATCGACAAGGTTTTACACGATTTCGTCAACCAAGAAGCCATTCCCGGCACGGGCGTGCAAGAGCGGCCCTTTTGGAGCGGATTTTCCGCTCTAGTCCGAGCTTTGGCGCCGCGAAATTCCGAACTGCTGCGGCGGCGCGACGATCTGCAATCACGGATCGATGCCTGGCACCGCCAAAATCCGGGCGCAGCCTTCGATCGCGCCCGCTACAAAGCGTACCTGCTCGAGATCGGCTATCTGGTGCCCGAGAAGCAACCGTTCGCCGCCGATACCGCTGCCGTCGACCCGGAGATCGCCGAGATCGCGGGACCGCAATTGGTGGTACCGGTCAGCAACGCGCGCTACGCGCTGAATGCGGCCAATGCGCGTTGGGGCAGCCTGTACGACGCGCTTTACGGCACCGATGCCATACCCGAGGACGGCTCGCCCCGCGGCGGCAAATACAATCCGCAACGCGGGGCAAGAGTCATCGCCTTCGCCCGTGATTTCCTCGACGAGCACTTTGCGCTCGCCGACGGCTCGCACCGCGATGCGGTAGCCTACCGCGTCGCCGCGCACGGACTTGACGTTCAGCTGGAAAACGGCCGCGTGAGTGGTTTGACGGATGCCGCGGCATTTCGCGGCGTTCAGGGAGACGACGACTCGCCGACGGTCGTGTTGCTGGTCCACCACGGACTGCACGTGGAATTGCACATCGATCGCACACACCATATCGGCCGCGACGATCCCGCCGGAATCAGCGATGTGCTGCTGGAATCCGCGATCACGACGATTCAAGATTGCGAAGACTCGGTCGCCGCGGTGGACGCTGACGACAAAGTGCTGGCCTATCGTAACTGGCTGGGACTGATGAAGGGCAACCTAGAGGCGCACCTCGAGAAGGGGGGCAAGGACGTGCTGCGCCGCTTGAATGCGGACCGGCGGTATCGGACGCCCAACGGCGAGGATCTCGTGCTGCCGGGCCGCAGCCTCATGCTGGTGCGCAATGTCGGCCACCACATGATGTCCGATGCCGTCACGCTGGACGGCAAGCCGATTCCGGAGACATTCATCGATGCGGCGGTGACTGCGCTCATTGCCTTGCACGACTTGCGCGGCGCGGGGGCGCGGCGCAATTCGCGTTCCGGGTCGGGTTACATCGTCAAACCCAAAATGCACGGACCCGAAGAGGTGGCGTTTGCCGATGAATTATTCACCGGTGTCGAGAAATTGCTGGGTCTCGGACCCAATACCCTGAAGATCGGCATCATGGACGAGGAGCGGCGCACCAGCGTCAACCTTGCGGAATGCATTCGCGCCGCGCGGCACCGTGTGGTGTTCATCAACACCGGCTTTCTCGATCGCACGGGCGATGAAATTCACACCTCGATGGAGGCCGGGGCCGTTCTGCGCAAGGGTGAACTCAAGAAGGCCATCTGGCTCGACGCCTATGAGAGGCAAAACGTCGATGTCGGACTGAGCAGCGGTCTGCGCGGCAGGGCGCAGATCGGCAAGGGTATGTGGGCCATGCCGGACCTCATGGCGGATATGCTCAAGACCAAGATCTCTCAGCCGCAAGCCGGGGCAAATACCGCCTGGGTGCCCTCCCCGACCGCCGCGACCTTGCATGCCTTGCACTATCACAAGGTGAACGTCGCTCGGGTGCAAACACAGCTCGCCGGCCGGCCGCGCGCCTCGCTCGATGACATATTGACGCCGCCCCTCGCTGCCGCTCCCCGGTGGAGCGCGGCTGACATCGACGAGGAGCTCAACAACAACGCACAGAGCATCTTGGGTTATGTGGTGCGTTGGATCGATGCCGGGGTCGGCTGCTCGAAAGTACCGGACTACTACAACGTCGCACTGATGGAAGACCGTGCCACGCTGCGTATCTCGAGCCAACACGTCGCCAACTGGCTGCGCCACGGCATCTGCACGACCGAACGAGTGATGCAGGCGCTGCGCCGCATGGCCTTGGTGGTCGACCGGCAGAACGCCTCCGATCCCGCGTACCACCGGCTCGCCGACGATATCGACCACAATATCGCGTTCAATGCCGCGTGCGATTTGATATTCAAGGGCCGCGAACAGCCCAACGGCTACACCGAGGCGATTCTGCACGCCCGCAGGATCGAGCGGAAGGCGCTGGCCCGTCTCGCGGTGTAGCGCTCGGCCCGCGCCGATCTCCCGGCTCCGCGGTCAACGGCCGCCGACAGCGAGGAACCGCCGGCGTAATTCCGACAGCCGCGGCTCCCAGGGCTGCTCGCGCTCGAACCATGCCGCGAGCGCCAGAAGGCGCGCATCCTCACCCAAGGGCGCCACGAACTGCACCCCGATGGGCAGACCGCCGCCCGACACGCCGAGCGGCAGAGAAATCGCGGGTTGTCCGGTCACGTTGAACAATTCGGTGTAAGGAGCGTAGCTGTAGGAGTCCCGGTTCCAACGGTCAATATCGAACGCCTCGGTTCGGCCGTCGATTTGCCCGGTGAGTACCGGCAGAGTGGCCGTCGTGGGCAGCAGAAGGACGTCCATTCGTTTGAACGCGTCGGCCATGTCGCGAGTCGCCGCAGTGAGTGCGCGTCGCGCACGCAGAAAGTCGACGGAGGTGCAGCGCTTGGCGAGTGCCACGCACGCCCAGGTCAACGCTTCCAATTCATCCGTGCGCGGATCTCGCCCCACCCGGCCGCGGTAGAAGTCGATTTCCTCGGCCGTGGCGGCCATCCATACGAAGCTCGACTGTTCACCTATATTCGCCGAGTCCGGAAATTGAAACTCGCTGACGGCATGGCCCGCTCGCCTCAGGGCCGCTGCCGCCTGCTCCACCGCGGCGCCGATCTCGCCGATGGGCATCATGCCGCCGGGTGCGCGCAGCGCGATCCCGATGCGCAGCGGCGGGAGGGCCGCGCGCGCCGCCGCGGCAAATGATTCGGCAGGCCGCCTCGAGGGATAGCGGGTCGTGGATTCGGCACCGCACGTCAAGTCGAGCATCAGTGCCGAATCGCGCACCGAGCGCGCCAAGACATGTTCGCAGTCCAACCCGCCGGCCAATTCATCGTGCTGCGGCCCCACCGGCACCCACCCGCGGCTGGGTTTCAATCCGACGAGACCGCACGCGGCGGCGGGAACTCGGATCGAACCGCCCGAGTCCGTGCCGTGCGCGATGGGTACCATGCCCGATGCCACCGCCGCCGCGGCACCGCCGCTGGATCCGCCGGGGGTGCGGCGCAGATCCCAGGGATTCTGAGTCGACCCTCGCCACGTAGGTTCGCACACGAACTCTGTGGCGAATTCCGGAGTGTTGGTGCGGCCCAAGAGTGACAGCCCGGCGCTTCGCCAGCGAGCCGCCAACGGTGCGTCCTCGGCTGCCGGCGGCAGCCCGTCGAGCCAACGGCACGAGGAGGTGAGGTGCATCCCCGCCACCTCGATATTGATATCCTTGGGGAGAAACGGAACCCCGGCCAACGGCGCCGCCAAATCCATCGCGGCTGCGGCATCCCGCGCCCTGTCATAGTCGCGCTCCACGACGGCATTCAACCGAGGATTGAGCGCTTCGATTCGCTCGATCGCCGCTTCGGTAAGTTCCGGCGGAGAGACTTCCCCGCGATGAGTCAGCGCCGCAAGGCCCACGGCATCGAACGCGACGTACTCTTCAGGCCGCATGCCTGACATCCGGACTTCGCAATGTATCCATGTTGATCCTCAGGCTAATGTTGGTCCTCAGCCTTGGTCCCTAGCCTAGCGTCAATGCATCCCTTTGGCAGCACAATTTTCCGCCCGTCCTCTCAACGATCCACCGCCGCCCAACTTCGTTGGCGCGCCGCCCTCTCCCCCGCTTGATCGAGCGGCTCCCCGGCGATTTGTCTCTCGACAGACTGCAAAATTGCCTCGGATATGGTTGAGCCGGCGGTTCGATAGCCGGAGTCGCCGGCCGTACCAGGCTCCTGAGTCAGGGACTGAATCTGCCACTCTCCGCCGTGCCGACATGCAAGGCCCGACGGTGACACCGCACCCGAGAGGGCAAAGGTGCGACAGTAGTCACCGGATTTTGCGCGGAAGCTGACTCCGATCTGAACGGGGGAAGTGTGCGATTGTTCGGCGGCGAGTTGGTTCGACAGCGCCTGTGCGAGTTGTCCGCGAGCGACGAGCGCACCGCCCGCGCTTCGCATGAGCGGCGGCTCCGAATGGCCCCACATGAAAAATCCCAAACCCACTCCGGCGATCAAACTGGCGGCAATCGTCCC
>Ga0137404_10002988_pt1 | contig 11280 bp, 10 predicted proteins | sample CZOMad2_1_16fung_FD_108285 | JGI IMG/M metagenome (GOLD analysis project Ga0137404, IMG submission 108285) | Vadose zone soil fungal communities from Angelo Coast Range Reserve, California, USA - CZOMad2_1_16fungal (Illumina Assembly) | ecosystem: Environmental > Terrestrial > Soil > Vadose...
GCGCTTCCTCCGCCGCCGCGCCGCCCTCCGTCACCTCCTGGCCGGCTATGCCGGGCGCGAGCCACACGCGCTGGTCTTCGCGCAGGGCGCGCACGGCAAGCCCGCGCTGCCCGGGACCGGGCTCGAGTTCAGCCTCTCCCACTCGGGCGGCTACGCGGTGCTGGCGGTGACACGGGGACGGCGCGTGGGCGTGGACGTGGAGCGGATAGAGGCCGAGCGCGCAGCCCTGGCGGTGGCGCGCCGCTTCTTCGCCCCCACCGAGGCGGCCGCAGTGGCGGCGGCGGCGCCCGCCGAGCGCGCGCTGACTTTCTTTCGATGCTGGACCCGCAAGGAAGCCTACGTGAAGGCGCGCGGGGAGGGGCTTTCGCTGCCGCTCGACCGCTTCGAGGTGCCGCTCGAGCCGAACGCGACGGACGCGCTCACCGCCGCGCGCGACGACCACGCCGAGGTCAGGCGCTGGAGCCTGCGGGAGCTGGTGCCGGCGCCCCGGCTTCTCGGCGCCCTCGTGGTGGAGGGCCAGGCGTGGACGTTTCGCGCCTGGACGTGGACGCCACCGACGAGCCACTTGACTCCGCGCCCGCGGCGCGCTATCGCTGACGGACCGACACCGACGGGACCCGCTCGCCGAGCGCCGGAGGAGAAAGTGAGACCAGGATGATCGAAGAGGCGCTCCGGGAGCTCATCGGGCAGGTCCGCCGCGGGGTGGTCAGCCGCCGGCAGTTCATGGAGACCATGCTCGCGCTGGGGGTGACCGCCCCGCTGGCCGCCCAGGCCCTGTCCGCCGGCGGCGCCGAGGCCCAGCGCCCCGCCCTGGCCCAGCCGGCCTTCGTGCCCACGCGGCGCGGCGGGGGCGGCGACCTCAAGATCCTCATGTGGGATGCGCCGACCATGCTGCATCCCCACTTCGGGCGTGGGCTCCGGGACCTGACCGCCTCGCGCCTCTTCTACGAGCCCCTGGCCGCGCCCATGGGCGACGGCACCTTCGCCCCCGTGCTCGCGGATGAGCTGCCCACGCTCAAGAACGGCGGCATCGCGAAGGACGGCCGCTGGGTGCTGTGGAAGCTCAAGAAGAACGTCACCTGGCACGACGGCACGCCCTTCACCGCCGACGACGTGGTCTTCAACTGGCAGTTCGCCCTCGATCCCGGCACCGCCGCCTCCACCCGTCCGGGGTTCCTCGAAGTCTCGAAGGTGGAGAAGATCGACCCGTACACGGTGAAGGTGATCTTCGAGAAGCCGCAGCCCTTCTGGGCGGTGGTGTTCGCGAGCGGCGGCCTCATCCCGCGCCACGTGTTCGAGTCCGTCAAGGGCGCGGGGGCGCGCGAGGCGGTGGGCATGATCAAGCCGGTGGGGACCGGGCCCTATCGGCTGGTCGAGTTCCGCACCGGCGACGTGATCCGCGCCGAGCTCAATCCCAATTACCACGTGCCCAACCGTCCGTACTTCGACCGCCTCGAGATCAAGTGCGGCGGCGACTCCGCCGGCGCCACCCGAGCCGTCCTCCAGACCGGCGAGTACGACTTCGCCTACTACGTGCTCCTGGAGGAGGAGGTGCTCAAGCGCATCGAGACCGGCGGCAAGGGGCGGGTGCTCACCATCCCCTCCAGCGGGATCAGCCATATCCAGCTCAACCAGACCGATCCCCTGACCGAGGTGGACGGGGAGCGCTCGAGCCTCAAGGCGCCGCATCCCGGCCTCACCAGTCCCGCGGTGCGCGCGGCGGTCGCCCTGCTGGTGGACCGCCAGGCCATCCAGGACCATCTCGTCGGTCGCACCGGCCAGATCGCGGTGAACTTCTTGAACTCGCCCGACCGCTTCCGCTCGCCCAACACGAACTGGGAGTTCAATCCGGACAAGGCCAACGCGCTGCTGGACGGCGCCGGCTGGGCGCGCGGCGGCGATGGGATCCGGGCCAAGGACGGCAAGCGGCTCCGGTTCGTGTTCCAGGCCACCGCCAACGCCACCGTGCAGAAGCTCCAGGCGGTGGTGAAGCAGGCGGCGGCGCGCGCGGGCATCGAGATCGAGGTAAAGGCCATCCCCGCCCAGGTCTTCTTCTCCGCCGACATGTCGAACCCGGACGCCTACCCGCGCTTCCTCGCGGACCTGCAGACCTATACCACCTTCACCGGCCTCGATCCGCAGTTCTTCATGGCGCAGTTCATCACCTCCGAGATCCCCACCAAGGAGAACAAGTGGACGGGGCGAAACATCACGCGCTGGCGGAATCCCGAGTACGACCGGGTCTGGGCCGCCGCCGAGCACGAGATGGATCCGGTCAAGCGGACGGCGCTCTTCATCCGCATGAACGATCTCGTGGTGCAGAGCGGGGTCATCATCCCGGTCACGTGGCGGAACGTGCTCCACGCCGCCGCCAACAATCTGGCCGGGGTGGATCCCAATAGCTGGGACTCGATCTTCGGGAGCATCGCCTACTGGTACCGGCAGAGCTGAGCCGGCCCCCCGCTCCGGCCCCGATTCACCGTCCGCCACGGCTCACCCCGCCGCTCACTTCCTGCCGCTCACTTCCTGCCGCTCACTTCCTGCCGCTCACCCCGCCGCTCACCCAAGGATTGCCCCGCACCCAGAAGCGCCAGGGCCGCCTCGCCCACTCCCCCGCGTAGTCGATGCCGACACGCGGCCCGCGCGCGACGGCACTCCGGGCGACCCGCCGCGGGCCCTCTTCCAGCCATACGCCATCGCCCCGCAGGTCGGCGCGGTCGTGGGAGCGGGTGATCCCCAGCGCCAGGCAGAGCCGCCCCGGCCCGTTGGTGAGCTCGCGGTCCGAGCGGCCCGGCCGGCGCCGGCGCATGACGGCCAGCCCCTCCAGGGGCTCCAGCGCGCGGATCAGCACCGCGTGCGGCACGTCCGCAGCATTGGTCACCACGTTGAACTGGTGATACATGCCGTAGACGAAGTACACGTAGGCGCTGCCGCCGGGCCCGTACATGGTCTCGGTGCGTCGCGTGCGCCGCCCGTTCCACGCGTGCGAGGCGCGGTCCTCGGGCCCGCGATACGCCTCGGTCTCCACGATGACGCCGGCCACGCGGGTGCCGCCGCGCGCCGGCACCACCAGGACCTTCCCCAGCAAGTCGCGCGCGACGGCGAGGACGTCGGCGCGGGCGTAGAAGGCGAGCGGAAGTCGGCGCGCCGGCAGCGCTACTCCTCCACCAGCGCCACCACGCGCGCGGGCGCGGACTCCGTCTTCCACTTGGCGGGGAGGGCGATCACTTTCACCCGGGAGGGAATCTGGTCGAGATTGATGAGGTTCTCGATCTGGAAGACCACCCGCGGCAGTATCGTCCGGTGCACGCGCATGCCGCTGCCCAGAATCTCGTCGGCGCGGCCGTAGTCGGCGCCCTTCTCCTCCTGGGCGAAGTCGTAGCCCAGCACGGCGGGGCGCCGCGCCACCAGCCACTCGGCGGCGTCTCCGGTCAGGCAGGGCGAGTCGTCCCACCACGCGGGATCCGTGGTCACGTGCCTCCGCGGCCAGTCGGTGCGGAGGAACAGCATGCCGCCGGGCTCGATGCGGATACCCTGAGCGGCGAGCGCGCGCTCCGCCTGCTCGAGATCCTCGGGCGTGATGCGGGCCCGGGCGTGGCCCTTGAAGGTGAGGTCCATCACCACCGCCTCGCCGATCATGGACTCCAGCGGCAGGGCCTCCACGCTCGGCTTGTCGCGGAAGAAGTGGTGGGGGGAGTCGATATGGGTGCCCGCGTGCACGGTCATCTCGACCATGCTGGACACGAAGCCCTTGTCCTCCCACCGCACGATGGGGCGTGACTTGAAGTAGGCCTCCTCCTTGGCGAAGGGGGTGGAGTCGCACTCTTCCACCGTCATGCTGAGGTCCACGAGGCGCATGGGGTCTCCTTCCTGACTTGTCGTCGGTTCCGCGATACTATACCGCCCTGACCACGAGCGCGCGCCGGCGCGGGAGGCAGCCCATGGGCTACGCGGAAGTGCTCTACGAGGTGAAGGACCGCATCGCCACCGTCACGCTGCACCGCCCCGACAAGCTGAACGCGTGGACGGCGCAGATGGGGCGGGAGGTGCGCGGGGCCATGACCGAGGCGGCTCGGGACGAGGCGGTGCGCGTGATCGTGCTCACCGGCGCCGGGCGGGGCTTCTGCGCGGGGGCCGACATGGGGCTCCTGGCCGGGCTGTCCAGCGCGGGCGCGCCCACCGAGGACGCGGCCGAGGTGCTGCGGCGGGAGCGCGACGAGGCGGCCGCCGCCTTTGCCGCCGACGCCCGGCCCGACTTCCGCGGGCCCCACGCCTACTTTCCCACCATCCCCAAGCCCATCATCGGCGCGCTCAACGGCGCCACCGCGGGACTGGGGCTGGTGGTGGCCCTCTACTGCGACCTCCGCCTCGCCAGCGACGCCGCCGTCTTCACCACCGCCTTCTCGCGCCGGGGACTCGTGGCCGAGCACGGCATCTCCTGGATGCTGCCCCGGCTGGTGGGATTGCCCCACGCGCTCGACCTCCTGCTGTCCGCGCGGAAGATCGACGCGGGGGAGGCGCTGCGGATGGGGCTCGTGTCCAAGGTCCTGCCCGCGGCCGGCTTCGCCGCCGGCGTCACCGCCTATGCGCGCGAGCTGGCCGACCTCGTCTCCCCGCGCTCGATGCAGGTGATGAAGCGCCAGCTCTGGGAGGCGCAGTTCCAGGACCTCGCCGAGGCCACCGCCATCGCCGACGCCGAGATGCGGCGCTCCTTCGGGAGCGAGGACTTCCGCGAGGGCGTGGCCCACTTCCTGGAGAAGCGCGCGCCGCGCTTCACCGGGCGCTAGCCCCGAGGAGGAGTGAGCCCATGATCACCCGGATCCTCACGCTGCTGGCCGCCGTCACTCTCGCCGTCGGCCCCGCGCCCGCCCTCGCCTTCGACGGCGAGAAGGCCCTTCACGAGGCGGCCAAGAAGGAGAAGGAGCTCACCTGGTACACCGCGCACTACAACTCGGAGGGGGCGGCGGCGATCTGCCAGGGCTTCGAGAAGAAGTATCCCGGCGTGAAGTGCAACTATATCCGCACCACCGCCCAGGTGGCGTATCAGCGGCTGGCCCAGGACCAGAAGGCGGGCATCGCCCAGGCCTCCGTGATCAGCTCCACCGACCAGGGCCACTACACCAAGATGAAACAAGACGGGTGGCTGCAGCCCTACAAGCCCAAGAACCTCTCCGAGCTGGTGGATGCCTTCCGCTCCTTCAACGATCCCGACGATCTCTTCGTGGCCACCGCCGCCGGCCTCGTCCTCCTCACCTACAACACCAGCGTGGTGGCGCCGTCGGAAGCGCCCAAGAAATGGACGGATCTCACCGATCCCAAGTGGAAGAACAAGGTCTCCATCGGGCATCCCGGCTTCAGCGGCTACGTGGGCACCTGGGTGGTGCAGATGAAGAAGCTGTACGGCTGGGACTACTTCAAGAAGCTCGAGCAGAACAAGCCGCGCATCGGCCGCTCCATCAACGACACCGTGACCATGCTCAACGCCAAGGAGAGCATCGTGGCGGCGGGGCCGTCGGCCACCACGCTGGAAAGCAAGGCCAAGGGTAATCCCCTCGCCGTCGTCTATCCGGAGGACGGCGCCGTCCTCATGGTCTCCGCCTCGGGGATCCTCAAGAACGCCCCCGCTCCCAACGCGGCGAAGCTGTTCATGGAGTATCTGCTGAGCCGCGAGGGCAACGAAGTGATGGTCTCGCAGCACCAGGATCCGGTGAACAAGCACGTCAAGCCCATGGCGGGGGCCAAGTCCATCGCGGAGGTCAAGACCATCCGCCCCACCCCCGCCGAGATCGAGAAGGGCATCCCCGAGGTGAAGGAGCTCTTCCGCGAGACCTTTGGGATCTAGTCTGGCGAGGCGCAGCCGCAGGCGAGCCGAGCGAAGGTGGAAATCCGGACGTGAGCGGATCATGAGGACTCGCATCTGAGCGTCGAGACGACGCGCCTGGCGGGGGCCACCGCCGGCCGCGGGAGCCGGTGGCGGCACCTCGACCGGTCGCTCCTTGTCTGGGGGCTGCTCATCGCGGTATTGCTCCTCCTCGTGATCAATCCCCTCGCCCGGCTCCTCTGGACGAGCTTCCAGCACCCCGACACCGGCGCGTTCACGTTGGAGAACTACGCCGCCGCCTACGGCCGCTGGCGCTACATCGACGCGCTGATCAACTCCGTGGTGGTAGGGCTGGCGGCGGCGCTGGCGTGCGTGGTGTTCGGCGTGCCGATGGCGTGGGCGGTGTCGCGCACGGACATGCCCGCCAAGGGCCTGGTGTGGGCGGCCATCCTCGGCACCTTCATCATGCCCAACTATCTCGGCGCGGTGGCCTGGATCCTGCTCGCGGGGCCGAATGCCGGGTGGCTCAACCGCGCGTACATGGGGATCACCGGCGCCGCCGCCGGGCCCTTCAACGTGTACACCATGACCGGCCTCGTGCTGGTGATCGCCTGCTACTCCTTCCCCTACATGTTCGTGTTCACGCGGAGCGCGCTGGATCTGGTGTCCTCCGAGATGGAGGACGCCGCGAGCACGCTGGGCGCCGGCATCGTGCGCACGACCCTTCGGGTGACGCTCCCCCTGGTGCTGCCCGCCATCCTCGGCGCCTTCATCGTGGAGTTCCTGGAGGCCATCGCGCTCTTCGGCACTCCCGCCCTCATCGCGCTGCCCGGGCGCTTCCAGGTCATCACCACCACGCTGTGGCAGATGTTCGAGTTCCCGCCCAAGCTGCAGGTGGCCGCGGCCTATTCCATGCCGCTGCTCCTCATCACCGTCTTCCTCTTCTGGCTGCAGTACCGGATCATCGCGCGGAAGGGCTTCGTGGCGCTGACCGGCAAGGGCGGGGAGCGCCGGCTGGTGCGGCTGGGGCCCTGGCGCTGGGTGTTGCTCGGATACTGCCTCTTCGTGACCTCGCTGTCCTTCTTCCTCCCCATGCTGGTGGTGCTCCAGGCCGCCTTCGCGAAGGCGTGGGGCCGGGGCTTCTCGCTCGACAACCTCACCCTGCGGAACATCCGCTTCGTGCTCGTCGACCAGCCCGCCACCCGCACCGCGACCTACAACACCTTCCTCTACGCGGCGGCCGCGTCGCTGATCGCGCTGGTGCTCGCGCTGGCCATCGCCTACATCGTGGCGCGGCGTCTCGTCCCCATGGCGCGGGCGCTGTCCTATGTGGCGATGGCGCCCTTCGTGATCCCGGGCATCGTGCTGGCCATCGGCTTCTACGCCGCCTACACCGCCAAGCCGCTGGTGCTCTACGGCACCGCCTGGATCCTCATCCTCGCCTTCGCCACGCGCTTCCTGCCCATCGCCTACACCAACAGCGATGCCGCCATCCGCGCCATCAATCCCGAGCTGGAGGATGCCGCGCGCATCCTGGGCGGCGGCCGATTCCTCACCCTTCGCCGAGTGGTCGGGCCGCTGCTCAAGCGCGGCCTGGCGGGGGCGTTCATCCTGGTCTTCATCCCCGCCACCCGCGAGCTGTCCTCCGCCATCTTCCTCTACACCACCGGCACCCAGGTGCTCTCGGTGCTCCTCTTCGACAAGAGCGACGAGGGCAATTTCGAGCTGCTGTCCTCCATGGGGCTCATTCTGGTGGTGGTGACGGTGGCGCTGATCCTGGTGGGCTTCCGCCTGGTGGGCCGTGACTTCCTGCTGCGGCGGACGGCCTCGTGAGCAAACTCTCCCTCCGCGGGGTGACCCGCCGCTTCGGCAGCGTGACCGCGGTGGAGGCGTTCGACCTCGAGCTGCAGTCCGGCGAGTTCGTGTCCCTCCTCGGGCCCTCCGGCTGCGGCAAGACCACCACCCTGCGGATGATCGCGGGCTTCCTCGCCCCCAGCGAGGGCACCATCGAGATGGACGGCCAGGTGATCTCCTCGCCCGCCTCGTCGCTGCCGCCCGAGAAGCGGGGAATGTCCATGATCTTCCAGAGCTATGCCATCTGGCCGAACATGACGGTGGCGGAGAACGTGGCCTTCGGCCTGGAAGTCCGGCGGCGGCCACGCGCGGAGATCCGGACCCGGGTGGACGAGATCCTCGACGTGGTCCAGATGAAGGCACTCGCCGCGCGCTATCCTCAAGAACTGTCCGGCGGCCAGCAGCAGCGGGTGGCCCTCGCCCGCGCCATCGTGGTGCAGCCGGCGGTGTTGCTGCTCGACGAGCCGCTCTCCAACCTCGATGCCAACCTCCGCGAGGAGATGCGCTACGAGATCCGGCGGCTGCACGACGAGTTCCGCATCACCACCATCTACGTCACCCACGACCAGGCGGAGGCCATGGTCACCTCCGACCGCATCGCGGTGATGAACGGCGGCCGGGTGGAGCAGGTGGACGCACCCCGCGCGCTCTACGCGCGCCCGCGCACCCGCTTCGTGGCCGGCTTCATCGGCCGCACCAATTTCCTCGACGGCGAGGTGCGCGGCGCCACCGTGGCCTTCGACGGGTTCGCCATCGAGACCGCGCGCTTCACCGACCCGGCGGCGCTGCGCGGCACGGTGTCCTTCAGCCTGCGGCCCCAGAGCGTCGCGCTTCACGCCGCCGCGCCCGCCGCCTCCGACCGCACCGCCCTGATTCTCGGCCGGGTGGTCCAGCGCGCCTATCTGGGCGAGCACTGGGACTACGCGGTCCGCCCCGACGGCGGCGCGCTGCGGTTGCGGGTGACCGCGCGCCCCCACGAGGTCTTCGAGGTGGACGCCCGGGTGTGGCTCGAGCTGGACCCCCGGCAGATGGCGCCGATCGAGTAGCACGGGAGCCGCATCATCGGCGGCGCCCCTTGACCGCGGGGGCGCGGGAAGACTAGGCTCGGCGAGTCACCATCATCGAAGGCATAGGAGCCCCAACGTGAATCAGGCGGATCGCATCTCGGGCGTGCTCTCCCCCGTGGTCACCCCGTTCAAGGCCGACCTCAGCCCCGACCCCGAGCGCTTCGTGCGCCAGTGCCGCTGGCTCCTCTCGCAGAACGTGGGCCTGGCGGTGTTCGGGACCAACTCGGAGGCGAACTCGCTGTCGGTGGACGAGAAGATCGAGCTCCTCGATCGTCTGGTCGCGGCCGGTCTCGACCCCGCGCGCATGATGCCGGGCACGGGCGCCTGCGCGCTCACCGACACGGTGCAGCTCACCGCGCACGCGGTGAAGGCAGGCTGCGGCGGCGTGCTCATGCTGCCGCCCTTCTACTACAAGGGCGTGAGCGACGACGGGCTCTTCCGGAGCTTCGCGGAGGTGATCGAGCGGGTGGCCGACCCGCGGCTGCGCGTGTACGTCTATCACATCCCGCCGGTGTCCCAGGTGCCGATCACGCTGGCCCTCATCGAGCGGCTGCTCAAGGCCTATGGGGGCACGGTGGCGGGGGTGAAGGACTCCTCCGGCGACTGGGGCAATACCAAGGCCATGCTGGACGCCTTCGCCGCCTCCGGCTTCGACGTCTTCGCGGGGAGCGAGACCTTCCTCCTCGCCAATATGCGGGGCGGCGGCAAGGGCTGCATCAGCGCCACCGCCAACGTCCACGGGGGCCCCATCGCGCGGCTCTTCGCCTCCTGGACGGGCGCGGACGCCGACGCGCAGCAGACGCGCCTGGACGAGATCCGCGGCGTCTTCCAGAAGTTCCCCATGATCCCCGCGCTGAAGGCGGCCATCGCGCACTACGGCGGCGACCCCGCGTGGGCCACCGTGCGGCCGCCCCTGGTGGACCTCGACCGCGAGCCCGCCGCCGCGCTCGTCGCCGACCTCGACCGCCGCGGCTTCACCATGCCCGGACTCAAGGCCTAGCTCGAGGGTTCTCGCCGCGCGAATGGCCACGCGATCGGGCGCGTCCCCCCGGCGGCTCGAGGTGAGTCGCGCCTCGGCCCCATCGAGATCCTCGTGAACAGCGCGGGGATCACTCACCGGGGCCCGGCGACGGATTTCCCCGAGGCGCAGTGGCACCGGGTCATCGCGGTGAACCTGACCGGGGTCTACCTGGCCAGCCAGGCGGTCGGCCGCCGCATGGTGGCCCGCCGCCGCGGGCGCATCGTCAACATCGCGTCCATCGCGGGGGAGATCGGGCTTGCCGGCACCATCGCCTACTCGGCGAGCAAGGGCGGCGTGGTCCAGCTCACGCGCGCGCTCGCGGTGGAGTGGGCGCCGCACCAGGTGCGGGTCAACGCCATCGCGCCCTCCTGGTTCAGCACCGATATCGGCGAGCTCATCCACCGCGAGCCCGAGTACGAGAGGCGCGCCATGCAGCGCGTGCCGGCGGGCCGGATGGGCCGGCCCGACGAGCTGGTGGGCGCCGCGCTCTATCTGGCCTCGGAGGCCTCCAGCATGGTCACCGGCCACATCCTCGCCGTCGACGGCGGCACCCTCGCGTCGTAGCCGCGCCCCGCGTGGTCCGCCCGCTCCGGGCGGCTATCCCTTGAGGCCGCCGGCGCCCCACCCGGCGATGAGATAGCGCTGGATGGCCACGAAGAAGATCAGGGCGGGGAGGGTCACCATGACGCCGGCGGCCATGATCAGCCCCCAGTCCACCACCGCCATGTGGAAGAACTCGTTGATTCCGATGGCGAGCGTCTTGAGCTCGTCCTTGCCGATGAGCACGAGGGCGAAGAGGAAGTCGTTCCAGGCCACGATGAAGGTGAAGATCGCGGTGGCGATGATCCCGGGGAGGGCAAGCGGCATCACGACGTAGCCGAGGGCCTGCGCGCGATTGGCCCCGTCGATGAGCGCGGCGTGCTCGAGCTCGATGGGGATGGACTGGAAGAACGCGCGGAGGATCCAGAGCGCGTACGGCAGCGAGAAGGAGATATAGGTCAGCGCGAGCCCGAGGAGCGAGTTCGTGAGGCCGAGCTCGCGGGCGAACAGGAAGAGCGGGACCAGCATGATGATGGGGGGGAACATGTAGGCGAGGAGGGTGAGCCGCGCCATCAAGGTCCGGCCCGGGAAGGCGTAGCGGGTCAGGCTGTAGGCGCCGATCACGCCGGCGGCGAGGACGATGACGGTGGTGACCGCGGCCACGATCACCGTGTTCTGGAAGTACGTCCAGAAGTTCGTCTCGTAGAAGAGCTTGCGGTAGGCGCGGAGCTCCCACTCGTGGGGCACGAACGTCGGCGGCGAGGCGAGCAGCTCGTGGCTCACCTTGAGCGAGGAGACCACCATCCAATAGAGCGGGAACGCGCAGAAGACGAAGAGGCCGAGGCGGAGCGCCCAGGCCGCGGTGGTGGAGAGCGGACGCCCGCGCCGCCGCCCCGCCGCCCTAGCCATTGGCCTCCTCCGCCTCGGGCGGAAACGCCACGAAGTAGATCGTCACCACCATCAAGAGGAGCGCGAGC
>Ga0137404_10002990_pt1 | contig 11277 bp, 7 predicted proteins | sample CZOMad2_1_16fung_FD_108285 | JGI IMG/M metagenome (GOLD analysis project Ga0137404, IMG submission 108285) | Vadose zone soil fungal communities from Angelo Coast Range Reserve, California, USA - CZOMad2_1_16fungal (Illumina Assembly) | ecosystem: Environmental > Terrestrial > Soil > Vadose zone...
CACCAGTTCGATTTCGTTGATGTTAACGCTCGTGCAATGCCTTTCGCGCGTACCTGGCAGGGCTATCCAGTCACAACTCTCCAGAACGCGCAAGTACGTGGCGCAGGACACGGACGCCCACGCACGTCAAGTACTCAGCGATCTGTCGGAGGAAGCGGCGTTCAAGCAGATCTGGCTAGTCGGTTCGACCGCGGATCAGGTGTTCAAACTCTGGCCGCGGGAGTGACGGTGGCCGAGGATCAATCAGTTCCAGACAAGTACGGCTGCGACTTAACAGACTCCTAAGCCTCCTCCTCTCGCATAGAGTGCATGAGATTAGGAGGGCGATGGGCCGCTGCGAGTTATCTCCTCGGTCGTCGAATTACTATTTCAGTGTGCTCGCGCCGCGAAGAACGGTCAGAATATCAATACGCCTCCGGTCCGCCGATCCCTCCACGCACACACCAAAAGGGACGAGCCGCCGTCTTGTCGTCTGTCACAACACCACCGCCGAGAAACCGCACGACCCACGCCCGGCTCGTATCAACCGACTGAGTCGTTGCTGTCCAATAGAAGTCTGGGCCAATGTTCTGGAAGGGATGCCCGGGCGGTAGTCTCACGTCATTTGCCGAAACGGACACATCAACGAGACTCGCCAGTTCATGAACAGCAGGGAGACGCCAACCTTTGCGACCACCGACTGCTTTTCTGACGCATTTGAACGCAGCGATTGACCAGCTATCGACTCCGGAATCGATGCCACTCGCGCCGCCCGCAGTCGGGTCTAGTTCCCATACCCAACCGGTTTCTCGATCGAGCACCGCCTCACCACTAAATTCGCCCAAGACCTTAAAGCGCTTGGGATTATCAATTTGCTTGTCCCAACTCTCAAGTTCAATAGCCTGAACCGGGGCCCCCATCACTGCTAAACCGACGAATAGTAACGTAAGAGACACTCTGATCCGCATGGATTCCTCCTTCGGAACCAAAGGTTCAAGGCGGAGCGCGAGGATGTTCTTCCCCGGCCCGGTTGTCAAGATGAAGCCACGTAACAGAGAAAGATCTCCGAAATACGTCGCACACGGGCTCTGCTGTCTCGAGGGACGTGGAGCGCATTGCAGCGAGCGACCGAGCAGATCACTCCTGCGCAGCCCGACTACGGTGTTGATCGACTACCCAAGCCGGTAAGTACCCTCGCCGATAAGCCGACCACGGCAGCGTATATTACGGCCATCCATGCGAGGAAGTTACTGGATCATCCATTGCTCTCCTCTGTCTTCTTCAACGCCTCCCTCGCGTGCCACGGCGTCCGTTCCCGGCCCGTGCCTGTCGCACTGGTGGGCGAGTGCTCCATCCCGGTCGTGTAGAAGGTGGCCGGTCAGCCCTTCTCGTCATACCGGGTGAACTGGAGGTCATAGCCTTGCCGCGCCATCCCAACGGCCACCCGCCCGATCCCGCCACGAATCCATCCAACGTGCGGAGGGCGTGGAGCGCGCGGTCGTATGACGGCATGGAGCACCCGGCGAAGCCGACAGCAGCACGCAGGAGCTGGCCGCGTGGGTCGATCATGGGCGATCCCATTCGGACAGTCACGTCGAAGCGGCATAGTGACGGCTTGAATCCCGACCACGCGTTCTCGTGGACGTCGGCCGGGGGGATGGTCGACCTCGGTAGCCTCGGCCGCGACGCCTTCGCGACAGCGGTCAACGACAGCGGCCAAATCGCCGGCTATGGCTACGTGGATGGTGGACCAAGGTATGCGGTGACGTGGCGGCCCTTCGCGAGCCTCGGGTGCGACACGACCCTCGCTGGATGCAACCTCAAAGGGGTCAGCCTGGCCGGGGCGTACCTGAAAGACGGCGACCTGAGTGACGCCAATCTGAAGGGCGCCAATCTCTCCCGAGCCAACCTAAGCGGCGCCAACCTGGAGAACGCGAACCTGAAAGACGCCAATCTCACCAACGCCAATCTGACCGGCGCCCGACTCAGGAACATCGAAATGTTCGCGAACATGGAACGAGAGCACGTCCTTACTCGGTCAGGATCCTGACCGCCTTCTCCTCGTAGAACGACACTGCACGCTTGAGCTGCGCGGGCCTGATGCTCATGTAGCCTTGCAGCGCTTCCAGATGTTCTTGCCCGTCATCTGGGCGCGCGTCTTGACGACCGCGCGCCGACCCCACGTTGACCAGAGGAGCGGCGTCTCGGGCCCGACCTGCTTCACCAGAATCCGCTCCACGTACACGTACAGGAACTTCATGACCACAGGGATTTCATGACGATGGAGGGCAGAGGGATGTCGCTACGCTTCAGAGGTGAACGCCGCCTGCGATACAAGTCTTCGATCGAAGAAGGACAACTCGGTCACCCACTCCTGGAACTTTTGGTTGGAACTTTTGGTTTGACACGCTGTTGTTCCGGGTTTAGAAGAGCTTCTGGCCACTAACACAACGCGTGTGGTACACGCCCCAACCCATCAATGCGGGAAGGGAGGCATTGCATGGCGGGAGTCCCTGTTTTGGGAGCGCTGATAGGGCGTTTGTCGCGCGACGCCGGGTGCCGTTCGTGGGCGGCGTACATTAGTTCCCTGGGCGTCCAAAAATCTTCAGCGTTTCTGTTCTCCTGCGGCGATCCTCGGCCTTCACGGTAATGTGGGTCACGCCTGTGTCCCATCGCGTCATTGTCCAGATCCAGACTAAGCGCCGCGATTAATAGTGAGCTTGCTGATCCCGAGGGACTGGACGCAGACGAACTGGCGTCGTCGTCATGCACCTACACGTGGAAGTTACTCCGACTTTCGCGGGCGATGGATTGACTGCGGCTGAAGCTCTGGGCCTGGCTCCCGTAGCCCGCTTTTACCAGGCTGGACGCTGTCGCGAGGAGTGGATCCAATGAACTCTCCCCTTTCCTTTCTTAAGGTGAGAGCCTTTCTAACGAGATGGCGAGGGGATCGCCGGAGCCGAGTCCGACCGACATGGTGGCAGGCGTGGCACGATGCCCGTGCTGCGCGAGCCCGGGTCCGCGCTCTCCATCAGCAGCGCCACGTGTCCTTCACCCTGGAGCCCCTCGAGGCGAGGCTGATGCTCTCCGCCGATCTCACGGGCGTTGTAGTCGCGCACACGCTGCTGGACCCGAGCGTGCCTATCAACAGCGAAGCGGCCACGGTGCGGATTCTCAATCAAGGGGACACGGCCACCAACCAAGCATCGCAAGTCGCCGTCTACGCCTCGCTGGACCAAGTCTTGGACACCTCCGATAGGTTGCTGGGTACTGCCAACGCGCCCAAGCGCATCGGCGCTGGCCGGTCCGCCGACGTGGACATCTCGTTTGCGATCCCAGGCGTGCTGGAGCCGGGTTCTTACACCCTGCTAGGCCGCGTGGACGCCACGAACGTCATTGCAGAGAGCAGCGAGACCAACAACCTCGCCATCGGCCCAGCGTTTGCGGTCATCTGGCAATTCGGCGCCGTGCCAGGCCGGACTGGTGAAACCGCTCTGACGCTGACTGATGCGGGCGGCACCCAAGTGGCGTTCAGCTTGACCGGGGCCGGCCTCGGCGAAGTCATCCGGGATGGGAATCAGTGGGACATCCGGCTTGCAGGCACGGGAGCCCAAACCATCCTTGCGATGCAAACGAGCGGCGGCAACGGGCGTGTCACAATCGATGACATCCACGTCCTCGGACCAGTGGGGGCGGTGGTCGCTCCTACGACCAACCTGACAGGCACGCTGGCGATGGATGGTCCCGTGACCGCGGGGATCCTGCTGGGCAGCACCGATGGGGCGGTGATTGCGGCGCCCACAATTCTCGGGACGGCGATTCAGGGCGTCACGGTGCAGGGTATCGCGATTCTAGGGAACCTCAGCAACTCGACGATTCTGATCGGCGCCAATCTAGGCCAAGACGGCGAGCTCGGCGGCTCGGCCGCCAACACCGACAACTTTGGCGCGGGCACGCTCGGGGACTTCTTTGTCGGCGGCTCCATGACGGCGTCCGTTGTGCGGGTGGGCCAGGACCCGGTGGACGGCATCTTCGATAACGGCAACGACGCCATACAAGGCGGAACCGGCAGCTCGATACGCAGCATCACGATTCACGGCACGTTGAGCGCGGATAGCCGCTTCATTGCCGGCGCTTTGCCAGCGACCGCGCGGATCAACAGCCAGACTATCAGCACGGCCAGCAACCCGGTCCAATTCAAGACCGATGTGCAAGGCCCGGTGTTGGCCGCGGCCTTAGGGACTGATACCGGAGTCTCGTCCAACGATGGTCTGACCTCCAATCCCACCATCGTGGGCAGCCTCACCGATCCACACGGCATTGCTGCCTTCGTGGCGGGATTCACCGCGACACCCACATTCGATGTGTTGGCCGATCGGCAAGCGGATGGGTCCTTCACGTTCTCGCGCACGCGGCTCGAGCAGATCAACGGCGCGCCGCTTACCGATGGGAGCTATGTCCTCACCCTGCGCGCGGCGGACACGGCGGGCAATCCCCGGCAGATCACTGTGCCCTTCACGCTGGATACGATGGTGACGACGCTGGTCTTCGATTTGGATCCGGCGTCGGACACGCCGCCCGTGGGCGATCAGCAGACGACCGCAGCGGCTGTGACGCTAACGGGCCAGACCGAGGCGAATGCCGCGGTCGAGCTCCTAGAAGTCGGGCTCCCGACCACTGCCGATGCCACGGGCCTGTTCACGTTCACCAACGTCTCGCTCGCCATGGGCGCCAACACATTCACGTCCCGGGCGATGGACACAGCCGGCAATCAGCTCACGGCCACGCGGACGATCGCGCGGACACCGGCAACCACCGTGAGCTGGATCAATCCGAATGGCGGCGATTGGAATACACCGTCCAACTGGAACACAGGGGCACTCCCAACCGCAGATCAGGATGTCTTTCTCGATATCGACGTCACGAATCCCATCACACACAGTGCGGGAGCAACACAGGTCAAGAGTCTGATCTCCACACAGCGTTTAACCCTTTCTGGCGGCACGTTGATCATCACCGGCACGCTCCAGGCGGACAATCTCGTCTCGTTCACGGGCGGATCAGTGGTCACGACGGGCGATCAGATCTATAACGGCGCGGTGGTGCTCGGGGCGAACACGACGCTCTCGGGCAACAACATCACGTTCAGCAACACGGTGAACTCCGATGGGACGGCCCGCTCGCTGACCGTGAACAGCAACAACGGCTCCTTCACCTTGGGGGGCGAGGTCGGCACCACGAGTGCGCTTTCGCGCCTGTCGGCGACGGGGAACGTCATCGTCGTCAACGGCAACGTGAACACGACCGCGGACATCAATCTCACCTCCGCGGGCCTCCTGACCCTGAACGCCAACGTCACGGCCGGGACGGGCGACGTGAGTCTCACCGCAGCGGGCGGGGCGATCAGCCATGACGCCGGAACGATCACGGCGGGGGCGCTCGTGCTGACCGCCAATCAGGTCACGTCGACGCTGACGACGGCAGTGGGGAGCCTGACGGCCTCGACCTCGGCAGGTAATCTAACGATCTCGAATGTGGGCTCGCTCAGTCTGAACACGATTTCCAGCCCGAACGGGACCGCCACGATCACGACCTCGGGGAACCTCGTCGTGAACGGGAACGTGGCGACCGGCGCGAGCGCCATGTCGCTGGTGACAGGTGGGGCGATCAGCCAGACGGGCGGGACCGTGACCGCGGGCAATCTTACCCTCGCCGCGACTACCGGTATCAGCCTGACGAACATCGCCGTGACGAGCCTCACGGCGACCAACACGACCGGGGCGGTCTCGATCGGCGACGCGGGCGGGCTGACTCTCACCGCGGTCTCCGTTGGCGGCAGGGTCGCGATTACGACCTCGGGGAACCTCGTCGTGAACGGGACAGTGACGAGCGGCCCGAATGCCATGTCGCTGACGGCGACGGGCGGGGCGATCATCCAGACGGCCGGCACCGTGACGGCGACGTTCCTCACGCTGTCGGCAAGCATCGGGATCAGCCTCACGAGCGCGTCGATTGACGCCCTGGAGGCAACGAACACCTCGGGGGCGGTGTCCGTCCACGACCTCGCGGGCAGCCTCACGATCGTCACTCGCGGCGTCACGAATGGTGGCGCGGTCAGCATTACGACTCCGGGTAATCTGACGCTCACCTCGAGCGTCACCGCGAGCGGCTCCATTGCGACGCTGACCTCCACGACCGGGACGGTTGCCCAGGCGGGCGGGACGGTGAACGCCACGAGCCTCGTACTCAACACGGCGACGGGCGCGACGCTGACGAACCTCGCCGTCACGAATCTCACCGCAACGAACTCGACCTCCGGAGCTCTCAGCCTGAGCACGACGGGCGCGGTGACGGTCGTCGGGACGGGGATCGTCAACCCGGGCGGGGTGATCACCCTGGACACGCCCGGGAGCATCACGATTTCGGGCGACGTGAACCCGGGCACGAGCAACGTCACGCTGACCTCGACAAACGCGTCGATCAGCCAGACGGGCGGGCTCGTCACGGGCGGCCGGCTGGACCTCGACGCGGCGACCGGGATCGTGCTCACCGCCACGGCGGTGTCGACCCTGGATGCCACCAACAGCACGAGCGGCGCGCTGTCGGTGTCGCACACGGGCGCGCTGAGCGTCGACCAGGTGAGCAACGTGAACAGGCCGGTGACGGTTTCCGCTAGCGGCAATCTGGTTCTGACGGGCACCGTGTCCGGCAACCCGGTCACACTGCTCTCAGGCGGGAGCATCGTACGCACGACCGGTGCCGTCGTCGCGGCCACGTTGAACACGGCCTCCGTCACGGGGACGACGCTGACGGCGGGGCTGACGATCTCCAACCTATCGGCCTCGAACTCCGGGGTGGGCAACATCGTCATCGCTGTCCCGGCCAGCCTGACCATCATCGGCCCTGGTCTCTCCAACGCAGGCGGGCTCATTACGCTGAGCGTGACGGGCAACCTGACTAACCAGGGGACGCTGAGCTTAGGCGCCGGGGTGACCATCATCGGCAATTTCATCAACACCGCCAGCGGAGTAGTGCACGGGGATATCGGTGGAACGGCTCAGTTCAGTCACCTGACCATCTCAGGCATGGTGAGCCTGAACGGGACGCTGGACGTTTCATTGGTCAACGGATTCGTGCCGTCGGCGGGTGATCGCTTCCAATTCATGACCTTCAGCTCACGGACCGGCTTCTTCAGCACGACGACCTTGCCCGCGAATTTCACCGTGGATCAGTCCGATCCGACCGACCTGGAGTTGGTGGTGGTGTAGTTCCGGATTCTATCGCCTACACGGTTCCCGGCAGCCAACAACAGAGCGGGACGCTTGATGACGAGCTCCACCACGAGCGGAGAGGCCCCGTGATGCTGCGCCGCCCGCGGATCGTGACCTCAACCTCCGGTGCCAGCACCGAGACTGCAGCGACCGGAAGCGACGACTTCTACCTTTGATCTCTCTCGGTGACTGTCACGCTCGAGAGCGGTCGCCTCGTCTTTGGCCGGGAGCATGGGAGCGGCTGACGAGGGATCCGCGCCCGGAGAACTTCGCGAATCGAACTTTTGAACTGCATGTTTTAGTCGTGTCGAGCTTACAGGCTGTTGCTGAGCCGTAACCGCACGAGAGACCTAGCGAAAACGTAATCGCGACTCAAACACGGGTTCGATCCCACTTCGAGGACAATGATGCGGTGGATGCTCCGCCTGATCTGCTGGCAGCCATGAGAGTCCGGGGCTTCCCGGACGGCACAGAAGCAAGTACTACAAGCGGTCGCCCTTGGCCAGGTCACTGTCCGTCTTAGGCATTGACGAAGTACCGCGTTCGACCTACGCTTCGGCACCTTCCATCCTCCCGCTCCCACGGAGGTCGGTATGCGACCGCGACAGGTCGAAGTCATTCGGACGGCGCTGCTCACGCTACTCGTCATCGTTGCCATCGCTGCGCCGGCACTGGCCCAGGGACTGCCGAAGGCCGCCCGTCCGGAGGACGTCGGCCTCTCGTCCGACCGACTGAAGCGCCTGACGGCGACGTTTCAGGCTGATGTGGAGAACGGCAAGATTCCCGGGGCGGTGATCCTCATCGCGCGGCACGGGAAGATCGCCTACTTCGAGGCGATCGGCTTTCAGAATCGCGAGACGCAACTACCGATGCGGCGCGACGCGATCTTCCGAATCGCCTCCATGACGAAGCCCATCGTATCGGTGGCTGCCATGACGCTGGTGGAGGAAGGGAAGATCCAGCTCCAGGATCCCGTGTCGGTGTACTTGCCTGAATTGAAGACCCTTAAAGTCGGTATCGAACGCAAGACTGAGGGCAGCGAGCAGCCAGAGTTGGCGCTGGAAACGCCGAGACGCGAGATGACGATTCAGGACCTGTTACGGCATACGTCCGGCCTCACATATGGCGTGTTTGGTGATTCCCTGGTGAAGCGCGCGTACCGCGAAGCGAACGCGCTGGATCCCAAACAGACGACCGCTGAGATGGTGACGAAGCTCGCGCAAATCCCTCTGGCCTTCCATCCTGGCACTACGTTCGAGTACAGCATGTCGACCGACGTGCTGGGACGTGTGATCGAAGTCGTCTCCGGTATGGAACTCGACCGGTTTATCGTCGATCGCATTGCTAAGCCGATTCGCATGATCGATACCGGCTTCGTCGTCAGCGAAGGGAAGACTTCTCGCGTGGCCGAGCCGCAAATCGATCCTGCTACCGGCAAGCGACCACCGATGCGAGACGTCGCACAACGGCCGAACTTCATCTCGGGCGGCGGAGGGATGGTCTCGACCGCGGCCGACTATCTGCGGTTCAGCCAGATGCTTCTCAACGGCGGACAGCTAGACACCGTGCGGCTCCTGTCACCGAAGACGGTCGCGTTCATGACAGCAGATCACCTGCCGCCAGGAATCGCGATGAGTCCCACGACGCAAAGTCCTGGGTTTGGCGCGCTAATGCCGAGCCCCGAGCAGGGGCAGGGCTTCGGACTCGGGTTCGCCGTACGCAAGGATGCAGGGCGGAATTTCCTGCCCGGTTCGCCGGGTGAATATTACTGGGTCGGCGCGTTCGGGACAGCGTTCTGGGTCGATCCGAGCGAGAAGCTCGCGACTGTCATGATGGTCCAGATTCCGCTCGCGCAAGGCCGACACTACCGCTCGCTGCTTCGCAACCTCGTGTACCAGGCCGTCGTCCGCTGAAGATCTGAATCGGCGCGATGTCAAGTCCACCGGCTGGCCGGCGGCCAAGGCACCTGTCGACCAACGCCGGTGGCCCCGGATTGGCTGGCTAACGCGAGGCTCGTCAAGCGGTGAGCGCTAAGATCTGGAAAGGCATTGTCGGTAGGAAACCGGTCTCATGGGCGTCTCCCGTTGAAGGGGTCGTGAGCGCGAGAACACGCGAATCTTCAGGGGGCCTGACTGTATGGAGGCCTGGCATGAAAATGGATCCACCAACTCGCGAATCCCGAATTACGCTGTCACCTCGTCGCATCGTCTGGCTACTCGTGGCAGGCGCACTCACGCTGGGAGGAGTCCAGGGGGCAACGGGCCAGCCGACACCCACGGGAGAGGCCGTGATGGCGTGGCCTGTCACCATCAGCCCGACCTGGCTCGACCCGTCCACCGCCCCGCCCCAGATCACGCCCTTCGGGATGCTGTATGCGCTGCACGATGCGCTGGTCCGCCCGCTACCGGGGCAGAAGATGGGCAACAGCTTGGCAGAGTCGTGGACGGAGAGCCCGGACGGGCTCACGTACGAGTTCAAACTGCGTCGGGGCCTCAAGTTCCACAACGGCGACCCCGTCACTGCCGAGGACGTGAAATTCAGCTTCGAGCGTTACAAAGGCGCGGGGGCCAAGGAACTGAATGCACGCATCCGCCTGGTGGAGACCGTCGATCCGTTGACGGTGCGATTTCATTTGAAAGAGCCCTGGCCGGACTTCATGACCTTCTATGGAACCACGGCCACGGCCGCCGGGATCGTGGTTCCCAAGAGATATCTGGTCCAGGTCGGAGACGATCAGTTCAGAAAGCAGCCGATCGGCGCCGGCCCGTACAAATTCGTGAGCCATACGCCCGGCGTAGAGGTGGTACTGGAAGCCTATCCGGGATACTGGCGGCGCGTGCCGAACATCAAGCGGCTGATCATGAAGAGCGTTCCCGAAGGCAGCACGCGCCTCGCGATGCTCAAGACGGGCGAGGCCGACATAGCCCTCCTCCTAGACGGCCCCGATGCCGAGACCGTGACACACGACCCGCGCCTCGCGCTCGTGGCCACGCGGCATGCGTCGGCCATGTGGATCGAGTTCGCCGATCAATGGGACCCCAAATCACCCTGGCATGACAAGCGCGTGCGGCTGGCCGTCACCCATGCGCTCGATCGCAAGGCGATCAGCGCGACCGCCTGTCTGGGCTATTGTCCGACCGCCGGGGTCATTGTGCCCCCCGTCATGGACTATGCTCTGCAGGTCGAGCCTCCACCCTACGACCCTCAGAAGGCGAAGCAGGTGCTCGCCGAGGCCGGCTATCCGAAGGGGTTCGACGCCGGTGACTTCACGCCGCTTCCCGGGTTCTGGACCGTCGGGGAGGCCGCGCTGAACTATCTGAACGCGGTAGGGATCCGGGTGAAGCTGCGGCCCATGGAGCGGGCGGCTTTCTACGCTGCCTGGCAGGAGAAGAAGCTGCGCGGGCTCTTCCTCACCGCGGCGGGAAACGCGGGTAACGCGGCCACCCGCGTGGAGGCGTTCATCTACTCAAAGGGCAGCTATGCCTATGGAGGGTATCCCGACATCGACGAATTGTTTCAACAACAGGCTCGAGAGCGGGACCCCGCGAAGCGGGAAGTCTTGCTCCATCGCATCCAGCAACTCACGATCGATCGGGTGATGTTCGCGCCGATCTGGAACACGCGCGTGCTGATTGGGGTCGGGCCGCGGGTGGCGGATCACACGATCAACCTGGTCCCGCTGTCGATCTACCCTTCCTATGAGGACATGCGGCTCAAGGGCCAGTAGAGGTTTGGATGAGTTTCACGATCAGTGTCGTCAGCTTCGCCGAACTCGAGCGCCGCCAGGCTCTGAGCGCGGCCAGCAGAAACGAGTCGCTATCCTAAGGCCACAACGAGGGGATAGTTGCCCGCTGATCCACGGCGTCGACTCCCAGTTGATGGCCTAAATCAAGTCGACCTCGAAGCCGCGGATATTTGATCTCGGCGGAGTTGCAACCTCCCGCTCGGATTCCCAGCTGACTCCCCCAATTGCTCGGCTGCAGTAGAGAAGAACTCGTGGGATTCAGAGTGGCAAGGGGACGTAACC
>Ga0137404_10002998_pt1 | contig 11255 bp, 10 predicted proteins | sample CZOMad2_1_16fung_FD_108285 | JGI IMG/M metagenome (GOLD analysis project Ga0137404, IMG submission 108285) | Vadose zone soil fungal communities from Angelo Coast Range Reserve, California, USA - CZOMad2_1_16fungal (Illumina Assembly) | ecosystem: Environmental > Terrestrial > Soil > Vadose...
CTCGAGCAACGCAGCGATAGGAAAGGCGACGGAAAGATCAGGTTTACGAATGTTTCGGTACGCAGAAAAGACGGCAACCCGATTGATGTCCTCCAGTGCGGTCAGGAGGTTGAATTCTCACTCGCTTACGTCGGGCAGATGCCCGCGAGGGGGAGCCTCTCGCTGTACATTAATATTCTCACGCTCAGTGGACAGCAGATGCTGCTTCTGGGCAACGCCATGGTGGGTACGGATCTCAATGGCGTCCCTGAGCGCGGCGAGTTCTCTTGCTTGATAGAGCGTTTCCCCCTTCTGCCGGGACAGTATTCAGTCACTTTATTATGTACGATCAATGACATAGTGGCGGACTGGGTTCCGCAGGCGACCGAGATCACAGTGGAGGGCGGCGACTTTTACCGGACGGGAATCCTGGCGCCACAGAACGCCGGGGGAGTCCTCATTCCTCATTGTTGGCGGGTCATGGGTTGACCTTGTCGGGACTGATTGAATTTGTTGGTTGCCTTCTCGCCTTAATGTCCCTTATTCCATCTTAGCAACGCTATGCCCAGAGCCTTCATGAAACTCCTCGAGCCGGCCAGACGAAAATCCAGTTGCGCTGCGCGCCGTAAACATCTTAGGGCTTCACGGTGACGGCACATCAAGTTGGCGACCGTGCTGGTGTAAAGCAGAGACCCCGCTTCAAGGCGCTTCAAGTATTTTCCGTAAATCGCATTCAACTCCGCATCGTTGATAATCTTGGTTGTCAGGTATGCGAACCTGCGCTGCAGTCCGCTGAGATCCATCTGATTGACTGACCTGGAGGCGTGCTGAACTACTCCGTTATTGACCTTGTTAATTCGTCCTGGCTTGTAATAAGGCACCACTCTCAACCAAAAGTCCCAATCCTCTGAACCTGTAAGTATTGGATTACTGTCAAAGCTGTAGTTCTTGAAAATGTCGCGATGGATAAATACTCCCACGGAAGAAAGGAAATTTCCGCCCGTGATAGCTTGAAGTGGATCTTCCAGCGAGGGAAAGTCATATTTGCATAGTACCCGGTCGTCATCATCAACTAGTTGGTATAAATTATGAAACAATCTCGTCTCTGGGTCGGCCTTGATGAAATTGGCTGCATCCTCGAGATTCGTTGGATACATGAGGTCATCTGAATCAAGAAACGTCAGAAAATCTCCGGCGGCATTCTCCATTCCTGTGTTACGCGATTTCGCCCGCTCGTAGTTCTGGTCATGTTTGATATACGTGATCTTCTGTGTTCTTACCAACGGCTCAAGAATCTGTTCAGTATCGTCAGTCGAAGCATCGTCCACCACTATGACTTCGTAACTTTGGTATGTTTGGGATAGCACCGTATTCAGGGTTTTAAGAATCAACCCTGCCCGGTTATAGGTCGGTATGACAACGGAAAAAAAAGGTTTACGCTCCATGTGAATCTGTTCCGGCACTCTACAGACCAGCCTTTATCTTCAGGGTATCACCATGCCGCAGAGCATTCAGGACGTCGTTAATAATCGTCTTGGCTCTTTTGCGCGTACGGCCCTGCATCATGGCAATATTGAGGCTATAGGCCGACCCCACTCTGTTAAAGACTTCCTCAGTCTGCCGCGGGTCATCGTTAGTTTTCTTTGGGTGAGCAAACGCACTAATGCGCGCCTGCAATCCCTGGAATAATTCGGCGACGTTGAGGCCGTGCGTACGCAACTCTATTTGACGGAAACCTGCGCTTTTAAGAAACATTGCCATTCCCTTCCTGGAAAAGAGCTGGAAATGTTCCGGGGGTGAAACAACGCTCCAGCTCAAACCCATTAGACGATATGATAGCCCCTCGCAATGCGGGGTCGTCGCCCAAAACAATCCGCAGGGTCTGAGTATTCTTGAGATCTCGCGAACCAATTCGCGCGGTCGCGGCAAATGTTCGAGAACTTCAACAGCTAACACTACATCAAAATAGTTCTCGGGGTAGTGTGCTTCCAAGAGTTGTCCGCAAAATACGTCAAGCCCGGCTTTCCGCGCTTGTTCGAAAGCAGGCTTTGAAACTTCAATTCCACTTGCGTTCCAGCCCGCCTTCGAGGCTGCCGATAAATAGCTGCCGGCGCCGAAGCCCACGTCGAGCAGCCGATTATGTGCGCGATAGGCGCCAAAGCTTTCAACGATCTCTTCTATCCTTTCAACAATCGCCTCCGGCACGCAGAGATTGTCACTCTCGTAATAATCGTTGTAGGAATACTCAGCACCCGGAAGACAAGCAGAAAAAAGAGTCCGGCAAGAAAAACACGAGAGCATTTGGTACCCATTCTTTGGACCCACTTCACGTGCGTCCGCACAGTCGCAAGCGGGACACCGCCGCACATCGCCCGGTCCGGCTATCTCAATCATGAATGCTTCCTTGGTTGGCTCCAGGTTTTTCAATAGACTAAGCCAATGACTACAAGAACGCGACTTGAGCGGGCTTCGGTCTCGCGCCTAGTCCTTATCGCAGTAGTGCTCCATCTGACCCTGACCATGGTTATCTATGCGAGTGGTAGGCGGGCAATTACTCCCGCGATTGACCAGAATGGATGCACAATAACAATCAGCCCCGATTGCGCAATCTATGTCTCGGAAGTCAGTTCTTTAGCAGAAGTCCTCGCCAGCAAAGGTCCTCTTGCATGGCTCAGGTCCCCAGCGAAGATTCATGTAAGGATCTATTCGGTACCTTGCGCTATTCTTGGACCATGGCTCAGCGTAAATATTTTAAGCGCGGAGCCGTTCAACCTACTTTATTACCTCGCGATTCTGGCTCTCACTTTCCACATAGGCAAGCAACTGTTCAATCGACGAGTGGGCCTCATTGCCTCTCTAGTCCTTGCCGTCTGGCCTTCATTCCTGGTTCACACGACGCAGATCCTCAAGGATCCACTGTTCATTACGGCGTTTCTTAGCGTGGTTCTGGTCATTGCTGTCTGGCTGACTAAAAGTTTGTCGTGGCTGGAAGGACTAGCGATGGCTGTCGCCGGAGTCGGTGCAATCTACATTATTAGTCTGGCGCGTAGTGGGTTTTGGGGTCCGATAATGCTCGCTATCATGGTAATCGCTCTTGGTTTGGTTTTGATCCGCCAACGGCGTGAAAAGCGAATCCTGTGGGCAAATATTGCCAGCGCTATCCTGGTGCTAATGGCTTCCATCACGGTACTACACTACGCGTCGGAATCGTTCGTGGCCCAGCTGCCGGCAAGCAAAGCAAATGCTGCTTCCGCTCAATCGGGCTTATCCCTCAGACAGCGAGTAAATCTTCGTGCCATTAGACTCTCACAGGTGCGAGCCGCGTGGCTCGGTTACCACAGTAACGCAGGCTCAAACATCGATACCGATGTCGAATTTAAAAACATTACAGATGTCGTGCGCTATATCCCGAGAGCTTGGGCGATTGGGTTCTTAACACCCTTTCCCAATCAATGGATTGCGAGTGGCCAGCAAGTCGGTCTTACAGGACGACTACTTAGCGGGTTCGAAATGTCGGCAATGTACATCATTGAATTGCTGGCGCTGTTTGGTCTGTGGCGGTCGAGATCAAACCTGGGCGCATGGCTCCTGTTTGGCGCAGCCCTCACAGCCATAACAGCCCTGGCATTAGCAGTCATGAATCTGGGCAGCTTGTACCGCTTTCGCTATGCCTTCTTTATTCTGATGACTCTACTCGGGGCCCAGGGCTTGATGCAGCTAATCGCTTTTTCTAAGCTGGGAAATCTTGAGGGAATGAAGAAGGCGAGTGGTTCTTAGATCATCGCCTTGCGGTTTTCCTTATAACTTACACTCACTGAGTATCCTCCGGCTCGATGGTACGATAAACTTTTGTCACCCTCGAAAACTCGCTGTTGCGAGCTGAGTCAGGAAAGCTATCCTAAGGGTAGACTTTCCAGCGCCCCGTGTGTTTTCCTTTGTGAGTTCTTTCGCTCCTGGTATCAGTAAGAAGATTCATTGGACCCCGCCATCATAATTACGTTGCTCGCAGCGGCCCTTATCCTGGTCGTCGCGTTGCTCTATTCCAGCGACGGCCACGGCGGCGCATCCGGCTATCTGGCAACGATGGCCCTGTTCGGCATGGCGCCAGGAATCATGAAGCCGACGGCTCTGGCGCTGAATGTTATCGTTGCCCTCGTCAGCACAATTCGCTTTTATCGCTCCGGACTTTTTTCCTGGCGGACTTTCTGGCCGTTTGCGGTAGGTTCAATCCCGGCAGCATTCCTGGGCGCCAGTCTTGGGCTTTCCGACTTCCTCTACAGATTAGTTGTTGGCCTCGTGCTGTTTTACGGCGCGATCCGATTGTTCTTTAGCGCCGGGCCTGCTCATGAAAAGAAACCGGCAGTAGTTCCCATCTGGATCGCGCTGCTGTTAGGCGCGGCGATTGGTTTTCTCTCCGGACTGGCGGGACTCGGCGGCGGCATCTTCCTTGGCCCATTGTTACTGCTGATGGGTTGGGCCAGGGCGGGTGAGATGCGCGGCGTGGTGGCGGCCTTTGTGCTGGTCAATTCAATCGCCGGGCTCGTCAATAGCGGGCCGATGGCGCCTTTTCTGCTCACCGATATGGTTTATTGGGCACCCGCAGTTTTGATCGGAAGCTGGATTGGAACTGAGTTAGAGACGCGGGCCTTTCCAGTTATCGAGATCAAGCGGGCGGTTTCGATAGTGTTCATTGCTGGAGGCCTCAGATTGGTGAGCGGTATCTTCTGATTCGCCAATAAGTGCGGGAAATAATAAATCTTCCAACTCATGTTTGGGTAGTGCTCTGTTAGCTGTGTTGCTGGGCGAAATTTATTTCCGGGGCAAATCCAGATCGTCATCGATCAACGTTTCCACCGACACCCGCCCAAGCTTTGCATAGCGCAACAAGATTAGCAGATTAGGCTCTCCCGTCCCTCGCTCGTAACTGGAAATGACCGTGTAGGTTTTCTTCAGCTTTAGAAGCTTTGCCATTTCCGTTTGACTCGCTCCCAAGCCTTCCCGAATCGCCAACAACTTCCGGGCTAAACGCTTTGGCTTCTCTCTCGCTGGTTTGCCCATTCAGGAGTTGCCCTCCTGAATAGTCCGAATTAACTTGCGGCTATCTCTGTTTCGATATAGACTGCGCGCCGTGTCTGAGGATGCCCGGATCGCCCGATTCGTCCGGGCGACAGCCACTAGCCAGTTCTACCTCGCGCTTTAGTCAAAACCATGATCGGTCAGGTCTGCTTAGGATATGGGAGTACAACGTAGTACGCAAGAGTGAGCTTGCCCGAAACCCACTATGTACGCGACTTCTGATTCCAGTTTGCTCTATCATCTAGTCGATGGCGGGATGACGTATTGCGGGGCATTCGTGACCGGAGACAAGCCTGAGAGCAATGAGAGCGCAAGCTGGCCGGGGCCACTTTACCTTGTGAGTGAGATACCCAAGGATCGAATTCTCTGCAAGTATTGTGAGATAGTGACGCCCGCTATGGAAAAGCGGCGAGGTAGTGCCACTAAGCCGTAAGCAAATCCCGCAACGTCCAAACAGTCTGTGTGATTCCTGATTCCATTGCCGGAGTGCAACGGATCGTCGAATGAATGCGGCAAAAATTGTAGTACGCGAAATAGATCGCCAGCATCGCCTTGAGGTTGTCCCACTTTTTCGAGAAGGCGTTAGTCAAGCGCGTGAGTCTGCGAACGGACGTGCGAATTGAAAGGTTTGAACGCTCAACAATTGACGTGCATATTCGACTAGGGTCTGGGTCTCCAATTTGAATCTTTGTCAGTATACCCGCCACTTCAGGTGGCGAGTATTTTTGTTCTCCTTCCCGATTGTTTGCGTAGACTTTGATTAACTGAGCATAGTCAACGCGAGTACCAAGCGAATAGGACACTGCGTTCTCGTAAGGCTTCCAGCCGTCTGTAGTGAGTTGAAAGCGTCCGCTTGTTGCGTAGTCAAGCTTCTCTGTGAAAGCTTCCGTATCTTCCATGCCGCGCTCGCCCAGGTGCCAAGCGAGAATTAGTTTTGTATTTCGTTCGATGCCGACAAAAGTATACGCATCGCCAACCTTGGGATCGTCTATTTGCTTGTATAGCTTTGCGCGATTTTTCATCTTGCAAAATCCCCAGATTTCGTCCGCTTCAACGTCTTTGACCGCTACGCCTTTGATGCGCTCGCGCATTAGCTTCTCGCAACGCTCACCCGCCAGCACGAGAAGATCAAGGATCGTCTCTTGGTGCATTCCGGTGACGCGCTGAATGGATCGGATCGACATACCTTCAAGCATGAGCTTCAGGCATGTCTCAGCCTTGTCGAGCGAGATACGCATATCACCCAAAGGGCCTTGGGCCTTCTCGTGCTCTTCAGAGAATGTCCTCTTACATTGGTTGCAGCGATAACGTTGAATTCTGCGAGGGCCGAACTTTCCGAACTTCTTACATATAGCAGAGCAATTGTGACACGTCATTGTGAACCTTGATTCTTTCTGCGATCAGGCTCACAATGAATTGTCTGGATTCCGATGCGAGCAATCGCGTTGGTTTTCAAAAGGGCCTTAGTGGTTAGCGCCGCTAGGGCCTTTGCTTTGTCAATCGAACAGGATTATTGTATATCTAATAAATACCTGCGTCAAGCGAATAATGCTTGCCTCTGTATGTTTTTTGTTGATACACTAATCAGCATGAAAAAGCCAAAACGGGGTCGCCCACCAAAAGAGGCGGATCGGCTGCGGAGCGAGTCACTTCTAGTGCGTCTTGAGACGAGAGAGAAGGAAGCATTTAAGGATGCGGCGGATTTGGCAGGAGTCCCGCTTTCAACCTGGGTTCGGGAGAGGCTACGACAAGTGGCCGTCCGTGAGTTAGACAAGGCTTCGCGCCCGATACCCTTCCTCAGACATGTCCATTAACAAACATCTGTATCTGCTAAGTGGCTCACGATCAACAAGTTAGCGCCTAAGTCATTTAACAGGAACAATTTAGCTTGAGAATTTCGCGAATTTTCGCTATCTTGGGCGATGTACGGACGAAGTGCGGACACCTGCGATGCCAACGCTATTCACTGATAAATCTTACGAAGAAGTGCTATCCGGCTTAGGCAGGATCGGCTATAGAGGCAATCGGCTTGAAAGGAACTATCGGTTCGCTGACTACTTCCACCCACAAAGACAGCCGCGAGAAATAGCCGCAGCCGCGTTCGGTCAAACTCCGATTTCCTACGACTCAGCATGTATCGGGATCGCGCTGGTCAACGGTTTGCGGGAACAACCGTTGGTAAATAGCCTACGCGCTCTGGGTGCGCCAATTATTCTCGAAATCGATAATACTGAAATCCGTGAGTGGGCCGTTTCCCGAACCGAGAATGGTCACGCTCTGGTTGCTAAGCACGATGTTGATCGCATCAATCAAATGATTGACAGCCGAGGCCCAGACTGGACGCCTAAGCAACTCCTACGTGATAAGAACATCGGCTCTTTCAGGCATTCACCTCAACTGGGTCTTTTCGCTGGACTGTTGCCGGAATTAGAAGAACACATACAAGAGCAACTAGAGCCTTTATTGCATGACGCTCTCTCAAGCACTAAAGATGCTTACCGTGAATCCACGGGCCGTGAGGCTGATGCAGATCGATTGTTCAAACTGATCTTTTGCATTCTTACCGCCAAGGTTTTTCATGACCGCCGCGTGAACGGGTTTATTTCACTTGGGAATGATCCTGACGACATCTTGGCTGCGGTTGCGAAACGTTATGAGGAAGATATACCGCATCAATTACTCAATAAGGTAGCAAGACAAGTCGCGGTTGATCGAATCTGGAGCGTTTTTGATTCTCGTAATCTTTCCGTCGAAGTGCTGGCCCATGTTTGGTCCAACTTGTTAATCGATGACGAAATTCGGGAGCGGCTATCAATTCATCGAACCTCCCGAACGATAGTTCGATACATCGTAGAGCGCATTCCGTTCGACAACATGAGCGACGACCGCTTGACGGTGTTTGAACCGTGTTCCGGGAGTGCGGTGTTCTTAATAGGCGCAATGAATGTTCTGCGATCTAGACTATTCGGCGCACCGCCTAAGGAGAGACACAGTTACTTCACCAAACATTTAGAAGCTGTGGAAGCGGAGGTGTTTGGAGTTGAGATCAGTCGGCTAGCTCTCACCCTGGCGACCTTGGCAGACTTTCCGCATCCGGGCGGTTGGAATGTTCAGCCGGGCGATGTTTTTGACGAAGGCGTCCTAGATGCTCCTCTCAGCCGCGCTGGGGTCGTGCTTTGCAATCCACCTTTCGGCGAATTCAGTGCGAAGGAAAGGAAGTCGTATAACTTAACGTCTCTACATAAGCCTGCGGAGTTATTGCATCGCGTTCTAGACCATCTCCACCCAAGCGGCGTTTTGGGTTTTGTAATGCCCCGCATTTTCGTTGACGGACGCGGATATAAGGATGTCCGTTCTCGGCTGGCAGATCGGTTTGCTTCCCTCGATGTAACCGTATTGCCGGATCGATTCTTTGACGCTGATTCAGAGATAGCACTATTGATAGCAACCGATCCCGTTCCTCACGATGCGTGTCGAGTAGTCAGCCGTAAGGTAAACGACAATGCTCATGACGCTAGAGAATTTGCGCTAAAACACGAGGTTAACGCTGATTACTCTGTAAGGCGCGGCGTTCATGAAGCCGCAAAGAGTCTATCTGTCCCTGCCTTGCCAGACTTATGGACTTTCCTTGCCAGCTACGGAACATTAAGCAGCGTGGCGGAGACGCATCGAGGCATCGAATGGAATCTCCCTCTAACAATCAAGGGGGAGGAAACTGGCAATAGAAAACTTCTTGTTCGTGATGAAAAGCCAGAAGAAGAAGGTTGGATGCAGGGGATTGCGCTAAAAACAACTCTAACCGTATTTGAACCTCCTAAGGTGCAATATCTCAACATGCAGCCCAAGTATCAAAGAGGCGGGGCGTACTTGTACGACTGGCACAAGCCGAAAGCGTTCGTGAACGGGTCAGCAAGATCGCGTGGCCCGTGGAGACTCGCTGCCATACCTGATAGCGAGGGCCTAGTTTCCTATGAGACTCAGATCGGAGTCTGGCCCAAACCAGACAGCGGGTATGATGAATTTCTCCTGTCCGCTATTCTCAATTCGCCCTTGGCGAACGCATTCGTTGCTACACGTGAGGGCAAGCTAAACGTGACGCAGGAAATTCTTACCCTCATCCCGATTCCTTACTTTACAGAATCGCAAAAGGATATGGTTCGAGTGTTGATCAAAGAATACAGAGAATCTCCGTCAGAACGACTGTTGATGGAGATTGATGCGCTGGTACTCAAAGCCTACAATTTGCACCCTCGACTCGAAACGGAATTACTCAAGTTGTTTCAAGAACAAGGCCACTACAGACGGACTAGCCAAGGCTTTGGAGACTACTTGCCCGCTGACTTCGATGTTTACTTCTCACTCTCCGATTACCTCTCGCCTAGATTTCAAGAAGCCACTGCGGGAGAGCTACGGAAGCGCATGGGACTCACTTAGGAGGGCTCGTGCGCGGTTACTTACTGGACACTAATCACGTCGATCCTATATTTCTCCGGGAACCGCGCTGCACTGCGAGACGCGAAGCAGTGCCGAGCGATTGGCAGGTTAGGGTGTGCACAATCACGCTCGGAGAAATCGAAGCTGGTAACTTGCTCGCGGCTCCTTACGATGCTGAAAGACAGGAAGCACTCAACAGATTCTTGAACGAGAATTTTATATCGACCGCACTAAAAGTTTCAGTCAATACACGGATTGACTATGCGACGTTGATGGATCGAATTCTCGAAGTCCACCCACGTCCTACTCGAAACATAAGCCTTGAACAGCATCTAGTTAGAAACTTAGGTGCTGATATTAACGATTTGTGGATCGTATCGGTTGCCAGAGAGCACAATCTAATCATGTGCACAAACGATCAAATGCAAGTCATAAGAGACGCGGCTTGGGATGTTAAATTCGACGACTGGCTAGTGTAAAAACCCGCCAGCAACATTCCTAACAGAGCACTACCCATGTTTGCAGTCGCTACCCCAACACTCCAGGAGAATTATTTGGAAGTCTTAGGCAACATCCCTGGACCAGGCGGGGTAACTGACAGGTTTTCGTCGAGGTCAGCAACAAAGGATAGGGCACGGTTGATTAACCCAGTTGGATTAATATACATTTTGCGTTGTTGCCCCACGGCGCCGGCCTTGGACAAACCAGTCTCTCTTCGCGTCTGTTACTGACATGTGTGGAATCGCAGGCATTGTTCGCAGCGACGTCGCTCCGGTTGACCGCGAGCTGGTCGCGCGCATGAACGAGGCCATTCGTCACCGGGGCCCTGATGAAGACGGCTTTTACTTCAGCGACGGCGTCGGCCTCGCGATGCGCCGGCTGGCGATCATCGATCTAAAAAGCGGACAACAGCCGATTCACAATCAGGACCGCAAAGCCTGGATTGTTTTCAACGGCGAGATTTACAACTATCGCGAGTTGCGCCAGCAACTCGAGCAACTCGGTCACGTGTTCTACACGGACAGCGACACCGAAGCTATCGTTCACGCCTGGGACCAATACGGCACCGACTGTCCCAAGTATTTGCGCGGCATGTTTGCGTTGGCGATTTGGGACGAGCGCACGAAATCGCTTTTCCTGGCGCGCGATCGTGTCGGCAAGAAACCTCTACTGTACGCCGAGCTCGACGGCGAACTGGTTTTCGGCTCGGAATTTACAGCTTTGCTCGAACATCCGCGCATCAGCCGCGACGTCGATTTCGAAGCGCTGCATTACTACCTTTCGTTTATTTGCGTGCCGGCGCCGCTGACTGCCTATCGCGCAATTCGCAAGCTCGAGCCCGGCCACTGGCTGCTGTGGCGTAAAGGTGAAATCAAAATTGAACGTTACTGGCACCTCGACTTCTCCAAAAAACTCGATATTAGTGAAGAAGAAGCGGGCGAACGGACGGTTGATTTGCTGCGCGAAGCAGTCCGCATACGGTTGATGTCGGAAGTTCCGCTGGGCGCGTTTCTTTCCGGCGGGATCGATTCGAGCGCGGTGGTTGCCTTGATGGCCCAGGAGTCGTCGGAAAAGATCAAAACCTTTTCGATCGGTTTTGACGAGCAGGATTTTAGCGAACTGCATCACGCGCGCCGCGTAGCCGAATACGTCGGCGCCGATCACCACGAGTTCATCGTGCGGCCGGATGCCATGGCGATTCTGCCGACGCTGATCGAACACTACGGCGAACCTTTTGCCGATTCGTCGGCGATACCGAGTTACTA
>Ga0137404_10002999_pt1 | contig 11255 bp, 12 predicted proteins | sample CZOMad2_1_16fung_FD_108285 | JGI IMG/M metagenome (GOLD analysis project Ga0137404, IMG submission 108285) | Vadose zone soil fungal communities from Angelo Coast Range Reserve, California, USA - CZOMad2_1_16fungal (Illumina Assembly) | ecosystem: Environmental > Terrestrial > Soil > Vadose...
AAGGACTACGAACGGAAATGTCCGGCTGGAACTTTCGCGCGTGCACGGCGTCAGCGGTACGCTGGCGGAGACGACCAACGGGTCGGTGGTTCTCGCGCTACCAGCAAATTCACAAGCCGACCTGGAAGCGCGCTGCTTAAATGGCAATTTTCTTTCGGAGCTGCCGGTGGAAATGCAGAGTACGCTGAAACCGCGCGAGCTGCACGGAAAGCTGGGGCGGGGCGGAGCGCCGATCAAACTGCATACGATCAATGGCGGCATTCGCGTGGTGGCGTTGCGCACCACGGTTTGAAAAACGGAGTTGAAGGCGCCAATTTGCGGACGCTGGTTTGAAGATTTGCGCGTCTAAGAGCGCAGGGAGGACATCCATGAACAGGAAAAATATTTTGCTATCGGGCGGAATCGCGCTGCTGGGACTGGGGCTTATTGCATTGCCAGGCACTTCGCGATCCAACCAGGACGCACCACAAGCTGTGCCACAAGAGCCAGCATCCCCGACCGTTCATGTGGCGCCCAACGTAGTTACACGATTGAAGATCAGGCGCGGACCACAGGCAGGCGCGGTGGTGAGCGGGCCGGAGATGGAAGGCGACGGGAATCTGGAATTGTCATTCGACGACGCTGGCGGAAGCTGGCTGGGCGTGGAAACGCAGGAAGTGACCGCGGAGAAAGCCAAAGAGTTGAAACTATCTGCAGAGCGGGGAGTGGTGATTGCGAGAGTGCTAGAAGACAGTCCCGCGGCGAAGGCCGGCTTAAAAGACGGCGACGCAATTACGGGCATCAATGGACAACCGGTTGAGGGCACCGTGCAGTTTCGCAGAATGATCCACGAAACTCCATCGGGACGCACGCTGCAGTTGACGGTATCGAGAAACGGCCACTCTGAAGTGGTCCATGCGACGCGCCGAAAAATGCAGGAAAACCGTCGACAGTGGATGAGCGCGATGCCGCAGGAGTTCAAATTCGAAATGCCCGCCATGCCGGAAGTCACGCCAATGCCGGGAATCCCAAATCTTGAGTGGGACGGTGGCTATATGTTTTCGAGCAATCCGCGGCTAGGCATTGATGCAGAAGACATCAGCGGGCAGCTGGGCTCGTTTTTCGGAGCGCCGGACGGGGAAGGCATTCTGGTTCGAGACGTCAATCCGGGTTCTGCTGCGGAAAAAGCCGGAGTGAAGGCGGGAGACGTGATTACTTCGTTGAACGGCGACCGGGTTCACGGCGTCGCGGAATTGCGTTCGAAATTGGCCGCAGCGGGTGAAGGAAAACCCGCGAAACTCGGTATTCTGCGAAACAAGGGTTCTTTGACGCTGGACGTGGAAGTTCCGGCTATGAAGAAGAAGACATTTCATAAGATGGAGATGCGGACCGAGATTTAATTCGTGATTTTACGTCGATAATAAATGGATTGAACGGAAAGGCTTCTCTGACTATGAGAGAAGCCTTTTTGTTTTGCGCTACACAATCGCCGTGTAGATGGCGAAGGTTCTTTCGTCCGCGATCAGCGAGTGAGGCCGGCATGACGGAACAAATCGGGAGAGGCGCTTAGGAATCCGGATTGCGGCGGTATTTTTGGGCGAGACGAAAAGGGCGGCGTAACATTCCGACTAAGCATGAGGTAGACGTCTCGGCGCTCGCATCCCAGTCATCTTCGGTGGTGGAGAAGGACAGCCGTGTAAGGTAGGTTGCCCCTGATAAGATCCTTCCAGGCATGCGAAAGCGGAACCAGGCGCGCTGCGCGATTGACGGAGCGGCGTTGCCCGCATAGGGCAGCCACTTTTCAATCTTATCGACCAGCTGTAAACATTCAGGATCGCGCGCGACATCGTTTTTCAAGTCGGCTGGAACAGGCACACCCAGCAGCCGCTCCGACAGCCGCAGCGCCACGCGAACCATGCGTTCCGCGCCAACCTCAGCCGCAGACTGCCGAATGAGGTTCCAATCAAGTTCCGGATGGTTGTGTACCATCGCAGCGACATCGCAGATCCACATCAGACGCTCCCAGAAATGAGTGGCTCCATGAACGGAGATAAGAATGAATTCGTGTTCAGCCGAGAGAGCGGGAACGGGACGCCCGTCGAGGGACATTGAAGCTTTGCTGTGAAAATATTTCTCGATCGGCAAGGGCGAAGGAAAGTAGCGCAAGGTGCGTTCAGTGTGTAGTTCGAGAATAATTTTGGTGACTTGTCCGCGGAACCGATATTCGCCCGGAATTTTGCCACTTCGAATAGCTGCAGTGGAAATTCGAGAATCGTACCCTGTGGCGACAAGAATCTCAGCTGCGCGTGGAATATCTCTCTGGCGAAGTAGTAGATCGAGATCCGCGTACTGGCGTACTGCGGGTTCGCCATAAGCACGCAACGAGAGTACCGGCCCTTTTACAACCACGCATTCGATCTGGGATTGCCGCAATAGTTCAAGAATGCGAAAAAGTTCCGCGGTCATAGAGAGATTGGAGAGGAGATGAGCGCGCTGGTGAACGCGGAGCGAATCGAGGAACGAAGACGGAATCTGGAAGCCAGAAAGACCGGCGAGCACGGCCGTGAAATGACCGAGAACACCGTGCGCCTCCGCGAGGCAAATGAAAGAATCGGCATCGCCTACCACATCCACCAGCGCCGAGATTTTGGCCCGATCGTGCGGAAACGAACAGGACTGCAACAGCAGAGGCCATTCGCGTCGCAGAAAATCATTTCCAAATGGAGATGCTGGCGGCAAGAGTCCGCTCCCAACCGGCTTAAGTGTACGCGAGAAAACGGGGAGGAATGCTAACGCGAACATTTTTCAGCAATCTCGGCGGCCCGGTTGAAGGCGTCCTCTACGCGGCGAAAAACGTGCGGAAACTGCTGCGCCGCCTCGATGGCAATACTTTCGAGCGAGCGCTTGCCATCGAAGGCTTGCAGAATCCAACGCTCTACTTGTCCTGATTCGTCCAGGACGGGAACAAAGCCCATGGCCCGTTTTTGCAGGACGGAGGGCGGAAAGAGACTCCCGTAAAAGCTTGATTGTACGAAGCGAATCTGACTGTGCTCCGGAGTTGCAGGAAGATTGGTTTCCCACTGCCAGACGTAGTCGTTGCCGACAAGATGCGCACGCAAGTCAACGGAACACGTTTCTGCCTCGCGCAGTGAAACTAGTTCCAGCCAGGGAAGAAAAAGGTGCCCGTAAACAGTTTCTTGCGTGCGCGGCTCGGTGGAATATCCGATGTCTTCTGTAAGTTGCGTTTGAAACCACACTCCCAGGCCGTGGCCGATGACAGCTTTCGTGATCGGCAACTCGATGCGGTTTTCCGCAGGAGTTTTTGCTCCGGCCACATAGCCGAGAACGTACCAGGGGCGCGGCTCCGAAACTACTTGATCAGGCTTTATGTGATGCCGGTGGATGGTATTGAGGACCAACGGAAGGCCCTGCGACAAGTCCAGATGCGGCACCGCTTTCCACGCGCCGGCGAGCTGTTGGTAAGCATCAGGAAGTTGGACGATCGCTGCGTAGAGCGTGTCGCGGGACGGCAACAAATGGCCGCCTTCAGCCAGGAAGCGGTCGCGCGCATCCTGCAAAGTGTCGACGGCATTGGAGAAAAGAGGCAGCACGCCGCGGACATCGGAAACGATCACGTTTACGCGCTCCGGAAGATGCATCTGGCGTGAATCGCCGCGCATAAAAATAATTCGGTCGGAAAAGCCATTGGCGGCAGCTAGCTGGCGTCCGAAATCCACAACGCCGTTCATATCAATTGCGTAGACACGCCGCGCGCCAGCCCTGCAGGCCAGCAGCGCAAAAACTCCGGGCCCACAACCGAGATCCACGACCGCGTCGTTGGGGCGCACAGAATGCGCAATTGCGGTCGAGTATGCGTCCATGCGGACCTTATCGGAAAACATGCTCGCAAACTGTTCGAGGCTATACATGGCTCGAAGCGGCTCCGAGAGATGAACTGCGGCGCGAGTTGAGCAGTCGCAAGACGTGCCTTTCGACAAGTTCGGCGAGAGCCGGCAACCGGGCAGGGTCGCTGCTGGGAATTACGCGGCAGCACTCGATCGGAGAGACGAGCCTGGTCAAAACCTCAAATTCCTCTGCCCGCTGATGCCGGTCGAGGTACCAGTTCAAGTAAGTATTCTGCACCAGTTGTAGCAGTGCTTCGCGTTGCGAAATCGATTCAATATAAGGAGCGCGTTCTTCAGTGGAACGCTCGGCAAGAAGGAAAATCGTCGCAAGAGGAGCCGGGCTTGAGGCAAACTGTGCGCTGGAACCGTCTAGCGACAAAAAACGCTTGTCCCAGCCCGGAACCATCAAGGGCAAAGCTTCGCGGGAAGAAAAGAGAAAGTCAACCGAATCGGGCCAAAGACCGCGCGGATAAGCGGGAAGAAGTACTTGATACCCGCTTGGCGATTCGGCGAGAGCACACACGTCCTGTCCCAAAACGGGCCATCCACGCGCAAGGGCGGCTGCGGTCATCGATTTGCCGGCACCTGCTTCTCCAACCAGCGCGAGTGCGCGACCGTGAACCGCCAATGAGCTGGCGTGCGACGTTACGGTTCCGCGCTGGCGCAGCACGAAGCCCATAACAGGTCCAAGGAGGTAAATGCAGAGGTCGTCGAAAGACAGACCCGGGCCCGGCTCACCCCAAATGCGCGTGGCGGCATGATCCATCAGAAAACGAGTGCCGTCGCTATACGTTAGTTGAAAGAATCGCCGATCGGCAAATTCGTAAACAGTGAAAACGCCGTCGCCTGGGAGCATGTTGCAAGGTCGTGCGCAAACGCCAGTGACTGGCAGCAGCAGGGCCTGTGCTCCCCACGCCGGAATGTCAGCAAAATACAGGCTGATGTCGGAAGGCGGGCCAGGCGCATCCGAAGGCCGCGCGCGCAGACCAGTTACTGGCAAGTCCGACTCGAGAGTCAATCCGTAGCTACGGTAAGTTTGTCTCACGGGGGCTATCGAACTTGGGAGATGCGGATAAAGTAATCATCAAAGGTATATTAACCTGTCTTCGTGATTGACGAACCGCTATCTGTCATGCCTGGGGGACGGGTTCCTGCAGTCATCTTAGTCAGGCTTCCATATCGCTCTGGCACCGCGGCAACTTCACTGAGCATCTCTTCGATGACGAATCTACCGACTCTATTGAATTGAATCTTGGTTTCCAATACCTTTTGGCCTCGGCCGCCTCAGAGTAGGTGGGAAGATTGAGGCATTTCCGGGACCAATGTAATTGAGAGCGGTTGAGCGCTGACGGTGATGAGCTGCAACCGAGGAACTAAAGTTCTGTGAACGAACTTTGATGGCACACTGAACGTACCAACTGGGTAGGTAAGTCTCGCGGAGGAGCCACGTTCGCAGGAGCGAAAAAGCTCCCAATTTCGAGCTTAACCGGTCTTTTGAGCGGATCCCGTCCCGCGTCTTTCGTGGACTGTTTACTTGAATTGGCGGCGGTCATTTCCGTCAAACTACCATATCTGGTGAGGCTCGGCGTTCGGTAGACCTTCTTATTGAACATTTCCGTACACGAATTCATGAAAGACCTCTCATGAAAATGTACCGGACTGAACCAACGTTTTCAACGACGATTCTAGTGATTTTTAACCAACGCGCAAGCGCGATTGGCCGCAGATGAACGTACAGCGAATCATCCTTGGTGCTTGTCGTAGATAGTGAATTTTCGCAAGAATCGCTGAGTGGCGCCGAAGCCACGCACCCGCAGACTCAAGGTGACCAAACGAAGCAGCACCACGGCCCGCAAGAAAAGTGCCTTTGCGGGACGCGGCAACGTGCTAAACCGCCGAAGTCGTGCCCACATCGGCGGGTTGTGTAGCGATCAATCCGTTTTCGACAAGATGACTCAGAAGGTCGGAAAGGTTGGAACGCAGCGTCTCAGGTTCAACATCAAATTCATCGATAAGCTGGACATAGGCAGCCTCGACGGACGGCGCGGAGGTCACCAGCTGCCACATGCGGGTGCCTACCGAATCCAAACCAAAATATTTTTCAGTATTCAAGTTGAGCAGCACCGATTCCTGATCCAAAAAGCGGATCAATACATTTGTGGGAACGGTTGCGCGATCAGCAAAGGAAATCATGCGGCAGATGGACGCCTTTCATACAATTGCGGAGTCCGCCAGAACGCATCCCTCTGCGATTGCGACTCCGCCAAACGCACTATGCGATTGTAGCGTTTCTCAGTCTGAATTGACTACGGTTTCGCCCGCATATACCAAGACCTGGGTACGCTTGTACTGCAGCGCTGGAAACGCGATAAAAACCCGATGCACGAAGCCACACCGGTCGCCGCCATTGTCCTGAAGGATTTAGAGAAATATTACCCGCCACCACGCAGTGGCCTGCGAGCGTTTCTTCAGCCCTTTGAGCGCGCAACGCGGCCGGCGTTCAAGGGCGTCACGTTCGAAGTGCAGGAAGGCGAAGCGGTCGCGCTACTGGGCGCAAATGGCGCGGGAAAATCGACGATCCTGAGAATTCTGGCGACGTTGTTGATCCCCACATGCGGGCAAGCTTTTGTATCCGGCCATGATACGGCCAAGGATCCCAGCGCGGTCCGGCGCAAGCTTGGCTATCACGCCGGAAGCGATCAAGGTTTTTATCCGCGGCTCACGGGGCGGCAAAACCTCCTGTTCTTCGGCCAGCTCAATCACTTAACGTGGGTCGAAGCACAGAATCGCATTGTAGAGCTGGGCGACAAGTTTCATCTCGCCGACGCACTGGATCGGCAGGTGCGCACTCTTTCTTCCGGCATCACGCAACGGTTGAGCCTGGCGCGAGCGTTGCTCCACAAACCCACGGTGTTATTACTCGACGAACCTACGCGAAGCCTGGACGCCGTCGCCGCAGCGGAATTCCGCCGCTTTCTGTCAACCGACGTTTTGCGTGGCGCAAAAACTTCTTTGCTCTTCGCTTCCCACGCACTATTGCTGTTCAAGCGCGGCAACCCTGCAAAATGGCTGCTCATCAGCTTGTGGGGCATTGCTGGCGGAATGCTTTTTCCAGTGACCATCCTTCCCGATTGGCCGCAACTGGTAGCTAAGGTGAATCCCATGACTCACGCGCTGAATGCCATGCGTGCGGCACTACTTGGCGGCGCTGGTCTGGCGCAACTGCTGCCGGCCATAGGACTCTTGCTGCTCTTCGCAATCGTCCTGCTCCCACTATCGATGCTGGTCTTTTATTGGACGCTTGAGCGCACTAAGGCCACTGGAACGCTTTCTCACCGTTGATTCGCACACCTCCAACGGAGATCTCTCACATGTCGTAAATTCTCCGTTGTGCAGGCCCAAGGATGCGATATCGTTCCGAGGCGATCTGACAAGGATCGTCGAAGAATCTCGACTCACGAATCTAGACTGTGTGTTGCTTGGGATTTTTCTGGCCGCAAATCCCCCAAACAAAAAAAGGCCGACGCTGATATTCGCCGGCCTTTCGTTTTCTTCAACTAGGATTTCACGATTTCTTTTTCTTGGTGGTTACGCTGGTTGCGATTCCAGGAGCAATCTGGTTGAGCATATCCAGCCCCTGCTTCGCTTGCTGGCCCCACGGTCCGTTAGGATCGAGATCAATCGCATGCTGGTAGGCTTCGATCGTTCCAGGCTGCACGTCAGGCACATCTTTATCGCCGACTTTTTTGAATCCCATTGAGCCAACCAGTACTGTGCCAAGCAAATACCAGGACTGCGCATTCTTCGGATCCAATTCTGTGGCCTTCTTCAAGGGCTCGACAGCGTCCTTGTATTTGTTCGCGTTGTACATGGTGATTCCAAAGTTGCGCCAGGCCTGCGCCGCCTGCGCCGGGTCCAGTTCCGCCGCTTTTTGATAAGAAGCCGAAGCATCGTCAATTTTGCCGGCGCGGCCTTCAATTCCGCCGAGGTTGTTGTAGTACGCAAACGATGGCTTCAATTCAATCGCGCGCTTGTATGCGGCGATGGCATCGTCGGCACGTCCGGCTGCGTCATACGCATCGCCAAGCCGCGCCATGATGAGTTGCAGATTGGGATCCTTTTCGGGGGCCGCCGCTTTCGCCGCTTCGAACTCTGTTATGGCCTTCTCATTCAAACTGGTGACGTTGGGTTTTAGTGCTTCGCGCTGATCGGCAGGCGCCTTCATCATGGCATCTTTCGCTTGCCGAGCTTGATCGAGAGCCGCCGCCCCTGCTTCGAAGTGTTGCTTCATTCCCTGAAATTTTTGTTTCTCTTCTTCCTGCTTCTGCTTGGCTGCTTCGAATTCCTTGCCCTGTTTGCCGACGATGTCCTTGAAATTCAAGTCCACGGGAACGGTCTGGCCGGCTCCTACTTTTACCTTCCCCGCAGTATAGGGCTCCTTTTGCCCGGGTAAATTAAGGCTAATCGTATATTCCCCAGAGCGCAGATTATTGAAAGAGTACTTTCCGTTCTGGTCGGTCTTGGCATCCAATTTGACTCCCTGGTCACTTACGATTTGGACGGGAATATCTGCCCAGGGCTTGCCGGCCACGTCCAGAATTTGTCCGGCGACTCCGCTATCTTGCGCCGCGGCGCCAGGCGCCCACGCCGCGAAGAGCATGGCCAACGCCAGACCTGCGGACGCCCACGAGTATGCGAATCTCTTCATGCCTGATTCTCCTTTGCCTGACTTGGCACTGGCTTGGCCCTATTTTGCAATGACCAGACAACTGACCACTGCATGGTGATTTTTCTTGCGGGCCAGGAAAAAGCTTTACCCAAAGCTTTCCGGACCGCGCGCCCTATTATCACCTATCCCGCGTCAATTCCAAGTGGAACAGCGAAGTCTAGCACCTGGCCCGGGCCGTATGTCGGTACGGAATGGGGTCCGCGATTCCCGCTTCCGAAAACGCCCGCAAACGCAGCAGGCAGCTATCGCAAACGCCGCACGCCTCTTCCTCATTCTGATAGCAGGACCACGTCAGATGCAACGGCGCGCCTGACTCGACGCCCTTGCGAATGATTTCGCTTTTCTTCAAAGCGATGACTGGAGTAACGATTCTAATTTGCGTCTCCGGTCGCGTTCCCACTCGAACCAATTCCTGAAACACCCGATAGTACTCCGGCCGGCAATCGGGATACCCACTACTATCTTCTGCAACCGCTCCAATATAAATGGCGCCCGCGCCAATGGCTTCCGCCCAGCTCACTCCCACCGAAAGAAAATGCGCGTTGCGAAACGGAACGTACGTTACCGGAATTTCGCTCCCCCGCGACTCCGGCGCATTGAGTTCGTTTTCCGGCAGCGCGATATTGGTATCCGTTAACGCCGAACCGCCAATCGCCCGAAAGTGATCGAGTTGCACTGTCAGTCGTCGCGTGACCGCGTAAAAGTCTGCAATCTCGCGGAACGCGCGCGCTTCGCGCGATTCCGTGAGCTGGCCGTAGCTTGCGTGCAACAGCGCGATATTCGCGGCGCCGTGCAGTTCGCGCGCAATCGCCGCGCAAACGCACGAATCCATCCCTCCGCTAAGCAGAACCACGGCTTTACGTTGCGTTTCGGGCATCGCTTAGACTCCCTGCGTCGCCGGATGCCAGATAAACTTGTGCAACTGCAGTCCCAGCCGTACCGGCAACCCGTCCGCGAGAATCCATGCCACCAACTCGCGCGGCTCGAGCCCTGGCCACTTGCCGTTCGGGTCCGCGAATGTCGGTGAAAAGAGCACTTGCTTCACGCGTGTTGCCAACGCATGCTCCCGTGTAAATTCCCGCGCGAATTCGTAATCCCGCCTGGTGGACAACACAAATTTGATTTCGTCCTTGGCATCCACTACTTCCAGATTTTGCGGGTTAAACGTGTCCGCTTCTCCAGAGTCCGGGCACTTCACATCCACGATCTTGATCACTTCTTTTGGCAGCCGGCCCACGAAGCGCTCGCCACTGGTCTCGATCATCACTGTGTAGCCACGCGCGATCAGCGCCTCCGCCAATGGATAAATCTCTTCCTGCAGCAGCGGCTCGCCGCCCGTCAATTCCACAAGCGGCACTGTCGCTGCAGCTCCAGATTGGTCGGCCGCGCGCCCGCACAGTTCATCAACACGAGCCAGCACTTCATCCACGCTCATTTTCTTTCCGCCGTGGAACGCATACGCCGTGTCGCACCACGTACAACGCAGATTGCAACCCGTTAGGCGCACAAACACGCACGGCAAACCCGCGCGCGTCCCTTCGCCCTGCACTGACTTGAATATTTCCGTGATAAACATCAGATTCGCTTCCGTCTGGTTTCTAGTTGCTGCCTGCGGAAATGGCTTTCTTCTTGTTGCGGCGGCCCAACCACCACACGGCGCCAAAGAAAACGATCATGGCTCCCGCCAGTCGTCCATATAGCGGTGTGACACCCATATACCGGAAAATCAGAATGTAGCCCAGCGCTACCAGGAATGCCGGAATCAGAATGATCAAAAACCCGCGATTCATTTCCCAGCTTTCTCGGGACGAAACTGTGCGCTGGCGGTATCCGTTTCCCATACCGTCACTTCCGTGATGGCGGCTCCGGCGGGCAGAGTCGTCAAGTGCCGCTGCGTCTCGTCGTAAAAATATTTCGCCAAGTTTTCCGCCGACGGATTCGCCGTTTTAAAAGCATCCAGATCATTCAAAAATTGGTGATCCAGCACCGATATAATTCCCCGCAGCACTCGCTTCAGCTCCGCAAAATCCACCAGCAGGCCTATCCCATCCAGTTGCGGCCCCGCCAACGTGACCTGCACCCGATAATTATGGCCGTGCACATTCTCGCACTTCCCCTTATATCCGCGGAGTGCGTGGCCCGACGAAAAAGTTTCTTCCACACTGACTTGGTACATTCGTAGCTCAATCCTTCTCATGCGCGCACGACTTGAGAGGTCCGCGTGCTTTATGTAGCGACGGGCTTAGCCCGCGGCCCGTGGCCCGTGGAGTGCGTCAGCCCTGCTGTCGCTCCTTAAATCACAGCCAGCTCAAGCTCCATTAATAAGTGGTCTTCGCGGCCCCCAAAAACCGCTCAACATCATTCAACTCATTCGTGGTCGCATACTTCGGCAACGATTCCATAAAAATTTTACCATACGCCATCCGCTGGATGCGGTTATCGAGCAGCGACAACACACCGCGATCAGTCTTAGCGCGGATCAGCCGTCCAAAGCCTTGCTTTAGCGCCAGCACCGCCTGCGGCACCTGATATTCGGCAAACGCATTCCTCCCCTCTTCATTCAATGCATTCACCCGCGCCGCCACGATCGGGTCGCTCGGAACTGCAAACGGCAACCGGTCCACAATCACGCAGGAAAGCTG
>Ga0137404_10003003_pt1 | contig 11246 bp, 9 predicted proteins | sample CZOMad2_1_16fung_FD_108285 | JGI IMG/M metagenome (GOLD analysis project Ga0137404, IMG submission 108285) | Vadose zone soil fungal communities from Angelo Coast Range Reserve, California, USA - CZOMad2_1_16fungal (Illumina Assembly) | ecosystem: Environmental > Terrestrial > Soil > Vadose zone...
CGTTGTCATTTCTTACGAGACGGATCTTCGCCATGCTGTCCGTCAGTGAAGCGATCATCGCAGCCGGCTGACCCGCACCCGACCGGCTGGACACCTGCCGCACATAGGTCATCGTATCCGGTCGGTCGGCGACCTGCTGCAGACCAGCAGGGATCATGTTGCGATCCGCATCGAACAGGATGGCCGTATCTTTGGGTTCGAAATGGGTCAGCGCGTTCATTACGTCCTGCGGGGTCTGTTCAAATCGTAGCGCCTGCACGAACCAGGCGGCGCCGAGAGAGCCCTCGTTCACGCTTACGGAATCTTTGCCGGGACTGCCGTCAGGGGCGGGCCAGATGAAATATTTCGTATTCAGCATATTGACCGTCGGCATGCAATGAGGGAAATTATACAGCTGCCGGTCGATAAGGTCTTCATAGATCTTCAGCTTGGCCGCATGATAGCCACCGATGGAACGATGGAAATAAGCAGTCATCGCCCCATAGCTCAGGGTATTGGAGTCGCCTTCCCGCAGGTCGAACACCCGGAAGTATCCTTTATCGCGGAGGATCAGGCTGTCGGCATGGGTAGCGGCAAAATTCTCCTGGTATTCTCTCTTTTCCTGGTAATTGTCATCGTTGAGATATTTCAGATCCATGCCCATTACGTCTGCGAACGACAATACCCCCAGCGCGCCCAGCACCAGGCCCGGCCTGATGCGGTTGCTCTTTATCCGCAGCGCGATGATCAGCGCGGCGGCGGCGATGAATAAGAACGATCGCGTGAGACTGTCGAGGAAAAGGCTTTGCCTGTCGACCTTCAGGGCATCGATCACGGCCTGCACATACGCCACCAGCTTGCTGCCTTGTGAAGCGGCCTTTTGCAGCACCTGTTTGTCCAGGACGCTGGAATAATCGAAGTTGATGTAAAAGAAGATCAGCACGCCGAAAATGCCGGCGGTCAGAAATAGTCCCTTCTTATATTTTTTCCAGAAAGCCTGGGTATTGCCTTCATCGAAGATCTTTTGCAGGGAGAGAGAGGCCAGCATGCAAAGCAGGAAGGTCGGTATGACGATGATCATGCTCGGCGCCCGGAACTTATTGTACATGGGCAGCACCTTCAGCAGCATGCTGTTGAATGACCAGAAATATCCTCCCCAGCTCATGGTGATGGCCAGCAGGGAGGCGGCCAGGATCCACCATTTATGTTTATTGCCCAGTGTAAAAAGCCCGGTCAGCGCCAGGAAGCAGATGATCGCTCCCGCATAGGGAGGCCCCGACATCAGGGTGCCGACGCCACCCCAGTAGAACCGCAGACCGTCCTGCACCTGCAAGGCCACGGAAGGAGGCATGTGCTGGAGGGCCTGGATGGCCTTTGAATTTTCCTTGGTCAGCTCCAGCTCGGTGCTGCCGCCGAATATGTCCGGGACCAGCATGACAAAGGGCTCCGTCTTGTACATCGAAAAGTCGAAGGCGGCGTTATCGCTCAGGCCGCTCTTTGTATAATTGCTCTGGGTGCTGGCCAGCTCGCTGCCGCCCCGGATCGTCTCCTTGGAGGAGTCATAAGTAGTAAAGATCAGCACGGCGGTATTCAGCAGGCCGATGAATGCGCCGGCGGCGATCAGGACGGTGGACTTCCAGAGCCGCCTGTAATCCTTTTGCCGGATCCAGGGGATGGCATATCCGAGGAACATGAAGAAGGCGATGATCAGCCCATAATAAACGATCTGCATATGGCCTGTTGCCGCCATCATGGCCATGAACAGGGCCGTAAGGGCCAGGCCCTGCCAGTATTTCTTTTCACAGATCAGCATCAGCGAACCGATAAAAGCCGGCAGCAGGGCGATCGACTGCATTTTCGTATCGTGGCCGGCGGCGACGATGATGGGATTATAAGTGGCATAGGCATAGGCCAGCGCACCGATGATGCCGATATAAGGGTTTATACGGAGGATCCGGGTCAGGAAGTAAAAACAGAGGCAGGCGAGGAAGAAGAAACTGACCGGCTTTCTCAGCCATAAGGTAAAGACATTATAGAGGATGCCCGCAATGCCTACCGCCTGTGGGTCGTCCATAGCGATCTGGTAGGCCGGCATTCCGCTGAACATCCCGTTGGTCCACAGCGGAAAATGACCATGGATAGCCTTGAACTGGTAAGAATTCTGCGCCATCCCCTGCCATTGCAGCGCGTCTTCCTGGTACAGCACCTTATCCTGGAATACAGGACGGCAGTAAAGGACAGCCACTGTAAGAAAGACCAGCACGGCAATGATATGGGGGACGGCCACTCTTGGAAGTCTCTTGAGCATGTATATGATTCCGGATATGATTAAAAAATCTGATCTTGTACCTTTGCTAAACCCATTGCAATTGTCGGACCATTCCTTACTTGCAGACGAATACCCGGCTTCCGGAAAGGGATACAGGCGACCCTGGGTCAAATATCTGCTAAAATAACTAAGGTGAAGATAGCACTAACTAAAGAAATAATTTTCCAGACTGCCCGCAGCGGGGGCAAAGGTGGGCAGAATGTGAACAAAGTGGAGACGATGGTGGAAGGGTATTTTCATGTACGGAACTCATCCCTGCTGACGGAAGGGCAGAAGGCCGTGCTGGAAAAGAAGCTGGCCGGGAAGATCAGCTCGGAGGGATTCCTGCAGGTGCGGTCGCAGGTATATCGCAGCCAGTTGTCCAATAAGGAGGAGGTGATCCGCAAGATGAACCTGCTGGTAGAGGTTGCGCTGAGAAAGGAGAAGAAGCGGGTTGCCACCAGGCCGACGAAGGGATCGAAGGAAAAAAGGATCGAAAGCAAGAAAAGACAGGGGGAGATCAAGCAGGGCCGCAAAAGGATCCGGGGAGAGGAGTGAGGGGTCGCCGGTCGCGGGCAGACCGACACGATAAGGCATAAAAAAAGCAGCCGCCAAGGCGGGGCTGCGGTGAGGGACAATCAGTGAAAGTTTAATGGTTAATGGTACTTGATCATCACGCCCACATGCAAATTATCCTGTTTTCTACGGTAAGGGGGTTTGGAGGCCCCTTCGGTCAGGGAAAACCCCGCCAGGGATAACAACAACCAAAGTTGCACCGTTCAGCGGCAGGGCGCTAGCGCAGTTGTACTGAATTAAAGCAGGTATATATACGCAATTTTTTAAGGGGTAATACCTTATCATCATTCTGTATGGAATCAGTACTTTGCCTATATTTTTTTCAGCAACCTAAAACAATCGTTATGAATGCCAACCTGAGATCAGGATCGTTACCTTTCACCTTTTTTTTAATGTTGGCCATTTCATCCGTCCTAAGCCTCGCGGGCTGCCATGAAGGACCGGGAAATGGATTTCCTCCCATTAACCTGGACAGCGTGCGAACGCATGTCCTGCCCATTCAGAAAGCCATAAAAATGACCACCGAATTCCGCAACACCCGGGATACCTTCCAGGTTAAATGCGGGGGGCTCAAAGAACAGCTGGGCTTTGGCAATGCAGAGGCCTTCAACAGCGATGCCATCCGGATCTTGCTGCAGCAGAAGGATTCCACCGGCAGCCTGGCAACAGGCATCCGCATTTATTACGGTCTGGACAAGGCCACCGGTAAGGTAACCCAGATCCTGGTTCCCATCGACAAGAATGGCAATGATATCATCAATGTATTACTGATCGGAGATAAGGACAAGCAGGCGCCTGGCGTTAGTCCCAAGACCCAATCCCTCACCCTCGACAATGGATCAGGACAGACCATCGAGCAAGGACAGCAATGTCCTCCTGTATGCGATAATGGCAGCAGCGGCCTGGGTGGTCACTAAAAATCGGATCGCATCATATTTAATTGCCACATGACAATTATCGTCTTTTTGATAAGTCAATCGATCCTGCTGCCCCTGATAGCGGGGCTGGTACGTCTGCGCCGCATCGGCAAAGGGTACCAGCCCTTTTTTGCCCTGCTGGTGATCGGCTTCTTCACGGAGATCCTCAGCTTCGTCCTGATCAAGGGATACCATGCCAGCAACGCCATACCCATCAATATTTATATCCTCGCAGAATGGACCCTCATCGCGATACAGTTCCATATCTGGGGCTTCCTGAAACAACGGAAGCAGCTCTTTTACGTCTTTCTCATCGCCACCAGCCTTGTATGGGTGGTGGACAATCTTTTTTTCGGAATGATCACCGGCTTCAGCCCCTGGTTCCGCCTGTTCTACTCCTTCCTCATCGTGCTGCTCAGCGTCAATAAGATCAATTACATGATCACATATGACAACCGTAATCTTTTCCGCAATCCTTCCTTCCTCATTTGTATCGGGTTTATTATCTATTTTTTGTATATGATCCTTTATCGCTGGGCAATCGAGGTGAGCGCAGCCGACAAATCGGGTATCGGCTACAAGATTATCTTTTTCATAGCGTATGTAAACGCCCTTACAAATAGTATTTTTGCCATTGCCTTCCTATTAATACCGGCGCGGGTAAAGTTTACGCTGAAATAGTTTTGAATGTTTGTTTATGCTCTGAAATGGAAAACAAGATCCTGAATATCACTATTCTCCTGTCTGTAATTATTGCGGTAATAATTATTTATTTCTTCGTATCGATCATCCGGTATCACCGGCGCTATATGAAGTTGCAGCGGGAAAGGATCTTTGCCGAGATCACCATCCGGGAGAATGAGCGGAAAAGGATCGCCGCAGATCTTCACGACAGCCTGGGTCCACTGTTATCCGCAGTGAAGCTGAATATCAGCAGCGTCGAGATCCCGCATCCCGATGACAGGTTGGTCCTGGAAAAGACCGGTAAATACCTCGATGAGATCATCGGGAGCATGCGCAGGATCTCCTACGACCTGCTGCCCGCGACCCTGGAACGACAGGGGCTGGTTGAGGCCATACGGGAATTCGTCGGGCAGGTCAATCTGAAGCAGACCATCAATATCCAGCTCTATGTCGTCAAGGATATCCGGGTGCCGAAAGAGAAAGAGATCCATATCTTCCGGATGATCCAGGAGATCGTCCACAATACGATCAAACATGCCCGGGCCAAGAACCTGCAGATCGGGCTGAGCGAGGAGGCGGGCCATCTCCTGTTCCTGAGCAAAGACGATGGAAAAGGTTTCGACACCGAAAAGGAACTGGGCCGGTCCAGCGGCCTGGGCCTGAAAAGCCTGCAAAGCCGCTGCGAGATCCTGAGCGGGATCCTGTCGCTGGAATCCAAGCCGGGGACGGGCACCAATTATTTTATTAAAATCCCGGTGAGTTGATAATTAATTGGCCCTCACGGCGCATCATTGCCCCGCTTTCCTTATTTTTGGCAGCTACCTCTCGCAGTATGAGTAATATTATCCGCCTTGTAATTGCCGACGACCACGAGATTTTCCGTGATGGATTGACCCTGATGCTTTCCAAGCAAGATGCTATTTCCCTTGTAGGCCAGGCCGGAGATGGCCGGGAGTTGATCCAGCTGGTGGCGGAGAAAAAGCCTGACGTCGTGATGACGGATATCAAGATGCCTGGAATGGATGGCATCGCAGCCTCCAAGCTGCTGCTGCAAAAGCAGCCCAACCTGAAGATCATCGCCCTGTCCATGTTCGAGGAAGAGAATCTCATCGTCGAAATGCTGGAAGCGGGCGCCAAGGGCTACCTGCTGAAGAATGCGGACAAGAAAGAGATCCTCGAAGCCATCCACACTGTCTATGAAGGGAATATTTTTTATTGCAAGCATACCTCGGCCCGCCTGGCTTCCCTCATCGTAAAGAGCAAGTTCGATCCCCAGAAAAAGAAGATGAATGCCCTGTTCAGCGACAGGGAAAAAGAGATCGTACGGCTTATCTGCCGCCAGCACACGGCCCAGGAGATCGGTGAGCGGCTCTTCCTGAGCAAACGGACGGTGGAAGGCTACCGCACGAAAATCCTGGAGAAAATGGAGGTCAAGAATACGGCCGGCGTAGTCGTCTTTGCGCTCAAGCACGACATGATCTCCGAAGAAGACCTGCAGTGAACCCATAGCCGCACCCCACCCCGCATCACACTTTCCTCCGCCCCTTCATCGAATCCAGCATCTGCTGCTGCCGCTGAATATCGGCCTGGGAGGAAGCTTGATCCCGTTTGTTCTGTTCCAGCCCGGACTGGTATTTCCTGATCTTTTTCTCCAGGCCGCCCTGGTCGTCCACCAGCTTATTCATTTTTTTCTGCGCTTTCTTAAGAGCTTCCTGGTCGCCATTGACCTTTGACTGCACGTCGCTGGCCGTCGCGACCTGATCTTTTTTATTCTGCTCCAGGTCGGCCTGGGCATATCGGAGCTTCTTTTCCAGATCGCTCTGGTCATCCTGGAGATCGCTCATCTTTTTCTGCGCTTTTTTAAGGACGGCTTCTTCCCCGCTGATCTCGGATTCCAGGTTACGCGCTTCGACGGGAGGCACGAGGGTATTCAGGAAAGCCTTCGCCCTGTCGAGGGAGCCTCCGGCTGCTTCGGCACGGGTAGCCGGATCTTCGCTGGGCTTGACCACCAGGAGGGACACAACGGAAGATTTTCTGTCGCCGCTGCGACGGTCGACCTTGAAATAAAGATCATTCAGGTCCGTGACGGAATCACTCAGCCTGGCCCCGCGGTACACGGTATATCCTTTGGTGGAAAGGCCTTTCAGCCCCTTGCCGGACAGGTAGCCTCTGATCCCATCCTCTACGACATCGGTGGAATAAGGGAGGTCGATGGCGGCAGCGAATTGCCGCGTTTTCTGGTAGTCCACTTTAGATTCGTAGGCCTGGGGTTGTGCGGTGGCGGCCAGACCGAGCATGAACAGGGCTGGCAGCAGGGGTATAGTTTTTCTCATAATACAGAAAATTTGAATAAAGGTAGGGGATTTCCGATTCCAAACACCCGGGCGCCCGGGACAGTGCTGCGAGACATGGGCGCCCTAAGAGGCCGTCCCGAAGAGGCGGAAAATATAGGAAAGCTCGTACAGGATAAAGAGGATCACCAGCGTGGCGTGGAATTTCCGGTTGCTGACCCTGATCGCTACCAGGCAGAGCAGGATATGCGCGGCATTGCGTACGGGATATTCCCAGCCAAAATGCAGGAAATATTGTTTTCCCTTCATGGCCGTATCCACAATATCCGCCACGAAGCTAGCTGCCAGCACTCCGAAGAACCACTTCCTCCGCGAATAGAAATATTCGGCATAGCTCCCATCATAATCGCCGAGGTCATCGGGAAAAAGCAGGGCGCAAAGGACGAAGTACAGGGTAATGAAGACGATGATGAACAGGTATTCCTGGAAGAGCCACTGCGAAAGGGCCCTGAGACCATATTCCCACCACCAGAAATGTACCAGGAGGATGAAAATATACAGGGCCCAGAGGAGGTGTACCCAATAAGGGCGGTTGCGGCCCGGATGCTGGATGAACTTGACGGCCCCCTGCAGCAGCTTGGCAATGCTGAGACCGAGAATGATGGCGATCACGGATTTGATATGGCCGAAGGCATCCATACATTTGTTATTTGAGGTGGATGTATTGGGGCGGATATTCCGAATATACGGCATTTTGAAATTTCAGCGTTAATATCGCGGCAAGCGGGTTAATTTTGTCCGTCGGGCAATCCGGCAGGCATCGAAGGCAGGACAGGTTGCGGGTCTGGAGTTCATTAACGAGATAAAACAAGCATTTGAGCAGCATTAAAAAATTAGCGGGACAGACGATCTGGTATGGGGCAAGCTCCATTTTAGCCCGTTTCCTCCTTTACCTCCTCACCCCCTACCTCACGCTGAAATTCGCGGGCACCTCGGAATACGGAAAGATGAGCCAAGTCTTCTCCCTCATCCCCTTCTTGAATATCCTCGTATTGTTCAGCTTCGAGACGGCCTATTTCCGCTATATCCAGAAAAAAGAGGCGGAAAAAGACGTTTACGATACCCTCCTCGGCTCGCTGCTGGCTACCACGACGGCCATCACCGCCCTGATGATCCTTTTCCGCCACCAGATAGCGGACTATATCCGGGTCGGCGAACATCCGGAATATATCATGATCAGCGCTTTCATCATCGCCGTCGACGCGCTCTCCGCCCTTCCCTTTGCCAGGCTGCGGCACGAGGGCAGGCCAAAAAAATTTGCCGCGATCCGGGTTGCAAGCATCCTGTTGAATATCGGTCTTACCTATTTTTTCATCACAGCCTGTCCGCGGATCATCCATAATAACCCCAACAGCGTGCTCCTGCTGATCTACCACCCTGGTTTTGGAACAGGTTATGTGCTGATCGCCACCCTCGGCGCTTCCCTGCTGCAGGCTATTTGTCTCTGGAAAGAATTAGCACAGTTCCGCTGGAATTTCAATACCAGGCTCTGGAAGGAGATCATGATCTATTCCCTGCCCCTGACGATCGCCGGCTTCGGGGGGATGATCAACGAGACCTTCGACCGGATCATGCTGGCCAGAAGGTTGCCGTTTTCCCAGGATGCAGCCAGCTACCAGGTAGGGATCTATGCCGCCTGCTATAAGCTGTCCCTGCTGATCAGCCTCTTCGTACAGGCCTTCCGGATGGGCGCCGAGCCCTTTTTCTTCCGGCAGTCGGTCGAAGAGGACGCCCCCCGCACCTATGCCAGGGTCATGAAATTCTTCGTGATCACCATCTGCCTGATGTTCCTCTTCGTGGCCCTCTACCTGGATGTATGGAAGTATTTCGTCAAGGACCAACGAATGTGGGAAGGGCTGAAAATAGTGCCCATCCTTCTCTTCGCCAATATGTTCCTGGGCATTTACTACAATCTTTCCATCTGGTACAAGCTTTCGAACCGGACCCTGTCCGGGGCCTATATTACCCTGATCGGCGCGGCCATTACCTTGATCGTCAACTATGTATTTATCCCGCGTTACGGGTATATGGCCTCCGCATGGGCCACTTTCCTCTGTTATGGGAGTATGATGGTGATCTCTTTTGTCTGGGGTCAGCGGGAGTACCGCGTCCCTTATGCCTGGAAGAAGCTGGTCGCCTATATGGTGATCGTGGCGCTGCTGTATTTCCTGCATCGGTTTGCCACTGGACTCTGGAAAGGCAATTTCTTCAGCCTGGCCCTGGCTACGGCTCTCGCAGGAGGGTATGCGCTGTTCGTGCTTCGTGTCGAACGCCGGGAGTTCCGGCGGTTGCCCTATATCGGGAAATTCCTGGGTGGGGGCCTGGCGGCTCCCGGAGGTCCAGTCGATCCGGCCGGCATGGATCCAGGAGGCGGGCGTCCCATCGGCTGATCATCTCGTCCGCAAAAAAGGATTATGCGCCTTTTCCCAACCGATCGTAGTCGGCTCTCCATGGCCGGGCCAGACCACGGTCTCATCCGGCAGGGGCCAGAGCTGTTCGCGGATACTGCGCAGGAGCGTTCCATGATCCCCACCCTCCACGTCTGTACGTCCGATGCCTTCCCGGAAAAGCACATCCCCGCCGATCAGGAAGCCCTGGGCTTCGCACCAGAATCCGATGCTGCCGGGAGAATGCCCCGGCAGGAACAAGATCTTCAGTTCGTCCTCCCCCCATTTCACTATCCCGTCTCCCTGAAGAAAGACCAGGGGCCCCCGGTAGTTCTCGAAAGGAAGTCCCCATTCGAGGCCCGATATGGGGGCATTTTCCAGCACGGGCTTCTCGTTTTCGTGGAGGTGCAGGGGTAAGTTCCAGGTATCATGGACGAATTTGTTCCCGAAAACATGGTCCAGGTGGCAATGGGTATTCAGCAGATATACCGGGGTGAGATGCTCCTGTTCCAGGTATTCCTCCAGGATGGCACGTTCATTGCCGAAATAACAGCCCGGATCAATGATGCAGCAGGCATCCTTTTCATCCGACAGCACGTATGTATTTTCCTGTACTGGGTTGAATGTAAAAGATTTTACAGTAAGCATGGCTACCTGATTTATAGTTGATTTATCCCGTTTTAAAGTAGCAAAATCGATTTCACCGGTAATATGGATTGTTATAACTTTAAAAGCTCAAAGAATGGGTATGCAAGTTCATCAGAATAAGTTGAAGTCTCTCTATTTTTTTTGGGTTTTAACAGGACTATTCTTTTTCTCCGGACCCTTAAAAGCCCAGGTGAACACGGTGGAATTCGGAAAGAACCGGCTACAGTTCAAACAGTTCAAATGGAAGTACTACCAGACCACTAATTTCAATACCTATTTCAGCATTGCAGGAAAGTCCGGGGGCGACGATGGGCAGGCCCTGGGGAAATACGTCTGCCAGCTGGCCGAAAAAGAGCTGGCCGGCATCGAGCAATTCGTGGAATATGGGCTCCAGCGCCGTGCTAATATCGTCATATACAACTCTTTCAATGACCTGGAGCAGTCCAATATCGGGCTGAGCCTGGACTGGCAGACCACGGGCGGCATCACCAAGCTGGTGAATAACAAAATGGTGGTCTATTTCAACGGGGATCATAATAACCTCCGCATTCAGATCAGGCAGGGCATCGCCCGGATCCTGGTGGAAAATATCCTCTTCGGCGATGACCTGGGGGAGTTCGCGACCAACCAGGCCCTGTTGGACCTTCCCCAGTGGCTGACGGACGGGTATATCGAATACGTCGCGGAAACCTGGAACCCGCAGCTGGACGACCAGCTCAAATCGGCCATCCTCGGGGGCCGCTATAAGAACTTCTATCAGTTTGCCTATGAAAAGCCCAACCTGGCCGGTCATGCCTTCTGGAATTACCTGGCAGAGAAGTACAAGAAGGAGAATGTCACCTATTTCTTATACCTGGCCAGGGTCTACCGCAATCTTAACAATGCCTCCCAGCGCATCTGCAAGAAGAAGTTCAAGGAGGTGCTGAAGGATTTCATGGCCCAGGAGGAAGAAAAATATGATAAGGATATCCGCGGCCGCCGCAATTTCCCCAAGGGATCGGTGTCGGTGGTGGAAAATATCAATGAACACAAGGATTTCTTTCATTTCTCACCCAACCCCGCCCCGCGCAGCCAGACCTACGCGGTTGTACAATTCAAGCACGGCCTGTATTCCGTGGTACTGCACGAGAACTTCATCTATACCAAGGTATTGCTGAAGAGCGGTGTGCGTTCCGACGCGGAACAGCTCGACCCGCATTATCCCCTGCTGGCCTGGGACAATAAGGGCACAAGGCTGGCGGTCATTTACTGGAAAGAGGGGAAAGTGAGGTTATTCATTTACGATGTGGTGGCCCGGTACAAGCGGGTGGTTCAGGATCTCGCCGAATTCGACCAGATCCAGGACATGAAGTACATGCTGGACAACAATACCCTGTTGTTGACCGCCGTAAAGAAC
>Ga0137404_10003006_pt1 | contig 11240 bp, 9 predicted proteins | sample CZOMad2_1_16fung_FD_108285 | JGI IMG/M metagenome (GOLD analysis project Ga0137404, IMG submission 108285) | Vadose zone soil fungal communities from Angelo Coast Range Reserve, California, USA - CZOMad2_1_16fungal (Illumina Assembly) | ecosystem: Environmental > Terrestrial > Soil > Vadose zone...
GGGATAAATTCCCGGATAAACGGGTCTATTTTATCATCTGGTTCGTTGCAGCCACGATCGGTGGCATCCTGATCTACAGCCGTATCGGATCGCTGAACCGGGTACTGAGCAATAAGAGTGAGGAAGAAGTATAGATATTCAAACCATAAACGACTCCAATGGCTGAAAAAAAATTCCAACCCTTTGTTCCGGCGGAAACGCAGATGAAAGAATTTACGTTCAAGGCACTCCTGATGGGCAGTATTTTTGGAATCTTTTTCGGCGCCTCTACGGTATATCTGGCATTAAAAGCAGGATTGACCGTATCGGCCTCTATTCCGATCGCGGTGCTGGCGATCACATTGGGAAGGAAGCTCTTTAAGACTACGATCCTTGAGAACAATATCATCCAGACTACCGGCAGCGCCAGCGAGAGTATTGCGGCAGGTGTGGTCTTCACACTTCCAGGCTTTCTTTTCCTTTCCACCGCCGAAGCCGGCAATTATTTTAATTATGCGGTCATTTTCATCCTGGCTATTTTCGGCGGCATGCTGGGAACCTTGCTGATGATCCCTTTGCGACGGTCGCTGATCGTAAAAGAACATGAGACCCTCCCTTATCCGGAGGGAACGGCCTGCGCCTCTGTCCTTAAAGCTGGAGAAAAGGGCGGAGATTTCGCCAAAGCGGCTTTCCGGGGACTTGGATTAGCCTTTATCTATGCGGTGGGTCAGAAGATGTTCCGGGTAATTGCGGAAACACCGGTATTCGACACGGTGAAAAATAAGACACTCAACTCGATATTTCCATCCGCCCAGCTTTCAGCTGATATTACACCCGAATATATGGGCGTAGGCTATATTATCGGTCCGAAGATAGCGGGTGTGCTGGTAGCAGGGAGTGTCCTGAGCTGGTTTGTCATGCAACCCCTTCTGGCTTCCCTGATCGATCCGGTAAGGATTGCACAGCAACAGGTAAAGCTTGGCTTTCTGAAGGATGTCAGCACTGCCGGCGGCTATGGAAGCTGGGACCCGATAACCAGGACCTTTGCCGACCCCGCTTCTGCCATCTACCGGGCCTACATCAGGCTGATAGGCGCGGGCGCTGTAGCCATGGGCGGATTAATTACGCTGATCAAAACTATCCCTACCATTGTTTCCTCCTTTAAAGAGAGTATCGGATCGGTGAGAGAAGCGGGCAAGGATACGCGGATAAGGACGGAACGCGATCTGAGTATTCGCGTCGTGCTTTTCGGCAGCGTGGCGCTGGTCATCCTGATCGGCTGCCTCAACATTATTCCCGGGGATTCTTTTTTCAATCGTTTGTTGATCGGGGTGCTGATCCTCGTGTTCGGTGCATTCTTCGTGACAGTTGCTTCCCGGATCGTAGGCATTATCGGTTCTTCGAATAGTCCTGTTTCGGGTATGACCATCGCCACCGTGATGGGCACCTGTCTGACCTTTTTAGCGGTTGGATGGAGCGGAAAGGTATATGAGCCAATGGCCCTGGTCGTAGGAGGTATGGTCTGTATCGCCGCTTCGAACGCGGGAGGCACTTCGCAGGACCTGAAAACAGGCTATCTGGTAGGAGCCACTCCGCGCTATCAACAGCTGGCGCTTTTTATCGGGGTGCTTGTTAGTTCCATAGCCGTAGGGTTTACGATAAAGCTACTCGATATCCCGAGCCCCGATCTGGTGGCAAGGGGCATTAAACATGCCATCGGCAGCACGTATAATGCTCCACAGGCGACCCTTATGGCTACCCTGATCAAGGGCATTCAGTCGAGGAACCTGGATTGGAATTTTGTAATGGTCGGAGCTTTCCTGGCTCTGGTGATGGAACTTTGCGCCATCCGCTCGCTGAGCTTTGCCATTGGTGTTTATCTTCCTTTATCTACGACTCTGCCTATATTTGTCGGTGGAGCCATCCGCGGATTGGTGGATAAGGTCAAAAAGAAAAGAGGGGTGATCACCAAAGACGGAGAAGAGGACCTTGAAAAAGGTAATCTCTTCGCCACGGGCCTTGTAGCAGGCGGAGCGTTGATGGGCGTTATTTTTGCTTTCCTGAGAATTCCGGATAAAGTGGTAGCTTTTTTGCAACGGCTAAGCCTGGAGAAAACGATAACAGGAGGGTTGGGTGAGACCGGGTATTATTTGCTGGGGGTTGTCTTCTTTGCCGGCATGGGCTATGCGCTGTATCGCGCAGGAATAGCGAAAGAGAAGAAGGTTAGTTCATCTTAAAGGGAACGATCATTTCGAAGATAGGGATATTGACCTCGAAGCTGATCTTATTGTTGAGATTCTCCATGGTATAGGAGCCATACATTTTTCCCATCTCCGTGCGGAGATTACAACCGCTCACATATTGGTAACGTTCGCCGGGGCTGAGGGTAGGCTGTACGCCGACAACCCCTTCGCCTTCGACTTCCCGGTAGCTGCCATTGCTGTCGAAGATATGCCAGTGACGGCGATGCAATTTGACGGAGAAATTATTGTGATTTTCAATGGTGATCCGATAGGCAAACATGTATTCCCCGGACAACGGGTTAGAGTAGTCCGGTTGGTAAAAGGTCTCCACACTTACTTCGACCCCTTCTGAAATTTTGTTTGCCATCAAAGACATTTTTCTAAAATTAATCAAAATCGGCAGGGAATTGAAGGATTGTTTAAGATTTAATGAGCTAATGGCAAATCTAACCTAATTTTGCAAAATATTTTTTCAAATATCTATTCATGATATACGTTCACATTCCGGCTTCGGACCCGGAACGAATATAAACCTTTCAATATATGAAAATAGCAGTTGCGAAGGGGGATGGGATCGGTCCTGAGATCATGGAAGCCGTGCTCGGTATTTTCAAGGCGGCCGGCACTACGCTGGAATATGAGTTCGTGGACATGGGCAAGTGGGTTTTTGACAAGGGCTTTTCCAATGGAATGACGCCCGAAGCCAAACATACGATCGAGGAGCTGGGCATCCTGTTCAAAGGACCGATGGAGACGCCGAAAGGAAAAGGGGTCAAGAGCGTTAACGTAACGGCCCGCAAGACCTGGAATACCTATGCGAACAAACGTGTATTTCAATCCCTGCATGGCGTGGATACCGTTTTTTCCAAGGCGGGCATTCCCATCGACATTACCATTGTTCGGGAGAATATTGAGGATACCTATGGGGGCATCGAGCATATGCTGACGCAGGACGTTGCGCTCAGCCGTCGTTTCATCACCCGCCCGGGAAGTCTGCAAGTGATCCGATACGCCTTTGAAATGGCAAAGAAAAAGGGCACGAAGCGTATCACCTGCGGGCATAAGGCGAATATCATGAAGCTGACGGACGGGCTGTTCCTGGAATGCTTCCAGGAGGTAGCGAAAGAATATCCGGAGCTCGTCTCGGACGATATCATTGTGGACGACCTGGCCATGAAGCTGGTGGTGCGGCCGCAGGAGTTCGACGTTGTCGTGCTGACCAATCTCCAGGGAGACATCATCTCGGATCTCTGCGCCGGGCTGGTGGGTGGCCTGGGATTCGCGCCTTCCGCCAATATCGGGGATCATATTGCTATTTTCGAGGCCGTACACGGAACAGCCCCCGATATAGCCGGAAAAAATATCGCCAATCCCACGGCCCTGTTGCTGAGCGGGATCGCGATGCTGCGCCACCTGGGCCTCATGAAAAATGCGGCGGTGATCGAAAATGCCCTGTTGTATACTCTTGAACAGGGAGTGCATACCGGCGATTTCGGCGATAAGGGCTTGCCCGCACGCAATACCACGCAATTCTCCGAAGCCATCGTCTCCAATTTCGGCAAGGCCCCTGTGCATGGCGCCAAACCTATACTGCCCGATATGCCGGCGACCCAGACCGCTTTCCGTATCGTCCGCAACGAGATGATGGTCACGGAGGAGATGCAGAATGAATATATCGTCGGCGTGGATCTCTTCATCGAAAGCTCGGAACAGCCGGAGATGATCGCAAAAAAATGCCAGCGGCATGCGGGCGTGAAATTCAATCTCGTCAATATCAGCAACCGGGGCACGCAGGTATGGCCTACCGGCTCGATCTATACTAACCTGGTCAACCAATACAATGTCCGCTTTGAAAGCCTCGATGGATCACCGCTGAACCAGCAGGATGTGCTGGGCCTGTATGTCAGCCTCAGCGGTAATTTCAAGATCTGCTCTTCCGAACTCCTCAATATGTTGGGGGGAAAAAGAGCGTATTCATTGGCACAGGGGCAATAAAAATACCACGAACAGGGTATACTTGGCATGGAATTGGCATAACATTTCTGTTAGGTCAATACCTATTATTCCCCTCTATCTCTATTCCGTACCCCTATTCCTTCAGGTTGCTTTATTTTTTTATTATTATTTAATCATACTATGAAAGAATTTTACCGATTCTCTTCAATGGCATTTTTATGCCTGGCCGTGTATATTTTGGCATTCCCCGCTCTGGCAAGGCCCCAGGCCCGCTATACGGAAACCCCCAGAACTATTACCACAGGCCCCGCAAGCAATGGATTTTACGAATTGTTACCTCCGGGTTACGATCCGAATGGAAGCAAGACCTATCCGCTGATGGTCTTCCTCCATGGTCTCGGAGAGGTGGGCAACGGAGCGAGCGATCTTGGCGCGGTGCTTGCCAACGGCCCGCCCAGGCTCATCCATGCGGGTACTTTTCCAACCTCCTTCACCTCCGGGGGAAAGAGTTATTCCTTCATCGTCATTGCGCCCCAGTTCAATACGTGGCCTGCCGGCTCCGATGCCGACCTGGTGGTCCAATATGCCATCAGTCATTACAAGGTCGATGCGAATATGGTCTATGTCACCGGCCTCAGCATGGGCGGCGGGGTTGCCTGGGATTATGCCGCTGATCCCGATGCTGACTTCCGTGCCGCCGCCGTGATGGTCGTTTCGGGTGCTAAAACCCTTGGACCGGAGGGTGCGGAGTCCATTGCAAAGGTCAATCTCCCCATATATGCCACCCATAACCTGGACGATCCCACCGTGGCTTCCAGTAATACGACAATAACCGTGAATCTGATCAACAGCGTTACGAATCCGGCTATAAAAATAAAGGCGATCGACACTATTTTTGCGGTCAGCGGCCATGACGCCTGGACCAAGACCTACGATCCCGCTTTTGTAAATCCGAGGATCGGCAACCTGAACGTTTACCAGTGGATGCTGCAATATTCGCGAAACTCCGTGATCCTGCCCGTAACCTTAAGCGCATACAGCGCCACTCTTTCCGCGGATCAGTCGCAGGTAGCCATTAACTGGGCTACGACCTCAGAGGAGAACAACAAGTACTTTATCCTGCAGCGGTCCGCAGATGGGTTGTCGTTCAGCAATCTGGATACGATCGCCGCTACCAATGAAGCTTCCGGTCATGACTATACGTACAACGATCAGTCGCCGGTGGCGGGAAATAATTTTTACCGGCTCACCCAGGTAGATCTCGACGGAAAGACTACGGATTTCCGTGTGCTCAGCGTAAATGTATCCAGGCAGCCGGGAATATCGTTCAGGCTGGGGCCCAATCCCGCAGATAATACGCTGCACCTTCAATTCGTATATCCCGGAGAGAGTACGCTCGGCGTCAGCCTTTCAGATGTGCAGGGAAGAATATTAAGAAGCTGGACATTCCAGAAGGAGGGAGCAGTCTGGGATCAGACTCTGGATGTGAGCAGTCTGCCCGCAGGGAATTATTTCATACGTCTGAAGAGCGGCACATATAATGCCTCGAGGCAATTTGTAAAGAAATAGGTTAAAGACGGCGGGAAGAAGCATATCCATTTTTCATCAACCACTGGAGAACTTTTTCCCGCTGATCGCCCTGGATGATGACGATTCCGTCTTTTACGGAGCCGCCGGTGCCGCAGGTCGTCTTCAGTCTTTTTCCCAGGTCTTCCAGGTCCGCATCCTTCCCGGCAAAGCCTTCCACCAGGGTTACTGCCTTTCCGGCCCGTTGTTTCGTATCAAGCCTGATCCTCAGCCGCTGTTGTTTGGGCGGCGGGGTATTCTCGGCCGCCGGCTCTTCGTGATCCGGCCGGAAGCCCGGATCGGTAGAGTACACGATGCCGTTATTGTCGGGTCTCTTCTTGCTCATAGGTCATTATTTATTTTATGATCACCGCCTTCAGGCTCAGATCGATACTCTTCGCCTGGTGTATGAGGGCGCCGACGCTCAGGTAGTCGACACCTGTGGCGGCATATTCTTCAAGATTTCCAAGATGGATGCCCCCGCTGGCCTCCGTTTCATATTGCCCGCCGATCAGGGCAAGCGCGTCGGCGATCTGCGCAGGGCTGAAATTATCCAGCATGATCCGGTCTACCTTGCAGGCGATCCCGGAAGCGGAGTTGCCGATCGCTATCACGCGGCGAACCTCTTCCACATTGCGGGTCTCCACTTCAATTTTCAGGGTGGGCCGGTATTGCAGCCGGTAGCGGAAGGCCAGCTCAATGGCTTTTTCCAGGCTTCCACAATAATCGATATGATTGTCTTTCAACATGATCATATCGTAAAGGCCAAAACGATGATTGACGCCCCCGCCGATCCGGACGGCTTCTTTTTCAAGCAAGCGAAAATTGGGGGTGGTCTTCCTGGTATCGAGCAAGCGGGTCCGGTATCCCTGTAGTTTGTCGGCATAACGCCGGGTAAGCGTAGCGATCCCACTCATGCGCTGCATGCAATTCAGGATCAGACGCTCGCATTGAAGGATCGTATGGACGGTCGCCTCTGCCACGAACGCTTGTTCTCCCGGCTGCACGGGTTCGCCATCTTTCCTGAGTGGAGTAAAAACGACAGATGGCTCCTTCATCCGGAGGATCTTTTCCGCCACCTCCATTCCGGCGAGGATGCCTTCCTGCTTGATGTTCAGGACGGCCTTGCCCCTGGCGCCGGGGGGAATGCAGGAAAGAGTGGAATGATCGCCATCGCCGATATCTTCCCGCAAAGCAGCCTGCAGCAATTCCTGCAATTGTTCTTCGCGGACGGGCATGCGTCCTTCGTAAAGCATCTGTTCTCCGTGAGCGGGCATCAGACAAAGCTACAAAAAAAATGACCCATTCAACGGAGCTGAACGGGTCATTGACTTTTAATGAACAATCTTATTGTGCGGGCTGGAACCTGAGTTCCTGCAATAGCTGCTTGTCTCCTTTTTGTTTCATGAACAAGGTGGTCCTGTAATCTCCGTTACGTGTCTGCAGGACGCCGATACAATATTCCGCTCCACCACTCTCTCCTTTTCGCTTGATCTGAAAATTCTGAACTCCATTCGTACTGAAAAAATCCCTGATGATCATTTCTGCCTGGATCTTACTATACGTATCGCTCTTTTCCGGCAAAGAAATATCGACTCTATTATCCAGGTACCTGGACAGTTGGCCGCTATTGCCCGAACGCATAGCATAGGCCACTTCATCCAGATTATAATAAGGGCGGAACGAAACAAGGACAAGCGAGCAAATAACAACCGCTAATCCAATGATGCGCTTCATAATAGTATATATTGGTCTGGATGTCTAGTTCCAAAAATATGCCAAACTGTCGCCGGCTGGGAAAAATACCATGAACAGGCTATTCTTCCTACCTTTAAACCCCTGAATTAGCATTTGAAACCCCCGATATCACTTATAAGCCTTTATATTTTATGTCCAAAAAGAAAATTATCCTGGTCATTATGGATGGCTGGGGCCTCGGAAAGCAAAAATCCTCCGATGCCATCCAGAATGCCCGCGTCCCCTTTGTAAGCTCATTGTATGAAAAATATCCGAATACCACCCTGGTGACTTGCGGTGAAGCGGTAGGGCTGCCCGAGGGCCAGATGGGCAATTCCGAGGTCGGACACCTGAATTTAGGCGCCGGCCGGATCGTTTACCAGGAGCTCCAGCGCATCAATGTAGCCATCCGGGACGGCTCATTTGCCCTGAACGAAGTCTTGCTCGGGGCTATCCGCAGGGCCAAGGCCAAAGGCAGACCGCTCCACCTCCTGGGGCTGGTCAGCGACGGGGGGGTGCATTCCCATATCAATCACCTGAAAGCGATCGCCGACATCTGTAAAAAGGAGGCATTGGAGCAGGTATATATCCATGCATTCACAGATGGGCGGGATACGGATCCCAGGAGCGGGCTGGGTTTTATCCGGGAGCTGCAGGAGCACCTGGACAAGTCGGTCGGGAAGATCGCCACCGTCAGCGGGCGGTATTACGCTATGGACAGGGACAAACGCTGGGAGAGGGTCAGGCTCGCCTACGATGGGCTGGTGAACGGACAAGGTGAACGGGCTGCCAGTGGCCTGGCAGCCGTTGAACAAGCCTATGCCGCCGGGATCACCGATGAGTTCATCAGGCCGACGGTCATCGCTGGGAAGGATCAGCAGCCGGTGGGGATCATCCGGGACGGGGATTCGGTAATCTGTTTCAATTTCCGCACGGATCGCTGCCGGGAGATCACCCAGGTCCTTACGCAGGAAGACATACCGGAGCAGGGCATGAAGAAATTGTCCCTGGACTATACGACCATGACCCAATACGATCAGAGTTTCAAGGGAGTGAATGTGATCTTCGAGAACGACGACCTTGTAAGTACCCTGGGCGAAATCATTGAACGTCATGGATTAAGGCAGATACGTATCGCAGAGACCGAAAAATACCCCCATGTTACTTTTTTCTTCAGCGGCGGCCGGGAAGTGCCTTTTGAAGGAGAGAAAAGGATCATGGCCCCTTCGCCAAAAGTGGCTACTTACGACCTGAAGCCGGAGATGAGCGCGGCTGAAATAACGGAAGCCATCCTGCCGGAGATCCGGAGCGGGTCCGCCGACTTTATCTGCCTGAACTTCGCCAATGCCGACATGGTGGGCCATACGGGAGTCTGGGAGGCCGTGGTCGCGGCCGTGGAAACCGTCGATAAATGCGTGGAAAAGGTGGTGAATGCCGCGCTGGAAAATGGGTATACCGTCTTCCTGACGGCCGATCATGGCAACGCGGATTATATGGTCAACGGTGACGGCAGCCCGAATACGGCCCATTCGCTGAACCTGGTACCTTTCTTCATCATCGACCGGGGTTGGAAGGGGACGGTGCACCCCGGCAAGCTGGGCGACCTGGCGCCGACCATCCTCACCATGATGGGGCTGGACATTCCCCCGGAGATGACGGGAGAGGTATTGATCCGCCCGTAAGTAAAAAACGGGCATTCGTCCCGAATTTTTTATTTGCAATGCAGCTTTAACTACCAAAAATTGTCTAAATTACAGAGCACCCAATTACGGTTCTTATGACCGAAGAAGCCATTTTACAAGGCTGTTTAAAAAATGAGGCGGCTGCTCAGCGGGAATTGTACAACAGGTACAGTCCCAAGATGCTTGCTGTCTGCTACCGGTTTGCTCACAACAGGGAAGATGCTGAGGATATGTTACAGGAAGGGTTCATTAAAGTATTTTCACAAATGCACACTTTTCAGAACAAGGGTGCATTCGAAGGCTGGATCAGGCGGATCATCGTTCATACCTGTATCAACAACCTGAAGAAGAACAAACGTTTCAACGAAAGCCTGGACATCGTTCATGCGAATGGGATACAAGTGAGAGAGGAGAGCGTCCCTTCAATCGTACAGGCCAAGCAGATCGTGGAATGCATCAGGATCCTGCCGATCGGCTACCGCACTGTTCTTAACCTGTATGCGATCGAAGGTTATTCGCACAAAGAGATCGCCGAAATGCTTGACATTGAAGAAAGCACCAGCCGTTCACAATATACCAGGGCTAAGCAAATGCTGGAGGATATCCTGATCAAAAAGAAGATCCTCCAGAAGCCAAAAGAAAAGACCGGCTGGCTCGTAGCAATCCGATAGTGAAATCCAGATACTGAGATCCAGATACCCTATGAAAAAAGATCCCAAAACGTTTGAGACATGATGGAAAGAAATTTCTATAGTGATGAATTTGAGCAACTGATCAGGGAAAAGACAGAGCAGTATAAAATGTACCCTTCGGAAAAAGTCTGGAAGGGTGTCTATAGTTCTTTACACACCAAGAAAAGATGGTATATCGCTGGCATGTCTCTTCTCATAACAGGAATCATATTCCTGGCAGGCAGGGAACTTATTTCTCCTTCCAGCCATGCGGGAGCATCCAGGAAGTCCATCATTGCCTCGACTACGCCAGCCGTAAAGACCTCCACTGAAAATACGTTAAAGCCCCGGCCATTTCCTGAACTCAGGAGAACGCCTCATTCCTCTTTTTCGGATAATCCCGATAATCATAGCAGTCAGTCACCGGGTCAGCCCGCGGACGACAGGCAACGGCTCACGGCTGTAACTCTTATCGATCCGGAGATCGGGCAGCCAGATCCGTCAAGCGCCATCGCGCAGCCTTCCAATCAGCAGATCCCGGCCGGGCTGGCAGGTAAGGAACCTATCCGGCAGGACCCCGTCCTGGTTGCCGGAATGAATGCCGGCGCCGTTCTTGGCAGCAATGGCATGGCCAGCGTCAATGCAGGCTCCGTAGAAAATCCGATAATCGAAGATGGCGCCAGGAATGATGGGAAAGATGAAATAAATAAAGATGATGCGGCCAGGGCAAAAGCAATTGCATCGACGTCGGTGAAGAGCAGGATCGCCAATCCCGCCTCTCTCGCCCGGAATGGCGCCGTTCCTGCCGATGCTATCGGGGCAGGGCTGAAGGAAACCCTTGCCAATGGAGGCCTGGATGCCTCTTCGCCCGCCCAGAAAGAGCTGGCAGCGACCCAACGGATCAACTGGCTGCGAGATTTTGCAGTATATAATTTACCTCCCTCTCCAAAAAGGAACAGAACATACCTGCAGCTCTATTTTTCACCTACCGTGAATTACCGGAGCCTGGCAGGGGGAGATTATTCCGGTTCGAAAACCTTCGTGTCCGGTGTGCCCGTATCCTTGCTGCATATGGGAGGAGCTAAGGACTATGTTAACCATAACCCGGCCCTTGGATTCGAATTAGGGGGTTCGTTCTTGTACAGGGTCACCCGCAATCTGACCCTTAAAGCAGGGTTACAGTTCAGCTACAGCCGCTATACCATCAAGGCCTATGCCGCCAGTCCCGAACGGGCCACGATCGCATTGGGTACTACCCTCTATGGATATATCATGGATTCCATTTCGAATTATAGTAGTATCCGCAATTTCGGAGGAAGAAAACAAGTGACCCTGAATAACGAATACTTTCAGCTCGCCGCACCCGTCGGGTTCGAGCTGAGGATCATGGGCAATGAACGCCTGCA
>Ga0137404_10003007_pt1 | contig 11238 bp, 12 predicted proteins | sample CZOMad2_1_16fung_FD_108285 | JGI IMG/M metagenome (GOLD analysis project Ga0137404, IMG submission 108285) | Vadose zone soil fungal communities from Angelo Coast Range Reserve, California, USA - CZOMad2_1_16fungal (Illumina Assembly) | ecosystem: Environmental > Terrestrial > Soil > Vadose...
GCGCGGGCGAGCCGGCTCAAGGGCGCGCGCATCACCACCGACCTCGTCACCGTCACCGGCACCGAGAACCTCATGATGGCGGCAGCGCTGGCGGAAGGCACCACCGTGATCGAGAACGCGGCGCGCGAGCCCGAGGTGGCGGATCTCGCGCGCCTGCTCTCCGCCATGGGGGCCCGCATCCAGGGGGCCGGCACCGAGCGCATCGAGATCGAGGGGGTTCCCGAGCTGGGCGGCGCGCGGCACCGCATCATCCCCGATCGCATCGAGGCGGGCACCCCCCTCGCGGCGGCGGCGATCACCGGCGGCGACATCACCGTGACGGGCGCCGACCCGCGCCACCTCGGCGCGACGCTGGCGAAATTGGAAGAGTGCGGCGCCGTCATCGAGGTGGCCGGCGATCGCGTGCGGTGCCGGGGGCCGGCGCGGCCCCGCCCCGCCGACATCATCACGAGCCCGTATCCCGGCTTCCCCACCGACATGCAGGCGCAGCTCATGGCGCTCCTGGGGCTGGCCGACGGACAGTCGAGGATCTCGGAGACCATCTTCGAGAACCGCTACATGCACGCGGCCGAGCTCGTCCGCCTGGGCGCCCACATCCGCACCGATGGCTCCGGCGCCCTGATCCAGGGGGTTCCCGCCTATCAGGGCGCGCCGGTCATGGCCACCGACCTCCGGGCCTCCGCCTCGCTGGTGCTGGCCGGGCTGGCCGCGCACGGCACTACCGAGATCGCGCGCGTGTATCACCTGGATCGGGGCTACGAGCGGATGGAGGCGAAGCTGTCCGCCCTCGGAGCCCGCATCACGCGAGTGCGCGCATGAGCGCGATGCTCACCCTCGCGCTCCCCAAGGGCCGGCTGCTCGAGCCGACCTTGAGCCTACTGAGCTCGCTCGGCATCACCGGCGTGGACACCGACTCGCGCCGGCTCCTCGTCACCGACGAGGCGCGCGCGCTGCGCTTCATCTTCCTCAAGCCGGCGGACATCCCCACCTACGTGCAGTACGGGTCGGCGGATCTCGGCATCGTGGGCAAGGACATCCTGGCCGAGCAGGAGCCGGACGTCTATGAGCCGGTAGACCTCGGTTTTGGCTTCTGCCGGCTGGTCGTCGCGGAGCCCCGGGCCCTCTGGGAGCGCGACGACCCCGCCAAGTGGTCCTGGGTGCGCGTGGCCACCAAGTATCCGACCCTGACCGAGCGCTACTTCTCGGAGCGCGGGATCCAGGTGGAGATGATCCACCTCGACGGCTCCATCGAGCTGGCCCCGCTGGTGGGCCTGGCCGAGCGCATCGTGGACCTCGTCCAGTCGGGGGAGACCCTGCGCGCCAACGGCCTCGTGGAAGTCGCCCAGGTCATGACCTCCACCGCGCGTCTCATCGTGAACCGCGCGTCGCTGAAGACCGCGCACGCCCGCGTGAACGCCCTGGTGGACGCCCTGCGCCAGGCGGTGTCGGCGAGGCCCTCGCGATGAAGCTCCGGCGGCTCGACACCGCGGCGCTGGGCGTGGACGGGGTGGCGCGCGCCCTGGACCGGACGCCCGAGTCCGTGGACCCGGCCATCCACCGGCGCGTGGAGGACATCCTGGCCGCGGTGCGCGCGCGCGGAGACGCTGCCCTGGTGGAGCTGACCGAGCGCTACGACCGGGTGCGGGTCACGCCGGCGGGGCTGCGCGTCACCGCGGCCGAGTTCGACGCCGCCGAGCGTCAGGTGGGCGAGGCCACGCGGGCCGCGCTCCGCTACGCGGCGGCGCGCATCGAGGCCTTTCACCGGGAGGTGATGCCGCGGTCCTGGTCCATGACCGATGCCTCCGGCTCGCAGCTCGGCCAGGCGGTGCGGGCGCTGGAGCGGGTCGGCATCTATGTGCCGGGCGGCCGCGCCGCCTATCCCTCCACGGTGCTGATGACGGCGGTGCCCGCGCGCGTAGCGGGGGTGCCCGAGGTGGTGCTCGTCTCGCCGCCCGGACCCGACGGCACGCTCAATGCGGCCGTGCTGGCCGCCGCGCGCGTGGCGGGGGTGACGGAAGCCTCCCGCGTGGGCGGCGCCCAGGCGGTGGCGGCGCTCGCCTACGGCACCGAGAGCATCCGCCGCGTGGACAAGATCGTGGGGCCGGGAAACATCTACGTGGCGCTGGCCAAGAGCCGGGTCTTCGGCGACGTCGGCATCGACATGCTGGCGGGGCCGAGCGAGGTGGTCGTGATCGCGGACGCGGCCGCCGAGCCCGCCTTCGCCGCCGCCGATCTCCTCGCCCAGGCCGAGCACGATCCGATGGCGCGCGCCGTCCTGCTCTCGCCCTCGGCGGCGCTGCTCGATTTGGTAGAAGCGGAGGTCTCCCGCCGGCTCGAGACGCTGCCCCGGCGCGAGATCGCGGCGAGCGCGCTGGAAGGCAACGGCGCCCTGGTGCTGACGGCGAGCCTGGAGGAGGCAGTGGACGTGGCCAACCGGCTCGCCCCCGAGCACCTCGAGCTGCTCGTGGCCGAGCCTGACGCGCTGCTGGCGCGGGTGCGGAGCGCGGGGGCGGTGTTCCTCGGCGGCGCCACGCCGGAGGTGGTGGGTGACTACGTGGCGGGGCCGAATCACGTGCTGCCCACCGGGGGTACCGCGCGCTTCGCCTCCGCCCTCTCCACCGGGGACTTCATGACGCGGCTCAGCGTGATCCGCTACACCGCCGAAGGCCTCGTGGAGGCCTGGCCCCACCTGGCCGAGCTGGCCCGGGTGGAAGGCCTGGCTGCCCACGGGGCGGCGGCGCAAGTGCGCATCGAGACGAGGGGAGAAACCGCATGACGGACAAGGCCCGGGGCACCGAGCCCGCGATTCCGCGGCAGGCCCGCGTGGAGCGCAAGACCAAGGAGACGCAAATCGTCCTCCAGCTCGGTCTGGACGGCACCGGCGCGTCCAAGGTCGAGACCTCCATCCCGTTCTTCAACCACATGCTGGAGGCGTGGTCCAAGCATGGGCTGATGGACCTGTCGGTGGACGCGCGGGGCGACATCGAGGTCGATCTGCACCACACCGTGGAGGACGTGGGCATCTGCCTGGGCAAGGCGCTCAAGGAGGCGCTCGGCGACAAGCGCGGCATCGTCCGCTACGGGGCGTCCTTCCTCCCCATGGACGAGGCGCTCCTGCACGCGGCGGTGGACCTCTCCGGGCGGCCCTACCTCGTGTTCAACGTGCCGCTGCAGCGGACGCGGATCTCGAACTTCGATCTCGACCTCCTGAAGGACTTCTTCCGCGCCTTCGCCTTCAACGCCGAGATCACGCTGCACGTCACGATGCACTACGGCGAGAACCTCCACCACATCGCGGAGGCTACGTTCAAGGCGGTGGCCCGCGCCCTCGCCGAGGCCACCCGGCTCAATCCGCGCGTCTCCGACGTGCCGTCCACCAAGGGCAGCCTCTAGGGGCATTCCATGATCGCGATCATCGACTACGGCCGGGGCAATCTCGGGAGCGTCGAGAAAGCCTTCGGCCGCCTGGGCATGCGCGCGGCGGTGACGGAGGACCCGCGCGTGGTGGAGGACGCCGAGGCGGTGGTGCTGCCCGGCGACGGCGCCTTCCACGACGCGATGGCGAGCCTCGGCCGGCGCGGGCTCCTGGATCCCGTGCGCGCGACCATCGATGGGAGCCGCCCCTTCCTCGGCATCTGCCTCGGCTACCAGCTCCTCTTCACCGAGAGCGAGGAGTTCGGCCAGGGCAAGGGGCTCGATCTCATCCCGGGCGCCGTCCGGCGCTTTCCCCGCGGACCCAAGGTGCCGCACATGGGCTGGAACAGCGTCGAGCACCGCGGCGACCTCGTCCTCTTCGAGGGGGTGCCGAGCGGCGCCCACTTCTACTTCGTGCACTCCTACTATCCGGAGACGGAGGACCCGTCCGTCAAGGTGGCGACGTGCACCTACGGGGTGACCTTCGCCGCCGCGGTGGAGCGGGGGCCGCTCTTCGCCACGCAGTTCCACCCCGAGAAGAGCCAGAAGTGGGGCCTGCGCCTCCTCGAAAACTTCGCCGCCTTCGTGCGCGATCGGCGCCGCTAGCCATGGCCTTCACCCTCATTCCGGCAATCGACCTGCGGGGCGGCCGCTGCGTGCGGCTCCGCCAGGGGCGCCTCGAGGACGAGACCGTCTTCTCCGAGGACCCGGTGGCCACCGCCCGCGGCTGGCAAGCGCAGGGCGCGCCGCGACTCCACGTGGTGGATCTCGACGGCGCCTTCGGAGGCCGTCCCGCCCAGACCGACCTCATCCGCGCCATCATCGCCGCGCTCGAGATCCCGGTGCAGGTGGGCGGCGGCCTTCGCGACGCCGCCACGGTGCAGCGAGTGCTCGACGCGGGCGCCCGGTGGGCGGTGGTGGGTACCCGGGCCGCGCTCGATCCCGTTTTCCTCGGCGAGATCTGCGGCGCGTTCCCCGGCCAGATCATCGTGTCGGTGGACGCCTCCGACGGCAAGGTGGCGGTGGACGGCTGGAAGCGGGTGCTGGAGCTCGACGCCACCTCGCTGGCCCGCGATGCCGCGGCGGCGGGGGCCGCCGCCGTGCTCTACACCGACATCGCCCGCGACGGCACCGAGGGCGGGCCGAATATCTGGAGCACGGAGGCGGTGGCGCGCGCGGCCGCCATTCCCGTGCTCGCCTCCGGGGGCGTCGGCTCGCTCGATGACATCCGGCAGCTCGCCACCATTCCCGGCGTGGAGGGGGCCATCGTGGGCCGCGCGCTCTACAGCGGCGCGGTGGATCTCCGCCGCGCCCTCGCCGAGGTCGGCTAGCCATGCTGGGCAAGCGCCTCATTCCCTGCCTCGACGTGCACGCGGGACGCGTGGTGAAGGGCGTGCGCTTCGTGGACCTGCGCGATGCCGGCGACCCGGTGGAGGCGGCCCAGGCCTACGACGCGCAAGGCGCGGACGAGCTCGTATTCCTCGACATCGGAGCCTCGCACGAGGACCGCGCCATCATGCTCGACGTGGTTCGCCGCACCGCGGAGGGCATCTACATGCCGCTCACCGTGGGTGGCGGCGTCCGCTCGCTCGAGGACATCCGCACCCTGCTGCGTGCGGGCGCCGACAAGGTCTCGCTCAACACCGCCGCGCTGGCGCGGCCCGCGCTGATCTCCGAGGCGGCGCGCGCCTTCGGCAGCCAGTGCATCGTGGTGGCCATCGACGCCAAGCGGGAGCCGTCGGCGAACGGCGCGCGCTGGGGCGTCTATACGCACGGGGGCCGCCGGCCCGACGGGCGGGATGCGGTGGAGTGGGCGCGCGAGGTGGAGGCGCAGGGCGCGGGGGAAATTCTCCTCACCAGCATGGACCGCGATGGCACCGGCGAGGGCTATGACCTCGAGCTGACTCGCGCAGTGTCAGACGCGGTGTCGGTGCCGGTGATCGCCTCGGGCGGCGCCGGAACCCTCGAGCATCTCCGGGAGGGCGTCACCACCGGCGGCGCGGACGCCGCGCTCGTGGCCACCATGTTCCACTTCGGCCAGTATCGCGTGGGCGAGGCCAAGGCCTATCTGCGGGAGCGCGGCGTGCCGGTGCGGATCGAGTCATGAGCGTCCAGGAGGAGCTCAAGTGGGATGCCGCGGGGCTCATCCCCGCGGTGGTCCAGGAGACCGAGACCGGCGAGGTGCTCATGGTGGCCTGGATGGACCGGGACGCGCTCGACGCTACCCTCCGCACCGGGGCGGGGCACTACTGGTCGCGGTCGCGACAGGTGCCGTGGCGGAAGGGCGAGACGTCCGGCCACGTCCAGCACGTGGACGGGCTCTACGCCGACTGCGACCGCGACACCCTCCTGGTGCAGGTGCATCAGGAGGGCGTGGCCTGCCATACCGGCGCGCGCTCCTGCTTCTTCACGCGCGTGACGGGGGAGGGGACGGCGGCGCCCCGCCCGGGCGCGGGCGCCCCCGCTTTTCTCGAGGTTCTCGAGCGCACGCTGAACTCGCGATTGATCGAGCGGCCGGAGGGCTCGTACGTGGCGCGCCTCTTCGACAAGGGCGACGCCTTCATCTGCCGGAAGATCGGCGAGGAGGCCACCGAGGTGGTCACCGCCGCGCTGGGCGGCGAGAGCGAGGAGCGGCTGATCTCGGAGGTCGCCGACCTCTGGTTCCACGCCATGGTGCTGCTGACGAGCCGCGGCATCCCCCTTCGCCGCGTGGTCGCCGAGCTGGAGCGCCGACACGCCGGCGGCTCCGCCCCCGCGGGAGGCCTGAAGTGAGGCCCCAGGTGCGGCGAAATTTCGCCCTGTCGGGGCTCGCCGTCGTCCTCGCGGGGACGGCCTGCACTGCCGACCGCATCGAGCGCGGCGTCTTCCACTCGAGCAAGGGGTATGCGGTGAGCCTGCCCGGCCCCGAGTGGCAGGTCGCCTCGGCCAGGGAGGCCGACCTCGAGCTCCGCCGCGCCGCTCCCCCCGCCGGCATGCTGGCCGACGCCACCTGCGAGGGGCGCCTCTCCGGCCAGCCGGCGCCGCTGCTCGTCCGCCATCTCACCTTCGGTGTCAAGAACCGGAAGGACGTGCGGATCGAGGACGTGGTGGTGAAGGGCCTCCCGGGCGCCCGGACCACCCTGCGGGGGACGCTCGACGACGGGGAGGTCGCGGTGGACGCGGTGACCCTCAAGGGAGACCGCTGCGTCTACGACTTCCTCTACGTGGCGCCCGTGGATCAGTTCGAGGCGGGACGGCCCGAGTTCCAGGCCTTCGTGGAGAGCCTGGCGGTGAGCCCGGACGGGCGGCGCTGATGGCCTGGGCCGAGACGATCAACCGGCACCTGCGCGAGTCCGTGGTCTGGTACGGCGGGCTCGGACTCTTGGCCGCCCAGGTGGCGCGCAACCTCGCCCTGCCGCCGCACTACTTCAAACTGGTGGCGCGCGAGATCGACACCATCGGCGTGCGCTCGGTGACGGTGGCGCTCACCGCCGCGCTGTTCACGGGCATGGTGCTGGCGCTCCAGACCGCGGTGAACATGGCGCGCTTCGGGGCCGAGAACTACGTGGGGCCGGTGGTGGCGCTGTCCATCCTGCGCGAGCTGGGGCCGGTGCTGACTGCCATCCTGGTGGGCGGCAAGGTCGCCTCGGGCATCACCGCCGAGCTGGGGTCCATGAAGGTCACCGAGCAGATCGACGCGCTGCGCGCGCTCGGCGTCAACTACGTGAAGCGGCTCATCGTGCCGCGGATGATGGCGGCGCTGATCGTCTTCCCGCTGGTGACCGTCCTCGCCGACTTCGTGGGGCTCGTCGGCGGCATGATCGTGGCGGTGTTCGACCGCGAGGTGGATCCGTATCTCTACTGGAACACCATCGCTTACTGGGTGGTGATCCGCGACTTCCTCACCGGCCTCGTCAAGAGCCTGGTCTTCGGGCTCATCGTGACCCTCATCGGCTGCTACAACGGCCTCGCCACCGAGGGCGGGACGGAAGGGCTGGGGCGCTCCACCACCGCCACCGTGGTGCAGGTGGCGATGGGGGTGATCATCTCCGACTTCTTCCTCACCAAGCTCCTCCTCATCCTCTTCTGGTGATGGCCACACGCGAGGGGGAGGTGCTGGTCGAGGTGCGGGAGGTGTGGAAGGCCTTCGACATCAAGCCGGTATTGCGCGGGCTGAGCCTGACCCTCGGGAAGGGGACGACCCTGGCGGTGATGGGGGGCAGCGGCTCCGGCAAGACCGTGCTGCTCCGCATCTGCGACGGTCTCCTCGCGCCCGACGACGGCGAGGTGTACCTCTTCGGCACGCGCATCGACAACCTGCGCGAGGAGCAGATCTTGCCCGTGCGCCGCCGGGCGGGCTACGTGTTCCAGAACGCCGCCCTCTTCGACTCCCTCTCCGTGTTCGAGAACGTGGCCTTCCCGCTGCGGGAGCACACCCGGCTCAGCGAGGGGGAGATCACCGACCGCGTCCACCGCTTCCTCGCCCTGGTGGGTCTCCCCGGCATCGACGATCTCCTGCCCGCGGAGCTGTCCGGGGGCATGCGCAAGCGGGTGGGCATCGCGCGGACCCTGGTCACCGAGCCGGAGGTCGTCTTCTTCGACGAGCCCACCGCGGGCCTCGATCCCACCAACTCGCGGCTGGTGGCGGAGCTCATCGCCGAGCTTCGCCGGGGCGTGGCCGACACCGCCATCGTGGTGACCCACGACATCGAGTTCGCCGACATGGTGGCGGATCAGATGGCCATCCTCTACCAGGGCCGCTTCGTGGAGACGGGCACGCCGGCCGACATTCACCGGTCCGCCAACCAGGTCGTCCGCGACTTCCTCGCGGGCCAGCTGCGCGAGGGTTAGGATGCCCGATCGCCGGTCGCTGGCGCTCCAGATGCGGATCGGGGCCTTTGTCGTCGTCTCGCTCCTGATATTTCTGGCCGTGATCTATCTCCTGGGCGCCCAGTCGCGCATCTTCGAGCGGAAGTACGAGTTCTATGCGGATTTCAATGAGGTGGGCGGGCTCATCGAGGGCGCCACCGTGCGGCTGGCCGGCGTGCAGATCGGGCGCGTCACCAAGGTGGTGCTCTCGCCCGAAGTGGGCGGCAAGGTGCGGGTGACGCTCACCGTGGCCCGCCGCTTCTCCGAGCGGATCCGCAAGGACTCCGAGGCCCAGATCGTGACCCAGGGTCTCCTGGGCGATAAGCTGGTGGAGATCACCCAGGGCAAGCCGGAGGCGCCCGCGCTCAAGCCGGGTGAGGTGATCGCCACCAAGGAGTTCTTCGAGATGGGGCGGCTCTTCGCGTCCGGAGGGGGGACGCTCGCCGCCATCAACAAGCTGGCCGACACCCTGCAGCGCACCCTCGAGAAGGTCGACGCCACCGGCGCGGTGGAGGACCTCCAGGCCACGGTCAAGTCCGCGCGGCGGGTGGTCGAGCAGGTGGAGACGGGCAAGGGGTGGCTCCACGTGCTGCTGTACGAGGAGCCGGAGGCGTTGCGCCAGCTCAACGGCCTGCTCGCCGACGCGCGCGAGACTCTCGCGCGCACGCGGAGCGGGGACAATGCGGTCTCGGTGCTCCTCTCCCCGGAGAGCGGACGGTCGGCGCGCGCGCTGCTGGAGGCGGTGGACTCGCTCACCCGCGCGGTGGCCAAGGCCAAGGGTCCGGGGGGCGCGGACGAGCCGGGGCTCTTGCCCACGCTCCTGTTCGATCCTCAGTACAAGCCGGTGGCGGAGGACGTCCGTGCGGTCGCCCGCAACTTCCGCGAAGTCTCGGACCGGCTGGTCCAGGGCCAGGGCTTCATCGGAGGGCTGCTCAGCGAGAAGGGCGACGGCCCGATGGGCGAGGCGGCCGCCGACTTCCGGGTGGCCATGAGCAATCTGCGCGTGATCACGGACCGACTCAAGGCGGGGGAAGGGACCGTGGGCGGGCTCCTGGAGGATCCGACGGTGTACGAGAATCTCGCCGCCTTCCTCGAGGGCGCGCAGCGGAGCTTTCTGCTGCGGTCGCTGATCCGCTCGTCGATCGGGAACACGACGGGCGGGAACAAGGCCTCCGGGGACAAGCCAGTGGCCGGGGAGAAGAAGTGATGGCGCGCGAGCGGGCAGTATATCGCTGCCAGACATGCGGGTTCGCGGGGCCCAAGCCCGGCACCTGCCCCGATTGCGCGCGGGGGGGCGAGTACCTGGCGTTAGTCGAGGAGCGGCCGCAGCCGGCCCGGTCGCCGCGGCCCGCGCTGCAGCCGGGATCACGGCCCCAGCGGCTGTCCGAGATTCGCGTGGAGGAGGGAGAGCGCGCGCGCACCGGCATCGGCGAGCTGGACCGGGTGCTCGGCGGTGGCGTGGTCAGGGGCTCGGTGGTGCTGGTGGGCGGTGAGCCGGGAGCGGGCAAGTCTACCCTCCTCATGCAGACGAGCCGCTCGTTGGCCGCCGGCGCGGGGTCCGTGCTCTACGTCTCCGGCGAGGAGTCCGCGGCCCAGGTCAAGCTCCGGGCGGATCGTCTGGGCGTGGCCGCGGAGTCGCTCTACTTCCTCGCGGAGACGGACCTGACGGTGATCGAGGCGCACGTGGCCCAGCTCGCGCCCCGCGTCCTGGTGGTGGACTCCATCCAGACCATGTTCCTGCCCGGGGTGGAGTCGGCGCCGGGGAGCGTGAGTCAGGTGCGCGAGTGCGGGGCGCGCCTCATGGTGCAGGCCAAGGCGCGCGGCATAGCCACCTTCCTCGTGGGCCACGTCACCAAGGAGGGCACCCTGGCCGGCCCGCGCGTGCTCGAGCACCTGGTGGACACCGTGCTGTACTTCGAGGGCGAGCGGCACCACGCCTATCGCGTGCTTCGCGCGGTGAAGAACCGCTTCGGCTCCACCAACGAGATCGGCCTCTTCGAGATGGGGGAGGGCGGCCTCGCCGAGGTGAAGAACCCGTCGGGTTTCTTCCTCTCCGAGCGCCCGCGCGGCGCGCCGGGCTCGGTGATCGTCTCCAGCCTCGAGGGCACGCGGCCGCTCCTGCTCGAGCTCCAGGCCCTGGTGGCGCCGGCCAACTTCGGATCACCGCGGCGCACCGTGATCGGCGCGGACTACAATCGGGTGTGCCTGCTCCTCGCCGTGCTCGAGAAGCGGGTGGGCCTGCCGCTCATGACCCAGGACGCCTTCGTCAACGTGGCGGGTGGCGCGAAGGTGACCGAGCCCGCCGCCGATCTCGGCGTCGTCATCGCGGCGGCCTCCAGCTATCTCGACCGGCCCGTCCGCGGCGACGTGGTGGTGATCGGTGAGGTCGGCTTGACGGGGGAGGTGCGGGCGGTGGCCGGACTGCCCGCCCGCCTCCGGGAGGCGGCCGCGCTCGGCTTCGCTGCCGCGGTCGTTCCACAGAACAATCTCGCGACGCGCGAGGCCCAGCCCCTGGAGGTCCAGGGGGTGGGGTCAGTCGAAGAGGCCGTGAAGGCCTTGCTTGGGGGATAGCGGATGACGCTCATCATCGCGCGGCTCTGTGTGCTGGCGGTGGCGACGGGGGCGGGCGTGGCGCTGGGCCCGGTCCTGGGCCTCAAGGCCGCGAGCCTCTGGCTCGGCCTCGCCGGCTTTCTCTGCGGCGTGCTGGCGGTGGTGCTCGAGTGGCAGGGGCGCCGCGTGCCGGTGGACCGGCTCTTCTGGGGCGCGGCGGGCGGGATTGCCGGCGTGGCGCTCGGGCTCGGCGTGGGCAGCGCCCTCGGCGCGATAGTTCCCGCGGCGGGGGCGCTGGGCCGCGGGCTGTTCTCGCTCCTCCTGGGCTATCTCGGCTGCGCGGTCACCCTCGCCAAGGGCGAGGAGCTCGAGGGGCTGGAAGTGACCCGGCCGACCCTGGAGGACGTCTACCTCGAGCTCACCGCC
>Ga0137404_10003011_pt1 | contig 11234 bp, 10 predicted proteins | sample CZOMad2_1_16fung_FD_108285 | JGI IMG/M metagenome (GOLD analysis project Ga0137404, IMG submission 108285) | Vadose zone soil fungal communities from Angelo Coast Range Reserve, California, USA - CZOMad2_1_16fungal (Illumina Assembly) | ecosystem: Environmental > Terrestrial > Soil > Vadose...
CGCAAAAAATTGTGGCGCAGCTTTTTCGACGTGTGGTCTTAGCAGGGACCCAAACAGTTCCGCTGATTCAATCCAGAAACGCGACAGGATTGGGGGAATGTGAACAAATTGCGGGCGGTTTTTCTGATAAAGGCCAGATGATCTAGGGATTACGTTGGCCGGCTCTTTAGTTCTGGAATTTATCACCATAACAAGTTGAACTTCAGTTGGTTAAGAATTTTTATCTCAAATATCGGCGCTCCACTTGTCTATAGATTTGAAGGCCACTAGACTAGTTTCCACTTTTGTTCGTTTTCGGGAGGAGTAGCACATGGCTAAGAGCAAAAAGACAAAGAAAAAGACGAAGCGAAAGCTCGCGCACCCTAAACTGCCGATGCAAGGGCAGTTGAACCTGCTTCACGAGGGGACGCATTTCGACCTGCGCCCGATGTTTGACGACTTGAACAAGCGGTATTTTCGCGGGCGTCTTCGTAATTACAAAGTGATGTGGGGCCGGCGGCGACAGCATCGCCCCAAGGAATATTTCATTTTTGGCACCATTCAGGAGCAGGATCGGGTTATTCGAATCAATCGGGCGCTGGACCAGCCATTTGTGCCGTCCTGGTTTCTGCGATACGTGCTTTATCACGAGATGCTGCACTCAGTCGTGCCCGACGAACGACTCTCGCGCGGTCGCCGGCGGGTTCACACGGAAGAATTCAACCGTCGTGAGCGCGTATTCCCGGGGTATCGACGCGCCCGTCGCTGGGAAGAGGAAAATCTGTCGCGTTTTTTGCGCTGAGAAGTTGGACATCAGGCCCCAGCCTGGGTCTTCCAAAATCAGGGCGTTTCCGTGATCGGCGGCGGAGACACTCTCTCAGACGGCAAGGGCGTCGTCGCTACGTTCTTTTTGATCAGGTACCAAAGCGTTATCGCGAGCAGGAGAGAGATCAACTTCGCGCGCCAGTTTTTCAGAATCAGTGTCTTCATATTTGCTGTGCAACAAGATCTCCGCGATCCGTTGGCGGAAGGTCTCCGGAGTGAAATTGCGCTCAATTCGTCGCCGATGACAAATGGAAATCGCGCCGGTTTCTTCGGAGACGACTACCGCCACGGCGTCCGATTCCTCAGTAATCCCGAGCCCCGCGCGGTGACGTAATCCCAGGCTGCGGTCCAGCGTCTCACGCTGGCTCACTGGAAAAATACAGGCCGCGGCCGCGACGCGTCCGTTGCGAATGATCACTCCGCCATCGTGCAGCGCGGCCTTTGGATGAAAGATGGTCAGAAGAAGCTCGACAGAAAAATCTCCGTCGATCGTTACGCCTGTTTCCTCGTAAACACGAATCGATGTGTCACGCTCGATGGCGATGAGCGCGCCGAATTGCTTATTTGCCAGTTGCATGACTGCCTCGGCCAAATCATGAACTGTTTCGCGCTTTTCGCTGGTCAGCGAGAAGATGGGGTGACCGCCAAGCGCGGCCAGTCCGCGTCTTAGCTCCGGCTGAAAAATCACCACCAGCGCGACGGCGAGGAAAACTGAGAAGCTTCGAACGATCCAGCCGATCACAACCAAATTGAGCAGCGTGGAAATCAGGGTCAGCGTCAAAAAGACGATCGCCAGCCCGGTAAGCACCTTCGCGCCGCGTGTTCCCCGGAAATAAAGGTAACCGTAATAGATCGCCGCACTCAGCAGAAGGATTTCAATCAGACTGCGCCATCCTCGAAACCAGAGATCGATGAGCTGATGAATCATTTTGCCCTCTGAAGAATTGCTTCTGTTACCTTTAAGGCATTTACGTTTTCTTTCACATCATGAACGCGCAGCACGTCGGCCCCCCGTGTTCGCAGGAGCGAGGTCAACGCCACTGCAGGCGGCAGCCGATCACTGACCTGTGCCGAATTGATCAGTTTGCTCAGGAAAGATTTTCGGGAAACGCCAATCACGATTGGTCGATCACATGCGCGGAGCCGCTCAAGCTGCGCGAGCAACTCGAGATTGTGCTCAAGCGTTTTCCCGAAACCAATGCCCGGATCAAACGCAATCGCCATGGGGTCAATACTATAAACTATGGCGCGCTCATATTGTTGTCGAAAAAAATCAGAAATTTCTGAGACAACGTTCGCGTATTGCGGCGCAATCTGCATGGTCCGCGGAGTTCCCTGCATGTGCATGATGATGAAAGCTGATTTGGTTTCGGCAATCAGCGGCATCATTTCCCCGTCGCCTCGTCCTGCAGTAACGTCGTTCACGATCGAAGCTCCCGCTCGAACCGCCGCGCGCGCCACCTCCGCCTTCGCCGTATCAATCGAAATAATGACGTCGCTCTTTCTTCGCAATTGTTCGATCACGGGAATCACACGGCGCAATTCTTCCTCCGCGCTGACAGCTTCTGCTCCCGGTCGCGTGGATTCGCCCCCGACATCGACGATGTGCGCACCTTCGGCTGCCATCCTCAAACCGTGCTCCACGGCCCTGTCCACCGCGAAAAACTCGCCGCCATCGGAGAATGAATCCGGGGTGACATTCAATACACCCATGATGAGCCCGTGCCGGGAGAGATCGAAGATGCGATCGCCGATTTTCCAAAGCCTCCCACGCATTATGGATGAGACTATCACACCAGATACTTTATTCGAAGCTGTAGTACGTCGATTTCTGGACGACGCGGCACGCGCGGGCCATTCATGTCAGCGTGGCGCTTCGCACAGCGAAGCGGCTACAGTTATTTCCTTGAGTAGCGCCCCATCAACTCCGCCTGCGCAACAACGTGCCCTTTTATTGCTGCATCCAGCTGATTCCGCTTCGTAGCAGAGGGCAGGTTCAGCTCTCGATCGAGCGCGAAAATTTTAAAGTAATAGCGATGCGTGCCAGGGGGTGGACACGGTCCTCCGTAACCCGATTTGCCGAAGTCACTTGTGCCCTGCACGCCTTTGGGCGCGCTTCCTTCGGCGATTTCATTGGTCTGGGGAGAGATGTTCCAGACTATCCAATGCGTAAATAGGCCACTCGGCGCATCTGGATCATCCACAATCAGAGCCAGGCTTTTCGCGCTCGAAGGAATCTCTGCAATTTGCAAAGGTGGGCTGCTGTCAACGCCGTCACATGTAAATTTTGACGGAATGTTCCCGCCTTCTTGAAAAGCAGAACTTGTGATCTTCATCTTGGCTCCTCCCGCGGCAAATGAGGCGAGCGCCACCAGGGCAATCGCCAGTGTGCCGGCATTGATTGCTTTTGTCATTATTCGACCTCGGATTGAAAATCGCGTTAAATCGATAAACGTGGCGGTATTGTTTCGCTTACATGGCTTCGAACGGACGTAACATTCGAGAACAAATCCTGGGCCTACTGGCGCGGAAGGACTATCGTCCACTCAACCCGATCGACATCGCCCGCAAGCTCGGGGTAACGCCAGCCGGGAAAGTAGCGTTACGCAAAAGCTTGCGCGAGCTCGAGCGCGCGGGCGAGATCGTCCGCATCCGGAAGAACCGATATGTTCTGCCTGCCGAGGCTGATCTGGTGACTGGCAAACTATCGATTCATCAAGTCGGCTACGGTTTTCTCGCGCTAGAAAAACCCGGCGGAACGGACGTTTTCATTGCGGCGGAAAACATCGGAACAGCCATGCATGGCGATCGTGTGGTTGCGCGTATATCGCGCGATGAACCTTATCGCCGCATCAAAGGACGGCGCGAAGGGCGGGTGATCCGAATCTTGGAACGCGCTCACGATACAATTGTTGGCACCCTCCAACGCTCGCGGAACTTTTATTACGTAGTCCCGGATGATCCGCGCATCGTTCATGACGTTTACGTAGGGCAAGTTACTAATGCGGTACAGGTTGAACCTGCCGTGGCGGGCCGGCCTCTCGCATCTTCCAAAGTTGCGCCACAGGTTGGTGATAAAGTCGTAGTTCGCCTGGAGGCGTGGGAATCGCGCCACGTTAATCCCGAAGGTGAAATCATCGAAGTGCTCGGGCCCGCGTCGGCTCCAGGCATCGACATGCTGTCGGTCGTCCGGAAATATCATCTGCCAACGGAATTTCCCAGGGATGTTCTGGACCAGGCGAAGGGAATTCCCGAGACGGTTGATGCCAGGCAATTGGAGGGACGCGAAGATTTACGCGGAGAATTTATCATCACGATTGATCCCGATGACGCGCGCGATTTCGACGACGCAATTCAAGTTGAGAAGACCGGAAGCGGTTGGCGACTCGGTGTACACATCGCCGACGTCGCCGCTTATGTGGAGCCCGGCAGCCCGCTGGATAGAGAGGCGCGCCGGCGCGGAAACAGTGTTTATCTCCCCGATCGCGTGATTCCGATGTTACCGGAGCGATTGAGCAACGGTGTCTGTAGTCTCAAACTTGGCGTCGATCGCCTCACGCACTCGGTCTTTATTCACTTCGACAAACGCGGATCCGCGAAGAGCGCGCGGTTTACCCGCAGCGTGATTCGAAGCGCGCACCGGCTCACGTACAAACAGGCTTACGCAATTTTGTCCGCGCCACCTGCCGACCAATTGGGCGAACGACTGCATCTTGCCTGGGAACTGGCCGCCGTGCTCCGAAAGAATCGGTTTGAGCATGGCGCTCTGGACCTCGATTTCCCGGAGGTGAAAGTCTGGGTCGATAAAGATGGGCGTCCCGTAAAATTGGAGCGTGTCGAGAACGATGAATCACACCAGTTGATCGAAGAATTCATGCTGGTCGCGAATGAGGCTGTTGCGCGCGAGCTGAAAAAGCGGGCGATTCCGACCATCTACCGAATCCACGAAAATCCAGACCCGGACAAATTAGCAGAGTTTCGCGAATTCGTACTCGGCTTTGATTACCGGGTTGGCGATCTGACTCATCGCGCTGAGCTCCAGCGGTTGCTGGCGTCATTCCGTGGAAAACCAGAAGAGCAGGCACTCAAGGTCGCTTTGCTTAAAAGCTTAAAACGCGCCCGTTACTCTCCGCAGCCCCTCGGGCATTACGGGTTGGCCAAGGCAAACTACTTGCATTTTACCAGTCCCATTCGGCGTTATGCCGACTTGGTTGTGCATCGCGCATTGGGTCGGGACGCCGCGCGTCCGGTCGGCGCAGCGCGCCGGCCCTACCAACCCGACATGGCCGAGATCACGTCCATCGCCGAGCACATTTCAACTACCGAACGCACTGCGGCGGAAGCGGAAGGTGACGCGGTCCTGATGAAGAAACTTGAATTTTTTCAGCGGCAACTCGATGAGCGCAAGCCACAGATATTCCGCGCCAGCATTGTCGATGTCCGTAACTATGGATTGATGGTGGAACTACCGGAGGCTCTGGTGACCGGTTTAGTCCACATGTCGTCGTTGATGGACGACTTTTATGTGTTTGAGCCAGCTCGACGGCAGCTTATCGGGAGACGGTCGCGTAAACGCTTCAAGGTGGGCGATGAATTATCTGTCTTTGTTGTCCGTGTCGACGCTTTCAAACGCCAGGTGGATTTCGCAATTGCCCTTACATCCGAAGTGTCCGAAAAAACCCGCCGTAGTAGGGGAGTATCCAGGATTACTTCTCGCGCGCAGTGAAAATTTGCGGCGACCAAGGATCGCCGCTACAAACCGTTATGCATGCTGAAGCTTCTGTCGCTGCTCCTCCGTATTCGCGGGCAAACCCGTTTCCCGCCAAGCTTCGGGTCAATCGGCGCCTGAGCGGGACGGAATCGGCAAAGGATACGCGCCATTTCGAACTCGACCTGACCGGATGGGGATTGAGCTTTGAGGTCGGTGATTCGCTTGCGGTATACGCGACGAACGATCCGCAGCTCGTGGACGAAATCATTCACGCGCTTGGCGCCACCGGCAAAGAGGAGGTTCCTCGACCGAAGGGATTGCCGACAACATTCCGGGAAGCGTTAATGCGGGATTACAGCATCACGCAGCCAACTCCGAAGTTGTTGAAGGCCATCGCTCATCGTGCGAACGCTGCGCCGCTACTCGGCGATCTTCTCGCTCCCGAGCGCAAGCAGGACCTCACGACATATCTTTGGGGCATGGAGGTAATTGATTTTCTAACCGAACATCCCTCGGTCCGTTTCGGACCGGAGGAATTTGTCGGTTTGCTGACAAAACTGCAGCCACGCCTCTATTCAGTGGCCTCAAGCTTAAAGGCGTATCCCGAACAGGTTCACTTTATCGTGGACGTGGTCCGCTATGAAAGTCACGGCCGCATACGAAAGGGAGTTTGCTCATCTTTTCTTGCGGAACGCGCTGATAACGTGCCGGTGCCGGTTTTCCCCAGCATAGCGAAGCATTTTCATTTGCCGGAGGATCCCGACGTTCCAATTATCATGGTGGGCCCCGGAACTGGAGTGGCGCCGTTCCGGGCGTATTTGCAGGAACGCAAGGCGACCGGAGCAAACGGGAAGAACTGGCTTTTTTTCGGATCGCAGCATCAAAGATGCGATTTTGCATACGGCGAAGAATTCGAGGCATTTAAGAAGGAAGGGCTCCTCGCGCGGCTCGATTGTGCCTGGTCACGCGATCAAGCCGAGAAGATTTATGTCCAGCATCAGATGGGGGAGAATGCCGCTGAGATTTGGAAATGGCTCGATGGCGAGGGCGCCCATTTTTTCGTGTGCGGCGACGCGAAGCGAATGGCGAAAGACGTCGATGCGATGCTGCGCAAAATCGTACAAGAGCAGGGTGCCAAGAGTCTCGATCAGGCCAACGAATACGTTGAGAAGCTCAAGAGCGACAAGCGTTACAAGCGCGATGTGTATTAACTTTGGCGTGATTTTCCGATTCAGCGGTTCAACGCTTTAACGTGGCGAAGGTCGCGCAGCCATTCGTTATTTTCTTCTTTTGTGACATAATAAGGGAACAACTTTTAAGCCCATGTACGAGAACACTGAATTCACATTGAGTCGCGATTGCGAGGCGATCCAGATTCCGAGCGGGCAAAAGACGACGATCCCTGCTGGAACTCAGGGAGTGATCACGCAAAGCCTGGGTGGCAGTTATACGATCGCGACCTATCAGGGCCTGGCGCGAATCGCCGAGAACGATCTCGATGCTCTGGGTCTTGAAAAACCTGAGGCGCAAGCAACTCAAAAGCCTGTAAGCGCTACAAATGGCGAAGTCTCGGATGAAGACGTCTGGAGTCAGCTTCGGCAGTGCTACGATCCCGAAATCCCGGTCAATATTGTTGATCTTGGTCTGGTTTACGATTGCCGTTTGATCAAAAAGGATGAAGGCGGCACGCGCGTAGAAGTGAAAATGACGCTCACTGCGCCTGGCTGCGGGATGGGACCAGCGATCGCACACGACGCTCAGAGCAAGATTCTATCGATCGACGGTGTGGACGAGGCTGATGTCCAGCTCGTGTGGGATCCGCCGTGGAATCAAAACATGATCAGCGAAGCGGGCCGGATGAAGCTCGGGATGATCTGAGGCGTAACTAATCCGTTGTAGCGCAAGCGCATCGCTTGCCGGATGCTGATGTGAGGTGAAAGCGCGCGGTTTGGCAGGCGGAGCGCCTGCCCTACAAGAGTTGCGAAGATCCAGATTGAGGATTGTTTCAGCTATTACGAAATTTTTTTTGTGACATTTTTTATTCTCGCATTGACAACACCCGCTTGAATTTTAAACTCGACACCCCCGGAAGCCTCAGAGTTGAAAAATTTCTGAGCGCATTTACTGAAAAGCAATATGCCTTTGACTAAACTTATCTTGACGGAAAACATTCCCGGTTTGGGTGCCGAGGCGGACGTAGTCAAAGTGCGTCGGGGCTATGCGCGCAATTATCTTTTGCCGCACGGAAAAGCACATGAAGTCACTGCGGGCGCCTTGCGTCAGATCGATGCGCTGAAGCAAAAGCGAGCTGAGCGCGAAGCCCGCGAGTTGAACGAGGCAGAAGAATTGGCGCGCCGAATCGGTAAGGCTCGCTTCATCTTCACGCTGGAGACCGGCGAGACTGGGAAGGCATTTGGATCCGTTACCGCGCAGGATATTATGAACCGCGTCAAAAACGAACTCGGCGCCGAAATTGATCGGCATAAAATTCTGCTTGAGCGCCCGATCAAAGACACCGGCGAACACGAGGTGGCGATCAAATTGTATCACGACGTGACTGCGCAGCTTATTTTTCAGGTGAAATCCGCAGAAGAACCTCGCGAACGCGGGGCCGAAGCCGACAGCGCTGCGGTCGAAGAATCTGAAAAGAAAAAGAAGCATCGATTTTTCCACAGGAAAAAGGAAGAGAAAAAAGAAACCGAATAAATGGCGACTCAATCGTCCGCATGGACAGGAGAGAAGCCTCGCAAAGCGGGAAATGGCGCTGGCCGAGGTTCGGCGGCACGAAGCGGCGAAAAGGTTATTCCCATTTCGCACACAGGTTCTGCGCAGGATATTCACCGCACCCCGCCGCATAGCGTTGAGGCGGAACAAGGCGTCCTCGGGTCGATGCTGCTTTCGCCGCGGCAAGCCATTGGCGAATGTGTTGAAAAAATTGATGAGCAATATTTTTACGTCCCGGCCCACCAGACGATCTACAATGTTCTCGTCGACCTTTGGAATGCCGGACAGGCAATTGACCTGATCACGTTCACGCAAGTCTTGCGCGATCGAAACCTGCTCGAAAGCGTGGGTGGCGCGGCACTGGTCACCAGCTTGTTCACGTTCGTCCCGACAGCGGCGAATCTTGAGTACTACCTGGAGATCGTTCGCGATAAGTACATTCTGCGCCAGATCATTTCAGCCGCCACCGAGAGTGTCCGGCGCGCCTACGAAGAGCAGGACGAAGTAAACAATCTTCTCGACGAAGTGGAACAGAGCATTTTCGCCGTGGGCGAAGATCGTTTCAAAGGGCAGATGCTCTCGATGAAAGACCAGGTGATGGAAGCCATCGAAGCGATCGAGAAGCTCTACGAGCGCAAAGGCGGTATCACGGGCATCTCCAGCGGCTTCGTAGAATTCGATCGGATGACGAGCGGCTTGCATCCTTCGGAAATGGTTGTGATAGCGGCGCGCCCGAGCATGGGGAAAACAGCGCTTGCCATGAATATTGCCGAACACGTCGCCATCAACGAGAAGCTCCCGGTTGGCGTCTTTAGCCTGGAGATGAGCAGCCAGCAGCTCGTGCAACGGCTGCTTTGTTCGCGAGCGCGTGTGAATCTGCAGAAAGTCCGCGACGGATTTCTCGGCGAACGCGATTTCCCGAGTTTGACCGCCGCCGCTTCAAAACTGGCGGAAGCAAAAATTTTCATCGACGACAGCGCGAGCCTGACGATCCTCGAGCTGCGTGCGAAGGCGCGCCGGCTCAAGGCGCAACAGGATGTGCGACTTATCATTGTCGATTACCTGCAACTGCTGAGATCGACATCGCGGCGTGCTCAGGACAATCGCCAGTTGGAAATCTCCGAAATTTCCGCTGGGCTTAAAGGCCTGGCCAAGGAACTGAAAATTCCCATCATCGTAGTGGCGCAGTTGAATCGACAACCCGAGCAACGCACTGGCGGCAAGCCACGTTTGAGCGATCTACGCGAATCGGGCTCAATCGAACAGGACGCCGATCTGGTCGGATTGCTTGTCAGGCCGGAGATTTACGAAGAAGACGACGAAGCGCGCGCGGAAAAGGCGGGTGAAGCCGAACTGATCATCGCCAAGCAGCGCAACGGTCCGGTGGGCGAAATTCCGCTGACATTCCGGAAGGAATTTACGCGCTTTGAAAATAGCGAGCGGAAGCAGACTGAGCCGCCCGAAGCATTTTAAAAATCGCTACATCATTAAAGCGTTGAAGTGGTACTGAGACCGCTTCCGACTAGCGAATCAACGCTGCAATAGCGCTTTCGCCGCATCAATCACGTGCTGCGCGTCGATCCCGCGCTCTTTCATCACCTCCGGGCCGGGCGCGCTCAAACCGAATTGATGCAGTCCAATCACCTTCCCATCGAGGCCGACGTATTGATACCAGATCTGAGTCACTCCGGCTTCGATCGCGACTCGTTTCCGGCATTCATTAGGGAGGATTTGTTCGCGGTACTCCTGCGACTGCCGGTTGAAACGCTCGAAGCACGGCATCGAAACTACGCGCACGCCGTCGCCTAACGCCCCCGCTGCCGCGAGCGCGTGTTGCAATTCGCTTCCGCACGACATGATAATCAGATCGAGTTTCGCTTTCTCTTTCCTCGCAACGTAACCGCCACGAAGCACTCCTTCGCGGCGTAATTTTACGTCGATATCGTTCAACATCGGCACTGTCTGCCGTGTAAGCGCGAGAAAGGTTGGTCCATCGATTCGTTGCATCGCCGCCACAAACGCGCCTGCAGTTTCTTCAGGATCGGCCGGGCGAATTACGTCAATGTTCGGTATTAAGCGGACTGAGCTCACCGTCTCCACGGGTTCATGAGTGGGACCGTCTTCACCGACGCCGATTGAGTCATGAGTGAAAATGTAAGTATTGGGGAGCTTTGCCAGCGCGGCCAGCCGAATGGAGGGGCGGCAATAATCGGTGAAAACAGCAAAGGTTGCGCCAGATGCGCGGAACAGTCCGTGATACGAGATGCCGTTTAGAATCGCGCACATCCCATGTTCGCGAATGCCGAACCGTACGTTGCGCCCGCCAGGGTTATCGCGATTGAAATCGCCGCCGCCTTCGATGTAATTCATTGTCGATCCGTACAGGTCGGCACTGCCACTCATGAGCAACGGCATCGATTGCGCAATGGGCTGCAATACGTCTCCTCCAGCTTTTCGCGTCGCCAGCTTGGCATCCTTAGAAAAGTCAGGAATCTTCGATAAAAGATCGGCGGGAACCTTCCGCTCCAGTCCGTCATCGAGGACTTTCGCCTTGTCCGGATTTTTCGTGCGCCACGCGTTGTAGGTTTGTTCCCACTTTTCGTAGTCGGCGAGGAGTTTCTTTTTGTGTTCGGCAAAGTAGTCGTAAACCTCCTTCGAGACGAAATAATGTTCCTCGGGCAATCCGAGCGCCTTGCGCGCAGCATCAACATATTTCGCGCCCGCTTCCCCATGGGCTTTGTACGTTCCTTCTACTTCCGGGATGCCTTTGCCAATAAGCGTATGCGCGATGATGAATTGCGGTTTTCCGTTGTCGCGCCTTTTCGCCACGTTCAACGCATCGAGAAACTGTTGCATGTCCTGACCTTCGATTTCCTGGACATCGAAGCCGTATGCTTCCATCCGTTTGCCGGTGTCTTCGCTCTGCGTTTCCTTCGCCGCGGCATCCAGCGTGACGGCATTTGAATCGTAGATGTAGATCAAATTATCGAGGCCC
>Ga0137404_10003012_pt1 | contig 11231 bp, 15 predicted proteins | sample CZOMad2_1_16fung_FD_108285 | JGI IMG/M metagenome (GOLD analysis project Ga0137404, IMG submission 108285) | Vadose zone soil fungal communities from Angelo Coast Range Reserve, California, USA - CZOMad2_1_16fungal (Illumina Assembly) | ecosystem: Environmental > Terrestrial > Soil > Vadose...
AAACAAAATATTAACCGCCGACATCCTCGACATCATCTTCGAGGGTAGGAATAAGGAGTACGGTGCTTATGATCTGCGCAGGACCTATAATAAGCGCTTGATCTATGCCCTTATCGGCACCGCTGCGGTGATCGTGCTGCTCTTTATCGCCTATTTCCTGTCGAACATGAATGATGGCAATAAGAAGGCGGGCCCGGTGGTGCAAGATGTGCAGCTGGAAGAGGTGAAGGAGGAGAAGAAGAACGAGCCGCCCCCGCCTCCGCCCCCCAAGATTGAACCTCCCAAGGTGGAAATGGCCAAGTTCACCCCTCCCAAGATCGTCAAGGACGATCAGGTAAAAGAAGAAGAAAAGCCACCGGAACAAGAGAAGCTGGAAGATACCAAGATCGGTACTGTGAACCAGGAAGGTATTAAGGATGAAGGTATTACAGCCCCTCCTGTATCGGATGCCGGCAAAGGCGTCGTGGAAGCCCCCAAAGAAACGGAGGATTACGACAAGACCTTTACCAAGGTGGAGATCGAGTCCGAATATCCCGGTGGATCCGCAGCCTGGCTGCGTTATCTGAACAAGAACTTCCGTTACCCCGACGAAGCCGTGAACAATGAGGTCCAGGGTACGGTGATCGTTCAGTTCATCGTGGACAAAGAAGGTAATGTGAGCGATGTGCAGGCTATCGGCGGCCCTTCGGAAGGCGGGCTGAGAGATGAGGCCATCCGCGTTATCAAGAAGAGCGGTAAATGGACGCCTGCCGTACAGAACGGACGCCAGGTAAAGTCTTATAAGAAACAGCCGATCGTGTTCAAGCTCGAACAGCAGTAATTTGCGGGTCAGCGCCCCGGTCGATCGACTTACTGGATAAACTACTTTAAAACCTCCCGCCATCACGCGGGAGGTTTTTTATCTTTGCAGCATGCTGGGTAAATTAGCGGGTTGGGACGATACTATTGTTGCACTGGCCACGCCGCCGGGCGTAGGCGCTATCGGGGTGATCCGGCTCAGCGGCCCCCTGAGTTTTTCCATTGTCGATAACTTATTCTCTTCCAAAGATTTAGGGGTGCAGCCGACCCATACTTTGCATGTCGGTTTTCTCCGCGAGGGCGGGGAGGTGCTCGATGAGGTCGTGGTATCTCTGTTCCGCGGCCCCCGGTCCTACACCGGTGAGGATGTGGTGGAGGTCTCCTGCCATGGCAGTCCCTATATCCAGGAGCGGGTGATCCAGGCTTTCCTGCGGCAGGGCGCCAGGATGGCCAGGGCCGGTGAGTTCACCCAGCGGGCCTTTCTGCATGGTAAATTCGATCTTACCCAGGCCGAGGCGGTAGCCGACCTGATCGCCAGCAATACGGCTGCCGCTGCGCGTACGGCCCTGCATACGATCCGGGGAGGGTTTTCGAGGGCGCTGAAGGAGCTGCGCGAGCAATTGCTGAGCTTTTCCGCGCTGATCGAGCTGGAGCTGGATTTCTCCCAGGAGGATGTGGAATTTGCGGATCGTGGGCGGTTCTATGCGCTGATCGCCGAGGCCGAGGGTACGACGTCGGCCCTGCTGCAATCTTTCCGACTGGGCAACGTGATCAAGAATGGGGTTTCTGTGGCCATTGTGGGGAAGCCGAATGCCGGCAAGTCCACCTTGCTGAATACTTTACTGAATGAGAACCGGGCCATTGTCAGCGAGATCGCGGGGACTACGCGGGATACCATCGAGGAGGTACTGAATATCGATGGTATTGTGTTCCGCTTGATCGATACGGCCGGGATACGGCAGCATACGAATGACCTGATCGAGAGCATGGGGATGGAGAAGAGTTTGGAGAAGATCGAGCAGGCGGATATCGTGCTGTATCTGTTCGATGTAGCGGATGCGGTGGGGGAGGTGGAGGGGAGACGCAGGGAACTTCAAGGCGGTCCGGCGGGCGCGGGACCTGAAAAGAATATTTTATGGGTCGGGAATAAGGTGGATATGTTCGGAGGAGATGGGGTAATGGGTGCGGTTTCAGTCGGTGTGATTGGGACTTCTGTTGATGCCGCCAACGAAAAATTCCGTTCTATTCCCGGGGTCGTTTTTATTTCTGCCAAGCAGAATCTTGATATTGATCTTTTGAAGAAACGCCTGGTCGATCTGGTGCTGGATGGAAAGACCAGCACGGAGGGAACGATCGTTACGAATGTGCGACATTATCATGCGCTGCAGCAGGTGGCCATATCTCTGGCGGAGATCCATAAGGGGTTGGATAGTAAGTTGCCGGGGGATCTGCTGTCGCCGGATATACGGCAATGCCTGCATTGGCTGGGTGAGATCACGGGTGAGATCACAAGTGAGGATCAGCTGGATTATATTTTTAGTAAGTTTTGTATCGGGAAGTAGGCTCCCCGCGGCTGACGCGCGTTTTCTGCACTAAATCAGGTGTTTACACCCTTTGTACTTGTTGATAGTATGCTTTTATTTGCCTTTAGTTGTGCTTTTTCTGATGGGAATCTGGTTGCTAGTTGTGAAAGTAGTGACCACGATGGACACGATCGGGGAGATGATAGGACACAATGATACGGTATGATACAATATGATACGATAGTTTGCAGTTTAAAATGGAGCAACCTGGCTAATTACAAAGTAAATATATGATTTACAAGAAAGCATTGATCAAGTGTGTCATCCTAGGAGTACTCGCAAATATTTATTTTTCTACTATCGGTCATTCGCAGAATTCTGACAGTTCAGACACTTCCAATATTAGAAAGTATAAAATGACCTTAGCTCCTTTGAAGATAGGCTCGCCAACAGTATCTAAAACTGTCGTTGATGTGGCTAACCAATTTCTTATTACCCTTAAAAGCGACTCCTTATCTGTTACACACAAAAAAAAGGCACTTCCCATTCATTCTGCTCAACAATTAGATGAATACTTACAAAAAAATCTAAAAGACATTGATCAAGCTCAAATTTGTATTCGTAATGATAACAAAAACCCTGAACAGTTTAATCAAATTTTGGAGGTATTAAGAAAGTATAAAATTGAGCATTTCTCTTTTTATTCACATTAGTCTTGGCCATTTCATTGGACACAATCGGGGAGATGATGATGGAGTTTGATACACGATGATGCGCCATGATAGCTAATAATACGATAGTTTACTGGTGTAAGAAAACAATTAAGAATGCTGTGAATTGTGGAAATGCTCTTTCGCTGCATCTAATACCAAAAACATGAAACTCTTTTTTGTATTTATTCTGAATGCACTTTTTATAAGTGCCCGGGCTCAGATAGACACGTCTGGTCCAGTGGACAATCGTTTTATTAGAACAGTAGTCCAGATAAAAAACGATTCAGGGTTTGGAACTGGATTCTTGATCAAAGCAGGCAATAGGGTTTTCTTAGCAACAAATAAGCATATGCTTGGTGAATGGTCTCCTGTCGATCATCTTATACTTTATGATAGTATATTAGTTACGTTTTATACATCAAGTCAGCCGCACCCTACGGTCACAATGCATGTTAAGCTCAAAGAAAATGGTAAGCAGCTTTCAAAGGTTGTATTGCATCCAAATGGCAAAATAGATATCGGTATAGTTGAATTATCTGGAGAGCTAATTGGCAAGCCTTTAGATAATAACTATATCGATACTGGCCGTCTGATGTCTATGAGAATTGCAGCAAGTTTTATAACATATGGCTCTCATGTTTTTACGATAGGTTATCCAGCGGGGATAAAATCGTTCAGAACAAATGAACCTATTGTTAAATCCGCTTTCTTAGCTTCATCGATGGATGAAGACTTGATCGTTCAACAAAATTGGAAAAATCGGAGAGGACAATATCAGCTGGTTTTATCAGAAGGAAAGATTTTTCTTCTGGATGGGCTAATTATTCCAGGAAATAGTGGTGGGCCTGTAATTTCAAACCAAAGTGTAGAGTGGAGAGAAATTAATGGTGAACTTAAGCATTTGACACATGTAAAGAATTTTGTGTTAGGCATTGTTTCAAATTCATTTAGTAGCACAGGTATAACAACTGTCTTTTCGTCCGAACATATCTTGGAGTTAATAAGAAAATATCGATAAGTGTCAAGCCTACATGTTGCGGTTGTTTCAGATGAGCAAGAAAAAACTGGGCTTGGCGGGAAAATAACTGTTGCATCCATTTTTAAAGCAGGGGCTGATGCCGAATCGATACAAAAAAACACAAATCAGAGCAGAATACAATTCTCTATCCATTTGTCAGTAAAAACTGGATTTGAAAGCTCGCCTGTTGCGTTTTAAGTCGCCAGCAGATTTTGGCATAAAAACTAGGTGTTTTCACTCTTTCTTTTTAGCCTTTTTACACTGTTATTTGCCTTAGCAGGGGATTTGTAAGAACCTGGGTATTAGTTTTGAAAGTAGTACCACTGTTGCCCGTATGGAAGAAAATGGGGCGCATTAATACGGTTTGATGCAGCAAGAGATATATTGTTGGTGAGGGATATTGTAGTTATCCAAGATTACGGCGTAATACTATAGTTTATTTCTGCTAATAAAAATAATTATGGGACTTAGTTCGAATACTATCCTTCATACAACGGGCAAAAAGGAAATACTTAAAATCTTGAAAAACCTCTATTTTATCCCTGCTTACTGTAACGAGAGAGTCTTGGCAGGAGTCAAAGATATAAATGCAGCATTTCCTATGGTTTCATTTTCTGACTTTCCTGTTTCTGAACTAAAATATAGAGATTCATATGGAAGGTATGGGATTGGATTGACAAAGGCCTGGACAAGGAGATGCGGATTAAATCCGGTACTTTATGTGGAAAAGAAATCTCAATTGATATCCGACTATTTCAAGCAATTTAATGCGATAAAGGAAGATATGGATAAAAATGTTTTAAATAAGGCATGGAGCGAAACTGTTATTTACTTGCTCAGCTATATGAAAAATTATCAGGGACATTTAAGGATAGATCGATTAAAAATTGACAAACCGGATTATCGTTTTTCGGATGAAAGAGAATGGAGATTTGTTCCCTCAAGGAAAGAACTCGAAATTCATAAAGCTAAATTGTTTTATACTGGAGATTACTACATGAGCAATAAGGATTCTTGTAACAAAAAAATATCTTCTATTAAACTTCCTTTCTCGATCGAAGATATAAATTACATTATAGTAGATAAGGAGTCAGAGGTTGAGGAATGCATACAACATATAACAGGCAATCATGAGGGCCTATCTACAATACAAAGTCACAAATTGTGCTCTAAAATAATTTCAATGACAAGGATAAAATATGATTTTTAACATAATTCAATTGCTAAGTATATATCCAGATAATAATATTTTGGTTTCTTTGGAGAAAAGAACAATAACCATTGATTGCATTAAAAAGCTACTTCGACAGGATCAGTTGATTTTTTATTATTCGGCTGCGCATATAATGGAAGCAGATACAATGTCTGCTTATGACAGGTTTACAAAGGAAGAACTTATTGTCAACAGGATGCGAATCATTGATGAATTAACGGATGGCAATTTTATTAGGATGAATACTAATAAACAGATTTTTATTGAAAATAGATATGGGCTTGATGCGTACAGTATGGTAAAGGACTTCCCCTCGGTTGACCAAATTAAAAAGGGGTTCCAGGAGAATATGACCTTTGAACAAAGAAGAATGTTTCGAGAAGTACTAAAAATAGATGCTAGCCGTTTGAGTAGTTTGCCACCAAAAGAAGCTATTCAATATTTAGATGAGCGATATCGAACTGCTGGAATAGATACGACTTTTAGTGGGACCATTGAATTGTCATTGGGAATGATGAAATCTACTGGAAGACCAATCAGCTTGTATGATAAGATTGCCGTAAGCTTTGGCTTATTAGATACTGTCGGCTATTTTAGGGATAAGGAGACAAACAAATCGGATTTTGCGCGCATGTGGGATAGTAGTCATGCTACTTATGCGGCTAATTTCGATGTTTTCTTAACTAATGACTCCCGAACCATCAAAAAATCTGAAGTAGCCTATCATATGTTGAATATTCCTACACAGATTATAAGCACTAATAATAGCTAAACTGGTCAGTAATTCCGCCTAAACCCGCGCCCAATGCGCAAAAGTATATTCTGTATTGGGAAGTAGCCGGTGCTTTTGTTATGCGCGGTTGACGCACACTATATTTCATTAGCCCTCATTCTCAGGGAGTTTACTTTGCTTTCTTCGGCTTTCTTTTGGCTCAACAATTAGGTACAATATTTTAAAAATCAAAAAATCATGATTTAAATTTGCACTATAATAAATCTTACTATGAGCGAATCATTTGGTAAAACAATCAAGTTATATCTTAAAGACGGGACTGCGACAGGTATAAAATTTGCTGAAATAATTAATAACACCATACTTTACGCAGTGGCATTCCGGAAAAAGTTGTACAATAGCCTGGAAGAAATGCAGCGGGACCTCGATGAATGGATGAAATACTATAACCAGGATCGGGCTCACAGCGGAAGATACTGTTATGGAAAAACTCCGATGGAGACTTTTAAGAAATCTCTTATCTTAGCAAGACAGAAGATGATAGGACAGCCTGCCCCCGCAGCGTAAAATATATCCTAACCCTAAAAAACTAAAAATCCTTTATTGTCCGATTAAATATTGTCTGTTACAAATTATGTGATGTTTTTTGGAGACTATGATAGAAGTTGAACGTGCGTTCGATGAAATATCAGAGCAAGGCCTTGATTTAAGGCCAATGCACTTTTCTTTCAGCGAGAATGTAACGGCGCATGTTCAAAAGCTATTGGATCTAGAACCAGGCGTGGCGAGGGCGTTTGCCGATAAATATTTCTCCGAGTCTGAGAAAACTTAACGAACAAACTCAGTTAGTATATTAGGGTGAGTGAATAGAATAGGGCAGTTTAAATAGATAATCTGAAAACATCAGATTGTCTACTTCATTTAAATATCGCAATTCTTGCCTTTTATTTGCCCTTTAGGCTTTGTAAATAATTGATATGCAATGTTTTAAGAATTGCTTCAAGTTTGTCTAAAATTTGTTTAGGGATGTTTAAATCTCTAAGTATTTCTGATATGTCTGACATTAAGCTAAAATTATTATTTAAATATATGGCAATAAATTAGTGAAATTTATTTATTTCACTTTGGATAAAAGGCAACAATATAACTGTAGGAATGAGCAATTAATAAATTTGTATCTTGGTATCGTAAAACAGTTACAAATTAAATACAAGATTGCCTAATCTCTATATAATAGCAGGATGCAACGGTGCCGGAAAGACAACTGCCAGCTTTACCATTTTACCAGAAATACTTAACTGCAAGGAATTTGTGAATGCTGACAGCATTGCGGCGGGCCTTTCTCCTTTTAATCCCGAAAGTGTGGCCATTGAGGCCGGAAGATTAATGCTTTCACGCATTCATGAACTGATGGGCGCTGGAGTAGATTTTGCATTTGAGACAACCTTAGCCACCAGACGCTATGTTTATTTGGTTAAGACAGCCCAGGAACTAGGCTATAAGGTAACACTTCTTTTTATTTGGCTAGATTCCCCCGAGACGGCCATCCAGCGAGTGGCTGACAGGGTCGCTGAAGGGGGGCATAACATTCCAGAGAACGTGATAGAACGCCGTTATCATAGAGGTATTTCCAATCTTATAAATTTGTATAAACCGGTGTGTGATAGTTGGATAATAGTGAACAATAAGAATGTTGTGCCGGAGTTAGTAGCCAAAGGAGCTCTTAATGGTGAAAATATAATTCAAAATCATTATATTTGGAATACAATTAATACTCAAAGTTCGGCGCATGGAAACAAATAAATCAGAGCTTGATGAATTATCAGATAAGATCATGCAAGGGATGACTGAAGCATCTCGTAAATTGGTTGAAAAAAGCGCAGCGAGTGGGCGCTCCCTTGTTATTTCTGAAGATGGAGAGGTTAAGAAAGTTCCTGCAAAGGAATTATTGCCCAGAGTTTCCGGGAAACGCTGATTCTTGTCACTAATCTTGTACTAAATCTTCGTAAACGCCCTAAAACCGGGCATTTTCATTTTCTGTATCGGGAAGTAGCCGGTGCTTTTGTTATGCGCGGTTGATGCACACTATATTTCATTCACCTTCATTCTCAGGGGTTTTCTTCTGCCGACTTCGGCTTTCTTTTGCCCATAGTGGCCAAAATCTTGTTACTAATTCGGGACTACAGGGGATTTTCGGATGATCTTCCGGTTATGAGAGGGAGATTATAGTAGCGAAACGCTCGCAAAGTCAGCTAATCGCTCTCAAACGCTCTCTTTTCAAGAAGATTAATCCCCCAAAATCCCAAGTTATGAGCAGTAATATTCGGATATCTAAGACCTGTGAACTGTGGAAAGGAGTTCACAGCTAAAACGGTCAGGACGCGTTATTGTTCCCATGCCTGCAATCGGAAGGGCTATAAAAAGACTGAACGTGATAAGAAGCTGGGCGCCGCAAAGAGGCTTATACGGGTTGAGCCTTTGAATCTGCGGCATGATCCGGTGAATTGGGATGAATTGACCCGGAAGCCTTATTTGACTGTTTCCGAGGCGGGCCTGGTGCTTAACGTGCGGGTGGAGACTTTGCGGAGGTGGATAAAGGAGGGGATCATTAAGACTAACAGGCTGGGGAAGAAGCATTTGATTAGTCGGGAGATTTTGGTAAATTCATGATCGTTAAGGATTAACCCCTAACCAATTCCTAGGAACTTTGTCAATCAGCGTCAATGCTCTTATTTTCTGGGGCTGGTGAATTAGCCACAGTCGTACTGAGTGCCTGTTGTTGAGCCTTTATTCGATTTTTGTATATTTTAATTAGATGCGGATATTGATCAGCCCAGATATTCAAGTCGACGATCCGCTTTATATAGCTAGCGCTTAAATTATCTTCGCAATTTAGATTCTTGAGAAGCTCATATTGTTCGATTAAGGGCTTGAACCCTTCTCCATATTCCGAAAGCCCGTTATAGGCTAATAAAAGGATTTCGTAATTGGATAATTGTGCCCTAAGCATTTTAATAAAATTGATCTTTTCTTTCTTATGAAGTTTGGAATTATCAATATACTTTACAATATGGAAAAGATTTCGAAAATAATGACCAAGTGAAGAATGATAGAGATGGAAATAGTAGAAATAAATTGCAACCAGCCTTTCAATGCCTATTTTACCGTCATAGCTGCTATCCTTGATAACTGAAACATTAGTTATGGCCCCATTGTCTTCTTTTATCTGAACATCAGTTTCGTAAAAATCTATGTATATCCTAAATGCCAAATCATCAAAAAATTCCCTTCCGATTGACATTCCTCCATTTGTAGACAACCCTGAAACCTCTTCCCGAATATTTTCGATTATTTTATGATGAAGGTTCAGTAAACCAAAAAATGTATTTGACAATTGCTGATTGGTTTGATTTCTTAAATTCTCAAATATTAACAAAGTGCCAGCTAATGTAAATAGAGGAGCTACTAATCCAGTCATGAATGGTTGTATTTCACTGGCTTTGTCAGGCGAAGGAACAATGCTTAAATGAATATATTTGCCAGCCCACAAAAACCATATTGCGAGAATAAATCCCAGAATGATCAGTAAAAATGCAAATCTCTTTATAGTAATAAAATTTAACCGATCTGTCATACTTAGTTTTTATGGGAACAAAAGAAACCTATTAATGCCAATTTACCTACCGTAAAAACACCCTTTTTTAATCTCATTATGCCTTAATTAAAATGCGAAGCATAAAATTTAAATACTAGCCAAAAAGCATATGAGACGGGTTCCGGTGCCTTGATTCTAATGGAAACGCATTTTATGAGTAGTAATTTGGATATTATCAAGGTTTGTGAGCATTCTAAGCAGGCGTTTATTACTCGGAAGGCGGTTGCCCAGAATTATGCCGACTCCTGCGCCAAGCGATTTTACAAGGTTAAAAGGAGGAATGAGGCCATTAGCAGGGCGAAGCTGGAAACGGAGGTTAAACGGAGGCCTCAAGCGTATATAACAGAGGAGCAGGTGAAGGCGATCCAGGCGAAGGAGTGGCTGACGTTAAAGGAAGCGGCTTTGCTGTGGAATGTCTCGCCCTTGACGTTGCGGCGGTGGGTGCTGGCGGGGGAAGATGAGGTCGAAGAAGGTGGGAAGGAAGCATGTTTTTAGGAGAATGGAATTGATGTAAATACCGTGAAAAACCTTGGTTCCAAGGACTGTCATTTGTAGGGAAGCTCCCGACAATCTCAGAAAGTATGGTATGCCGAAAGGTAGTAGATTTGTGTATTTTTGTAGGATTTAATTATATATTATGGCTGCTTCAAAAGCGAAAATTACAATATGGATCGCCATCATAGGGGCTCTCGGCGTTATCGGTTCTACGGTACTTCCACGTTGGCTCGCAAGCGATAAAAAAGAGCCTGCTACCGAAACTGTAAATTTTTCGGGAGCTGTTGTTGAAGAAGGATCAAATTCAAGTGTTGTTCAAGCGGAAATCACGATAGTAGGTAGAAATGAGCATTATTATTCAGAAGGGAATGGGAATTTTAGAATTCAAGTAAAAACGGATCACGATATTAGAATTAGGGTCAATAAGGCGGGTTATACTCCTTATGAAAGAAGTTATGCGCTTCCAGATGAAAATGTCATAATTGTGCTTCAGAAACAAAAATAAATATAGATGCGATTTTTATCTCTTTCACTGTTTTGTATCATGGGGCTTTGGTCAAGTGCTCAAACAACGTTGATCACGGGAATTGTAATGGACGAAAATAATAAGCCGGTGGCTAATGCTCAGATTGATGTTGTTGGTAAGAACACAAATACTATTACTGATGATAATGGGAAGTTTGCATTAACGCTTAGAAAAACGGCCAAGGGCGATTTGATAATAATACGAACGACAAAAAAGAGCTATGTCGTATCATCGGTAAGACAAGCAGTATCAGAGCTTCCAATAACCATAAAAATTTACGGATCAAAAGGAAGTGGAGACATACCGTCAAAAAAATTGATTGACATGACTCGACCTGTAGTCAATGCTCCCAATGCCCAAATTGTTACTATGAATCAAAGCGGAGGGAATAATACAGTTATTAATAGTATTGATTCATTTGGGCTAAAAGAGAATATATTAAAATCAACCCCACCAAAAATTCTGCCGGAATTAAATTTAGATAAAAACGGGCGTATAAATTTGAATATAACATGTCTCAATAAAATTCCAATTACATGTATGCCTTTTGTGAGTAG
>Ga0137404_10003013_pt1 | contig 11226 bp, 8 predicted proteins | sample CZOMad2_1_16fung_FD_108285 | JGI IMG/M metagenome (GOLD analysis project Ga0137404, IMG submission 108285) | Vadose zone soil fungal communities from Angelo Coast Range Reserve, California, USA - CZOMad2_1_16fungal (Illumina Assembly) | ecosystem: Environmental > Terrestrial > Soil > Vadose zone...
CTTTGCCGGGCTCTCCGCGAACACGCCCTTCTACAACACCGCCCTGGGGCTCGCCATGCTGTTCGCGCGCTACTGGCTGGCCATTCCCACTCTCGCCATCGCGGGGGCGCTCGCCGCGAAGAAGACGGTGCCGCCGGGCCCGGGCACGCTCCCGACCCACACGCCGCTGTTCGCCGTGCTCCTGGTGGGCGTGGTCGTCCTCGTCGGCGCGCTCACCTTCGTCCCCGCCCTCGCGCTGGGACCGATCGCCGAACATCTCACCCTGGTGGTGGCCAAATGACTCGCCACTCGCTCTTCGACTTGCCCATTGTCCGGCCGGCCATTCTCGACTCGTTCCGGAAGCTGACGCCCCGGCGCCAGGTGCGGAACCCGGTCATGTTCGTGGTGTACGTGGGATCCATCCTCACCACTCTCCTCTGGGTCCAGGCCCTGGTGGGCAAGGGCGAGGCGCCCGCCTCGTTCATCTTCTGGGTGTCGGTATGGCTCTGGTTCACCGTGCTCTTCGCCAACTTCGCCGAGGCGATGGCGGAAGGCCGCGGGAAAGCGCAGGCCGCGTCTTTGCGTAGCGCGCGCCGCGACCTCAAAGCGAAACGCCTGATGGACTCGCGTGGCTCGCACGACTGGGATTCGGTGCCCGCCGGGAGCCTCCGGAAGGGCGCGCGGGTCCTCGTGGAGGCGGGCGACTTCATCCCCGCTGACGGCACCGTCGTCGAAGGCGTGGCCTCGGTGAACGAGGCCGCCATCACCGGCGAGAGCGCGCCGGTGATCCGCGAGGCGGGCGGTGACCGCAGCTCGGTCACCGGCGGTACCCAGGTCCTGTCGGACTGGATCGTCGTCGAGGTCACCGCCAATCCCGGCGAGGCCTTCCTGGATCGGATGATCGCCCTCGTGGAGGGGGCCAAGCGCCAGAAGACCCCCAACGAGATCGCACTCGACATCCTCCTCGCCGCGCTCACCATCGTCTTCCTCCTCGCCACCGCGACGCTCCTGCCCTACTCGCTCTTCAGCGTGGCGGTGGCCGGGCAGGGGACGCCGGTGACGGTGACCGTGCTCGTGGCGCTCCTCGTCTGCCTGATCCCCACTACCATCGGCGCGCTGCTGTCCGCCATCGGCATCGCCGGCATGGACCGGATGATCCAGAAGAACGTCATCGCCATGTCGGGCCGGGCAGTGGAGGCGGCGGGCGACGTCGACGTGCTCCTCCTCGACAAGACCGGCACCATCACGCTCGGCAATCGCCAGGCCACCCAGTTCTATCCCGCTCCGGGCGTCACGGAGCGCGATCTCGCCGACGCCGCCCAGCTCGCCTCCCTCGCCGATGAGACGCCGGAGGGCCGGAGCATCGTGGTGCTCGCCAAGGAGAAGTACGGGATCCGCGAGAGCGAGGTCGAGAAAATAGGCGCTACCTTCGTCGCCTTCACCGCGCAGACCCGCATGAGCGGCGTCAACCTGAACGGTCGCCAGGTGCGCAAGGGCGCCGCGGACGCCATCGAGGCGCATCTGCGGAGCCTGGGGGGGTCCATCCCCAACGAGGTCCGGGCCGCGGTGGACGGCATCGCCAAGGCGGGGGCCACCCCGCTGGTCGTCGCCGACGGCGCCCGGGTGCTGGGCGCCATCGAGCTCAAGGACATCGTCAAGGGCGGCATCCGCGAGCGCTTCGCCCAGCTCCGCCGGATGGGCATCAAGACCATCATGATCACCGGCGACAATCCCTTGACGGCGGCGGCCATCAGCGCGGAGGCGGGGGTCGACGACTTCCTGGCCCAGGCGACGCCGGAGACCAAGCTCAAGCTCATCCGGGACATGCAGGCCGAGGGGCGACTGGTGGCGATGACGGGAGACGGCACCAACGACGCGCCCGCGCTGGCCCAGGCGGACGTGGCGGTGGCGATGAACAGCGGGACCCAGGCGGCCAAGGAAGCGGGCAACATGGTGGATCTGGACTCCAACCCCACCAAGCTGCTCGAGGTGGTGGAGACGGGGAAGCAGATGCTAATGACCCGCGGGGCGCTGACCACCTTCAGCATCGCCAACGACGTCGCCAAGTATTTCGCCATCATCCCGGCGGCGTTCGCGTCCACCTATCCAGTGCTCGGCGTGCTCAACGTCATGCATCTCGCCACGCCGCAGAGCGCCATCCTCTCCGCGGTCATCTTCAACGCGCTCATCATCGTCGCCTTGATCCCGCTCGCCCTGAAGGGCGTGCGCTACCGGCCATTGGGCGCGGCGGCGGTGCTGCGCCGGCACCTGTGGGTGTATGGCGTCGGCGGTGTCCTCATCCCGTTCCCGGGCATCAAGCTCGTGGACATGCTCCTCGTCGCGCTCGGCTGGGTCTAGGAGGAGACAAAGCCATGTGGATCCACATCCGCGTCTCGCTCATCCTGCTCGCGGTGCTGACCGTCGTCACCGGTGTGATCTACCCGCTGGTGATCACGGGGATCGCGCAGGTGACCTTTCCCGCCCAGGCCAACGGGAGCCTGGTGGTGAAGAGCGGCAAGGTCGTGGGCTCCACCCTCATCGGCCAGCCCTTCGACGACCCCAAGTACTTCTGGTCACGTCCGTCGGCGACCAGCCCGTTCCCGGACAATGCCGCCGCCTCCTCGGGCTCGAACCAGGGGCCACTCAATCCCGCCCTCGCCCAGGCGGTCCAGGGGCGGGTGGACGCCCTGCGCGCGGCCGATCCCGGCAATGCCGCGCCGGTTCCCGTCGATCTCGTCACCGCTTCCGGAAGCGGGCTCGACCCGCATATCAGCCCCGCGGCGGCTCTCTATCAGGTGCCGCGAGTGGCGCGTGAGCGCAAGCTCGACGTCGAAACGGTACGGGCGCTCGTCGAGCGGCACATCGAGGGGCGCACGTTCGGCCTTCTCGGCGAGCCGCGCGTGAACGTTCTCGCTCTGAACCTGGCCCTGGATGGCCGCTGAGGGGCCGCCCCGCTATACTGAACGCGGCCCGGGAGGCGCTGACATGGATCGATGGGAACGTACGCAGGTCTGGGCCCCGCTGGCCGCGCTGGGCGCGATGGCGATCGGCATCGCGCTGATCCCGCTGCGCGAAGCGACATCGGCCTCGAACCTGGCCTTCGTCTTCATGGCTTTCACCATCGTCATGGCCGAGCTCGGCGGGGCGCTTCCCGCGCTGGTGGCCGCCCTGGTCTCGGCCATGAGCCTGAACTTCTTTCTCACCGAGCCTTATCTCACGCTCGCCATCAGCAAGACCGATGACCTCATCGCCTTCCTGGCCCTGGCTGGCTGTGGCCTGATCGCGGCGGCCTTCGGCGCCCGGCGCGAGCGGTGGTCACGCGCGGCCCGGCGCGCCCATGAGGAGCTGACCACGCTGCGCCGTCTCGTGGATCAGGTGCGCGGCCAGGCTCCGCTGGATCGGGTGCTCGGGGACCTCTCGCGAGTCTTTGGTTTCCGCGCGGTGGCCCTCCGCGATCCGAGCGGGCGGGTGATCGCGGTCGCCCCACCGGAGGCCGGCGTCAGCGTGCGGCCCGACGTCGAGATCTCACTGGACTCAGCTTTGCCGGCCGGCGCCACCTACCACCGGTTCGGGCCGGAAGGCCTTCGGCTTCCCGAAGGGGGAGGTCGCCTGCGGCTCGAGACGGATCGCGGCCCGATGGAGCTCGATCTCTGGGAGGGTAACCCCCGCGGCCTCGACCTCGACCAGTGGCGCACGCTGCTCATAGCGGTAGCCATCCTGGGCCTCCGGATGCCGCGCGCGCCGGCCGCGTGAGCCAGCGCCGGCCGGATCCCGACGCCCTTCTCGCGCGCGCCAAGGAGGAGGAGGCGCGGAAGACCCAGGGCCGCCTCAAGCTCTTCTTCGGCGCCGCCGCCGGCGTGGGCAAGACCTACGCCATGCTGGAGGCCGCGCGCGCGCTCCGCGCCGACGGGGTCGACGTGGTCGTGGGGATCGTGGAGACGCATGGTCGCGCTGAGACGGCGGCCCTGGCGGAAGGGCTGCCCGTGCTCCCCCCACGTCGCGTGGAGTACCGGGGCGCGACGCTCCAGGAATTCGACCTGGACGCGGCGCTGGCGCGGCGGCCCGCGGTGATCCTGGTCGACGAGCTCGCTCACACCAATGCCGAGGGCTCCCGGCATCGCAAGCGGTGGCAGGATGTCCTCGAGCTCCTCGACGCCGGCATCAGCGTCTACACCACGCTGAACGTCCAGCACGTGGAGAGTCTCAACGACGTGGTGGCAAAGATCACCGGCGTGGTGGTGCGGGAGACCGTGCCCGACTCCGCCCTCGAGCGCGCCGACGAGATCGAGCTGGTGGACCTGCCCCCCGCCGACCTCCTCGAGCGGCTCCAGGAGGGCAAGGTCTATGTCCCGGCGCAGGCGCAGGAGGCCCTCCACAACTTCTTCCGCAAGGGCAACCTGATCGCGCTCCGCGAGCTCGCCCTCCGGCACACGGCGGAACGAGTGGACGCGCAGATGCAGGACTATATGCGCGACCATGCCATCGGGAAAACCTGGCCGGTCACCGAGCGCATCCTGGTCTGCGTGAGCCCGAGCCCGTTCTCGCCCCAGCTCGTGCGCGCCGGCCACCGGCTCGCCCACCGGCTGGGCGCGGAGTTGATCGTCGCCTATGTGGAGACGCCCGCGCACGCGCGGCTGTCGCCGGCGGACCGGGACCGCGTCACCCAGACCCTCCGCCTCGCGGAGTCCCTTGGCGCGGAGACGGTCACCCTGAGCGGCCCGACCATGAGCGACGAGATCCTGGCCTACGCGCGCGAGCGCAACGTCAGCAAGATCGTGATCGGCAAACCGGGGCGCTCCCTCTGGAGGCGCATCGTGCTCGGGTCCATCGTGGACGCGCTGGTGCGGGGCAGCGGGGAGATCGACATCCACGTCGTCAGCGGCGAGGGCGCCCCGGCTCCCCTGCGTCCCCTCCGCGTCCAGCCCCATGCCCCGGACTGGGCCGCCTACGGGCTGGCCGTCGCGGTGGTCGCGGTGTGCACCGGGGTCGCGTGGCTGATGTTCCCCCACGTGAGCCTGTCCAATCTCATCATGGTGTACCTGCTGGGCGTGGTCGGGGTGGCCACGCGCACGTCGCGCGGCCCGACGGTGCTGGCGTCGGTGCTCAGCGTCGTCGTCTTCGACTTCTTCTTCGTGCCCCCCTACCTCTCGTTCGCGGTATCCGACTCCGAGCACCTCATCACCTTCTTCGTGATGCTCGTGGTGGCGCTGGTGACCAGCGGGCTCACCGTCCGCATCCGGGCCCAGGTAGAGGCCGCGCGCCAGCGCGAGCGCCGGATCGCGGCGCTGTATGGCATGAGCCGGAAGCTGGCGAGCGTGCACGGGATTGACGATCTCCTGGAGATCGCCTTGCGCCACATGGGCGAGGTCTTTTCCGGCCAGATCGCCCTGCTGCTTCCGGACGAGAGCGGCCGGCTGGCTCCGCGCCGCGTCGCACCCGAGGGCATGACCTTGGGGGCGACCGAGATGGGGGTGGCGCAGTGGGCGTTCGAGCACCGGGAGGTCGCCGGCCTGGGCACGGCCACCTTGCCGGGTGCCCGCGCGCTGTGCGTGCCGCTGGCCGGTCCGCGCGGCGGGGTGGGCGTGCTCGCGATCGTCCCCGCGGACGCGCGCGCCTTCGAGAGCCCGGAAGCCCTCCACCAGCTCGAGACCTTCGCCAACCAGACGGCCCTGGCCATCGAGCGGGCTCAGCTCGCCGACGAGGCACGGCGCGCCGAGGTGCGGATGGAGACCGAGCGGATGCGGAACTCGCTCTTGAGCTCGGTGTCCCACGACCTGCGAACGCCGCTCGCGACCATCATCGGGGCCTCCAGCGGCCTCCTCGACGGCGCCGAGCGGCTCGATTCCGCCACGCGTCGCGACCTCGTCCGCTCCATCCACGGCGAAGCCAGCCATCTCGACCGGCTGGTGAATAGCCTCTTGGAGATGACCCGGCTCGAGTCCGGCGCGGTGGCCATCCGCCAGGAGCCGCAGGCGCTGGACGGCGTGCTGGGCGCCGCGCTCCAGCGGCTGGAAACCCTCCTGCGGGACCGGCCGGTGCGCGTCGATTTCCCCGCGGATCTCCCGCTCGTGCCCATCGACGCGGTGCTGATCGAGCAGGTTTTTCTCAATCTCCTGGACAATGCCTCGCGGTATTCCCCCGCGGGCCGCCCGATCGACGTCTCCGCCAAGGTGGCGGGGCTCATGGTTGTCGTCGAGGTGAGCGACCGCGGCGCGGGATTCGCGCCCGGCGACGAGCGGCGGGCGTTCGAGAAGTTCTACCGGGGACACTCCGCGCGAGTGCGCGGGGTCGGGCTCGGTCTGGCGATCTGCCAGGCCATCGTCGAGATCCACGGCGGCAGCATCATCGCGGAGAACCGACCGGAGGGCGGGGCCACGGTCCGGTTCACGCTGCCGCTCGAAGGCTACGCCAAGCCATCGGGGCTCTCCGATGGCTGAGCCGCCGGCGCCGCCAGAAACGGTCTCGACGCCCGGCCCCGTCGTGGTCCTGATCGAGGACGCGCCGGAGATCCGGCGCTTTCTCCGGGCCACCTTGATCGGGCATGGGTACCGCCTGGTGGAGGCAGAGACCGGCCGGGAAGGACTGCAGGCCGCGGAGACACGCCAGCCCGATCTCATCATCCTCGATCTGGGATTGCCCGATATCGACGGGCTCGAGGTGATCCGCCGGCTGCGCGGCTGGACGGCGGTCCCGATCGTGGTGCTCTCGGCGCGGGGCCAGGAGGCCGACAAGGTCGCCGCGTTGGACGCCGGCGCCGACGACTACGTGGGCAAGCCGTTCGCGGTGGGAGAGCTGCTCGCCCGCATGCGCGTCTCGCTGCGCCACGCCGAGCGAACGGTCCGAGACGTGGAGGAGCAGGCATACAAGGCGGGCGACCTCATGGTGGATCTGGCGCACCGGCGCGTCACCGTGAGCGGGCAGGACGTGCACCTCACGCCCATCGAGTACCGGCTGCTCACCACCCTCATCAAGCACGCGGGCAAGGTGCTCACCCACAAGCAGCTACTCAAGGAGGTGTGGGGGCGCCCCTACGACGACCAGCCACACTATCTCCACGTCTTCATGAACCAGCTGCGGCGGAAGATCGAGTCCGACCCCGCGCGGCCGCACCATCTCCTGACCGAGCCGGGGGTCGGTTACCGCCTGGCCGGCCCGCCCGGGGACTAGGGCCGCAGTCCCTCGCGCAGCTCGCGGGTAAGCGCCTCCACGGTGCCGCGGGTGCCGCCGGCGAGCTTGGACTTCCACTCGCCCTCGGTCTCGAAGCGGCGGTCGCGCAGCCGGTCGCCCCAGGGCTTCACCGCGTCGCGGATGGCATGGAAGTCGTAGGCGTCCTTGCGCAGCTCGCGGGCGCGGGCCATCACGTCGGGCGCCACGCGGATGAAGGCGCGGAGGGCGGCGCCGGTCTTGATGGAGTACTTGCGCCCCACCCAGGCGGTGGGGAAGATGCCCGCCACCGCCTTCATGTAGTTGAGGAAGAAGCGCTTGGCCCCGTTCCGCAGCTCGTTCATCCGCGCGCCGCCCCCGATCTTCTCCACCGTCTCGAGGAAGTCCACGATCTCCTCGGCCAGCGGCGCCTGCGACACGCGCCCGCGCCCGGTGCCGAGCATCTTGATCTCGCCCACCAGCGGCGAGGTCTCGTCCTCGTTGAGCGACCGGATCACGTCGTGGGCGAGGGCCTGGTTGGGATCGGGGTAGAGCTTGCGTCCGGCCAGGCTGACGATGTGCGAGGGATTCAGCCGCGTGTGCTTGGCATTGATGGTGACGAAGAGCTCGACGATCTGGCGCGCGTCGAGCCGGTCGAAGAGCACCGCGGGCACCTCGATGCCGAGGTTCTCGCCGGCCTGAGTCAGCGCGTGCAGCGCCAGGAGCCGGTGCTGGCCGTCCAGCACGCGGAGCACGCCGTGCTCCTCGGGAATCTGGAGGAGCCCCAGGTCGTGCTGGCTCGCCATGGGGGTGAAGGTGAAGCGCTTCTCGGAGGTGATGATGACGGCGCCGGGGATGGCGGGCAGCGTCCCCGCCTCCTTGCAGTCGCGGTAGTAGGCCACCAGCTCGTCGATCTTCCGGCGGATCACCGGGCGCTGGTAGGCGGCCTCGCTCTCGCCGATCCGCTTCTCGAGCATTTCCCAGTTTACGCGGGCCCGGTTGGCGCGCTTCGCCTTGGTGGTGGGAACCTCGGCGCCGGCGTAGCCGAGGACCTCGAACTTCACCAGCCGATCGATGTCCTTGGCGGAGAAGGAGGCCTGGAAGAACTCCACCCCGAATTGCTTCACCCGGTGCGCGGGAACCGTGATCATTCAGCCCTCCTGAATGCGTGGGGGCAACCTTGCCCTGCGGGGTCGGCGGTCGGGATAACTCTAACTGAAGCTTAAACCCTTGTCAACACTTGCGTTTCTGACTTGCCCGGTGGATCGTGCACCATATCCTGGGGCCGGCCGAAGTTTCATCCACAACCGGTGGGTAACCTGGGGATGAGTTCTCCCGGGCTACGGGCGACAGTTTGTCGGCGGCGATGCCGCTTCGCGGAGAACTATCGCTCAGCGCGCGGGAGTCGGCGAGCTGGCCGCTCCGGCTCCGCCGCCAAGCACGCGTGATCGCTCACAATCCCGGCGAGATTTCCCGTCGAGCTCGTCCGGCCAGAGATACTCGAAGCCCTCGCGAGCGTCGCGCGTTGGGCCCGCCCGCGCGTTGACACTCCTTCGGAGCCGGTGCTAGGCTGGCCGCGCTTTTCTCATCCGCGTGGCGCCACTGCCGTGCGGGAACCCGCGATCTCGCCAGGAGGAGCGCGCGATGCCCGACCAACTCGACCTCAGCCGCATTCAGTGGCGCGCCTTTCTCACGGTCGGTTATCTCCTCCCGGTGACACGGCCATGCTCGATCTCGTGATTCGCGGCGGACAGGTGATCACCCCCGGCGGCGTGGGGGGGTGGGATATCGGAGTGGAGGGGGAGCGCATCGTCGCGGTGGCGGCGCCGGGGACCTTGCCCACGGAGTCGGCGCGCGTCATCGACGCCACCGGCAAGATCGTCACTCCCGGCGGCGTGGAGCCGCACGCGCATCTCGCGCACTCGATCATGTCGCATCCGGAGCAGCCCGCCGAGACCCTGGGCCCCGAGGAGGACACCAAGGGCATGGCCTGCGGCGGCACCACCACCCACGTGGACTTCGCCTACGTGCGGCCGGACGTGGGCGATATCCGGCCCGTGATCGAGCGGCGCGCGGCGCGGTGGAAGGGCCAGTCCTACGTGGACTACACCTTCCACATCACCCTCGCGGGCGCGCTGCCGCTGCGCATCTTCGAGCAGATCCCGGAGGCCATCGCGGCGGGCTTCCCCTCCTTCAAGGTCTTCACCACCAATGTGCTGCCGCCGCATCCCAAGCGCGCGGGCAACCGCATCGACTTCGGCCGCATCCACTACGCGATGGAGAAGGTGGCGCCGGCAGGGGGCCTCATGGTGGTCCACGGCGAGGACGAGGACCTGGTCCAGTTCAACTACGAGCGCTTCCGCGAGGAGAAGCGTATGGAGGGATCGAACCTCCACCTCGTCCATACCAAGCTCTCCGAGTCGCTCGCCTTCCGGCGCACCATTGCCTTAGCGCGGGCCTCGGGCGCCGCCGTTTACTTCGTACACACCTCCGCCCGGGAGGGCGTGGAGGCGGTGGCGGAGGCGCGCGGCCAGGGCCTGCCCATCTACGCGGAGACCCTGCATCAGTACGCGTGCTTCAACGCGGAGTACTACAAGACCCCGCGCGGCTTCTGCTCCCACACCTATCCGTCCCTCAAGCTGCCCGAGGACCAGCAGGCGCTCTGGGACGGGCTCGTGCACGGCGGCATCTCCGCGCTGGCCACCGACGAGTATCCGACGAACCTGGAGCTGAAGCTCAAGGGCAAGACCATCGAGGACGTCACCGGCGGCAATCTCGGCGCGGAGGCGCGCATGGGCATCGCGTGGACGGAAGGCGTGGGCCGACGCGGGATGTCCCTCACGCGCTTCGCGGAGGTCACCGCCACCAATGCCGCGCGCATCCTCGGGCTCTTCCCGAAGAAGGGCGTGATCGCGCCCGGCAGCGACGCCGACATCGTCCTCATGGATCCGACTATTCGCAAGACGTTGACGAAGGACGACTTCCACGTGGCGGACTACAGCCCCTGGGAGGGCTGGCCGATCACCGGCTGGCCGGTGCTGACCTTGCTCCGCGGCAAGGTCATCGCCGAGCGCGGCAAGCTCCTGGGCTCCACCAGCGACGGCCGTCTCCTCACCCGCAAGATCGACGGGTCCGTGCTCGGCCGACCGGCCTGCTAGCCGGTCGGCCGCGCGTCACGCGAAGGGGTCGTCGTCCGCCTTCTCATGCCAGAGGTATTCCATGTTGCGCGCGGCGCTGACGGCCATGTCGCGGCCGTGGAGGCGCGCGACGAGGGCCAGCGCCATGTCGGTGCCCGCCGATACGCCCGAGGATGTGATGAGATTGCCGTCGTCCACCCAGCGCGCCTTGCGCTTCCAGAGCACCTTGGGCCCCTGCTCGACCACCCAGTCCCAGGCGATCTTGTTGCTGGTGGCGGGGCGGCCATCCATGAGCCCGGTGCGCGCCAGGAGCGCCGAGCCCGTGCAGACGGTGGCGGTGACGGCGGCCTTCTCGCTCGCCGCGCGGAGCCGGCCGAGGAAGGTGTCATTCTTCACCGCCTCCCGGGTGCCGAAGCCGCCCGGCACGAGGAGGATGTCGTAGGGCGGCGCCTCCGCGAAGGTGTAGTCGGCTTGGGTGGACGGGCCCTCGCCGCTCTTGATGGGGCCCCGGTGCTCCGCGATCGTGAACACCTCGAAGAAGCGGAGCGGAGGCCCGTCCGGTCGAGTGATGCGACAGGCGCCGAAAGCCTGGACGGGGCCATACATGTCGAGCACGGTGAAACCGTCGAACAGCACTACCGCCACGCGCTGGATCGCGGGAGTGTCGCTCATGGGATCTCCTTCTCAGATCGTGGGGTCAGGTCGTGGGTGCGGCGGCGCGCGCCAGCACGCGCATCCACAGGGCAATCTCCATGGTCAGGCCTCTGGGGGAGCATGCCCCGAGAGTGACCCAGCCGCGGGCGGGCCGCAATGCCGAACACGAACGAATCCGGCCGGACCCGGCCCCAACTTCCGTACTAGAATCTGACCATGAACGAGTCTTGGGAGGAAGGTGCGACCCCCTCGTCTTTCGTTTCCGCTCGCCTCGCCTCCGCCTGCGGCTCGCCAGACACAGTCAGCTCTCCGA
>Ga0137404_10003017_pt1 | contig 11220 bp, 9 predicted proteins | sample CZOMad2_1_16fung_FD_108285 | JGI IMG/M metagenome (GOLD analysis project Ga0137404, IMG submission 108285) | Vadose zone soil fungal communities from Angelo Coast Range Reserve, California, USA - CZOMad2_1_16fungal (Illumina Assembly) | ecosystem: Environmental > Terrestrial > Soil > Vadose zone...
ACGAACAGGAACAGTTGCCGCCGCCGCACGTCGAGCTGGCGCCCGGAGTGAGCGCAACCTTCTGGATTCCGAGATCGCAGGTGGAGCCGATGTTACTGGTGAATGAAAGCATGAAGTCCCCCTTTCTGAGAACATGCCTGCCGGAAGGGAGCTGAATCTTCGCTCCCCCGGAGCGGGCTCAGCCCGCTCATAGTAGATTCAATATGTGCTTCTATGGAGTAGTTTAAGGAGTTTCTGTTGCCGCGTCAAGGCGCGCTCTCGACCAGCACGTACTCCCGATCGGCGGGGAGGTCGCGGATTTCCGTCCTCCGCCCATCCGGCCAGCGGACCCGCAGGTGCTCGGCGCGCGGCGCGGCGCCCAGCCCGAAGGTCGCCGTGATCTCCGAGCTCGCCAGGTAACTCGCTCCCGCCCGCACCTCCCGTTCCATCTGCCGGCCGGAGGCGAGGATGGTCAGGCGGGCGCCGATCCCGTCGCGGTTCGCGCCGGAGGCGACCAGCCGGACGCGCAGGGAGCGGGCGCCGGGAGCGCCCGCCGCCTCGTTGCGCCAGAGGTGGACCGGGCCGCCGTTCTCGGTCACCAGGACGTCCAGGTCGCCGTCCCCGTCGACGTCGCCGTAGGCCGCGCCACGGCCGAGGAGGCGCTGGGCGAGCGGGCCGCCGAGGCGCGGCGCGACGTCCGCGAACCTCCCTTGCCCGTCGTTCAGGAAAAGATGCGGCGCCTGGCGGTAGTAGATCCCCTCCTGGGCCCGCTCGACCTCCTCGCGCACATGGCCGTTGGCGGTGAAGAGGTCGAGGTCGCCGTCCAGATCGAGATCGGCCAGGAAGAGCCCGAAGGTGAGGGTGAGAAGGCTCTGGCGGGTGATCCCGGAGGCCGTCTCGCGGTCGGCGAAGAGGTCGGCGCCGGCGTAGCGGTAGACTCCGATCGACTCCTTGCTGAAGTTGCCGACGAAGAGGGTCAGCCGCCCCTCTCCCTTGCTCGCGCCGTCGACCACCCCGGCGTCGACCCCCATGCCGGCGCGGGCCCGGCCACCCGCGTCGAAGGCCACGCCGACCGACCGACCGATCTCGACGAAAGTGCCGTCGCCACGGTTCTTGTAGAGGAGGTTGGCCTCGGTGTCGTCCGCGACGAAGAGGTCGGGACGGCCATCGCCGTCGTAGTCCAAGGCCACCGCCCCCAGCGTCTTGCCGGGTCCGCCGGAGAGGCCGACGCGGGCGGTCTGGTCGGAGAACCGGCCGTTGCCCACGTTGTGGTAGAAGTGCCCGGGCGTCCCGTGGTAGAGCTCCGGCGTGCAGTAGCTCTTGGTCGTGCCGTCGAACGAGCAGAGGAGGTCCCCCTGGGGGGACCACTCGACGTAGCTGCCGACGTAGAGGTCGAGCCGGCCGTCGCCATCGGCGTCGAAGAACACCGCGGCGGTGTTCCAGCTCGGCGGGCCGCGCACCCCGGCCGCGGCCCCCACCTCGGTGAAGACGCCGCCGTCGTTCCGGAACAGGAGGTTGCCGGCGAGGGTGGTGAGGAGGACGTCCGGGTCGCCGTCGCCGTCATCGTCGGCGACCCAGGCGCCGAAGCCGTAGGCGCGCACGCCGTCGAGATGGGCCTCGCGGGTGCGGAGGGCGAACCGGCCGTCCCCCAGGTTCCGGTAGAGGGCGAGCGCCGGCCCTGCCGACTCTCCCAGCTCCAGCCCTCCCCCGCCGACGAGCAGGACGTCGAGCCGGCCGTCGCCGTCGTAGTCGAGGAAGGCGGCCCCCGCCCCCATGGTCTCCGGGAACCACTTCCTGCCCTTGGCCCCGGTCGCATGCCGGAAGCCGGCGAGGCCGGCCGCCGCGGTGACGTCGGTGAACCGGAAGCCAGGCGGCGGACCGGCGGGGACGGGAGCTCGGCCCCCACAGGCGAGGAGCAGACCGCCGAAGAGGCCGCAGGCGAGAAGGGTGCTCTGGGCACGCATACGTTTTAGCGTCGCGGAAAGTATACAGGTCCCCGGAGCGGTTCGAGCTCGATTCGCGCTACTCTGCACCCTGGGATCAGTGAGAACGCCGAGAGGAGACCCTGATGAGCCAGACCAAGAGCTTCGCCGACCAACTGGAGCGCGCGTTTCGTGGCGGGGCCTGGCACGGCCCGGCCGTGGCCGAGGCGCTCGCCGGAATTGACGCCGCGGCCGCCGCGGCGCGGCCGCTCGCCGGCGCGCATTCGATCTGGGAGATCGTCCACCACCTGACCGTGTGGAACGAGGTGCCGCGGCGCCGCCTCGACGGCGAGCGACTGGAGAACCTCCCCGCCGAACGCGACTGGCCGCCGGTGGTGGACGTCTCCGCCGACGCCTGGGGGGCCGCTCTCGCGGCGCTCGAAGGTTCCCATGCCGCGCTCCACGCGCGCGTCCTCGACCTCGCCGACGACCAGCTCGACGATCCGGTCGCCGGGAGCGACGCCACGGCCCGCGGCATGCTCTTCGGCGTCCTCCAGCACAACACCTACCACGCCGGCCAGATCGCGCTCCTCTGCAAGGCGCGGGGAGGGCGGCCATGACCACCCTCGAGGTGGTGCGCGACGAGCTGCTCGAGCGTCGTGAGCGCCTGGCCGGCCTGGCGGTCACCGTCCGCGAGAGCCAGCTCGTCGAGCTGTTGCAGCACGTCGACCGCGCCCTGGAGCGCCTCGACGGCGGGACCTGGGGGCAGTGCGCCGTCTGCCTGGGGACTGTCGAGCCGGACCGCCTGGCAGCCGATCCGCTGCTGACCCTCTGCCTCGACTGCCTCTCCCCCGCCGAGCGCAAAGCCCTGGAGCGGGACCTGGAGACGGCGGCGCGGGTGCAGGCCGCTCTCCTGCCTCCACGCCAGCTGGCGTACGCCGGCTGGGAGGTGGCGTTGCTCTGGGAGCCGCTCGGGCCGGTCTCCGGCGATCACTACGACCTGCTGCGGCCGAAAGGCGACGACGAGCCGCTGCACCTGGTGGTCGGTGACGCGTCGGGCAAGGGCGTCGCGGCGTCGCTCGTCCAGTCGCACCTGCACGCCCTCCTGCGCGCCCTGGCCGCTCCCGAGATCTCTCTCGCCGCGCTGCTCGCCCGGGCCAACCGTCTGCTCTGCGAGGTCACCCTTCCCGCCGCCTACGCCACCCTGCTCGCGGCCCGGCTCTACCCCGGTGGGCGGGTGGAGCTGGCCAACGCCGGACATCCGCGACCGCTGCTCGCCGACCGCCGCGGCGTCCGTCCCGTCGAGGGCGCGGGGCTGCCGTTGGGGCTCTTCTGCGAGGCCGAGTACACCCCCAGAGATCTCCAGCTGGCCACCGGCGACACCCTGCTGTTCTACACCGACGGCTGGACCGAGGCGGCGACGGACGAAGGCGAGTACGGCATCGGCCGGGCCGCCGCCGCCCTGCGCCGGGGGAAAAACCGCCCTCTGTCGGAGCTCCTCGCCGCCTGCCGGGCCGACATGGAGGGTTTCCTGCACGGCGCGCCGCGCGGCGACGACCTCACCCTCCTGGCGCTGCGCCGCGCACGCCCCGGTTGAGCCCCGCCACTGCTACAATCCGCCTCCGGGCCGGAGTGGCGAAATGGCAGACGCAGGAGACTTAAAATCTTCCGCCGCAAGGCGTGCGGGTTCGAGTCCCGCCTCCGGCACCAGGACTGCTCCCACCCGCGGCATGCGACCACGCTCCGGGAGGAAGGCCGGCTCAATGGCTGCCGAGCCGAGGCGGCGCGGAATAGTCGGCGAGCCGCATGCTGCTAAATTCCATTTCGATCTTTGTTCTCGGTCTCAAGCGGGACGCCGCCGATAGGAAGAGATCGTGGACGGCGCGGCCCCGCCGGAGATGAATCTCCGGGCTATGCGTTGCGCCGGATGAATCCGGCTTGGCCTTGGAGCCGGGCTTCGACGCCACGGCGGCCGCCGCTTCGTACGCGAGCGTCGTCGACAGCCATCTCGCGGCGGTCGAGAGGCTGGGCAGCGGTGCCGTTTGGGGGGAAACCGAGGACGTCCTCATCACCACGACCAAGGTCTATCTGCTCATCCGTCTGCTGGGCGACGGTCATTACCACTGGCTCGCCGTTTCGAGCGACGCCAACCTGGCGCTCTGCCGCCTGCTGATGCGGAGCTACGAGGCGTTCCTGTTGAGTGGGCTGTAGCTCAAGAGCCGGCGACCGCCGCCGCGAGATGGCGCTCCGCCGCCGCCCAGGCCGCCTCCCCATCGGATTTCCAGCCAGTGCCGGCGACATCGGCGAGCGCCCCGGCCACCGCCTCGATGGTGCGGCGGAGGAGGTCGGGCCGGGAGGTCACGTAGCCCATGTGGCCGACCCGGAAGTAGTCGTTGCGGATCGTCGGGTGGAGCCCGCCGGCGACCGCCACGCCGCGGTCCAAGATGCGGCGCACGAGAGTCGCATCGACCCCCGGCGGAAAACGCAGGGCCGAAAGGGTGTTGGCTGCGAGCTCCGGGCGCGCCGGCACGGCGGTGAGGCCCAGGGCCTGCCAGGCCGCGCGCAGCGACCGGCCGGTGCGCTCGTGGGCGGCGATCCGGGTCTCCAGCCCGCCCTCCAGGATCTCGCCGAGCCCGGTCTCCAGGGCGAGGATCAGGTTGGTGGCGGGGGTCGAGAAGTAGCTCGGCCGGCGCTCCTCGTAGGCGCGCATCACCGGCTGCCAGAGCTCCCAGTCGAGGTACATCGGCAGCTTGGGGCTACCCGTCCGAGCAGAGCGGGCGGCGCCGGCCGCGAGCGCCCGCGGGCTCGCCACGAGGAGCGCGAGCCCGGGCGGCAGGCCGAGGGCCTTCTGGGAGGCGGTCAGGTAGACGTCGGCGTCCCAGGCGGCCATGGCGAAGCGCTCGCCGGCGGTGGCGCAGACGCCGTCGAAGACCGACAGCAGGCCGCGCTGCCGGGCGAGGCGGGCGAGCGGCTCGGGATCGACCCGCACCCCGGTCGAGGTGTCGACGTGGGTGACGTAGAGCGCCTGGAACGGTCCCTGCGCGGCCATGGCGTCGCCGACCTCCTCGGGCGTCGGGGCCTCCCCCACCGCCGCCTTGACCTCGACCACGGAGGCTCCCTGCCGGCGGAGCATCTCGGCGATGCGGTCCGAGAAGTAGCCGGTGTTGACCACCAGCACCCGGTCGCCGGGCGCGGTGAGGTTGGCGACCGCCATGTCCATGGCCGCCGTGCCGCCGCCGGCGACGACGAAGGGCTGGCTGTCGGGGGTGGCCTGCCAGACCTGGCGCATCCGTTCGAGCGCCGTGCCGAACGCTTCGAGGAGCGGCGCGGCGGTGTGGCCGGGAGGGGGCACGCTGAAGGCCCGGAGGACAGCCGGCGAGATCTCGATCGGGCCGGGGATCATGAGCAGGGGGGCGGTCGCCATGGGAATCTCCGGCTCCCTTCCGGACCGGCGGCGGGACGCCGCGCGCGGGGGAGCCCAGGGGGAGAGGATATCGCGACCGCTTCAGGAGCGGGTGGCCCGCCTCTCCCGCACCCACCGGCGCAGGGCCGCCCCGACGAGGACGACGACCAGCAGCACGGCGAGCAGCAGCCCGGCGCGCCCGATCCAGTGGGCGAGCCGCCGCCACTGGGTGCCGAAGGCCGCCCCCAGGGTGCCGATGACCAGCGCCCAGAGGATGCCGCCGCCGGCGTTCCACAGCACGAAGCGGCGGTAGGACATCCGGTTGGCCCCGGCGAGGAGCGACGAGAGGGTGCGCAGAACGGCGACGAAGCGGGCGAAGAAGACGGTCTTCGCCCCATGGCGCTCGTAGAAGGCCTCCGCCCGCGCCAGATGACTCCCGTCGAGTCGGAACAGGTGGCCGTAGCGGAGGAGGAGCGCCCGGCCGCCCCGCCGCCCGATCCAGTAGCCGAGGTTGTCGCCGGCGATGGCGCCCAGGGCGGCGGCCAGGATCACCCCGCGCAGGTCGAGGTGCCCGGCTCCGGCGTAGGCGGCGCCGAGGAGCAGGATCGTCTCCCCGGGGAGCGGGATCCCCGCCCCCTCGGCCATAATGGCGAGAGACACGACCAGGTAGCCGTAGGTCGCGAGCAGCCGCTGGAAGAGGTCGAGCATGACGAGGAGCGGACGGTCAGGCAGCCGGCACCGTCAGCCCGCCAGCCCGATATTGCCGGCTCCATGCCCACTCTCGCCGCAGGCACGCTGTCGGACGCTCGTCGGCATCAGGTGAGGAGCCCGCGGCGGGCGGCGTAGCGGACCAGCTCGGCGGTGTTGTGGACGCCGAGCTTCTCCATCAACCGGCAGCGGTGGTTGTCGGCGGTCTTGGCGCTGATCCCGAGGTCGCGGGCGATCTCCTTGGTCGTGCGGCCGTCGACCACCAGGTGGAAGACCTCGCGCTCCCGCGGAGAGAGGCCGCCATAGGGACCCTCGACCGACGTCGGCTGCCGGCACTGTTCGGCGAGCACCCGCGCCGCCTGGGGACCGAAGTAGCCCTGGCCGGCGTGGAGGGCGCGCACCGCGGCGAGGAGCTCGCTCACCGCGCTGTCCTTGACCAGGTAGCCGGAGGCGCCGGCGCGCACGATCGGCAGGATGTACTCCTCCTCCTCGTGGACCGTGAGGGCGAGCACGCGGATCTGCGGCAGCTCCTCGTGGATGCGGCGTACCGCCTCCAGGCCCGACAGGCGCGGCATGGTGAGGTCGACCACCGCCACCTCCGGCCGCGTGGCGCGCGCCTTCTCGACCGCCTCCAGGCCGTCCGCCGCCTCGGCCACCACCTCGCACTCGCCGCTCTCGACGAGCAGGCTCACCAGCCCCTGGCGTACCAGGGTGTGATCGTCGGCCACCAGGACCCGCACCCGTGACATCATCCTCTCTCCTCCGCCGCCGGAGCGGCCATTGCCGGATCGCGCAGCGGCATCGCGGCGGTGAGCCGGGTTCCGCCTCCCGGCGTCGCCGCGATCTCCAGGCGACCGCCGAAAAGCTCCACCCGGTCGCGCATGCCGCGCAGGCCGGAGCCGCTGGCGCCCATCGCCCCGCCCGCCAGGATGGCCGCGGGGTCGAACCCCCGTCCGGCGTCGGACACCCGCAGCTCGAGCGATTCCCCGGTCCGCCGCAGGGCGACCTCGGCGCGCTCGACACCCGAGTGCTTCAAGACGTTGGTCAGGGCCTCCTGCACCAGCCGGAAGACGAGGGTTTCGAGATCTGGGTCGAGGCGCTCGTCCCCCCGCTCCAGGGCCTCCAGGGCGAGCTCGACCATGAGGCCGGTGCGCTGCTCCAGGGTGCGGGCGAGCCAGGAGAGGGCGGCCGCGAGCCCCAGGTCGTCGAGCACGGGCGGGCGCAGCAGGCGCGACAGCTCGCGGCTCTCGTTGAGCGCCAGGCGGGCCATCTCGACCGAATCGGCGAGGCCGGCCGCAAGCTCCGTGGAGAGCGCCGGGGCGAGCTTCTCCCGCAGCCGCTCCAACTGGTGGGTGAGGGCGGTCAGGGTCTGCCCGATCCCGTCGTGCAACTCGCGCGCGATGCGCCGCTGCTCCTCCTCCTGCACCCTCCAGACGGCCTTCGCCAGGCCGCGGAAACGGCGTTCCCCCTCGATCAACCGGGCGAAGAGGCGCTCGTTGGCGTGCGTGATGTCGCGCACCCGGTCGACGATGTCGTGCATCGGATCGGCGGCGTCAGCCGTGCCGACCGGGCGGTTGCGATCTGATGATGGGCGGTCCGCCGTCTCCGCCATGCTCCTTGCCATGTCCCACCTCCGTCAAACGATCGAAGAACTGGCGCTGCTCCGGGCTCAGGTCCCGGCTCACCCGGGCGATCTCCTCGGCGACGCGGCGGCGCTCGACTATGGCCTCGGCACGATGGGAGACATCGGCATCGCGCTCCAGGGCCGCGGCGAGCAACCGGTGCAGGCGGTAGGCGCCGGCATAGCTGCCGCAGGCCGCCGCCTGTTCGAGGGCGGCCCGGGCCGCCACCTCCGCCCGCCGCGCATCTCCCGTGGCGAGCGCCGCCGCCGCCACCGCCTCGGCGGCACGCAGGCGCAACCGCGCATTGCCCAGCGTGTCGGCCTCGGCGCGCAGACGCTCCAGGTCGGCCAACCCGTTCGCCCGGCCGGAGAGCGCGGCGGCCGAGAGCCGGGCCGAGAGGAGCTCGACCACCCCGTGGCTCGCCGCCGCCTCGGTCACCGCCCGGCGCAGGGCGACCGCCGCCGCGCCGCGCTCGCCACGCGCCAGGAGCGCCTCGCCGCGCAACCGGGAGAGCTCGGCCTGCTGCTCCCGGTTGTCCCCGGAACGCAGCAGCTCGTCGGCTTCCTGCAGACGTTTCCCGGCGCTCTCCGTCATCCCCAACTCGAGCTCGGTCTCGGCCATGGCCAGGGTGATCTCGGCGAGCCCGCGCAGGTCGTGGATCTCGCGCTGGACCGGCAGGACCTCGCCGTAGGAGGCGAGAGCGGCGCCCGGGCGTCCCTGGTACTGGGCAAGGCGCCCCAGGAAGGTGAGCGAGACGACGATCGTCTCCTTCATGCCGAGCTCGCGGCTGGTGCGCAGAGCGGTCAGGAACGAGCGGACCGCCTCGTCCCACTGTCCGCGCGCCAGCTCCAGCTGGCCCAGGTTCTGGGTGGCGCGGACGACGGCGCTCGGATCGGCGCTGCGCTTCGCCAGGTCGAGCCCCTGTCGGTAGTAGACCAGGGCGTCGTCGTAGCGCCCGAGGAGAGAATAGGCGAAGCCCACGTTGCCGAAGCTCTGGGCGAGCGCGATGTCGTTGCCCAGGTCTCGCCGGGCGCGCAGCGCCCGCTGGTAGTGCGCCAGGGTCTCCTCGTAGTTGCCGCGCTGCTCGGCGAGCACCCCGAAGTCGTTCTCCACGTCGGCGATCCCGCTCTGGTTCCCCAGCCGGGTGAAGAGCACCAGGGACTCTTTGTACTTCGCCTCGGCCGCCCCGTATTCGCCGCGCAGGGTGTGAAGGGTCCCCAGGTTGCGCAGGCTCATCGCATAGCCGCGCTCGTCGCCGATCTTCTTGCGCAGCGCCGCCGCCAGCTCGTAGTTCTCGAACGCCCGGTCGATCTCTCCCAGGCGGTGATAGCCCACCCCGATGGCGTTGCGCACCTCGGCCCGGCCCTGATCACTGCCCAGCTCGTTCTGCACGACGAGCGCCTGCACGAGGAGCTCGTCCACCGCCCGGCGGGCGTTGCCGGCGACGATCGAGTACTTGCCCAGGAGGAACCAGGCGCGCGGGTGGTGCGGCGCCAGTCGCACCACCGCCTCCAGGGCCGCGATCGCACGGTCCAGGCTCCCCTGCTCGCCGTAGGCCTCGGCCAGCTCGACCCGTGCCTCGACGTCGTCGGGAAAGCGGGCGAGGAGCTGGGCGAGGAGCTCCTGCGCCCGCTCCGGGTGGCCGGCGAGCCGCGCTTCGACGGCCCGTGCCTCGTAGGCGGCGCGGCTGTCCCCCGCTCCCAGGGTTTCGACCGCGCGGCGCGCCGCCTCCTTCGCCGGTTCACCGCGGCCGAGCGCCTCCCGGGCCCGGGCGAGCTGCACCCAGGCGGCGCTGTAGTGGGGGTCGGCGGCCACCGCCCGCTCCAGGGCCGGCACCGCCGCCAGGGCGTCGCCGCGCAGCAGGCTCGCCGTCCCCTCCGAGTAGCTGGCCAGGACCGCCGGCGCGCGGCGCGCCACCGACGCGACCTCCACCGCGGGCACCGCGAGGTTTTGGCGCAGGGTGCTGCCGAGCTCCTCGACGAGATGGAAGGCCTCCGCGATCGGCGCCTCGGCGTGGATCTCCGCCGGCGGCGCGCCGGACGGCTCGTTGGCCACCAGGGAGAGATCGATCCGCAGCTGGCCGCCCGCGGCGCGGACCCGGCCCCCGACCAGCCGGTCGGCATCCAGGAGCCTGGCCAGGCGCCGCTCCTCGGCGTCGGTCATCGAGCCGCGGGGCAGCTTCAGGTCGTCGAGCGTGCTGAACACCCGCTGGCTGTCGAGAATCCGCAGCTCCGGGTTCTCGGCCAGAGAGGTGGCGAGCATCTCCGGCACTCCGGTGGCGACCCAGGCGAGGTCCGGCCGGCCGGTCTCGTCGGCCAGGGGGAGGAGGGCCACGGCATGCCGGGCGGACCCCGCCGACGACGACCCCGCCGGCGCCGCCACCTTCCTCGGCGGGGGCTGCCGGGCTCGCCGGTGCACCGTCCAACCCACGCCGAGGAGGGCGGCGAGGACCAACAGGGCGAGAAGGCCGGCTGCCACCTTCGCCCGGCGCCGCGCCCCCACCCGGAACGCCGGCGGCGTCGCTCCCACGCGGTCGAGCTCCCGGACGACCTCGGCGGCGTCCGCCGGGCGCCGGGCGGGATCGTGCGCCAGCAGCCGTTCGATGAGGCTGCGCAGGGGCTTCGGCACCCGGCCGTCCGCCCAGCGCAGGTCCGGCGTCGCGCCGCTCCACCGCTGGGCGAGCATCTCGGCCTCGGTCGCCGCCGAGAACGGCAGCTCGCCGGTCAGCATCTCGTAGAGCAGGAGGCCCAGGGCATAGAGATCGGACCGCCCATCCACCGCCTCGCCCCGCGCCTGTTCCGGCGAGAGGTAGCCCAGGGTGCCGAGGACGGTCCCCGGCTGGGTACGGCGGGACCCCGAGAGGGAGCGGGCGACCCCGAAATCGGTGATCGCCGCCCGCAGCGCACCCCCGCTCTCGTCGACCAGGACGTTGCCCGGTTTGAGGTCTCTGTGCACCACCCCCGCCTGGTGGGCCGCGCCCAGCGCCAGGGCGAGCTGGCGGGCGATCTCGATCGCCCGCTCCGGCGGCAGCCGCTGCTCCTCGGCGAGCAGCTCGCGCAGCGAGCGGCCGGGAACGAAGTCCATGGTGAGGAAGACGAGGTCGCCGTCGTTCCCGATGTCGTGGATGCGCACGACGTTGGGATGGCTCACCTGCCGGGCGAGCAGCAGCTCCTGCTTGAAGCGCTCGCGCAGCTCCTCCCCCTCCACCAGGTCGGGCCGCAGGATCTTCACCGCGATGGTCAGGCCGAGCTGCTCGTCCTCGGCCTGGTAGACCATCCCCATGCCGCCGATGCCCAGCACCTCGAGGATCCGGTACCGTCCGCCGAGCCGGGCCCCCGCCGCGAGCCCCCGGGCGGCGACGAAGGTCCGGGTCGGGAGATCGTTCCGCTGCCGCTCCGGAAGCTCCTCGCTCACGAGGTCACCCCGAGGAGGTTCTGCCAGGTGTCGGCGAGCGGCCGCGATGCCGGAGGTGCCGCCCCCGCTGCCGCAGGTATCGCCACCGCCCTGGCCTCCGGCGCCGCCGATTTCACCGGCTCCGCGGGGCCGCGGAGCGACCGGTCGAGAATCTCCCGGATCTGTCCCGACA
>Ga0137404_10003018_pt1 | contig 11218 bp, 9 predicted proteins | sample CZOMad2_1_16fung_FD_108285 | JGI IMG/M metagenome (GOLD analysis project Ga0137404, IMG submission 108285) | Vadose zone soil fungal communities from Angelo Coast Range Reserve, California, USA - CZOMad2_1_16fungal (Illumina Assembly) | ecosystem: Environmental > Terrestrial > Soil > Vadose zone...
TGGCGGAAGAAGTCGACGCGAATGTCGAAGTTGAGCGGATTCTCTTCGATGACGCCGGTATTAACCGCAGAGGCGAGGTCGTTAAACTTGACTTGCGGCGGACGGCTGAGATCGGCCAGCAACTGTAAACGGGAGAAAGGGCTGTCTTGTTCGCGCTGATAGTTTGCCGTCCCGACACCGCCGATGCCGCTGATGCGATCGGCTTTATCAGAAAGGCCGAGTTGTTCTGAAAGCGTTAAGCCTCCTCCCGGAATCATCAGGAGCGCGTCCTTCTCGTTCGGATTGCGCGCGATACGATACTCGCCGCTGCCGGTAGGATCAACAAACTCGATTTCCACTCCAGAGCCTACTCCCGGAAGGTAACGATAGAACCAGGTTTCAAAGGGATAGGTTGAGGTGTTACCGCCACCTTCGTAGGAAGGGCGTTCGTAGTTGCCTCCCATCGGGTGAGTCTCGCGCTCGTCAGGCTTGCCGTACATGATCCAGATGCGTCCCCGATCCGATTTCCAACCCGGCATCCCGGAAGCGAAGTGCTCGTTGGCATAGGCAATGCGCTCGTAGTACTCCTCCTTGAATTCGTTCTCATCAGTATCCGGGTCGGGGTCGCGGCGGCGCCAGAATTCTTCAATAAACCGTTCTCGCTCATCGTCGGTTGCGAGTTTCTTAAAAGCCTTGCGCTCTTCGTCCGTAATGACGTAAGTGACGTCCTTCTCCAGCCAGTCCTTGTAAGCTTTCTTAAGTTCGGGTTTCACATTTCGAGGCTTCTCCATCGGATCCTGCTGGCTTTGCCTGGGATCCTGCGCAACGCCAGACAGGCTGGCAGCAGCCAGGACGAGAGAGAAAATGGCCAGGCGAAGAGCGGCTTTCTGATAAGGCATAATTAAACTCCCAACGACACCAATAAGAACGTTGTATTGGAACTGAAGCGAAACACAGCAAAGAACCCGGAGCCGATGCGGAAAAGGATTCTAGGTCTCCCCAGGAACACAGTCAAGATGCCACAAATACGGCCGCAAGTTGCCTTTTTGCTCTAAAGAACGGGTCAAACTGTAGTTCTGGGACGACTAAAGATCCACGCCACAAATATCGACACTATGTAGAGAGCAATCATGGGCGCGGCAAACAAGAGCATGTTGGGAATATCGTTAGTGGGCGAGATAACAGCCGCAACAATCAGAATAGTGATCAGCGCCGTCTTCCAAATCTTAATCAGAAACTTCGCCGTAACCAGCCCAATCCGCGCCAGCACATAAGTAATCGCCGGCATCTGAAAAACTATCCCCATGCCCAACATCACAATGATGATGAAATCGAAGTAGTCGTCTGCTTTTAACAAGAGCCTGAAATCCTGACCCAAGCCGAGCAAGTATTTCGCCGCTGGCGGAAAGATTATCTTGTAGGCGAACATCGCGCCCAGCACAAAAGAGATCGAAGAGAGAGCAATGAAAGGGGTGACGTAAGCGCGCTCGTGCGGATATAGGCCGGGCGAAACAAATGCCCAGATTTGCCACAACAGGAATGGCACGGACAGGCAGAGTGCCGCATAGAGCGAAACCTTTACGTAGAGAGAAAACGGCTCAATTGCGCTGGTAACGATGAGTTTGTCGTTGAGACCTGCAATTGCGTCCGGCAACGCCGTGAAGTCGACTGGAAGACGCACGCCTTTAGGGATGATAGTAGCACCGGCATATAGCGGCTCATCTGTAAAAAGTCCCAACACTCCCTGAGAGTCTTTTGTGGCACGCGCCGTCACTGAAACTCCGGCGGGAATCACGCTGGCGCCAAACTTCGTTTCTTCCGGAAAGATGTAGCGACCGACGTCGTTTTCCTTAACCGAGGTCAATGGCAGGATTTTCTCGTTTCCCGTCAATCCCTTGATCGGTACCTGACGTCGCTGCGCTTCGGCAAGTGCATGCTCCACCGGCACAGCGAGGAAGCGATAGATGCGATCAGAAACAAACCAGCAAAGCGTTGCTGCAAGAAATACAAACGCGAGCGAACGAATCAGGCGGCTCCTCAATTCGTCCAGATGCTCGAGGAAAGACATCTGGCCGCCGAGTTCCTGTTCCTGATCCTTTCCTGTTCCGAGCGCTTTTAGAAACGTTGACATCAATTTATCCTGGTCTGACTAACTTATAACCAGTCTTGCTTCGGCGTGTGCCTGGTCTCTTCGGTAACGCCGTCAAACTCACTTTGGTCGGAAGACAAATCAGTTTTGTCGGCAGAAAGCCTTTCGACGCCGGCTGCCTGGCGCGCTATCACCTGGTCCGGCCTTACGGCTTCAATCATTGGCGGCTGTAATGGTCGCGCTGCTTTTTGGTTTAGTATCGAATTCTCCTCCGGCAGCGCAGTGTCATCGGCGACAGCTCGCGCGTCAGACTCTTCAAGACTCACTTCTTTCTCCCAGGTGCGCTTGAAGTCTTCCGAGGCCTTTCGAAACTCCGCCAGATTCTTGCCCAGCGAGCGACTGAGTTGAGGCAGTTTACGGGGGCCGAAAAAAACCAGCGCCATCACTAATATGAAGAGCAACTCGGTGCTGCCAAGCGACTCGAGAATTAGTAAACCCACTTTCTCACATCCCTTCCAACCTGAACATTTGGAAAAGCCCCTTCAAGGTGCACGATTGTAACCCGTGGCCTGACAAACCAGAAGGTAGCAGCCAGCTCGGGCACCGCTGTCCCCAGCTAATCCTGCTCGAGGGTGTCCAATTCGATGCTCGCTGATCCTTTTTTGCTTGCTTGACACTCGCTCAGCCGTCCCGCAACCTTTTAAGAGACCACTGTAAATCTAATTTAATTGGGGAGTCTCTATGGTTCCCTGGAAGGTAGGTAAAGCCTCTCATGACAGCTTCGGTCGAAAGGGATGTAACTGCGACGTCGTCCGCCGACCCAATAGCTGGTTCCCTCCAGGGATTCGCGGAAGTGGCGGAGCAAGTCGCGTCCACGACAAAAAAGCTTGAGAAGGCTGCATTGGTTGGAAACTATCTCAAACAACTTGACGATACCGACCTGGGCCGCGCGGCTCGTTACTTCGCCGGCCACCAATTTGCTCAGAACGATGCGCGAACCACCAATGTTGGGGGCAGCATAATCAGCACCGCTTTGAGCGAGGCTACTGGTCTAAGCTCTGAGGAGCTTGGGCCCATCTACGTGCGGCTGGGAGATGCGGGCGAAGCCGCGCACGAAGCTGTTAGAGAGGCGAAGCGTTTCCAACAGCCGACAATTAGTCTTGCCGAAACAGAATCCATCATCACCCGCTTGAGTGAAACTCGTGGGATTAAGAACAAGACAGGCCTGTTAACAGCCGTGCTGAGCCATGCTACGCCGCTCGAGGCGAAGTACCTTATCAAGTTGTTGGCCGGCGACCTGCGAATTGGCCTTCGAGAAGGACTCGTAGAAGATGCAATCGCGCGAGTTTTCCAGCAGCCTTTGGCTATGGTAGCGCAGGTGAATATGCTGCTTGGTGACATTGGTGAAACGGCGGTACGAGCCAGGGCGAATGATCTGGTCGACGTTAACATGCGCCTGTTTCACCCCATCAAATTCATGCTGGCAACGCCCGCTGCTGATCTTGCAGATATCGCGCGTACGATGCCCGGCGAGTTTTTTGTAGAAGACAAATTTGACGGCATTCGCGCTCAAGCACACACGAAAGACGGACGCGTCGCTATTTACTCGCGTACCATGGATGAAATCACGCATCGTTTCCCTGAGCTTGTGTCGCCACTCAGTGGAATCGGAATGGACGTCGTTATCGATGGGGAAATTGTGCCCGCCCGTGGCGAGCGAATCCTGCCTTTTAGCGAACTGCAAAAGCGCCTTGGCAGAAAAATCATTGGCGAAGATTTGTTGGTTGAGGTTCCGGTGATTCTAGTAGCGTACGATCTCTTGTACGCCGCGGGGCGCGTATTAACCGATGAGCCACTTGAAGAGCGCCGCAAACTCCTGGAACAAACGATTCCGCAGGAAGGCACTGTTCGCATCTCCCTTGCCAAGCGGTTCACAGAGGTTGCCGCCCTTGACGACGAATTCAATGACGCGCGAACTCGTGGAAACGAAGGTCTGATGATCAAGAGTCCGGCGTCCTTCTACAAGCCGGGAAGACGTGGGCGCGAATGGCTGAAACTAAAGCGTGCCATCGCGACGCTCGACGTGGTTGTTACGGCAGTCGAAGTGGGGCACGGCAAGCGCCGGAATCTGCTTTCCGACTACACGTTTGCCGTTCGCCGCTCAGAAGAAGACGATGAGTTACTGAACATCGGCAAAGCCTATTCGGGCCTGACCGATGCAGAGCTGGCGGAGATGACGGAATGGTTTACGCAGAACACAATCAGAGAATTCGCGCACGGAAGAGTGCGCCTGGTCAAACCCGAGATGGTAATTGAAGTCACCTTTGATCGCGTTCAGGAATCGAAAAGGCACAAAAGCGGATTCGCGCTCCGCTTTCCCAGGATTCTTAGGTTGCGGCCAGATAAGAAACCAAGTGAAATTGATACCTTAGAGACAGTTCAAAGGCTCGTAGCGGCGAACACAAACTAAATTTCCAGTCCTTCGACCCCGATCGATGTCAGCACGGCCCTTGACCCGGCCGCACCCGCCCGAGACTTCATCGAGGGCGATTCCACGATTGCTCTTGCCTTCCCGAGCAATATGAAGGTAGCATGCGCCCTGTCAGGGCCTCCTTGCCGGGCATACAAAGATACAACCCCGGCAAGTCGCATATTAACTCAAGGGCAGTGGCGTGACCCAGTCACCGCAAATTTGACATCTGAACCTGTTACGCGGCTTGTCTTAGAAAATCGAAGCCACTGTCCATAGCATGTCCGCGAGTGCTGAGAAACTGATGTTGCCTTCGACTGCCGTCGCTCCAGTTACCTCGGAATCTCCTGATGTTGTGCCACCGGAGATGGGGCAAGGGCTACCCGGGCTGTGACTGTCGCCAGGCGTGGTCTCGTCAGCGTAAGTGGCAACGCTAAGTGAAAGCGCGAGAACTGTTGCAGCGCAGATTGCTTTAAGGGTCTTCATTTTGTCTCCTGATTGTCTGGGGTTGGTACTAGATACCGTTGCAACGAAGATGGGTACCCACATGCTAGTCTCTAACGGGCCGCATAATAGCCGTCCGGTAATTCTCTTGCAAGGTTTCTTGCAAGGTTTCTTGCACTGCCACAAAAGGGGTGACCTCACATGAAAATGAATCCAGTGGAATCGCTACAACATCAGGCTCCGGGGGCCACGGCCCGCCTTCAGGTGCGCGAGCTTCTCGCGAGGGCTAAGGAGCTGGAAGAAGCAGGAAAATTCGAGGAAGCCAGGCTGACCTTGGGCGAGTTCTGGCAAGGCTTGGGTGCTCGTCCACAGGTTGGGGGCTTGGAAGAGTCCCTGCGAGCTGATTTACTTTTGCGAGTCGGCACTCTATCAGGCTGGATAGGTAGTGCCCGTCAAATTCCTGGCGCCCAGGAAATTGCCAAGGACCTTATCTCGGAGAGTTCTGCCATATTTGAAAAGCTGGGGCAGATCGAAAAGGTAGCCGAGGCACGCGTCGATCTTGGTGTTTGTTATTGGCGCGAAGGAGCTCTTGACGAAGCCAGGATAACCTTTGACGATGGGCTGCAACGTCTTGGCAATCTCGACAGCGAACAAAGACTTCGTGCCCTTCTGAATAAGGCCATGGTAGAAGAGGTATCTTCCCGAACGAAAGAAGCGTTGCGAATTCTTTCCGAGGCGGAGGCACTGTTTGAGGCCAGCAGTAATCATGCTCTGAAGGGTAAGTTTCACAACGAGTTTGGTACTGTACTCAAGAATCTTGGCTTAGCCGGCCGCCGGGAAGACTACATTGATCGAGCGTTAATGCACTATACGGCGGCGAGTGTAGAACTTGAGCAAGCCGGACAGGACCGCGTTCGCGCCCAGGTTGAAAATAACCTGGGCTTCCTATTTGCTCACCTGCAAAGATTCGAAGAGGCACACGAGCATCTTGACCGGGCCACTCTCTCAGCGGTGCGGAACCTGGATGACAAAGGACTTCGAGCTCAATTCGAAGATACGCGGGCGCGGGTGTTTATTGCCCAGGGGCGTTTCGACCAGGCAGAAGGTCTTGCCAGGAGTACCGTTAAGATTCTTAGAGAAGGCGACGAGCAATCTCTTCTGGCGGAGGTGCTCACCACTCATGCTACGGCGCTAGCGAAGCTTGGGCGGCATGCCGAAGCTCTTGCAATGTTCAACGAGGCTGTTTCCGTGGCGGGGCTGGCTGGCGATCCTGAGACTGGAGGTATTGCATCTCTCACGATTATCGAAGAGCTGGCGCCAGTGCTGTCGCCTGACGAATTGCGAAGTTACTACAAGAGCGCCGAATCGGCGTTGGCCCAGACTCAACACCCGGGAATTCAATTTCGTCTCGGAGAATGTGCCCGTTCGGTGCTGGGTAACGAAGGACGTGCGGCCACGTCAGGAGCCGGATCTAAGCCTATTCAAACCGCTGCCAATAGCTCGCTCGAAGAGCAGGTGCTTCGTTATGAGGGTGAACTAATCAAGCGCGCTCTGGAAACGTCTGATGGCAGCGTTACGCGTGCGGCTCGCTTGCTTGGAGTCACACATCAGGGGCTCGCTTTCATTCTCAACGGCCGGCAAAAGAATCTGCTACCATCGCGAAAGCCTGCCAAACCACGAAGGCGCAGCATCATTCGCTATCATTGAGTCAAACTAAATCCAGGTTAAGCTCTCCCCGCCAGGTTTTCCCGCTTGCCACATCGCGGTATCAGGGCAACGTCGGTAGTCGCTTTGCGCTCTAAACGTCGCTGCAAATATTATTTAGTGTGTCAAATCTTGCGGGCCATTAATTCGATGAACATTCCTAAGACCCTCTTCCTAGTTCTCCTTTTGTTCTTTGTTGTGGGAGGATCTTCGGCCCAGACCCCGCGGCGGACAGGTGCCAGACGCCCGGTAGTCTCCAACCCGAAAAGTATTCAACCCATTTCTCAACCGACACCAACTCCAGCGACTGCGCCTGCCGTTGCCGGCACCAACTCTCCGATTCTGTTAGCTACTGTCAATGGGCAAAGCGTCACAACGGCCGATATTGATCCCAAAGTGCGGGCGGAAGTAGAAGCTCTCGAAGAGCGAATAGCCGAAGCTCGCAGGCAGATTCTGGCACTGCAAATCAACACGCTGTTGCTGGAGAGCGAAGCTGCCAAACGAAGGATCACTCCACAACAGTTATACAACCTGGAGATTGCCAGGAAAATTACGGAGCCAACGGACGCTGAAATCAATAAGTTTGTTGAGGACAACCGCGAGCAAATCGATCAAACGGATCCCGTGGCAATGCGCCAACAGGTGGTAGCGTTCTTGAAGAGTGAGCGCCAAGCGAAAATAACGGATGAATTCATTAAGCGTTTGAGCGCGTCGAATCCGGTCGCAAACGTGGCTGTCGCAAACGCTGCCAAACTGGCTCCCTCGGCCGTAGTAGTGACAGTAGCAGGACGTCCCATAACCGCGGGTACCATAGATGAGCGACTCAAGCCGATCGCTTACAAGCTGCGGCTTAACACTTATGAGCTTACCAAACAGTCTTTGGATCTAACCATCAATGATTTGCTTCTGCTTGCGGAGGCAAACCGCCGCAATGTTCCTCCGGAAGAGATCGTACGCAAGGAGATAAGCGAAAAAATACACGTTCCCACTGACGCTGAGGTCGCAAAATTCTACGCAGATAACAAGGCTAAGATCTCTGGCGAGCAAGCGGCGGTTAGTAATCAGATCGCTTCATATCTGCAGGAGCAGGATCGGCAGCGGTTGGAGCGAGCGTTGTCGGAAAGACTGCGTACCGGGGCCAACATTCGTTTGCTAATCTCTGAGCCTCCGCTGCCGATGCAGTCGATAAGCGTAGATGACGATCCCGTTCGAGGCGATGCAAATGCTGCGGTAACGATAGTCGAGTTTACAGATTTCCAGTGCCCTTCATGCGCGGCAATGCAGCCTATCCTCGACGAAGTGTTGAAATCCTACGGAACTAAAGTCAGGCTGGTGATACGGGATTTCCCGCTCGCCATGCATGCGAATGCCCGCAAAGCGGCAGAGGCAGCGAATGCCGCGCACGCTCAGGGCAAGTTTTTTGAATACACCGCGTTGCTATTCAAACGACAGAATGCGCTGGACGTTCCCTCGCTGAAAAAGTATGCGAGCGAATTGGGATTGGATCGTACGCGTTTCGACGCCGCACTGGATGGCGGTAAATACGCTGCCGAAGTGAAGCATGATATGGATGACGGGGAGATCTATGGCGTCGATAGCACGCCTGCCATCTTTGTAAATGGGATCGCCCTCAGAGAGATGAGTATCGAGGCCTTGCGCGCGTTAATCGATCGCGGCCTCGCCGGCGCCAACTCAAATCCTAAAGTCTCGGCCAGATAGCTCTCAGTTAGCTTTCTTCTTTTCAAACAAGTTGCAGGCCTGGTAAGCACCGGTGGGATCCACCGCCGTGCGACCTTCCTCGATGTGTTTGATAATCCCGTCTTTGTCAACCACGAAGGTCGCTCGGGTACCATATCCTGTGGCCTCGTTGTAAACGCCATAGTCTTTAACGGCTTTGCGTTTCCAGTCACTGAGCAAAGGAAACTTCACGCCAATGTCTTCCGCGAAGCGCCTGTTGGCGGGCGAACTATCCATACTAATCCCCAACACCTGCGTGTTTGTTTCATCGAATTTGGCGATATCAGCCTGATACGCCTTCAATTCCTTCGTTCAACCACCGGTGAACGCCAGGACGTAAAAGGCGAGCACCACATTCTTCTTGCCTTTGAAGTCGCTCAGTTTTACTTCCTTGCCTTCAGTGTCGGTTAGCGTGAATTCAGGCGCTGGTTGGCCCACCTTCAAATGCGTCCTGGGCGGAGCAGGTTGCGGTGCAGGCGCAGCCGCTGGCGGCGCGGGCGTGGTCGTTTGCTGGGCGAATGCCGAGACGGCGAGAGTGACCAGCAACAATAGCAACGAGGCAGATCTATTTAGCATTTAGCAAACTCCTTCGATTAAACTTGGGCCAGGGTTGTCCGGGCGGCCGAGTATCCGCCGAAGGCGCGTGATTGTTAAGTAAGACTTCCGCCTTCCCCCTGACAAACAGCTCACTTACAAAATCGGTGCCTGAGCCTCCGAAGCATAGACTTCGGAGCCCGAGCGAGCAAGTTTTAGTACAATCAGTTAACAAAGGAACTGAATCGAATGGTCTCGCTGAAACCCGAACGCCTGAAACGATACAAAGACGTGGCGCTGTTGCTCGTTAAATATGGGCGTTCGGATCTGGTTAAGCAAGCTGGCCTGGAAGACCACCTTGAGCTCGACGAAACGGCGTTGGCGGAAGTTGCACCCAAGGCAGAAGAGTTGGCTGCGGATCTCGAGAGGCTTGGTCCCACCTTCATCAAGTTGGGCCAACTGCTCTCGACGCGAGCCGATCTGTTGCCGACTCCTTACCTGGAAGCTCTTGCACGTTTGCAGGATCAGATTGAGCCCTTCCCGTTTGAGGAAGTCGATCGTATTGTCTCGGGCGAGCTCGGCGTGCGTATCTCAAAAGCCTTTACCGACTTCGATCCGCAGCCCCTTGCCGCTGCCTCTCTGGCCCAGGTGCACCTCGCGCATATGCGTGACGGCCGCGCCGTGGTAGTCAAAGTGCAGCGTCCAGACATTCGTGAACAGATAGTTGAGGACCTCGAGGCCTTAGGCCAGATCGCACAATTTCTGGATGCTCATACGGAGCTGGGCAAGCGGTATGACTTTGGGAACATGCTCCACGATCTGCGCACCAGCCTGTTGCGCGAACTGGATTTCAAACTCGAGGCCAACAATCTCATCACCTTCGCTGAGAATCTGCGGGAGTTTGATCGAATAATCATCCCCGAGCCCATCGAAGACTTTTGCACCTCGCGCATACTTACCATGGAGTACATACCGGGTAAGAAGATTACTGAGTTGAGCCCGCTGCGTCTGATGGAAATAGATGGACCGGGTCTCGCGCGCGAACTATTCCGCGCTTATCTGAAGCAGATACTGCTTGATGGTTTTGTTCATGCCGATCCACATCCGGGCAATGTGTTTCTAACTGAAGACGATCGGATTGCATTGCTTGACCTGGGGATGGTAACGCGGCTGCTGCCCGGCTTCCGCGATAACGTGCTGCGCCTCTTGTTAGCCATCAGCGAAGGGCGCGGAGAAGAGGCCGCTGAGGTGACCATTCGCATGGGCGAGCCCAAGTCTCGTTTTGATAAGACTGAATTTACGAAGCGGATTGCTGAATTGGTTGCGGAGCACGCGGATGCAAGTCTCAGTAGACTCAACTCCGGCCAGGTGGTGTTGGAGATAACCAGGATTTCTGCCGACTGCTGGTTTCGTCTTCCGTCCGAATTCACGATGGTCGCCAAGGCTTTGTTAAATCTTGATCGTTCGGTATTCACTCTCGACCCCAGCTTTGAGCCCACCACGATCATTCGCCAACGCGCCATGGAGATCCTGCAGCGCAACTTGATGCAGAGCATCGCTCCGGCAAACCTGATCGGCGGGGTAGTCGAACTCAAGGAGTTTGCGGAGAAACTGCCGGCGCGCATTAACAAGATCCTGGACACGATCGGCAACAATGAGTTCAAACTGGATGTTGATGCCATCGACGAAAAGATCGTGCTCGAGGGCATGCAGAAGGTAGCGAACCGGATTAGCCTTGGACTCATCCTCGCGGCGCTCATCGTGGGAGCGGCTATGCTGATGCGCGTTGAGACCTCGTTTAAGATACTCGGCTATCCCGGTTTCGCGATGATCTTCTTTCTCCTCGCTGCCATCGCCGGCATCGGGCTGGTCATCACCATCGTCATGACCGACGTCAAGGCGCGCAAGAAACCGGATGATTAGCCGAGATTCTTCTGTCGGCAGGACAATGTTTAGTAACGCCATCGTTCGTCCGCCTTGCGCGAGATTTGCCGAAGGGTTAACGACCATCAACCGGGGAGCGCCGAACTATGCACGCGCGCTTCAGCAATACGCAGCGTATTGCAAGGCGCTCGAGGAGTGTGGGCTAACGCTAACGCGATTGGAAGCTGACGAGCGTTATCCCGATTCGACCTTTGTGGAAGACACAGCAGTGGTGATGCGAGCCCTCCCTCACGCGCAGGCTTCTGCCTTAGCTACTTCTCCCACACGCGCTATTCTCACGAGACCGGGTGCGTGCAGCCGAGCTGGAGAAGTGGAAA
>Ga0137404_10003021_pt1 | contig 11208 bp, 11 predicted proteins | sample CZOMad2_1_16fung_FD_108285 | JGI IMG/M metagenome (GOLD analysis project Ga0137404, IMG submission 108285) | Vadose zone soil fungal communities from Angelo Coast Range Reserve, California, USA - CZOMad2_1_16fungal (Illumina Assembly) | ecosystem: Environmental > Terrestrial > Soil > Vadose...
CCATCCGCTTCATGCCGGACGCCGCCGGCACGACCTGCAGGCCATGCGGTCCGGTCACGATGGCGTCCTCCAGCGTGCAGTCGCCCTTGATCACATGGCCCATGTGAAACCTCGTATGAAGTCCCAGAATAACGTCGACGTTGGCGAGCCCGAGGTCGGCGTCGAGCAACATGACGTCTCGGCCCTGCGCGGCGATCGATACCGCCAGATTGGCGGACACCGTGGTCTTGCCGACCCCTCCCTTGCCGCCGGTGACGGCGATCACCTTGACCGGCCGTGTAGAGTTGAGTTCGGCCAATGCTTCGGCGTGTTCGGAGGACAGTCGATGATCACGCATGGGCGCTTGCTCGGCCGAAGTTGCGGACAAAATAGGCCTCGTCGCGCGGCGGTGCGTCGGCTTTCAAACTCAGGGCTGCTCGAACCAGCCAGACTCGCTTCTGATGGGCTGCGTGCAGGTCTTCCGGCACCCGCTGCCCGTCGCATACGTACGCGATCTTCAGCTTGTGGCGCAGCGTCGTTGAAATCACCGCGCCCAGGCTGGCCGCCTCGTCGACCTTGGTCATGACGCAGGCCTCCGGAGCGACCCGCGCGAATGCCTGCACGATCTCTTCGAGCGCATGGCCTTCTCCCTGAGCGGGCAGCGCCAACAAAACTCGTGCGCCGGCCGCGCCCAGTTGCAGCGCCGCGAGCTGCTCGGCGAGCCGAACGTCGCGCGGACCCATGCCGGCGGTGTCTATCAGAATCAACTTCTTCGATTTGAGCCGTTCGAGCACGCGGGCCAATTCCATGCCGCTGTTTGCGGAGTGCATCGGCGCGCCGAGCACGCGCGCGTAGGTCATGAGCTGATCGCGCGCGCCGATTCGATAGCCGTCGGTGCTGACCAGCGCCAAATCCCGGCTCCCATGCTGCATACACCAACGCGCGGCGAGCTTGGCAATGGTCGTAGTCTTGCCGGCGCCCGTCGGGCCGACCACGGCCGTGATCCCGCCGCTGACGCCGCCGCCGAGATCGTTGACGACGGGCAGGTGCTTGACGAGCAGCGCCAGAGGAATGAGCGATCGATCGTCCAGGCTGGTGCGCTGCGGGGTGTGTGCCGCCAGCGCCATGGCCACATCGGGTGCAATATCCATGGCCGTCAGTTCTTCCAGGACTCGTGCTTTCAGGGGCTCGCACATGCGCCTGTCGTTCCACGTCATACCGGCGAGCCCGGTCTCTGCAAATAGTTCGGGCGCTATGGAAGGCAATGACGACAACGTCAGCTTTCGAAATGACGCGGGAATCAGTTTCGGCGACGGTGTCGGCACCGGCGGCTGTGCAGCGGCTGCCGGTGTTTGCGCCCGCGCCGGCGTTTGCACTTGCACCGGCGATTGATCCAGCGTCGTCGGCGTCGGTGCCTCCGGGCTCACCGCCAGGGCACGCTGCCGATTCGCCTCGGCGAACAAGGCCTCGTCATAGTCCACGGCGGCGATCACCTCGATGCCGTCCTCGCCGCGACGGCTGGAGAGAATGACCGCATCCGGCCCTTGCTCGGCGCGCACCAGCGCCAAAGCCGCTCGCATGCTCGCTGCCGAGTAACGTTTTATCTTCATATCAACCTCCACGAATCAAGCAATATCAACGTCCAACCGCGGCAATCACTCGGATGCGGCGGTTTTCCGGTATCTCGTTGTAGGCCAGTACGGCGAGCGACGGGGTCGAGTGGCGCATCAACTTCGCGATCCACGGCCTGATTTTCGGCGCAACCAGCAGTACCGCGGGTTCGCCGGCCGCTTCTTGGCGGCGCGTGCTGTCGGCAAGTGCTGTCTGAACTCTGTCGGCAAGTCCGGGTTCAAACCCGGGCGATGCGTCGCTGCCGCCGGCCATCGAGTCCTGCAGCACTTGCTCGAGCGCCGGATCCAAGGTGATGACAGGCAGCTCCTGGCGCAGCCCGCCGATGTTCTGCACGATGCTGCGGCCGAGAGCGATGCGCACGGCGGCGACCAGCGCCGACGGATCCTGGGTTCTAGGGGCGAGCTCCGCCAGCGTCTCGCAGATGGTGCGCAGATTGCGGATCGGCACCCGCTCCAGGAGCAGGTACTGCAGCACCTTGACGACGACGCTCATGGGCAAAAGCTTCGGCACCAAATCCTCGATCAATTTCGGCGCGCTCTTCGCCAAGCGGTTCAGCAATTGTTGTACTTCCTCGTGGCCGAGGAGCTCGTGCGCATGGGACTGCAACAGATGGCTCAAGTGAGTCGCGATGACGCTGCCGGCGTCGACCACGGTATAGCCCTGGGCCTGCGCCTGCTCGCGCCGCGACTTCTCGATCCAGACAGCCTCCAGCCCGAAGGCGGGATCCTTGGTCGGGGAGCCCGGCAAGGTTCCCGAAACCTGTCCCGGATTGATGGCGAGCTCGCGGTCGGGGAATACCTCTGACTCGCCCACCGGTGCGCCGAGAATGGTGATGCGATAAGAGCTGGGTCCGAGTTCCAGATTGTCGCGAATGTGTACGGCTTGGATCAGGAAGCCGAGTTCCTCGGTCAGCTTCTTGCGTACGCCCTTGATGCGCCCCATCAATTCGCCGCCTTGATTGCGATCCACGAGCGGGATCAGCCGATAACCCACCTCGAGGCCGATGAGATCGACGGGCTCTACATCGTCCCAGGACAATTCGCGCTGTTCGGAGGGGACCGTCACCGCAGCGGCGGGGGTTGCCGCGGCCGCCGCGTCGGACGCCCTGCGCTTGCTCAGAAAATAAGCACCGACCGCACAGGCCGCCGCCATCCCCAGGAACACGAGATTGGGCATGCCTGGAATGATGCCGAGCAGAGTCAGTATGCCGCTGGTGACCCCCAGCGCCTTGGGCTGCCCCAGCACCTGCGTCATGATCTGCTGGCTCATGTCATGCGGCCGCGAGACGCGCGTGACCAGGATGGCGACCGCCACGGACAGCAGCAACGCCGGAATCTGCGCCACCAATCCGTCGCCGATCGTGAGCAGCGCATAAGTGCGGCCTGCATCGGCCAGCGACATACCGTGCTGGGCTGCGCCGATGATGGTGCCGCCGAATAAGTTGATGAACACGATGAGAATGCCGGCGACGGCATCGCCGCGCACGAACTTGCTGGCACCGTCCATGGCGCCGTAGAAGTCGGCCTCCTCGCGAACTTCCTGGCGCCGGACGATGGCCTCGGCCTGGGTGATGATGCCGGCGTTCAGATCGGCGTCGATCGCCATCTGCCGGCCGGGCATGGCATCCAGGGTGAAGCGCGCGCTGACTTCGGAGATGCGGCCCGCGCCCTTGGTGATCACCACGAAGTTGATGATCACCAGCACCGTGAACACGACCATTCCCACGGCGTAGTTGCCGCCGACCACGAACTGACCGAACGCGGAAATGACCCGGCCCGCGGCATGTGATCCGGTATGGCCGTTGATCAGCACGATGCGCGTCGAGGCGACGTTGAGGCCGAGGCGGAGCAACGTGGCGCCGAGCAGCACCGTGGGAAAGGCCGCGAACTCGAGCGCCCGCCGTACGTAGATCACGGCGAGCAAGATCATGATCGACAGGGAAATGTTGAACGTGAAGAAGACATCCAGCAGGAACGCCGGTAGCGGCAGCACCATCATGGCGAGGATCACCATGACCAACAGCGGAACTCCCAAGCCGTTGCGGGCGAATTCTCCGAAGGTCGCTGCGGTGGCGCGCGCGTTCATGCGTCGTCGAACTCGCCGCTAACCTGCGGGTTCGGACGCGCCACCCGGGCGGCAGTGGTCGGGTTCAAAGTGCGTACCCTGAAGATATAGGAAAGAACCTGAGCCACCGCCACGTACAGGCCGGTGGGGATTTCCTTGTTCAAATCGGTGGACCGGTACAATGCGCGCGCCAACTTCGGCGACTCGAACACCGGCACGCGATGTTCCTCGGCAATGCGGCGGATATTTTGCGCGACGAGATCGACGCCCTTGGCCAGCACGCGCGGCGCGCGCATTTGCTTCGGGTCGTACTTGAGGGCCACTGCAAAGTGCATGGGATTGACGATCACCACGTCGGCGGTGGGCACTTTGTGCATCATGCGGCGGCGCGCCAGCGTTTGCTGCATGTGACGGATGCGCTGCTTCGTCTCCGGGCGGCCGTCCGATTCCTTGGCTTCGTCGCGCACTTCCTGGCGCGTCATGCGGAGTGCCTGCTTGAACTGATACAGTTGCAGCGGAACATCCACGATGGCCACCAGCGCAAGCGACGCACACAGCCAGACGAACGACCAGCTCACGAGCCCGGCGCCGCGGCCGATCGCCGCGCGGGGCTCCATGTGCGCGAGCGCCAGAACGTCGCAGAAAGTCCACGAAACGATGGCCGCGCAAACGCCCCCGACGACAGCCCACTTCATCAGCGCCTTGCCGAGTTCGGAGGCGCCGCGCAGGCCGAACAGCCGCTTCACGCCGGCGAGCGGACTCAAGCGCGTAAAATCCGGCGCCATGGCCTGCGGGCTGAAATTCCAGCCGCCCAGCACCACCGAGGCCAGCAACACGAGGCCGATCAAGGCGCCGAACACCGGCAACAGCGCGGTGAGCGCGCTTACGCACGCCTCGCCCAGCGCGCTCAGCATGCTGTCGGTATCGCGCAGATTTTGCGGATCGATGACGAGCCCGTGGCGCACCATCTGTGACAGATGGGTGGCCAGCGAGCCGCCGATCGCCACCAGCATCGCGCTCCCGCCGATCATAGTGGCGAAATTGGAGAGTTCGCGCGAGCGCGGCACTTGACCGCGCTCGCGCGCATCCTGCAGGCGCTTTTGCGAGGGCTCTTCGGTGCGTTCGCCGCCCTGCTCGGCTTCGGCGGCCATCAGCGAACTCCCGCGGCGGGTGCGCCGACGAGTTCGCCGACGGCTGTCAGGGCGCTGTTGATGAGGCTGGAGATGCCCGCCATGATGCCGTCGACGCCGGCGATGAGCACGAAGAATCCGCAGAGCAGGGTGATGGTGAATCCGATGCCGAACAGATTGAGCTGCGGCGCCGCGCGGGAGACCACCCCGAGGGCGAGGTTGACGATCACCAGGGCGATCACCGCCGGCAGCGCGATCAGGAGTCCGGACTCGAATACCCGCGCTCCCCACAGGACGATCGACACGAGGAAGTTTTTGTCGATGTGCGCGGTGCCGATCGGCAAAGTCTGAAAACTCTCGGCCAAGGTGGCGAGCAGGACCAGATGCCCGTTCAACGCGAGGTAAGTGAGCATGCCGACGATCATGAACAACTGACCGAGCACGGTGGTGTTCGCGCCGCGCTGCGGATCGACCAAGGTTGCAAAGCCCAAGCCCATGGTCAGGGAGATGGTCTGCCCGGCAAAGGTCAGCGCTTCGAAAGTCAGTTGCACCACCATGCCGATGGCGACGCCGATCAGCACTTCCTGCACGGCCGCGAGCAGCCCGGCGCCGGAGAAGATCGACAGTCCGGCCGGAATCTGCACCAGGGGCGCCATCAAGAACGCCAGCGCCAGCGACATGATGATTTTGACCCTGCCCGGTACGACGGTTTCGCTGGCGATCGGAGCGGACAGGACGAATCCTCCGACGCGCAGCATGGGCCACCACAGCCTTCCTACCCATAGGGACACGTCGGCGGCATTGAGAGTCAGGGGTTGCACGCGTGCCTCAGTGCTAGCCGATCACGGTCGGAATGCTGGTGTAAAGATCATGCGTGAAGTCGGTGAGCACACGCAGTATCCAAGGGCCGGCCACGAACAAGGTCAGCACCAGCAGCAAGAGCTTCGGAATGAAGCTCAAGGTGGATTCGTTGATTTGGGTCGCCGCCTGCAGCATGCCGATGACCAAACCCGCGATGAGCGCAATCAGCAGCAGCGGCGCCGCGATCATCGTGGTCACCACCAGCATGCGGTGCGCCAGATCCATGACGTTCTCGGGCGTCACTGGTGGAAACTCGAGGCCAGAGTGCCCATCAGCAGCGTCCACCCGTCCACGACCACGAACAACATGATCTTGAACGGCAGCGACACCAGAACGGGAGACAGCATCATCATGCCCATCGACATCAGCACGCTGGCGACCACCAGATCGATGACCAGGAAGGGAATGAACACCATGAAACCGATCTGAAAAGCGGTCTTCAATTCGCTGGTCATGAAGGTCGGGATCAGGACGCTGAGCGGCACGTCGTCCGCGCTCGCGAACTGCGTTTTTCCCGAGAGCTTGGTGAACAGCTGCAGGTCGTTCTCGCGGGTCTGCGCCAGCATGAATTTCTTGAGCGGCTGCACGGTGCGCTCCAATGCCGCTTCAGCGGCCAATTGACCGTCCAGGTAGGGCTTGATGCCGTTCGCATACGACTGCTCGATGGTCGTGCTCATGACGAAAAAAGTCATGAACAGCGCGAGGCCCGTCAGAATTTGGTTCGAGGGCGTCGTCGCCATGCCGAGCGCCTGCCGTAGAATCGACAGCACGATGATGATGCGGGTGAACGCCGTCATCGCCAGCAGAATGGCCGGCAGCAGCGTCAGCACCGTCATCAGGATCAGGATCTGAAACGTGAGCGAGTAGGTCTGGGCGCCGTCGGCAGCCGTCTTGATGGCGATGGCCGGCAGGGCACTCTGGGCCATTGCCGCGTCGCAGGGCAGCAGCGCCAGCGCCGCCAACAGAACCATACTTACCGGCATGATCAGCGGCGCAATCAGCGGTCGGCGGCGCAATATCCGGTTCACGTGAAATTATTTCCGCTCATGCGGAACCACCCGGCCGCTTCATCATGTCCCGCAGGCGCTCGGCGAACGCCGGCGTGTGGGTACCGCCGTCCTTCAGCACGATGGGTACGGCGAGCGGCGTCAGCGGCACCAACCCCGAGGCGCCGATGCCGACCAACACCTGCGATTCGCCGACGCGGATCAGCGCGATGCGATCTCTCGGGCCGATCCTGAACTCATCGACGACGGCAATCTGCCCCGAGCCGCGCGGACCCGCCAATTTGAGCCGCTTCAATGCCCAGCTGATGACCAAAATCAACGCCACGATGGCGATGAGGCTCAGCGTGAGCTGCGTCAGGCTGCCCAGGGACAAGGGCGAGGCCGGTTGCGCCATCCCCGTCATCGGGCGTGCTCCATCCTTTCGGTGGCACTCACCACATCCGTCAGCCGGATGCCGAATTTCTCGTTGACCACCACCACTTCGCCGCGCGCGATGCGCACGCCGTTCACCAGCACGTCCAGGGGTTCACCGGCGAGACGGTCGAGTTCGACGACCGCGCCGGGCGCGAGCTGCAACAGATCGCGCACCGGCATGCGTGCACGGCCAACCTCGAGCGCCAGCGTGACCGCGACGTCGAGGATCAGATTCAGGTTCATTTCCTGACCGCCGGCGCCGGCGGCGTTGGGACCTAACTCACCGAATTGCGCTCGTGCGACCGAAGGTTTCGGATCGGGCGTGCTCATGTAGGGGCTCCTGAAAGTATTTTGAGTGCGTTGCGTCCCTGCGAGACGCCGAACCGGCCGCGGTACAGCGGCACGCTGCCTGCGAACAAAGTCACCTGCTGCGGCGGTTCGATGGGAATGATGTCGCCCGGCGACAGCCGCACCAGTTCTCGCAAGCTGATTTGCGCCTGTGCGAGAACCGCGCGGGTATCGAGTGCGGCATCTTGCAGCGCCGCGGTGAGCGCGGGCGCCCATGCTTCTTGGCTGAGCAGCGTCGCTTGGCCTCCGTCCGCGGCGAGGGCCTCGCGCACCGGCGCAAGCAAGACTTCAGGCAGCAACCAATCGATGCGGCCGCTGCGCGCGCCGAATTCCACCATGAATTTGACGACCAGAAGCGCCTCATTCGGTGCGCCCAGCTGCACCAATCGCGGGTTGGTTTCCTGCTTCACGAACTCCAACTCCAGCGGCGACACCGGCGCCCACGCGGCGGTCAAATCCGCGGCGAAACTGCGCAGCATCAGCGCGAGAAAGCGTTGCGCGGCCGGGGCGACGGCGGCTTGCGGGTCGACGGTTGCCCGGCCCGATCCGCCGAAGAAGCCGTCCAGCAAGGTCAACAGCAGGCCGGGTTCGACGCTGACGAAGGCGAAGCCGGGCAGGGGCTTGAGCCGCACCACCGCAAGACTGGCCGGCACCGGCAGCGCGGCCTGCAAGTCCACGCTCTTCGCCGACTCCAATGAAGTGAACTGCATGGCGGCATCGCGGCCCAACAATGCGGACAGCGATGCGCCGGCGCGTTCGGCGAAGCTCTTGCTGACGACTTCCAGCAGCGGCAACTGCATGCGGTTGATGCGCTGGGCCGTGAAATCATAGGGCCGCACTGCATCCGCGTTATTTTTTTCGAGTAACGCCGACACCTCTTCGTCCGAGATGGCGGCGCGGTCCGAACCGGCGGCGCGGGCTTTGGCCTCGCGCATTATTGCACCACGAAGCTGGTGAACAGCAGATCATCGACATCCGGACCGCCTTCCTTCTTCTGTACGGCGCGGATCTCGGTGAGCGCTTCCTGGCGGAGCTGCTCCTTACCGTCGCGCGACATCATCGATTGATAGTTACGGTTGCTCATCAGCAACAAGAGATTGTTGCGGATCAGCGGGATGTTCTTCTGCACGCTGTCGATGGCCTTTTGATTGCGCGCCATGACTTCCATGGTGATTTGCAGAAACCGCACCACGGAACCGTCTTCGAAATTGACCACCAAGGGCGGGTCGATGGCGTAGTAGACCGCCGTCTTGCCCGCACCGCCCTCCTCGCCGTGAGCGGCGGCGGCCACGGGGACGATGGCCTTGATCTTGCCGTCCTTGTCCAGTTGCAGATCAGGAAGCGGATGCAGCTTCGCGTTGATGAAGCCACCGACTATGACGGCGAGGAGGGTCAGCACGAAGATGCCGGCCCCATTCATAAGAGTACCCACGAAGCCGCCGGACTGTTTCGGCGGAGGGGGAGGAGCATCGTCGGCTGCATCGGCCATGGTCATTCCTAGCGCGGTCACATGCCGCAGCGAGGAATCGAGCAAGTTCTATGCCAGCAAAAGTCTGGCGCGCTTTGCCCAAGGAATTCAGCAGCTTACGCAGTGCCTCGCGCGCGCCGACTCACCGTCTCAACTACCCGTCGATTAATTGACGCTTCGGGCCCCTCATCTTCCCTACCAAATACTGACCCGCCGCCCCGGTGGTAAATACATCTCGTCGCCTTCTTTGACGCCGAATGCGGCGTAGAAACCCGCCTGATTGAGGACCGGCGCGGTACCGCGCACCGCGGGCGGCGAGTGCGGATCGGTCTTGGTGCGCTGGATCGCTTCGGTCTCGCGCACCTTGCCGCGCCACACCTGCACCCAACCCAGATATAGGCGCTCATCGCCGGTCAGGCCCTCGATCACGGGTGCCGCCTTGCCCGCCAATGACAGGTGATAGGCCTTGAAGGCTATCGCCAGCCCCGAGTTGTCGGCGATGTTCTCGCCCAGCGTCAATTCACCGTTGAGGTGAAATCCGGGCACGGGCTCATAGGCGTCGTACTGCGCGACCAAGGCGCTCGTCTTGGCCTTGAACTTCTCGTGATCCTCCGGGGTGAACCAGTCGTGCAGGTTGCCGTCGGCATCGTACTGACTGCCGTTGTCGTCGAAGCCATGACTGATTTCGTGGCCGATGACGCCGCCGATTCCGCCGTAGTTGACCGCGTCGTCGGCCCGAACGTCGAAGAAAGGCGGTTGCAGGATCGCGGCCGGGAACACGATCTCGTTCATCGGCGGATTGTAGTAGGCATTGACGGTCTGCGGCGTCATCTGCCATTCATTTCTATCAACTGCCTTGCCTAATTTATCGAGGTTGCGTCGATACTCGAACTCGTTGGCGCGCACTACGTTGCCCCACAGATCGTCGCGTGAAATTTGCAAGGCGCCGTAGTCTCGCCATGTGCTGGGGTATCCGATCTTCGTCACCAGCTTGGCGAGTTTTTCTCTGGCTCCTTTCTTGGTGTCGGGGCTCATCCAGTCCAGCGTATCGATGTCTTGGCGGTACGCATCGAGCAGGTTTCGAACCAGCGCTTCCATGCGCGCCTTGTTCTGCGGTGGGAAGTATTTTTGGACGTAGAGCTTGCCCAGTGCCTCGCCCATGGCCTCGTCGAGGAGCGCAATACCGCGCTTCCATCGCGCGCGATTTTCCGGAATACCGCTCAGCACGGTGCCTCTGAACGCGAAGCGCTCGTCGACGAAGGGTTTCGACAGATACGGCGCCGCCGCGGCCAGCACATGCCATTTGAAATAAGCCTTCCAAACCGGGAGTGGTGTCGTCGTCATCAGCTTGTCGAGGCCGCTGAAATAGCTTGGCTGGCTGACGATGACCGAGTCGACTCTGCCCTCGATGCCGGTGCCGCGCACATACCGCCGCCACTCGTAGCCGGGCATCAGCTTCGGTAAATCAGCGACCGCGGTCTTGTTGTAGGTCTTGATGGGATCGCGGTTGTCGACCCGCGTCCATTGCAATTGAGCCAGCGCCGTTTCGAGATTGAGGATGGCGGCGGCATGAGCCTCTGCCTCCGCATCGCCCGCCATCCCCAGCATCTTGGCCGTATGTGCCAGATATTTGGCGCGCGCGTCCTTGAGCTTGGCGTCGTCCTCGAGGTAGTAGTCCCGGTCCGGCATCCCCAATCCGCTTTGACGGAAGATCACCGCATATTGCAAAGAATTCCTGGCGTCCTGATTGACGTACAAGCTAAAGGGCGCGCCCGCCCCGATACGATTCAGATGCGCGATGAGCGCCGGAATGTCGCTCTTGTCCGCGATCGCGTCGATGGTGGCAAACTCGGCCTGGAGCGGCTTCAGTCCGAGCGCTTCGAGCCGGGCCTCGTCCATGAAGCTCTGGTACAAATCGGTGATCTTCCTGACCTCGGCGTCGGCAGTACCGGCTCCGCCGCTGGAGCCGACACCACCGCCGGCACCGGCACCGGCTCCGGCCTTGGCCTGAACGAGACCGTCGACGATCCCGCGCAGCTGTTCCTGAGTCGCGTCATCGATCAAGGTGAACGACCCGTAGGTGCCCTTGTCGGCCGGCAGCTGAAAGCTGTCCAACCATTTACCGTTCAAGTACCGATACAGATCGTCCTGAGGACGAACCGAGTGATCCACGTACTTGAGATCGACCCCTGACCGCAACGTCGCGGCTGGGGCGGATGCGCAGCCGATCAGGGCAAGAACGCCCACGCCGCAAGTGACATATCGTGACATGAACTCTCCTCAAACTCTCAGTGACGACCTGGGA
>Ga0137404_10003023_pt1 | contig 11202 bp, 9 predicted proteins | sample CZOMad2_1_16fung_FD_108285 | JGI IMG/M metagenome (GOLD analysis project Ga0137404, IMG submission 108285) | Vadose zone soil fungal communities from Angelo Coast Range Reserve, California, USA - CZOMad2_1_16fungal (Illumina Assembly) | ecosystem: Environmental > Terrestrial > Soil > Vadose zone...
CGCCCCATGATGCTCGTCCTCATGGGCACCGTATTCATGATTATCCTCATCGCGTCCGTGAACATCGCGAATCTCCTTCTGGCTCGCGCCTCAGGACGGCAGCAGGAAATCGCCTTGCGTCTCACCCTCGGTGCCAGCCGCTCCCGCATGGTGCGGCAGTTGCTCACGGAAACTTTGGTGCTTTCCTTGCTAGGGGGAATCGCGGGCGTTGCAACTGCCACGGCGGCCCTCGGTTCCATCCTTCGATTCCTGCCGCATGACATCCCACGACTCAGTGAAATCCGCGTGGATTGGGTTGTCCTCCTTTTTGCTCTGCTCATTTCCGTTTTGACCGGTCTCTTTTTTGGCCTGGCCCCTGCTCTTCAATCCACAAGGAGCGATGTCTTTGCTGCTGTTCGCGAGGGTGCACGAGGTTCCGGCTACAGCACGAAGACCAATCGGTTACGCGGCACCCTGATTGTTTCGGAGCTCGCGTTGGCGGTCGTGCTGATGATTGCCGCGGGTCTGTTGCTGCGTTCTTTCGCGGGGCTGCTCGAGGCAAATCCCGGATTCAATCCTTCGCGCGTGGTTGCGGCGAGTATCTGGCTCCCCGTGCCGAATGACCCGAAAGCGGATCCTTATAAGGGGATTGCGCCACAAGCTGTATTTGTCCGCGAGACCCTCCGCCGCATGCGCGCCATCCCGGGCGTTGAGCTGGCCGGCATGACCTCCGCTCTTCCCACTTCCGGTCAAGCCAATAATGCTGTTCTGGCGATCGAAGACCGTCCCGTGGAATCCTCGCAAGACTTGCGCGCGGAAGTGATTCGCGCCAGCCCCGGCTATTTCGAAGTGATGCGGACGCCGCTGATTAGCGGACGTTTGTTTGCCGAAAGCGACGAGGACGGTAAACAGCCTGTCGCCATCATCGATGAAACCACCGCTCGCCGCTACTGGGGAAACGGCAATCCGCTCGGCCGGCACCTCCGTTTCGCGCAATTCGCGAATGTGCCGTGGCTCGCCATCGTCGGTGTCGTCAAGGACATCAAGCACGACGGCTTGGAGGTTGATGGCGTACCGCATATTTACGTCTCCATGTATCAGCGGCAGAGCCGGGTCATGAGCATTGTCCTGCGTAGTTCTCTTCCTGCATCCGTCCTTGAGCCGCAGATTCGCCGCGAGGTGCAATCCGTCGATCCCGGCTTGCCGCTATTCAATGTGCGCTCCATGCGGGAAATCATGGACGATTCGCTTGCTCCCCGCCGCTTTTCATCAGTCATGGTAGGAGGATTTGCCGCCGTCGCGCTTCTCTTGGCTTCCTTTGGCATTTACGGCTTGTTGGCCTACATGGTTGGCCAGAAGTCCCACGAAATCGGGATTCGCATCGCCCTTGGTGCCCAGCCGTCTGATATTCTCACGCTGATTCTCCGCCGCGGCATGGTCTTGTCCGCCACGGGCATTTTGGCTGGCCTGCTGCTTGCGCTCACCGCCGCCCCAATGATTTCCTCCTTGCTTTATGGAGTTCATCCTATCGATCCGTTCGTATTTCTTTCCGTGCCCGTGTTATTCCTATTGGTCGCCTTTTTGGCGAGCTCCATTCCTGCGCTCCGCGCGCTACGCGTTGATCCTATCGCCGCGCTTAGGGACAATTAGAATCCACGCTTTCCTGCTGCGGTGCGCTCTTCATGCGGGCCTCTGCTGACGGGCAAGCGGAGTTGTGGCAAACTGAATCTTTACATGGCACGGTTTTTTGCGCTGCGTGTGTCGCTCTTTCGAAAGCAGCAGGCCCGCCGGAATATCGAGCGGGTCATTCGAATCCTGCCTTCAATTGAGAAAATTGGTAAGCGAGAAAAATGGACCCGAAGTTCATTCGAAATTTCTGCATCATCGCGCACATCGACCACGGCAAGTCCACACTCGCCGACCGTTTGCTCGAAATGACTGGCGCGCTCACGCAGCGCGAAATGCACGAACAAGTTCTCGACTCCATGGACCTCGAGCGCGAGCGCGGCATCACTATCAAAGCGAAAAGCATCCGCCTGCACTACAAAGCGAAAGACGGAAATACGTATCGCCTAAACCTAATTGACACGCCCGGGCACGTCGATTTTTCCTACGAAGTCTCACGCGCCCTTTCCGCGTGCGAGGGCGCCCTGCTCGTTGTTGACGCCTCGCAAGGCGTGGAAGCTCAGACCGTCGCAAACACGTTTCTCGCCTCGAGCCACAACCTCACAATTATTCCGGTGATCAATAAAATTGATTTGCCGGCGGCGCAACCGGACTTCGCAAAGGAACAAATCGAGAGCGTGCTCGCGATTCCCGCAGAGGATGCGCTGCTTATCAGCGCGAAGAGCGGACTCGGCGTGGAAGACGTTCTCGAAGCCATCGTAGCCCGCGTTCCGCCTCCCAATGGAAACGCGGAGAATCCTTTGCAGGCGCTGATTTTCGATTCGTGGTTCGACATTTACCGCGGAGCCGTCGTGCTGGTGCGCGTGATGGAAGGCCGCGTCAAGAATCACGTCAAAATAAAACTCGTCGCCGGAGACGAAACCTACGAAGTCGAGCAACTCGGCACGCTGACTCCGAAACCGGTGGCGCTCGAGGAACTCGAAGCCGGAGACGTCGGCTTCATCGTCGCGAACATCAAGCGCGTGGCCGACGCGCGCATGGGCGACACGGTGATCGAAGTGGCGCGTCCAGCTCCAGCGCTGCCAGGATTTGAAGCCATCAAGCCGATGGTTTTCGCCGGATTGTTTCCGGTGCTCGCCGACGACTACGAACCGCTGCGCGACGCGCTTGGAAAATTGCAACTGAACGACGCCGCGTTTTTCTACGAGCCGGAAAATTCAGTGGCGCTCGGCTTCGGTTTTCGCTGCGGCTTCCTCGGCCTGCTGCACATGGAAATCGTGCAGGAGCGGCTGGAGCGCGAGTTCGGCCTCAATCTAATTACGACGGCGCCAAGCGTGCGCTACCGCATCACGCGCGTGACCGGCGAAGTGATTGAAGTCGACAGCCCTTCGAAATTCCCGAATCCCAGCGACATCGAAAAAATCGAAGAGCCGATCATCAAAGCGATGATCATCACCAACGAAGATTCCGTCGGCGGAATCCTGCAGCTCTGCCAGGAAAAACGCGGCACGCAGAAAAATTTCGAATATTTGTCGCCGACGCGCGTCATGCTCACCTACGAATTGCCGCTGAACGAAATCGTGCTTGATTTTTACGACCGTCTAAAATCCACTTCACGCGGCTACGCCTCGCTCGACTACCATCTTGCCGACTACCGGGAATCCGCCCTCATCAAACTGGATGTGCTGGTCGCCGGCGAACCGGTCGATGCGCTGGCGCTGATCATCCATCGTGATTTTGCAACAGAGCGTGGGCGCGATCTCGTGACGCGCTTGCGAAAACTGATTCCGCGGCAAATGTTTGAAGTTCCGATCCAGGCGGCAATTGGCAGCCGTGTGATCGCGCGCGAAACCGTCGCGGCGATTCGCAAGAATGTTCTTGCCAAGTGTTACGGCGGCGACATTTCCCGCAAACGCAAACTCCTCGAAAAACAAAAAGAAGGCAAGCGCCGCATGAAGCGTGTCGGCCAGGTGGACATCCCACAAGAAGCCTTCCTCGCCGTCCTCAAAGTTTCCTCCGCCAGCGACGAAGATTGACCCGGATTTGCTAGCCATTTTTTCAACCCCTAAGTGAATGCTACCCATTTGTCCTTGGCGAGAAATGTCTGCCATGTTTGGGCCACTTCTTGTTGCAATGGCTCCCAACTCTCTAGAGAATCGCCGTCAAACAATTCAGACGGATCACGAACGAAAAGCATCCTGATATTTTGATCCGGACACTGAAGCGCATAGACTTGGGCTGAATTCTTGAGTGGGTCAAAATCCTGAAAATGAGATAGGGCTTCCCAGTCATAATGCTTGGCTTTATGGAAGAAATTGTGTAGTTGTTCTTGGAGCTCTGGGGTAGCTGTGGTCATTGCATACATTTGATAAAGATGTCCTCCCAATGGCCGCCTGCATCTCGGGCACTCGTTGCTCAAGACCTCAGTCAAGGTTTGAGTGACTGCAGCCTCCGGTTCGATTGACCGCGGTGGACCAAAGAGCTTGTTCATCCACTGTGAAAGCATACGTGTCAGGACTCCGTTTTCTTTACTTCCGTGGACAGGCGGCCCCGGTGGAGTTGGATGGCTACGGTGTCGCCGAGGGCAACTTGGGCGGCGTCGCTGAGGAGGTTACCGGCGGCGTCGGTGGCGATGGCGTAGCCGCGTTCTAGGACTTTCAAGGGACCGCGTTCCTGGAGTTGCAGGGCGAGGCGCTGCCAGCGTTCACGCTTGGCGCGGAGCACGCGCTCGATGCGGATGCCAAGTTCGGTGGTGCGTTTTTCGAGGCGCAGGCGGAAGGCGGCGATCTTCACGCGAAAATCGAAGGAAGCGATGCGCAGATGCGCGGCGGTGAAGCGTTTGCGCGATTGCTCGAGGCGCGCCCGGAGGCCGAGGGCAAGGCGCGAAGTCATTTCATCGGCGCGCTGGCGCTGCTGGCGGAGAAGATCGAGCGGGCGGCGGAATCCGCGCCGCGCGGAGAGCTCGTGGATGCGACGGCTGAGCACCAAGATGCGATAGCGCATTTGTTCGGCGAGAGCGCCGCGTAGTTCGGCGATGTGCTTGTCAAATTCGCGGCGCGTTTGAACGACAAGCTCGGCGGCGGCGGAAGGCGTGGAGGCGCGGACATCGGCGACGAAATCGGCGATAGTGAAATCGGTTTCGTGGCCGACGCCGGAGATCACGGGGATTTCGGAGGCGAAAATAGCGCGGGCGACGATTTCTTCATTGAAGGACCACAAGTCTTCCAGAGAGCCGCCGCCGCGCGCGAGAATGACGACGTCGACGAGTTTCCCTTTATTGAAAAATTTCAGCGCTTTGACGATTTCTTCGGCGGAGCCTTCGCCCTGCACGCGCACGGGAAAGAGCATGAGATGGACATTGGGAAAGCGGCGCGTGAGGATGCGCACGACGTCGCGGACGGCAGCGCCCTTTGGCGAACTGATGACGCCGATGCGGCTGGGAAGAAGCGGCAACGGTTTTTTGCGCGCGGCATCAAAGAGGCCTTCGGCTTCGAGACGTTTTTTCAACTGCTCGAAGGCGAGCTGCAACGCGCCTTGCCCCACCAGATCAATTTTCTCGACGTAAATCTGATATTCGCCGCGCTGCTCGTAGACACTGATGCTGCCGCGCACGGTAACTTGCAAGCCGTCCTCGGGGCGGAACTTGATGCCGCGCTGTTGTTGCTTGAAGTAAACGCAGCGGACCTGGGCGCGGTCGTCCTTTAAGGTGAAATAGACGTGGCCGGACTGGGCTTCGCGGCAGTTGGAGATTTCGCCCTTAACACTGATGTCAGTGAAGTTTTTAGCAAGGAGGTCACGGATCTTGCCGGTCAGCTCGCTGACCGTGAAAGTCTTGCGCTCGGGCATGAGGTTGAAGGTGAGTTGCCGAGTCATAAGGCACTCATGGGGGGGTACACCCCTGGGTACACCCCCCACCAATTTGCATGAATATCAAAAGAAAGGGGTTGCTAAATTTGCAATTCGTAAGTGCATGAAAAGAAAGGGGAGGCATGGCGGTTGATGAAGGGGGGAAGGCAGCACTACCCCCCACCGCCGTGTTTTTTGTAAGTGTTGCATCTAAAGGAGTTAGCCATGCCGTAAGTCTTTTATTTGCAACACTTGCGGGGAAATCTATAAGTGTTGCAGTTAAAGGACTTACGCAAGCGAGCTGTTCAGGAGCAGGTGAATTCGCGGGGCGGAATGATTTTGAAGGAGCTTGAAGGACTACCTGGCGGGCGGGGCGAGTTGGCGGCGACAAACTCAATAACCATTATAGCACATCCGGATAGTTTGTCAATAGTTACTTGTAAGTGCTTTGTTTGCTTTGGGATGATGGACTGGCTGGTGAAATGGGCAACGCGCAAATGGACTAGCTGGCCTCTTGGGGTAAGGAGTGAGCGACGCGGAAACCAATCCTGCTCCAGAAAATAACAGAGTAATTGACTTGGCCATTGTAGCGCTCCTAAGATGCGAGCCAAGAGTTGCCCTCTTCTGCCATGATCGGCCAGACCATCTCGCATTACCATGTCATCGAGAAACTCGGCGGCGGCGGGATGGGGATCGTCTACAAGGCTCAGGATACTCGTCTCCACCGTTTCGTCGCGCTCAAGTTTCTGCCGGAGGATGTAGCCCGTGATCCGCATGCCCTCGCCCGGTTTCACCGCGAGGCGCAGGCCGCGTCGGCCCTCAATCATCCAAACATCTGCACGATCCATGACATCGGTGAGCAGGACGGGAAATTGCCATGGAGTTTCTGGAAGGCGCGACGCTGAAGCACCGCATCGCCGAGCGTCCCATGGAACTGGAAACTCCGCTCTCGCTAGGAATCGAGATCGCCGACGCGCTTGATGCCGCTCACGCCAAAGGAATCGTTCATCGCGACATTAAACCTGCGAACCTCTTTGTCACGGACCGCGGCCACGCCAAAGTCCTGGACTTTGGCTTGGCCAAGCTCTCTCCCAAGCCTGTGACAGGAACGGAGCAAACCGCCGCGACCTTCGACGTCGAGGAGCATCTTACCAGCCCTGGCACGGCAGTCGGCACAGTGGCTTACATGTCGCCGGAACAGGTCAAGGGCAAGGACTTGGACGCACGAACCGATTTGTTTTCCTTCGGTGCGGTCCTGTATCAAATGGCAACCGGGCAATTGCCGTTCCGGGGGAACACTTCGGGATTAATCTTCCACGCCATTCTGGAACGCCCACCTGTGCCCCCAGTACGGATCAACCCCGAGGTTCCGCCCAAGCTCGAAGAGATCATCAATAAGCTCCTAGAGAAAGATCGAGAGTTACGCTACCAGGTCGCGTCCGAGCTGCGGGCCGATCTGAAACGCCTGAAACGTGATACGGATTCGGGACGGTCAGCAGAAAGCGTGACCATAGCATGGGCGGGGGAACCGCCAGTCCAGAAATGGCGCCGGTGGGCGGCACTTCTCGCAAGTGTCATTGCCATCGCGGCCGCGATTCTCCTCTATTTGCTTACGCGCCCTTTCCCGCCGCCGAGGGTCTTGCGTACCGTCCAGATTACGAGTGACGGCCGCGACAAAACCGGCCCTCTCGTAACCGATGGGGCTCGGCTCTACTTTCCGGAGGATGCGGGTGGGCGCGGCGTTCTTGCCCAGGTATCTCTAACCGGCGGCGAGACGGTTACAATCCCTACTCCTTTCCAAAACGTTTTCCCTGTGGACATCTCTTCGACCGGGTCCGAGCTTCTAGTTGGCAGCGCTGCTGGAACGGAAACGGAATACCCCCTTTGGATACTGCCTGCGCTAGGCGGTTCCTCTCGCCGTCTTGGGGATGTGCTCGCCCATGATGGCGCTTGGTCACCAGACGGACAGGGGATTGTCTATGCCAACGGTGAGGATTTGTATCTCGCAAAGAGTGATGGGACCGAATCACGGAAACTAGTCGCCGTTGGCGGACAGGCAAGCCAAATCCGGTGGTCGCCCGACGGACGCGTGTTGCGCTTTACGTTGTTTGATCCCAAAAGTAACTCGGTGTCTTTATGGGAGGTCAAATCCGACGGAACCAATCTTCATCCCTTACTTCCTGGTTGGAGCGCTCCTTCCTCAGAGCGCTACGGCATCTGGACACCCGACGGAAAGTACTTCCTTTTTAGTTCCTCACACGGTGATACGTGCGGGCTTACCGCCAATGTCTGGGCTATTCGCGAAAAATCCGCGTTCTCTCAGAGGAAAACCCCACAGCCAACACAGCTGACTGCGGGGCCGATGAACACCTGGGCGGCCATCCCGGGCAAAGACGGCAAGAGGCTATTCGTCATCGGCTCAAAACCGCGCGACGAACTGGTGAAGTACGACTCGAAGGCGCGGCAGTTTGTGCCCTATCTTTCGGGGATTTCGGCGGATGATTTGGCCTTTTCCGGGGACGGGGAGTGGGCCGCTTACGTCACGTTTCCCGATGGTGTTCTTTGGCGGAGCAAGGTGGATGGCAGCCAGAGACTTCAGCTCACTTTCCCGCCCATGCGAGCGTTGTTGCCACGCTGGTCGCCGGACGGGAAACGGATTGCGTTCATGTCCGTGGCGGCCGGCAAGCCCTGGAAAATTTTCCTCGTGTCAGCCGAAGGCGGCAGCGCTCAGCAGTTGATGCCGGGCGAACGCTATGAAGTCGACCCCAACTGGTCATCGGACGGAAATAGTCTAGTGTTCGGCCGCGCGCCGTGGATGGAATCTGGAACCTCTGGAACAATAACCATCCAACTGTTTGATCTGAGAACGCACCAAGTTTCCGAACTTCCCGGATCTGAGGGGCTGTTCGCTCCCCGGTGGTCGCAGAGCGGACGGTATATATGTGCGCTAAAGGCAGATAGCAGCGAGCTTTTGCTGTTTGATTTCACGACTCAAAAGTGGGTGGAATTGGTCAAGATGCTGGTGAGCTATCCCAGTTGGTCTCGGGACGGGAAGTACGTCTATTTTGACGCCTATTCTGGGGACGACCCGGCCTTGTCGCGCGTGCGGATCAACGACCACAAATTAGAGCGATTAGTAAGTATGAAGGGTTTTCGGCGAACGGGATTGCTAGGGAATTGGTTCGGATTAGCTCCGGACGATTCACCTTTGGTCGTGCGCTACGCCGGCACGCGGGAAATCTACGCCCTTGACTGGGACGCGCCGTAGTTGAAAAGCCCAGTTCCCCACACACTCGCTCAGGCCGCTTTCGTCGAATTGATCCCCAGCCGGTAGCAGCATTTCGAGTAACGAGGCACTTTCCAATTTCAGGACAGTTCGGGAGACATTGCGGCAAGGTTCTCACTGTCAGCGGCGCTTGAGAGCTTCGAGTTCTTCGAGGGTGCGTGGCCAGTCCGATCCCAATAGCCGGGACAAGGCGCGATCCGCGAGAACCTTCCCACCAGTCTGGCAGCGGGCACAGTAGTTTGTTTCGTTGTCCGCATAACGAATCCGCTGAATCTTTTCTCCGCACCTTGGGCAAGGCTGTCCATAGCGTCCGTGAACTGCCATTTCTCTGCGAAACGCGGTCACCTTTTCGGGAAAGCCAGCTTCGGCCTCTGCGCGCAGCCGGTCTATCCAGAGTCCGAGGGTATAGCGCGCCGCCGCGAACAGCCTTTCCCACTCGTGCGGCTCCAGCTTGCGCGTGAGGGTGACGGGCGACAGTTGTGCTGCATGCAAGATTTCATCCGAATACGCGTTGCCGATGCCGCTGACCAGGCGCGGATCGGTAAGCGCTCTCTTGAGTGTCCGGTTTTCGAAGGTAAGCGCGTCGCGAAACGAGACGAGATCGCTCGCGAAAATGTCAATTCCTCCCGGGTCCACGGAACGCAGGCCCTCCTCACCAGCCAGCACGTGCAACGATGCGCGGTGCTTTGTGCCGGCTTCAGTAAGCACGAGAGAGCCGTTGGGAAAATCGAAGGCTGCCAGACTGTGGCGGCCGGCCAGCCTTGCCCCTGGCAGCCGCCAGTGCAACCGACCTGCAATCATCAAGTGCAGCACCAGCCAAAGATTGCCTTCGACTCCAATGGCGATGCGCTTGCCGATTCGCCGCAGTTCGCGGACGACGCGGCCCTCCACACTTTTGATTGGCGGTTGTGCGGTTCGAAGCAAAAAAGGGCTCGCAAGGCGCACTCGAACGACCGGCTGCGCGAGGATGCGTGGTTCGAGGGCACTGATGTAGGCGGCGATATCCGGCAGTTCCGGCATGCTCATCAGCTTGCAGGTTGCGCGTGCGTTTTTGCAACCTGGCTGTTTTGACGATGGAAATTACCGGTGCTTAATCCGATCGACTTCGGAGCTTGCGGGTGCTGGAGGCATGGCGGCGAAAGTCTGGTCCAAATCAGAGGGGCTTGGACCAGTCGGCGAGGCGGAGGCGGGGACGGAGGGAGCGGAAGGAGCGGTCGCTGGTAACGAGGGTGAGGCCGGAGGCGAAGGCGTGGGCGGCGACAAGCATGTCCATGGCGGCGAGGGGGTGGCCTCTCTTCCAGGAGGCGGAGCAGAGGTCGGAGTAGGCTTTCGCGGCGGCGGAGTCCCAGGGCAGAACGCTGACGCCCATGAGAAATTGGTTGACGAGCTCGGCAAGTTTTGTAGCTTGGGGCTTCAGGGCGAGACCAAAGAGAAGTTCGGCTTCGGTGATAGAAGAAACGCAGACCTGGGCCATGGGAACGCGGCGCAAATGTTCGCGAACAGAAGGCGGATTCCCTCTGAGGGCGTAGCTCACGCTGTTGGTATCGAGCATGAAACGGAGCATGCGATGTTCCGATCAGAAGAGGCGGCGTTTTTTGGGGGGGCGGCGATCGCGTGAAGCGAGGAAGTCTGCGGGAACTTCGACAGAGTCGGCGAGAGCGAAAAGGTCGTCCCAGGAGCCGGGCTTGCGAGAAAGAATGACGTCGCCGGTTTCGGGATCCTTGCGGATGAAGACTTCACGGGAGGAGAAGCGGAAATCCGAAGGCAAGCGGACAGCCTGACTGCGGCCGTTTTTGAAGAGTTTGACGATTTTGCGCACGGCGAGCCTCCCCTGGAATTGGCGTGTCCCTTGTACTTGGCATATACCATGATATATCACAAGTTTTTTGAAAACAAATGGTTGCGCGATCAATTTGTTTGAGGAAACACCTTGCGCAGAGCCGGATGTTTTTTCAAGTTGCGGAGTTTGGGGCTGAGGCGGAGACAATTGACGCAGAACCGGAGCGATGGGCAGTGACAGTCGAGGAGGCCCTCAAGGAGGGATTTGAGTTGAAGGGAGCGAGCGATGGTTAGCTCGACTTCGCGGAGCTTGCGCGTGGCGAGTTTTTTCCAGCGCGGGCCGACAGGGGTGCTGTCGCGCAGGCCGTTCAGGAAGAGCTTGATTTCGGCGAGGGTAAAACCCATTTCAGTGGCGAAGCGGATTAACAGTAGGCGCGAAAGGGCATCGCTTGCGTAAAGGCGCTGGCCGCCGAGACGCTGGGGCGCAGCGAGGAGGCCGCGCTTTTCGTAGTAGCGGATGGCGGAGGCGTTGAGCCCGGCGGCGCGGGCAAGTTGGCCAATTTTCATGGTTTCTCCCTAGAACTTATCTCATAAATGGTTTTGTGGCAGGGAAACCACAAACCGGCTGTAATGGAATCGGGCGGAAAGTGATGATTTGGCTGGGTTTCAACGGTTTCATCCTGTAA
>Ga0137404_10003024_pt1 | contig 11202 bp, 16 predicted proteins | sample CZOMad2_1_16fung_FD_108285 | JGI IMG/M metagenome (GOLD analysis project Ga0137404, IMG submission 108285) | Vadose zone soil fungal communities from Angelo Coast Range Reserve, California, USA - CZOMad2_1_16fungal (Illumina Assembly) | ecosystem: Environmental > Terrestrial > Soil > Vadose...
CCTGCGCGATTTCGTTCGCTCCTGTGTGCAGACCTTCATTGCAGGCCACTTCGCCGACGGTATCGAAGGAGCAGGCATTTTTGACGGCATCGATATTGATTGGGAGTATCCGGTCGAGGGCGGGATTCACCAGGGGCGTCCTGAGGACAAAGCAAATTTCACTGCTTTGACAGCCGAATTCCGGCGTCAACTGGATGAGTTGCGTCCCGGATATCTGCTTACTGCGGCCCTGCCCGCAGAAGAGGAGTACTACAAGAATTTTGAGCTGAAGGAAATCAGCAGATACCTGGATTACATCTCGATCATGGCTTACGACCTTCACTGGAACACTGAGCCGGCCACGAACTTTCACAGCGCTTTGTTCCATGATCCAGTTGATCCCTCCACGGCCCCGCTTGACAAGCGCTATGGAGACTACGCTGTTCATAGCTTTTTGCAGGCCAGCGTGCCGGCAAAAAAAATCGTCTTTGGGGTGCCTTTCTATGGCAAAGGATGGCAAGGCGTGAAAGATGCCAATCACGGCCTTTATCAGACGGCGACCGGACCCGCTGAGGCCGGCGGGAGTTATCGCGAATTGAAGGACCTGCCGCCAGAGGCCGATCGAAAATATTTCGCTAAAGCGGTTGCTTGCAGTGTTTTGATCAATTCAGTTTTTTGGACCTATGACTGCCCACAAGCTCTCCACAAGAAAATGGCATATATCAGACATCACCACCTAGGCGGCGTGATGTTCTGGGAGCTCAGCCAGGACAGCCCAAACCTGGAGTTGCTTCGTATCTTGAGTGGAAGGGAGTAACGACACGACGGAATATTCTTGCAACGGCCCTTACGATCGGAAGGCTTCTTCATCCACGACGTTAACAGATACTACGAACTGTGCCGCAACCAAGAAACTCGGTAAGTTGTTGATTTTATGGCGCGCCCTGAGAGATTCGAACTCCCGACCTTCTGATTCGTAGTCAGCAGTCGGAAATCTCTCAAAAGTATTTCTAGCCTAATTTAATCAACAAGTTATCCCTAACTTGCGCTCGCACGGAAGGAATCGCAGAGGTTGCAGAAGTGGCCGGAAGTTGACAGACAGTTGTCGGCGGATGGCACATTTACGGCACATAGGCGAATGTCTCCCTAGTTCCACTGCAATTCCTCAGGGTAAGTGGCATCAGAAGAGTCACTTGCCGCTCAATGATGCGAAAACCCATCCGTGGCCGAACGCTGGTGTTGGGAAATGCTTCCATCTCACGAAACACCAGTATCCGATGACCGCCTGCCACAGGATTCACAACCAGACCTCAAGCAAAACAGTGAGTGCAGTCTGGAGAATGGCTTTGGCGAACCGCGCGGAAAGGATCAGGGCCGCCTAACGATCCGTCGTATCGATGGACTCAGACCACACTCTAGTTATGCTCGACTCGGCCTCAGCGTGCCGCTCTCAAAGCTGAATACGCTGATTGAACAAGGTGATTACGCGCTTCTCGTGCCGCTAATGATCACCTGTGATGGCATCATCATCGACGGCTATGCTCGTTTGGAACTGGCTCGACATCAGAGACGGTCCACTCTTCCCTGCCTCGAATATGACCTGTCGAAAGCAGAAGCCCTAGAGTGGATACTTCGAACCCACCACCGCTCCACTGGACTTAGCGCCTTCAACCGGATCATCCTGGCACTGGATCTCGAATCGTTGTTCCAGGAAAAGGCTCGGTCGAACCAACGAAGGGGTGGTCAATTCAAGGGTTCGTCAAATTTGACGAAAGCTGAAAAAATGGATGTTCGGCGCGAAATTGCTACGGCTGCAGGCGTCTCTGTGGGAAACGTTAGCAAGGTCAAGCATCTCAAAGCTACTGCTCACGCCGAACTCTTGGACGCATTGCGCAGTGGAGAGATCAGTATCCATCGTGCGTGGCGTTGGAGTCAGTCAGCGTCGGAAGAGCAGAAAGACGCATTGCGGGAACATCGGGCGGAAAGAGGAATCAAGAAAACGATACGACACCTGGTATCGCGACATCGGGCCAAGAAAGCTCCCGCCCAGACCGGGTTCGATCTCGTGGCCGCCCAGCTGGCTGCATTGCTGCCTGATCAGATGAATTCAGTGAAAGTCGGAGTGATCAAGAACGCTGGAAAAGCGATCTCAATTCACAGCAAATGCCTTTATGTTAAGCAAACAACCGCTAAGACAACTTTTGGTCGATGCTCGCAGTGTCTGGGACCATGCGGTGGCCGCGCCGTTGTACGTGAGAACTTCAACAAAGTAGCGGCCTGCCGAACTCCCGCGCTGGGTGCGGAGGTATATGCCTCAGGAAGTGAAGAGAGGGAGTTCTGCCACCCTTGTAGATCGAGGTCTTGCCCCAGTTGCGGGCATCGAGCCACGATTCTGTGGCAGCGGGAACAGTGGGCAGCCCTGCCTGATATCCCGTATCGAGGCGTCGTCCTCACCATGCCCAAAGTTCTATGGCCAATCTTTCAGGGGGAACCGGCATCTTCTTCATGATCTCCCCGCGCTTGGAGCAGGGGTGATTCAGCAATGGATAAGAACCAAATACAAGGTTCGAGCCTTGCTGATGGTGGTGCCACATACCTTTGGGCGCCACCTAACGTTCAATGCGCATCTTCACATTTTGGTCTCGGCTGGTGGGTTGAACGAGTTGGAAGGACGCTGGATTGCGCATTTGCCGTTCAATAAACGTGCGCTGATGCACATGTGGAGGTTTGCGGTCATCACTTATCTGCGAGCCGCCCTCAACGCGAATGTTCTCACGACGGAGGTATCTCCGGCGGCGTTCAAAGCATTTCTGACGAACCAATATGAACGCTGGTGGAACATCGATATCGACCATTTCAAATCGAAGGCGCAATTTTTGCGATATGCAGGCCGCTATGTCCGCCGGCCTCCCATAGCCCAACGCCGCTTCATCAGTATTATGGACACGGAAGTCGTGTTTTGGACGAAAGACCTGCGGCAAAAGCGTAGAGTGATCGATCGATATCCCGTCGAAGAATTCATTGCCCTTTTAGCGCAACAGGTGCCAGACGGCTATCGACACGCAATTCGCTATTTTGGTTTGCTGGCGCCTGGGTCCAAACGAAAGACGTCAGCTGCTTTGTTCACATTGTTGAAGCAGATCAAGCGACCCCGCCCGAGGCGATTGGGCTGGAGGGCTTCAATTCGAAAGGATTTTGGCAGAGATCCTCTTCTGGACAGTGGGGGCCAGACCATGCGTTGGATTGGCCGGCGCACCCCAGCGCCTTGCTAGCGATTCAGATTCCTCGTTTTCGGTGGCCCTTTCAAGGTCTTACGCCGATATAAAGCGAAGGGCATATCCGCCGACCATTCCGGTCGCGCCCACGATTACAAGGCGCTTTTGGCCAGCCGTCGGGATTCCCATCGATGCACCCGAAGGCACCGGGTTACCCGTTGTCATGACAGAATGCGCTCCTCGATCCAGTCAACGTACAGCAGGCGCTCCGCAAACAGCCACGCATAGTCCACCTTCACAAAGGTGTCGTAGTAACGGAGTGCCGCGATCATGAGCCGCCGCTTTTCACCGTCAACGGAGAGGTGATGGGGCATGCAGTACGTTTCACCCGTGCCTCGGTCGTGGGTCAGCGTGAGCATCGTGCTCTGTCCAAGAAAGTGCATGGTCGCGGCGTACTTGTTCAGATCTGCGAACACGGGAGCGAGCGCCTCACGCGAGTGCAGTTCCTGTGAGGGCTTGGGATCCTTTGCGTTCATGTACACCACGAAGTGCGTGTCTGGGGTAAACAGAGCCATCTGGCCTTGCGCATCACGACGATCCGCGCAATGCGCATAGGCCTCGATGAGTTTCCGGATAGCGAGGCGGTCCGCGGCTTCATTGGGAGAGATACTGACGTGCTTACTCATGAAATCGTCCTTTCATTCGTTTAGTTCTGCGAGAGCCGTCACTCAAGAATGGCCTTTGGCTCAAGAAACGCCCCAATTCCGTACCTGCCATATTCGCGGCCGACGCCCGAGAATTTAAACCCGCCCCAAGGCGCGTCTGGATCGTCGGTCATGTTATTGATCACGACGCGGCCGGCCCGCACCTGAGAGGCCACGCGGCGTGCGCGCGAAAGGTCAGTTCCGATGACGGCGGCGTGAAGGCCATATTTGGAGTCGTTGGCAATCCGGATCGCTTCGTCCTCAGAGTCGTAGGCGATCACACTGAGCACGGGGCCGAAAATCTCTTCCTGAGCGACCATCATGTCGTTCTGCACATTGACAAACACGGTGGGTTTCACGAAGTAACCCGCCTCGAAACCTGGAGGATGACCCTCGCCGCCCACGAGCACTTCCGCGCCTTCCTCTATCCCCTTGCGGATGTAATACTGCACGCGCTCATACTGCTTTTGCGACACCATCGGTCCAACGACGGTCTTGGGATCGGCCGGATCGCCCACCGTGAAGGCGCGCATCGCCTCCCGTATGGCCCGCTTCACCTCGTCTAGTCGGCTCTTAGGCACAAGAAGCCGCGTTCCGGCGGCGCAAGCCTGGCCACTATTCATAAAGGCCAAAGTGAGAGCCGACGGGATGGCTTTATCGAGCGCAGCGTCATCGAGCAGGACTGTTGGCGACTTTCCACCCAGTTCGAGCGTGACACGCTTCATCGTCGCGGCACCATCGCGCATGATCTGTTGGCCGACGGCAACTGAACCTGTGAACGATATCTTCGCGACGTCGGGATTGCGCACAATCTCAGCGCCTACGACAGTACCGAGGCCCGTCACCACGTTGAAAACACCCTTGGGTAGCTCGGCCGCATTCAGAGCCTCAACCATCACCCGGGTCTGCAGCGAGCTCATCTCGCTCGGCTTGATGACGACCGTACACCCAGCCGCGACTGCCGATGCCAGCTTCAGGCAAATGAATAGCGCATTCGCATTCCACGCCGTAATCAGGCCGGCAACACCGACCGGCTCCAGGGTCACCGTCGTCTTGCCCCAGCTTTGTGTCAACGGCAGCTCTCGAAGCCCCTTCTCAGCCGCGGCGAAGGCGCTGCCCCCCGACTCCACAATAAGCCGGGCGAACTGGGCGACCCCGCCATACTCCTCGACCATCACGGCGGTTAAGTCGTCTAGGCGCGCCGACACAGCCTCATGCAGGCGGCGCAAATAGTTCGCGCGCTCTTCTTTTGTCGTCCGGCCGAAACTGGCAAATGCGCGCTTGGCCGCGGCGATGGCGCGCCGTGTATCCTCTTCGTCTCCCAGCGTGACCCGGGCGATCACTTGCCCATCGTTCGGACGGATGATGTCCATGACCTCGCGGCCATGGGATTCGACGAACCCCCCCTCGATGTAGTGTGTCGTGAGTGTCTTAACCGTGTCTTTCTCCAGGATTGCTTTCATAGCGTTTCTCCTTAGATTTCAGTTTGCAGTCAGAACGAAGTAACGACGACCCTGTTGAGCGAGCCGTCTTTTAACGCCGCGTAGCCTTCGTTCACCTCACGCAGCGAGATTCTCTTTGAAACCAGATCATCCAAATTCATTCGGCCTTGCAGGTACAGCTCGGCATACATAGGAATGTCGCGCTTGAAGTTGGTCGACCCGAAGTTGACGCCCTGAACGCGCTTCTGCCCACCGATCGCGTCAAAGATGTTCATCCCGATCTCGACTTCCGGTCTTGCTACGCCGACCAGATAGAGTCCGCCACCAACACCGAGCATTGCCAGCCCTTGTTCGGCGACTGATTTCTGCCCCACGAAGTCGAAGACATGGTCCGCTCCGACCGGCAGAAGGTCACGCACGGCATCGACAGGCTTGGTTTTCGTGGAGTTCGATGACGTCAGTGGCGCCAAATCGCCGGGCCTCATCAAGTCGTTTGGGCTGGATGTCGATAACGACAATCCTGGAAGCTCCCGCGATGCGCGCCCCACTAACCGCATTGAGCCCAACTCCTCCAGCACCGAATATCACCACCGTGTCGCCAGCGCTGACATTCGCGGTATTCAAGACAGAGCCGGCCCCGGTCACAACCCCGCAGCCGAGGAGCGCAGCCTGAGCGAACGGAAGCTCTTTGGGTACGAGGGCAAGCTGGTTCTCGTGGATAAGCGCCTGTTCGGCAAACCCGCCTAGCCCCAAGCCCTGGAACAAGGGAACCCCATTGCGCCTGAGTCGCGGGGGATCGGCCGGCCGGCGTAAAGTCGACTCCGGATCTTTGCACTGGAAGGAGCGGCCAGACAGACACCGAGCGCACGCTCCACAAGACTGCGCCAGCGAACCTACCACGTGATCTCCGACACGGAATTGCGCTACATCCGGACCCGCTGCAGCCACGCCAACAGGTCGGTGTGGCACAAGCCAGACGCCTGCACATCGACAAGAACTTCGCGCCCGATGGGCGTGGCGATCTGAATGTCCTCAAAATCGAATCCTCGACCTATCGCATTAACTACAAGTGCCTTCATGTGGCCTCCTTTCATGCCTTGAGCGCTTCTGCTTGCCCACTGCGCTCACGACCGTCGTACCGGTTGGAACTACCTGACCGACAGTTGGCAAACTGCCCGATGGCCTGAGTGCGGGCTTCGCGAACTTCGGAGTCCGAACAGCCGAGAAGCAAAGCACACTCGTGCTCCCGGTAACGCTCCAGAACGCACAGCACGAAAACAAACCGTTCAAAGTCGGCAAGCCCTGATACCGCATCTGTGTCGAAATGTCCGCTTGGACCGCTTAACTGCCGATTGGGCGAGAACACAATTGGGATATGTGCGGACGAATTGAAATGGTTCGATTGAGGGTGCAGTTCGCGAATTGCGTTTTTCACGATCACGCGCTTCGCCCAGGTGCGTGCCCACTCCCTGAACACCCGGCTGTCCTTAACGCAATCCTTAAGACCAGCGACAAAGCACCGTTCTGCCTTCTGGGCATCTCCCGCAAGAAGAAAGGAGAGCTGATAGAGACCATGCAGATCTTCCTCGAAGACTCTCCGGAAATCCTCGCAGCTCGCGTACTCTGCGTTTTCACTGTGGGTCTGCTCAGGCATTTCTTCACCTATCAAGAGCGGCATGTATGATCGTTAGCAATACAGCGTCGTCAAAAGGCTTGCTCAGGAATTCGACTGCACCTTCGCGCATGGCAAGAATCCGCATCTCGGCGTCGCCATGCGCAGTGATGAAGATGATCGGTATTCGGCATCGCTCGGCCTTAAGCTTCGCTTGCAGTTCAAGACCGGACATGCCCGGCATACGAATGTCCGCGATTAGGCACGCAGCCTTGTTTTGGGCTTCGGAATCCAGAAATTGTTCCGCGGAGCCGAAGCAGAGCGTAGACAGCCCGTCCGACTCGATCAGATCTTGCAGCGAGCGCTGAACTGAGTCGTCATCGTCAACGATTGCTACGAGCCTTGAGTTGTGCCGGATACTCATTGAGCGAAGAGTAGCGCCATCGCCAAGTGGGCACAATCACACCTTGGTCGCGTCAGCTACTACTAAAGTGGTAGTCGTTTAGAAGCGAACGAACAGCGGAATAACCCTACGGGATAAAAAACAGGCGGGGCTACTTACGAGGAGAGAGTTTGAGCTTGTCGGCCATACGACCAACTCCACTAACGATCCGGCCCCCATCTTCTGCATGACATGGCCTCGGTGGATTTTCACAGTGGCCTCGCTAGCTCCGATTTCGTAGGCGATCTGCTTATTGAGCATTCCGGAGACCACGAGAGTCATGACCTCCCGCTCCCGCGCCGTCAATGCATGATAGCGCCCTCGCAGATTATGGATCTCGGCCTGCTGTTCGCGCGCGGCGCTGTCGCGCTGGAGGGCCTGCTGAATGGCGTCCAGGAGATCCTGGTCCCGGAAAGGCTTCGTCAAAAATTCCACGGCACCCGACTTCAATGCCCTGACAGACATGGGAATGTCGCCGTGCGCCGTAATAAAGATAATAGGAATCTGAATGTCGGCCTCGGCCAATTGGCGCTGGAAATCGAGTCCGCTCATTTGGGGCAGTCTTACGTCCAGAACTAGACAACTCGGGTCACCTGTGCGTTGTCTGTTAAGAAACTCCTGGCCTGTTGCAAAAGCCTCGGCGCGCAGGCCAACTGACTCTACGAGATCCTGGATCGCCTGACGCATGCTGCGGTCATCATCAATGATGAATACGGTACGAACGGCCGCTGATTTCATGCTCGTGCCTCGGCTTCGACGGGAAGAGTGAAATGGAAGGTCGCACCCGCCCCCTGATTGGCAGTAGCCCAGATTCGCCCTCGATAAGACTCCACGATCGAACGGGTAATGGCCAAACCCATACCCGTCCCCTGTGGTTTCGTCGTGTGGAACGCCTCAAAAATCCGTTCGGCATTTTCTGCCGGCAATCCTACGCCGGTATCCCTGATCGAGATAGTTAGCTGACCTTGCGGATCCAGTCGCGACTGGATCCGCAATTCGCCTCCCGTATCTTTCATGGCCTCGATCGCATTCAGCATCAGGTTCATGAACACCTGTTGAAGTTGTACCCGGTCAGCCAGGAAATTAGGCACATCTGCGTCGAGTTCGGAATGAATAGTTACGGAGTGCCGAATGGCTTCGTCCCTGAGCAGAACGGTCATTTCTTGAATAATGTCTTTGACGTCCACCATCTCGCGTTCAGGCGGCGGGCCTTTCTTGTAGAAGGACCGCAAACGATTGATGACATCAGCCGCTCGGTTCCCGTCCTGCTCGATTCTCGTTGCTGCTGCCCGCGCTCTTTCCAGGTCCGGAGGATCATGCGCAAGCCATCGCAAAAGTGCGTTTGCGCTCGTGATCGAGGCGGCAATGGGCTGCTTTATTTCGTGTGCCAGCGCGGCGGCCAGTTCTCCCAACATGTTCACGCGATTGATGTGCGCCAAATCAGTCTCTAGCTGCCGCAACCTTTCGCGCTCCTGCTCGGCCTGTTTTCGTTCGGTTATATCCATGGTGATACCGACATACTCACCGATTTCTCCAGCAGGATTGTGATGTCCAACGGAACGCAGGAATCTGACGGTGCCGTCTCGACGAAAAATCCGATATTCGAGGTCATAGTCCATTCTTGCCTGGATTGCACCATAAAAGTTTTCCCTCAGAGCAGGCTCGTCTTCCGGGTGCGTGGCGCTGTACAAGCGTTCGAATGGGACAGGGCCTTGGCTGGGATCGAAGCCATAGAAGCGAAGAGCATATCGACCTTGCTGATCCGCAATCTTCACGACGTCTTCGGTGAAGGCGACCCCGCGCGTCGGCGGACGGCCATTGACGAGATCTACAAGTAGAGTGTTGCATCTTGAATCGTCTTAATCAGTAGGTCGATGGTTGCGAATCCCTGAATGAACAGCTGGTTCGGCATCTTCCGAATCTTATCGGCCATCACCTCAAGAGACCGAACCAGTGACGGAAGGTGCTGAGGAGTAAGGTGGGCAAGCAATGCACAGCTGCTTGGTGTCTCTTGACGTCCTCTACAGTCACATGGTCGTGTGTTGCCATGTTGAGAGCAACAAAGTTCACCAGAACATCATGACGTTTGCAAACCACTATCACCTGTGCCGTTTGGGACTCATCGAGTTTGCTGCCTTTTATCTCTATCCCTTTTACAGGCCACTCGTCTCGAAGGCGTAGGAAGGTCATCAAACAGTTCTTTTTCATTTGCTGATGGAATGGTCAGGGACAGGACGAGAGAATACGAGTCAGCACCTGTGGCAGGGACAACGAAGGGACCGGCTTCATCAATGTAAATCCGCATTCAACACTTACCTGGTGCTGGACGGATGTCGGCTCCGTTCATATTTCTTCTCTGCCATTGCCATCAGTCTGGACAGACGCATTCTGTGGAAGTCAGCGATGGCCTGAAGCACCCTGAATGTGGGGTTCTGCTTCCCGGTCTCAATCTCATTCATGTGGCCATCATTGCAGCCGACTTTCTCAGCCACATCTTGAGCAGACAGACCCTTCTTGAGACGCAGTTCTGTAATGACTGCTCCAAGGGCTCTTTCTCGTGTATCGGCTTTCCTCTTACCAATGGGACGACCCATTCGAGGATAGTCGAGCCGTTGACTCCTTTTTGTTTATCGGTTATAACCGTGAAATGTCTTGGTGGACGATCATAACGACGAAGGGCCGGCTGCTGCAAGACGTTTGTGTGTCTTACGTAGACGGTGAAATCCTGATAATCGGTCTCGTGCTTGACGATGATGAAGAGATGGCTCTCCTCATTGATCGACTGAACAATCAAGCCAGGTTGTACGCTCCGATGACCGTCTGTAAGAGATTGGCTGCTCAGCATTATTACGAGCTGTTTATGCGCCGTCGTCCTCACGAGACATTCATCGACCACGTCCAAAGATTCCTCTCCATGACTGACCCAGACGCACAAAAGCCCATCCCTCAGGAGAGAGATGGGCATAGTGCTGAATAAAATGATGGCCTACTGCTGAAGTCGTGCCTGACGCATCGAATACAGCTTCCCAATACCTGCCAGCGTGAACAGACCGGCTATAAAAGGAAGACAGCTTCCTGTCACAATGGTGGCTCCAAGGCCGATGATTACAGGTGAGAAGAGTTTGGCTTCATCTTTGAGAACGGCTTTTGTCAGTGGGTGCATTGTTTCCCTCGATCACAGATCAAGAATAACTCAGCAGATAGGGTCTACCAAAAGGTACCTTATCGACCGGTGAACTTGCTCCACACGGCTCGGTCGAGGATTACCTGAAAGCCGCTCAGAATGTGAACAGCCTTCGCGGCTCGCCCGGGTATCTGGGTGTTCAACGCTTTAGCACTCCCCCGGTGCTCTCTGACCTCAAGGGATTCGTCCTGGAAGAAGAGGACATCAAGGACCTTAAGGAGTGCAAATCTGGCAGTTGTGAACTGCAATTGCCGGCGGCGTCGATGGAGGAGTTCAAGAAGCAGGTGAACTGGGCAGCGCTTGATGTTGCCACACAGGTGAACAACCTGGGGCAAAAGATGGCTCTGGAGGCGCTGATCAGATACCAGAAAGAGGGTGATAGCGCCCTTGGAAGTTACTACGACAAAGAGCATCCGGTGCACGTCTTTGAGCAATTCGAGTCCTTATTGCGCGAGCAGCTGGTATGGGCATCACCTTTGTGCCGGAGATGGCGGCGGAGCAGCGCAGCGGATGCCAGTTTATTCCTATCGAGGACGAGCACGCCGTGCGGCGTGTGGGAGTAGTGCGATTGCAAAACCACTTTCGTTCCCGGCCCCAGCGCGAGTTCATGGAACATCTTTCTGC
>Ga0137404_10003025_pt1 | contig 11202 bp, 20 predicted proteins | sample CZOMad2_1_16fung_FD_108285 | JGI IMG/M metagenome (GOLD analysis project Ga0137404, IMG submission 108285) | Vadose zone soil fungal communities from Angelo Coast Range Reserve, California, USA - CZOMad2_1_16fungal (Illumina Assembly) | ecosystem: Environmental > Terrestrial > Soil > Vadose...
GTAGTCGTCCGGGGTCTTGTACGGCAGCTCGTTCAACTGCGGGTGGATCACGAGCGTCGAGTTCGGCGCCATGATGACGGTGTAGCCATCCGGCTTCGCCTGCGCGACTTCCGCCATCCCGACCGAGCCGCCACCGCCAGGCCGATTGAGAACGCCGACGCCCTTCGTGAACGTCTTCTTCATGGAGTCGGCCATCGGGCGGACCACGATGTCCACCATGCCGCCGGCCGGATAGGCGACGACGATCGTCAGAGCCCGCTCCGGGTACTCGGCGGCCGCGGGCGCCACGGGCCCGAGGAGCAGAACGGCGAGAAACGCGAACCGAAGCATGCGTGTCCTCCCTCTCGAATGGGATCTCGGACCGCACAATACCTCAGAACGCTATGGCGATTCCTTCTTCTCGCCGAAATGGCCGGGATCGATCTCGGCTGCGTAGCAGACAGGGGAGGCGAGCGCGCTGGGCTCGCCGCCGATGGGTTCGCCAAGAAAGACCAGGCCTTCCGGATCGCGTCGGTAGACGCCGCGCTCGGTGACAACCCAGTCCATCGGGATGTCCCAGCTTTGGGGCCGGATGGTCTTCATCTTGGCCAGCTCGTAGCTGACGCCGATGACCACGGGCTTTTTCACCAGGCTCGCCAGGGTTCGGTCGAAGAAACCGCCCCCGTAGCCGAGGCGGTATCCGGCTTCGTCCCACCCGATCATCGGCACCAGCGCGGCGGCGGGAACGACGGGCTCGGAGCCCGCCGGAAAGGGAATGCCGAGCGGGCCCGAGGCAAGGGCCACTCCGGGATGCCATTCGCGGAAGACGAGCGGCTGCCTGGGCGCGACGACCACCGGCAGGGCAGTCACCGCGCCGCACTCTCGTAGCCTCTGCGCGAACCGTCGCGCGTCGTATTCCCCCCGGATCAGCCAGCAGAAGGCAAGCTTCGCGGCCGCGAGGCCCGGAAACGAGCGCCAGAGATGAGCATCGATGCGCTGGCGGAAGAGCTCGCGCGTCGCCGCGTCGAGATTCTCGCGCGCCGCGACCAGCCGGTCGCGCTCGGCCGTCCTCCAGGATTTCACTTCGTCGGCGGTCATGCCGTGTTGAGAGACTCCGCCAACCGCTCGCACGCCTCGATGTTGGTGATGTGGCGCGTCTTCATCTCTTCGAGAAAAACCCCGACGGACGCAGGGAGGGTTTCGCCGAGGAGCCCGTCCAGTCGTTTGACGACCCATCCTTGGCCCCGGTTCAGAAACCGAAGCCGGGCGGCGAGGGTCGGCTCACGCATCACCTTATCCGCGGAGCCTCCCTTTTTCTCCGAGATGATCCCGCCCATCGTCTTGATCGAGCGGACGAGTCCGGCGCAGGACCAAGCCTCGTCGTCTCTGACATTCTCGAACAGCTTCTGCATCTCGGGGCCGCGCGCCTCAGGAAACAGGCGGGAAAGCGTATCCACCCCCGCGCGCTCTGCCTCGAGCAGTTCGTTCAACCGGTCAATCGCCGTCACGGTTCTCTCCTCTCCGCGCAGCTTCAGCATACGACCGGGGCCGGCGTGGTGAAAGTCGATGGGCTGCGCTAGCCCGCGCTGGCGGAGCGAGGTGCGACGGCTCGGTACTCATCCACGCCCCACGCGGCGAGCGTCTTCCGGCCGAGGGGCGTGACGGAGAGGGCTCGGCTGTCGGGAATGCGCGCGACCAGGCGTCGGGCGAGGAAGGCTTCAGCAATTGCCGCCCCCACGGCGCCGGAGATGTGGTGGCGCCGTTCGGTCCAGTCGAGGCAGCCGCGGCAGTAGTGGCGCTTGGCGCCGCGCGCCTTCGGGAGATCGACGCCCAGTCCCCCGAGGAATCGCTCACCGGCCGGGGTGACTTCCCCGCCGCCCTCGACGAGCACGACGTGATGGCGGCGCAGGAGCATGTCGCACACCGCGACGCCCAGGCGCCCGGCCATGTGGTCGTAGCACATACGCGCTTCCCGGAGCGCCGGCTCGACGCGATGATGGGGCGGCCAGCCGTTGGACGGGATGACTGCGACCGTCATCAGCCCCTCGATCGCCCGGGCAACCTCCGCGGAGCGCAGCCGGTAGTAGTGACAGCGGCCCTGCTTCTGCATCACCAGCAGATGGCCGGCGAGCAGGCGGGAGAGATGGCTGCTCGCCGTCGCCGCCGTCACCCCCGCGAAGTAGGCCAGCTCCTTCGCGGTCAGCGCGCGGCCGGTGAGCAGCGCGGTCAGGATGCGCGTCCGGGCGGGCTCGCCGAGGAGCGCCGCCACCGTGGAGAGCATGTCCGTGTCCCCCATGAACGAAAGACTAGACGGCGGCGACATTCGCGGCAAGTCCAGACGGTTCGGGCTGGATCGAAGCGTTCGGCGTGGACGGCAGCGTGTCGCGTGGCCATACTCGGGAAGCAAGGAGGACGTCATGCTCACACTGTGCATCCGCTACACGCTGGACGCCGCCAAGATCGCCGATTTCGAGGCCTACGCGCGAGGCGTGGCAGGTCCCATCGAGCGCTGCGGCGGCAAGGTCGTCGGCTACTTCGCTCCGACGAAGTTCGCCGGGCCCACCAACATCGGGCTCTCGCTCATCGATTTCCCGAATCTCGCTGCCTACGAGCGGTACCGTGAGGCTCTGGCCGCCGATCCCGAGCACGCAGACGTGGCGCGCCGCGCCGCGCAGTCGGGCGTCATTCTGGTCGAAGAGCGCTCGTTCGTGCAGCGCGCCTCGTAGACCTTCGGGCGGTGCGCTTGACTTCGGCCCCAGGGGGCGAGATCGTTGCCCCGGCGCGGCGCCGGGGGCAGGGAGAATCGGCGCTCGCTGAGAGAGGAGAAATCGTCATGCCGTTCTACGAACGAGGCCCCGTCCGCATCCACTACGAAGAGGTCGGTTCCGGCTTCCCCCTGATGCTCATCCCGGGCGGCGGGCTCAATTCAGCCCTCTCATCCTGGCAGACCGCCTCGCCTTTCAACCCGATGGAGAAGTACAAAGACGACTTCCGCTGTGTCTGCGCTGACCTGCGCAATGCCAATCCCGGCAAGTCGAGCGGCCCGCTGGAGATCGACCGCCCCTGGGACGCCTACACCGACGATCAGCTCGGGCTGATGGACCACCTCGGCATCCGGGAGTTCATGGTCATGGGCTTCTGCATCGGCGGGCCGATGATTCACAATCTCATTCGGCGCGCTCCGGAGCGCGTCATCGCGGCCGCGATGATGCAACCCAGCGGCTTCAGGCCCGAGATCCCGGACCTGTTCTACCAGAACAACATCAAGGGCTGGGGGCCGCCGCTCTGCGAGAAGCGCCCCGACCTCACGATGAAGACGGTCCACGACTTCCTCACCAGCATGTACACCAACCGCGCCGACTTCGTCTTCACCGTGTCGCGCGATTTCGTGCGCTCCATCAAGACACCGTTGTTGATCGCGCCCGACGACGTGCCCGCGCACCCGTACAAGGTCGCGATGGAGGTGGCGAGCCTCGCCCCCAAGGCCGAGGTGACCATCTATCCCTGGAAGGATTCACCGGCGCACATCGACGAGGTCGTGGAGCATGCGCGGCGCTTCCTGAAGGCGCACGCACCCGTCGCCGCCGGGCGTTGAGGAGAAAGGGCTCTCGCACGATATGAGACTCGGCGTGGTGTTTCCCCAGACGGAGATCGGCTCAGACCCTAAGATAATCCGCGACTATGCCCAGGCCGCCGAGAGCGCCGGCTACGACCACCTGCTCGTCTTCGACCACGTGCTGGGCGGCAAGCTGGAGCGCTTCGACAAGCTCGGGCGCCGCCCGCCCTATACCGACGAGAGTCCCTTCCACGAGGTGTTCGTTCTGTTCGGTTACCTGGGCGCCTGCACTCAGCGCCTCGAGCTCGTGACCGGCATCGTCATCCTGCCCCAACGCCAGACCGCGTTGGTGGCCAAGCAGGCGGCGGCGGTGGACGTGCTCACCGGCGGGCGCCTGCGCCTCGGCGTGGGGATCGGCTGGAACCATGTCGAGTACGAGGCCCTCAACGAGGACTTCCACACGCGGGGCCGCCGCGTCAGCGAGCAGATCGCCGTGATGCGAAAGCTCTGGACCGAGCCGGTGGTCACCTTCAAAGGCTCGTTTCATCACCTCGACCGGGCCGGCATCAACCCTCTACCCATCCAGCGACCCATTCCGGTGTGGATGGGCGGCATGGCCGAGCCCGTGCTCGAGCGGGTGGCCCAGATCTCCGACGGCTGGTTCCCTCAGTTTCAGCCGGGCGACGAGGCGAGCCACACGCTCGATCGCGTCCGTGCGTACATGAAGGACGCGGGTCGCCCATCCTCCGCCGTGGGGATCGAGGGACGCTTCTCCTATGGGATCGGCGGCCCGACCGAGTGGGCGAAGCGGGCCCTGCAGTGGCGCGACCTCGGCGCCACCCACCTCTCGGTGAACACGATGGGCGCAGGTCTCTCTCCGCGCGGTCACATCGACGCGATCCTGAAAATGAAGCCGGTGCTCGACGGCGTCTAGCGACCTGGCGCAAGGCGGGCCGGTACGCTCGTCGCAGGGCCGCTCGAGGAACCCTGAAGCGCTCCCCGCGGTTTACGCGATGGCCGGCGTCGTGGTCGGCGCGCAGAGGCGCGCGTGCCCTGGCGCCAATGACCAGAGCGCACTATGCTGTGTCCCGAGGGAAAGGCTCCGTGTGGAGCTTCATCGGTTCAACCACCCAGACGGGAGGACATGCATGATGAGACATTCACGGATGGTCGTGGCCGGGCTCCTGGCCGTGCTCGCCAGCCTGCTGCTCGCAAGCGGTGCGAGCGCGCTGGAGGTCGGACAGAAGGCTCCGGACTTCACGCTGAACGGCACTGATGGAAAGCCCGTCAAGCTCAGTGAGCTGACGGCCAAAGGCCCCATCATCATCTACACGTTCATCGCCGCCTTTACCGGCACCTGAACGAAGGAAATGCTGGGCTTCGAAGCGGCCATGCCGCAATTCCAAGCCCTAGGCGCCCAGGTCGTGGGCGTCAGCACCGATCCGGCCCCGTCCCTCGCCGCGTGGCAAAAAGAGAACAATGCCGGTGGTAAGCAGATCCTCCTGTCCGATTTCCCTCGACGCCAGATGCTCACGGCCTATGGAGCGCTGGAGACGAACGAGCAGAGCCCCGTCTATCGCTACGCGAAGCGCGCGTACTTCATCATCGATAAGACGGGCACCGTGAAGTACATCAAGGTGATGGACAGTCCGCTCAATCTGCTGAGCGCCGACGAGGTGCTCAAGGCGCTCAAGGATTCTGGAGCGGCGTGATGAGCGCGAAGTTGTCGCTGATGCTGGGTGTGGCCGTGGCGCTTCTCGCCACGGCCGCGCTCGCGGCCCCCGATTTCGCATCGATGCAGGTGATTCCCTACGAGCCGCCCAAGCCCGCTCCCGCGTTTGCGTTGCCCGATCTGGACGGCAAAGAGGTGCGTCTCTCCGACCTGCGCGGGAAGGTCGCGATGCTGTTCTTCTGGGCGACCTGGTGACCCGATTGCCGGAAGGAGTTGCCTTCCGTCAACCAGATAGCCGGCGAGCTCAAGGGTAGGGGGCTGGAGCTGATCTTGATCGATTTTCGTGAGAGCCCCGACCTGGTGCGGCGGACCGTCAAGGAGCGCGGCTACACCGCACGCGTATTGCTGGACGAGAGCGGTGATACCACGGGCCGCGTCTACGGGGTGTTCGGGCCGCCCACGGCCTACTTCGTCGATCGCCGCGGGAATCTCATCGGACGGGTCGTCGGCCCGCGCAACTGGGACTCGCCCACCGGCCGAAAGTTCATCGAAGCGCTACTCGACGCGCAGTAGCGCGCCGAACCGGGCGCTGCCGACGCGGCTCGCGCTCAGCCGCGCCGGAACGCTTTCTGATCCCGCCGCCTACCCTTGGCTGAGGAGGAGATCAGACCGGTCGTACTCCTGGCTCGAGTCGGTCGTGGGCGGCTGCGCGTTCACGGGCTCGTGTGAGAGCGGCGTGGTTGCCGCGTCGCTCGCCTTCGCGGGCTGACTGCCCGCAGCTCCGCCGTTCCTGTGAGCGTTGCTGGACGCCTTCTCGAGGGCCCAGCCCGTACCCAGCACCACGAGCATGACGAAAGCGCTGAGACCGATCGTCCGCCGAGTCCTGTTCTTCATCCCATCCTCCTCCGCGAAACCGAGAGTGCGTTGCCGCGCACGCCTGTGAACCCCGTACTGTCTGCGACCGCGACAACGGGCAACAACAATGCCAACGGGCAGGGCAGCGAGAGCACGGTGCGGACGCTCACACTCATTCCCTCGAGTGCACGGGATATGGGGCTCGACGCGCCGACAGGGAGCGGCTCGTCGGCGGGTTGGATCTCGGTGTGTGACAAGGCAGTGATTTCGGCGCCTTGCGCGTGATTGCCGGGGGGCGCCGAGGCGGTCGCGATGCCGGAGCCGGTCGGTGGATTATCGAGGCACTCGCGTCCAGGGCCGCGTTGGGACGCGCCGAACTTGCACGCCGAGCAGGAGTGCGCGCGTCCCTGAGGGTCGCGCGATCAATCGGGCGTTGTGCCTGATGAATCCCGGAATGCCCTGCCCGGCAGCACCGCGGATCTCGTTATGTGGGGCGTGCGCGGCGTACGACCGGAAGGCGAGGACGTGTCATCGAGCGGCGCCTAGGTAGATCGACATGAAGTGGTCGCGCTCCGATTCCAGAGTCTTTCGTCGATCACGCTCGAGCGTCGTCTTTAACTGGTGACTCGAACGTGCCAGACACGCGTCGTAGTAGCGCCTGAGGCCCTCGATGCCGCCTGTTGCCAGCGCGCTTTCTGCCTGTTCCTTGAGATCCCAGCCCGGGACCAGGTCCTTGCCGCCTTCGTAGATTTCCAGAACAACCGCCAACATCGCCGCCCCTCGGTCCATTCACGCCTCCTGGGGTCCTCCACCCGACCGGACATGGCGCAACATCTCCATCCCGTGCCGAGGCGTACGCGCGTCAGCTGCTATCGCGGCGTCGAGGGAGGTGCGCCGGATGAGGGCGCGAGCTTATCGCGCCGCGCTGCTTGCAACTCGGCGACGCGCCGTCGCCTCGCGAGGCGGCGGAGTCGTTGGACAGCTCGATTGGTTTTCGAGTGCGTAGCCATAGACCCCCCACATTGTGCCAGACGCACGCGCCACCGCCCAGGTGCACGACCTGTCCGCTCTGCTCGAGTCCGGGCCGGACGCTATGTTTTGGTCTTCGCAAGCTCCTCGGCGCACGCGGTCGCGAGTCCCGCGTTGGGCGACTTGTCGCCCCGCTGAGTGGCCCATCCACCGGCCTCGATGAACTCCCGCTGCCTCCACGATTCGATCTTCTGAAACTCTGCCAGCTTTGCGGCAGCGCCTGGCTGCTGCATGAATTTCGTGACGCAGGCCGGGGTGAGCGCGACGACCACGGCAGCGTTGGTTCGTTCTGCCGCCATCTTCTCGGCGGTGCTGCCGAGGGTCCAGCCCATCCAGGCAAAGCCGCCGATCATCGTTGCGATGGAGCCGACGACCACGCCCCAGGCAGCGGGTTTGAACCACGGTACTTGTAGTTTCATGGGACACCTCTCAAGTTGTCGAAGTGGGACTTCTTTACCAGCGCCCTCCGCGCGAGGATCCGCCGCCGCCGCCGCGGGTGCCGCCGGCCGAGGCCTTCTCCACTCTCAGTTGCCGGCCGTCGAGGTCCTTGCCGTTGAACTGCGCGATCGCCTGATCGGCCTCTTCGGCCGTCGACATCTCGACGAAACCGAAGCCGCGCGAACGACCGGTGTCACGGTCGGTCACGACGGCAGCCGATTCGACGCGGCCGGCCGCGGCGAACACCTCACGAAGCCGCTCCGTCGACGTGGCAAACGCGAGACCGCCGATGAAAAGCTTTTGCGCCATGACGCACCTCCTTGACTGCTTCCACGCTGTGAGTTCGTGTACTCCAGAGGCACGTGGACGGTCGCTGGAGTCCCGGCCTGGCGAGGCACGAGGGCGTGCCGGAAGGAACCGACGTCAGGCGAAGGGATAGTAGCATAAATTATATAAAAGATAAATAATATACAAGCACCGTATACTGAATCACGCCGTCGCGGTCGTTCTTTCGGGGTGACGCATCAGGCGTCGTGGCCGCGGCGATCAAGGGCCTCTCGCCAACAACGCACCTGCGCCGCTCGACGACGCCGCGCGGATGAGGGAACAAGCGCATGACGAAGCTCATCCAGATCTGTGCATCCGAAAATGATCTGTTCGGTCTCGACGGCGACGGCGTGGCCTATCACTACAACTTCAACACGAGCAGCTGGGTGAGGCTCGGCAGTGACAAGCCGGGTGCCACAGAAGTAACCGAGGGCCAGACGAATGGCCTTGGTCGACTCCAGGCCGAGCGGGCCTCTCGACGAAGCGCATGAGCTCTCGGGCGCTGCTCGGGCCGACGCGCGGGGTCGCCATCCTGCTCGGCGTCGCTCTGTACTTGGCGCCAGGCATCGCTCACGCCGATGTGCCGACCGTCGGTGACATGACCGCGTGCAATCAGGAAGCGCGGGACGGATCCCGGCAGCGTTCCGCGTCTCCGACCTCGAAGGACCAGGTTGACGCGGAGGCCGCTCGCCGGGGGCGTGACGGCGGCGCAGTCCCTCAAGGATCGACGGCGGCCGTCACGCAGTCGGAAGATCCCCAGATCCACGGGATGGATGTCCAGGGCGCCACGGACGCCGCGTATCGCGCGGCGTACCGGGTGTGCATGCGAAAGAGGGGATTCTAGCGCGACCGCTCGAAGGGTCGCCGGCGTCGGCCGGCGGGCTCCACGGGTACCGCCAGGACCACGCAGCGGCAGCCCGGATGAAAGGGCGGCATCGCCTCGAGCTCGGCCCCGACCTCGCGCGCATTGAAAGGATCGCACGCGGGGCACGGCAGGCGCATGTCCTGGCGCTCGACCCGAGCTCGGATCCCCTGCCGGGCGAAGTGCGCGTGTACGGTGGACCGGCGGGCCAGTAGATCGAGCCACTCGGAAAACAGGCTGAGCTTGCGGAGCCGGTACGTCTCCGCTTCCGGCGTGTGGGCCGGAGGGGCTCGGTGGAGGCCCTCCCACCGAGGTGGAAAGTTTCGCGCGGCGGCAAAAGCGGCCTGCCAGCGGTCGAAGTCGGGCCACGCGAAATCCGGAGTGCCGGCCTCGGCCGCCATCTCTGCCGGTTCGATCAGTCGCGACGGCACCATGTCAGTCGACGACGGTGGCCGGAGGATGTTCATGGGCTGCGCCGGCCCGCGGCGACGCGCGCCCATGCGACCGGCGGCTCCGGGATGACGAGCAGGCCAGCCGCCGCCAGCGACCGGATGATCGGCCACGAAGGATCGAACTCCGAGCGGCGCAAACTGAACTTCGCGGATCGCGGATGGGCGTGATGGTTGTTGTGAAGACTCTCGCCCGCGGTGATCCAGGCGAGCAGACGCGAGTTGTAGGCGGTGTTCTCGAAGTTCTTGGTGCCGCGCCAGTGGCCGAGCGCATTGATGAGCGGCGCCATGACGAACACATAGAGGCCCGCGTGCAAGAGCCCCGCGATGAGGCCGGACCAGAGCCCGATGAGCATACAGAGCAGGCTCAGCCCGATCCCGACGCCGAGGAACCCGCGTGAGAAAAACAGGCGATCCAGCCGATCCGGTCGGAGATCCGGAGCGAACGCTTCGAGGGTCTTCGCGTTCCTGGCTTCTCGAACGTAGTAGGCGACGTTGAAGAGCTGGACGCGCCAGAAACCGAGCAGGCGTGGGCTGTGAGGGTCTCCCGGACGATCGGTGAAGGTGTGATGCTTGCGATGCACCGCTACCCATTGCTGCCGGGACTGTCCTGTCGTCAACCACAGCGCGATCCGGAACGCCATATCGGCGATCGGGTGGAGATGCAGGGACCGGTGCGCTAGCGCCCGATGCAGGTAGATCGATGTCGCGATGACGGCGACCTGGGTCAGCGCGATGGTAACGAGCGGCACGGCCCACGCAGCGGTCACGAGCCGGACCTCGATCGCTGCCGGTTCGCCCGCCCGTGAGGACGTTGAGGCGCCATCGGCCGCCGGCGCGCCTCGGTGCGAATCCGGCGGACCGTCTCGGCCTGGCGGCTCACGTTCGCCATGAGGTCAGGGTTCGTCGGCCGCTTGAGCCCCTCGTCGATCAGCGCTCGAAGCACGATCTGCAGGCTCACGGGCAGCATCATGGACATCGTCGCGCGGCCGGCGAGAGACCGCGCGCGATCGACCAGATCTCGGGGCAGGATGATGAGGACCCGCGTCGCGTTCTCGAACATTCGTGAAATTGACTCCTCGATACATATATATCATATATCTCACATAGATTGTTCGACCCCTGCGACGCCTGATCTGGTACACTACGCGCGTTCCGTATCATCCCTCGACGGACCGTCACTTCGGAGCCGACCCCGCCCCTCCGGGCAGACGGCCTTGAGAGAGGTTCGAGCAGGCGACAGCGGCGCCGGGGAGACACCCGCAGCCACTCTTTGCCCCCCGGAAAGGAGACGGCTTAATGCAGGTCACGGCGTTCAACACTTCGAAGAATGACGACTGGCGTTGGCGAATCGTCAACTATGCCGGCGACACGATCGCCGAATCTCGCGAGCGTTTCCCGTCCATCAGCGCCGCGGTGGCGCAGGGAGAGAAAAAGCTCGCCGCGATGAACGTGGTCGACCGATCCGAGCCCATGAACTGGCGACGGTCGACCTCCCATCTCCGCCGGCGCTGATCTTCGTGCCGATCCCCCCAGAGGGTTTGGGGCACGCCTCTCTTCTCATCTCGTCAAGGCGATACGGCTAGCCGCCTTCGTTTGCCCAGCGCCGCTGGATTGCCCGCATGAAGCCGCGGTACGCGCTCATTGTCTTGCTGGTGATGGGGCAGGTGCTCGTCGTGCCGCACGCGCCACTATCCGCCGGGCCGGGCGCCGAGCCGCCGCGCGCGCCGATCAGCCGAAGCGGCACGCTGGGCGGCGCTGACTACCTCATCGAGGTGCCGGCGAACTGGCGCGGCGGCCTCGTGGTCTTCGCGCATGGGGTGCAGCGCGGCCCGGGCCCGGGCACGGTCGGATCTCCGCCGATCGGAAGCCACATCGTCGCGCAAGGCCACGCCTGGATCGCGTCCGGCTTTCGAGCGCGCGAGTATCGGCCGCACCTGTTCATCGAGGATCTGGTCGCGCTCCGCGAGCTCTTCCTCAGTGAGATCGGCCAGCCGCGCTGGACGATCATCTACGGCCAGGCGCTGGGGGGGCA
>Ga0137404_10003029_pt1 | contig 11195 bp, 6 predicted proteins | sample CZOMad2_1_16fung_FD_108285 | JGI IMG/M metagenome (GOLD analysis project Ga0137404, IMG submission 108285) | Vadose zone soil fungal communities from Angelo Coast Range Reserve, California, USA - CZOMad2_1_16fungal (Illumina Assembly) | ecosystem: Environmental > Terrestrial > Soil > Vadose zone...
AGAATTATCGTGGTTTTCCCTCCGCTGGATTTTCATTTTTTTCGACCCGCGATCCGCAACTGCGTGAGTTCGCCGGAGAAACAGGAAAAAACGCGGGCGTTTATGTCACGAATGTGGAAGCAGGCACGCCGGCAATGAAGGCCGGACTCCAAGTTGGCGATGTCGTGACAGCCATCGGGAACAATGAGATCGACCAGAATGGCAACTACATAGATCGGCTCTTTGGCAAAATCGAATTCACAAATCTGCTGACAGCGCATGCTTACGCCGGCGACGTTGTCCCTTTGCATATTCAGCGTAACGGCAAAGCGATGCAGCTGAATATGACTCTTGAACATCGCGATGCGAAAGACTACGTGAGTCCGCCCTATAATCTGGATCAGCCTCCGCGCTATTACGTCCTCGGCGGCTTGATTTTTCAGGAGCTTTCCCGTCAATATCTCAAGGAATGGGGACCGAACTGGCAACGAGAAGCTCCCCAGCGTTTGGTTTATCTAGACCGTTTTCAATCCGAGTTTTTTCCGGATAGAAATCGCCGCGTCGTGATTCTCAGCCAGGTCCTCCCGGCCAACAGCACAATCGGGTACGATGATCTCACATATCTAACCGTGACGAAGGTGAACGGTAAGGAAATCAAGTCGTTAGACGATTTGGCCCAAGCGGTAAAACAACCAATCGAGGGTTTCATCAAAATCGAGACTGAAGAAGATCCAAAACAGATCGAGCTCGACGCGGCACAAGTCGCCGCCGAAGCGCCCGAGCTTCAAGAAAACTACGGAATCTCCTCACTGCAAAGGCTGCAGTGAGCCCCTGCGACCGCCGAAACCCAGCAACTGCGATGAAAATTCGGACGCGTCGAAGATTTCTTAGAACTTCTTTTTTAGCTGGACGTACCAGAACCGGCCCTTTATCGTTGCGAGCGATTCGTCGTAGTTGTTTTCAGGGAACCCGGCCACGAACGGTGGATCGGAATCAAATACGTTCTGCATTCCCAACGTGATCGTCGTGCCATTTAGCCAGCCGCGCCATCCGCAGGGGTTATATTCAGCGGTAGAAACTGGCAGAACGTTTTTCTCTTTGCCGTTTGCCCTCACGTTTTTGCCGCCAGTTTTTGCCAAGCCCGGCACTTCGGTTGCCGCTGGGGGCGGCAAGTTGAACGTGTAGGACGCGATTAGGTCAAGCGTCACCCACGCTGCAACTTTCCGCGCCCCCTGTTCCGGGAATTGCGCGAGTCTTTGGCCAAGCCCGGGTGGAAGAAAAGGGCCGCTTCTCGGCCATTGGGGCTTCGACGAGCCCGTCAGTCCAATGTTATCATCCTCGTATTGTCCGGTGTAATGGACCGTCGCGCCGATATCGAAGCCGCCGAGCCAGGTATCAGCCGGGCCATCGTAGAACGCGCTGACAAAGGCTCGATTGTGTGGTAGCGAACCAATAAACGTGGAACCCAGCGGCCAAAACGCACCGGAGAGCCCAATTCGTTTGCTATCGGGAGTCGCCTGAAACTCAAACCGGGAAAGGTAAGTTCCGTTAAGGGTGAAAGTAAATCTGCCAAAATCGCCACGACCAAATATCGAAGTATCCAGGATAAAGGTCGCTTGATAATCAATTCCTTCCACTATGGCGCGCGTGAGATTTAGCTCAGGGTCGATGACCTGTGTGATCGCGCCGGTTATTGGATCGCGCTCTACCAGCCCGGGGAACTGGTTCTCAAAATCGATGATGAATTGTGGGCCGACGGCTGCCGCAAGTGATCGAACGTCAATATGCCAAAAGTCAGCGCTTAGCGTAAGACCTTTGATCCACTTCGGACTGTAAACAGCTCCGTAGCTCCATTCGTAGGCAACCTCCGGCTGCAGATTAGGATTTCCCGAGCGGACCGCGCGGAGAGGAGTGCCGGGTGGGGTCAATCCCCTTGGATCGACAGCTTGTTGGAAAACAATCTCCCTCTCCGCTGGCGTAAGGTCGAGTAATGTCGGCGCATGGAACGCTTCTGTGTAACTAGCGCGCAAGGTCAGTGCGCCGATCCATTTAGGGTCGAGCGGCTGCCAGCGAGCGGAGAATTTCGGCTTCTGCGCGTTGTACTGAGAATGTTGCACCGGAAAAACTATAGTCGCAGATGTATTTTGGCTGTACCACTCCTCGCGCTCGGCAATTTCGAACTCGAGGCTGTATGCTCCTGGGAAGTTCCACAGGGGGCTGGTCACCGGAATCCGCACTTCCTGGTAGGTTGCCCAAACATCGCGGTTTACCTTTGATGCTTCAAAATCCAGAGCGCCGGTGGTGTTAAACGTCGTGTTAAACGAATCGGGATCGTCCCTCCACCGCTCCCCGCGGTATTCAAGCCCGAGTGCGAAGGAGATCGGCCCGGCGGGAAGATTGAACAGATCGCCGTTAATCGTTGCATACCCCAAGGGTAACTCAAAGGCGGCAGAGTGGTGTAGAGTGATGTAAACCCTGCTTATCGCCGCATCGGTGTTGCGGCCAAAGAACCCCAGAAAAGGATTAAACGCCGTAGCCGGGTTTGTATCCAGCAACGCCTCGCGCAAACCGGGGTTGCTCACAACTGCTCCAGTGAGGACTTCCTCCTCATCGCGAGAATAGCGAAAACCCAATTCCCAATTCCACGCTTTAAAGTAGTCGCCGAGTTCTCGCAGTTCACCGCGGAGCCCGACATCGAACAGCGTATCGTGGAAAGTAGTCTTAAACGTTCTGACACCCTCATCGTTGATGGCGCGAAACTGGACCCCTGTAGTCACTGGGACGGGGACACCGTTGATGTTCAAAGTCGCGTCCGCAACTGTAAACGGATTAAATGGATTTTGGATGGGCACACTAATGCCGGCCGAGCTGAAAGGCCTGCCGTCCGGTCGCTTGAATGGATCAGGGGCAAACTGAGTAGGTGCCGTGGCTGAATCAAAGAATGAGCGCGTATATTTAAAGTCCGCAAATAACACGAGGTATTTGTCACAAATGTCGCGCGTGAACGAGCCATAGAAGCTTTGGCGGTCTGCGGCCGGAATTGACGGTATCAACTCCGCGATGTTATAACGCCAATAGTTCCCATCGGGAAAAGGTGTAATGACCGCTGGATGGACGTAATATGGAGAAGTTGATACGTTTGGAGCTGAGTGCGGCGGCGGAGAGTTTGCGCTAAAGAACAGCCTCGGGATCAAACGGAGACCTACAAAACGTCCAATGTACCCCGGCGCCTGCACGTTGCGCCTATCAAATCCTCCCCAGGCAAGTGCATTCGTGTTACTGCTGAGAAAGCGGTCACGGCTGTAGATGGCGGCACGATCGTAAAAATCGGCAATGACTAGGATATCGGTCTTGTCATCTCCCGTGCCTGCTTTGATCCAGCCTTCAAGCTCACGTGCGTCGTTGGACGCGCCAAGGTTTGTGTTTCCAGTACTGCCTCCGATCTCGAGCCCACGGAACTTGTGCAGCAAAAAGATATTGATCACACCGGCCACCGCATCGCTGCCATAAATAGCTGACGCGCCATCCTTCAGGATGTCGATGTGATCGATCATTGGAAGGGGAATGAGATTGATGTTCACGCCGGTGACTCCTGCGAATCCAGACCCAACCGGAGTGATTGCAACGCGTTTTCCATCGACCAGAACCAACGTTTCCTTGGGAAGCAAACCGCGCAGATTGGGTATAACGCTGCCATCGTTATTACTGATGTTCTGGTTGAGAGTCCCGCCAGCCTCCTGCGGCAGGTTGATGAGCAGGTCCGTTGCACTGCGCACACCCAATTTCTCCATGTCTGACGGTCGATAGGTATCCACCGGATTCGGTCCCACTTCTTCGGCCGTGGGAATATTCGAACCGGTAACGATGACCCGTTCCACCTCGGTGCCACCGGCGGACGAAGGCGCTGTTACCTGCGCTAGTGTGGCCGAGGAAAGCAGCAAACCCATTGTCGCCATGCCCCATCCTACGCACCAGATGAATGGCCGTTTGATGACAAGCTCCTCTCGCTAAACCCTTCGCCGTTTAGCAAACTCTGCGGTAAATGACAAGCTTTTCCCAGAAATCATTTCCGCGCGCTAGGCACGGCTGATCTCGCGGCGCGACACTGCGACGTACATCTTGCCACGAGAGTGCCGTCTGTCATATTCTCGTTAACAGTGTGAAAACAACGCCGGTTCCGCTGCGTCGCGAAGCGGAAAGCCGCGACCAATCATTTGCCTCGACCCGTTGGACGATCGTCCTTGAAGCGGGCGATTCAGCGACGGCTTCCGCTCACGCGCTCAGTGCGCTGTCGGAATTGTGCCAAATTTATTGGCGCCCGCTGTACGCCTTCTTACGCAGACAAGGATATGGAGCGGAGGATGCGCAGGATTTAACCCAGGGTTTTTTCGCCCATCTGATCGAGACGCGCGCCTACGCGCGCGCTGATCATGAAAGAGGGCGGTTTCGTTCTTTTCTCCTCGGCGCGCTGAAACATTTCGTCGCGCACGCTCGCGATCGCGGGCTGGCTCTCAAACGTGGTGGCGGAATGATTCTCCAGCATCTGGACGATGAGGCAATTGCCGAGGCGGAGGCGCAAATTGTGCGAGCAACGAAATGGCAAGCCGAGGAAGTTTATGACCGCCAGTGGGCGGCGTCTCTCTGGCGGCAAGCGCTGGATCGCCTCGCGCAAGAGTGCGCGCTGGCAGGGAAAACGGAGCTTTTTGGCTACTTACAGCCGTATCTTACGGCCACCGAACAATCGACAATCCCGTACGAAGAGATCGCGCGGCGATCGCATCGACCGGTCACAACTTTGCGCAGCGATTTAGCGCGATTGCGCAAGCGTTATAGCCTGATTCTACGGGAAGAAGTCCGCGACACGGTCTTGGAACCCGCAGAGGTGAACGAGGAACTGCGGCACTTGTGTCGTGCGGTGACCGCAACTTAGCCCAAACAAATGCAGCCCCGTGCCCAGGAAATTTCGACCTGTCCGATCTGCGGCGGCGCGCTCGAGAAAACATCCGGTGGCGGACTCGGCTGCATTGTTTGTTCATTGCGGCTTGGGATCTGGGGCGAAGAGGATATGGCGCAGGATCTCGGAATCGACGAGCGTTTCGGTGTCTATGAGATCGAGCGCCATGTTGACGGGAGCGCATGGGAGCTCGGTCACGGTGCGATGGGAGCCACTTATCGCGCGATCGATAAAGTACTCGATCGCCCGGTCGCGCTAAAAATCATTAACACCGATCTTAAATCGCGCAGCGCGGAAGCGCGCGAGCGGTTTATGCGCGAAGCGCGCGCCGCGGCTGCGTTGCGCCACCCGAATGTTGCGACCGTATATCAATTCGGGATTCGCGAGGAAACCGGCCAATTCTTTTATGCAATGGAATTGGTCGAAGGCGAAACGCTGGAGGAGCGCGTTCGCCGCTTGGGACCGCTCGATGTTCTGGCAACGATTGACATCGCCCTCCAAGTGACCGCCGCGCTGGCTGCCGCGGAAGAACGCGGGCTGGTGCATCGCGATCTCAAGCCCGGGAATTTGATGCTCGTCTCGCCCGATGGCGAAACGGCGAAGGACGATAGCAGCACTTTTGGCGAAGGCGCCAAAAGCAGCACGCGAGGGCGCGTGCGCTCCCCAGAAAGAGGTGAGAAACTGATAGTGAAGGTCATCGATTTCGGCGTCGCCAAGGCGGTGGCGGAGAAAACGAACGCAATGGCACTCACACACGGCGGATTCGTCGGCACACCTGCGTTTGCCAGTCCGGAGCAATTCACGAACGCGCCTGTCGATGTGCGCTCGGACATCTACTCGTTGGGCGCTACTCTCTGGTTTTTGTTGACCGGTCACATGCCTTTCAGTGGCCGGACGGTTCAAGAAATCCGTGATGCCCGCCGATCAAAACCGTTGCCTGTCGAGCAACTGAAAGCCGCGCGCGTTCCACGTCGTCTTGTCGCATTGCTGATGTCTATGTTAGCGATCGAACCGTCAGCCCGGCCTGCCGGCGCGGCTGAGCTCAGCGCAAAATTGCAGAAGATTCACGCTTCGATCACCGACCGGGGCAAGATTGCCAGGCGAACGGCAGTTGCAGCCGTCTTCATGCTGATTCTCAGCGCGTCTGCATTTCTCGTTTTTCGTTCAGTGCCTACCCAAAATTCAGCTTCGAATCTGGGGGCGCCGGAGAAAAGCATTGCGGTGCTTCCGTTCGAGAATCTTAGTCGTGACCCCGACAATGCATACTTTGCCGAGGGCATTGAAGAGGAGATCCTCACGCGGCTGGCTAGCATTGGGGATTTAAAAGTGATTTCGCGCACTTCCACGCAGCGCTATCAAAGCAAACCTCGCAACCTCTCCCAGATCGCGAAGCAGCTTGGCGTAGCGAACATTCTTGAGGGTAGCGTGCAAAAAGCGGCCGATCAGGTGCGGGTCAATGTGCAGTTGGTTAACGCGCAAACCGATTCCCACCTCTGGGCAGACACGTACGACCGGAAGTTGACTGACATCTTTGGCGTCGAGAGCGACATCGCCAAAGGAATCGCGGAGTCGTTACAGGCGAAGCTCACCGGTCGCGAGGAGCAAGCGTTGGCAGTTAAACCGACAAACAATCCGGAGGCTTATGATGCGTATCTACGCGGCCGGGCTTTTGAAGCACGCGCCCCCTACTCGATCGATCTCGTAGAGAAGGCCATCGGTTTTTATCAGCGAGCGGTGCAGCTTGACCCGAATTTTGCGCTTGCTTGGGCGTGGCTTTCCCGTGCGGACGCGTCGCTTTACATTACCGAGGGCGACAAAACTGCCGCTCGGCGCGATGCAGTGAAAAAAGCGTTGGAGAATGCGCAGAAACTGCAGCCAAACTTGCCCGAAACCCAGCTTGCCTTGGGTTATTATCAATATCAGGTGCTGCGTGATTACGGGCTCGCCAAGACTACGTTCCGACTCGTCAGCAAGATGCTACCCGGTAGCAGCGAGGTCCCATATGCCCTCGGCTTAGTTGCCCGAGTAGAGGGAAACTGCGATGAAAGCGTTGCCTACCTGGAGCAAGGGCTCGCCCTCGATCCGCGCAACACGGAGTTACTGAATCAAGCGGCACTTACTTACGCCAGGCTTCGACAATTCCCGGCTGCGCTAAAGCTCTGCGATCGAGCCCTGGACATTATTCCAAACGAACCGAATCTGATGGCGTACAAGGCCGACATTTATCAGGCTCAGGGTAACCTGCAAGAAGCCGCTAAGTTATTATCAGGAATTAACGCGCAGACTCACTCGCAGAATGCGTTCTTAGCTCAACTCACGCAACTGAGACTCGAACGAAATCACGCTGAGGCAGTCCGATTGCTGCAAACCCGACTGGCTCAATTTCACTTTGCTTCTGAGGAGGAAAAGGGCACTGCACAGGTCATACTGGCTTTCGCTCAACACCTTGCCGGTGATAATGCTGGCGCAAAAGTTACCGCTGAACAAGCGCGTAATACGTTGGAGCCGCTCTGCAAAAGTCAACCAAACAACAGTAGGTTTCTGAGATTGTTATCCCTAAGTTATGCGGTTCTTGGAAATAGGGACTTGGCCCTAAAGGAAGCGGAACGCGCAGCGGGCCGACCTGGCTTCGGAGAGACCCTAGCAATAATTCAGACGATCTTCGGTGAGAATAATCGCGCGATCTCAACTCTCACCCCGCTGTTACAAACCCCAAATATGAGCTGGGTTTATGGCCCAATCCCCATTACACCGGCACTTTTACGTCTCGATCCTCTCTGGGACCCTCTACGCGGCGATCTCGCTTTCCAAAAGCTTTGCGAGGAAACGCAGCCGTGAATCCGCGCGCGATCGTAGCCTGCCACGCGCCAAAATAAATTTAACCACGGATTGCACGGATAACACAGATGAGAAACGGATCATCTGCTAAACACCAACCTTCGCCAAGGCTTCGGCACGGCAGGCGCGAAACGACGCCAAAATTCCAGAAAGCTCGAGACACGAATTCCACGAACCTACACGAATTGACTCAAGCGTTGTGAGATTCGTGCCAGTTGGTGTAATTCGAAGTCCGTTAGTGGTTGGAATTCCGTAATAAGAGTCTGCACCTAAAGATTGTTTCGGCTAGCTGCCGAAACCAGCAGGCTGGCAACCTGCGCTCCCCAATCCGGTGATATTCGCGCCATCCGTGTGATCCGCGGTCGGCTGTAAGATTTTTGCAACGCCAGCCAAAATCTTCGGAAGGAATCAGTAAGTAAAACCAACACTCATGAAAACCAAAATTATTCGAAAAATATTCATTATACCGATTGTAGTCCTGGCCAGCCTATTGCTGCTGCAGGGCACAAGTCAAAGCCAGGCAGCCAGTCAGTTTGCGCTCGTATCCACAATCGCGTTCACAAGCACACGCGATGACCCTACAGCCAATCCGTTGCTCGCCGCTGAAATCTACTTGATGAGCCCGGACGGCACCAACGTGCAGCGCTTGACCAACAATGATTCCGGTGACGCTTTCCCAGCCTTATCGCCAGATGGGAAGAAGATCGGTTTCGACAGCAACCGTCTCCGGTTGCCTTGCGAACCCCTCAACACCTCCGACCTGTTCCTGATGAACACGGACGGCACCGAGCAGACTTATTTGATACGCGGCAGCTCCGCCACCTGGTCACCGGACAGCAAGAATATCGCCTATCATGCGTCGGCATCGGGAACGGGGGTTGCCCACCACTCCCAGCCCCGGGGCTGCGACTAGCGATAGCGACATCTTCGTCGCGAACGTTGACGACCTTCTGGCACGTGTAGCCGGGCCGCAGAACATCACGAACAACGGTTCCGACACAATCGACAACGACCCGGACTGGGCGCCCGATGGCACAAAGATCGCGTTTACAAGTCACCCTCCATCGGACAATCCCATTAATCCGATTCATGCTGAGATTTACGTGATTAACCCGGATGGGACTGGGCTGACCCGCCTCACGTTCAACAACTATGAGGAACGGGCTCCTGCCTGGTCTCCGGACGGCTCGCGCATTGTGTTCATGGCCAGGGTCGGCACGCGCGGCGGTAACGGCTTTGAGAACTGCGTCATAAATGCGGACGGAACGAACTTCGTTCAGCTGACTGACAATGCAGTGTTCGAAGGTACACCGACGTTCTCACCCGATGGCCAGAAAATCGTCTTCTCGAGGGATGTGGGGGCTGGTCAAGGTCAAGAGGTCTTTTTGATGAACGCCGACGGCACGAATCAGGTGCAACTGACCGACACCGTGGGAACGAACCTTTTTCCAAACTGGGGAGAGCTGAGGGTGCATATCCATTAAAGGAGCGCTTCCATAGCCAGCGTATGGTCCGGCCGCTGCCGGGCCACAGCTGCAGCGAGGAACAGTCACGGCGACGGAGTTAACAAGGCTCACAGAAGCGAACGAAAGAAGTGAAGGGTCGTACTCAACCGAAACTACAATCTTCTTCTCGCTCCGCCGCCGTAGCGGCTTTGACGCGTACGAGGCTTCGCTCCCTTCGTTTTTTTCTGTAGTGGCAGGCGTGCCTGCCACGCCAAAGCACTACGAAGGCGGGTCGCGTGCGTTTGTTGGTTTCTGCTTCTGCTCCTATCCGTGACACGCGCGTCGTCCGTGTAATCCGTGATCAAAAAACATTTCCGTATTTTTTTGCAACGCCGGTCAAAATTTTCGGGAGGAATAGGTAAAACCAAGATCCTACATATGAAAACAAAATCCACTTCACAACCTGTCCGCCGCCGGAGCCTCTCGACTCGCCATAGTCCCGCGACTGCGGGACGAAAGTCGCTCCGCGAAAGCGGGTTCTTTAATCTTCGCGCTTTAATTGCCTCGGTCGTGACCTTCGCCGGAGTCTTTCTGGCGCTGTTCGTTACAGCTATGCGGCCCCCTGGGCCTGTAACGCAAGCGTGGGTTGCCCGCTACAACGGATCGGCGAATCTCGACGACGGCGGCCACGCCATTGTCGGTGACAACTCAGGGAATGTCTATGTGACAGGAGGGAGCCATGGCTTGGGCACTGATCTGGATTACGGCACAATCAAGTATAACTCCGCCGGGGCGGAACAATGGGTTAGCCGCTACAATGGCCCGGCGAATGGTTGGGATCGTGCCGCAGCCATTGCCCGTGACAGTGCAGGCAATGTGTATGTGACAGGACAAAGCTCGGGCTTGGGGACCGATTTTGATTACGCGACGGTCAAGTACGACTCCGCCGGCCAAGAGCTATGGGTCGCCCGCTACAACGGCCCGGAAAATGGCGAGGACGACGCCGTCGCCATTGCAGTTGATGGCTCAGGCAATGTCTATGTGACGGGACAAAGCACCGGCTTAGGTACCGGTTTTGATTACGCTACGATCAAGTACGACTCATCCGGCCAGGAACAATGGGTTGCCCGCCTCCCGCTAAGTGACAGAGCCAGGGCCATTGCCGTTGACAGTTCAGGCAATGTCTATGTGACGGGACTCGGCTGGTGCTGTCTAGACACCCTTCCTGATTATACCACAGTCAAGTACGACACAGCTGGGCAAGAACAATGGGTCGCCCACTACAACGGCCCGGGAAATGGCCAGGATGCAGCACACGCCATCGCCGTTGACAGCTCAGGCAATGTCTATGTGACGGGAGGAAGCCCAGGCTTAGGGACTAATTATGATTATGCCACGGTTAAGTACGACTCCGCCGGGCAAGAACAGTGGGTTGCACGCCACGACGGACTGGCAAATATAGCCTACGCCATCGCCGTTGACAGCTCAGGCGACGTCTATGTGACGGGACGAAGCGCCGAAACTGCGAACAGCCCTACCGGTTACGGCACAATCAAGTATGACTCAGCCGGGCAGCAACTATGGGTTGCTCGGTACGGCGATTCGAAGAATTACTTTAATATTGCCGAAGCGATCGCCCTTGACCTATCTGGCAACGTCTATGTGACCGGGGTCAGCCTTAATACACGTAGTGGTTATGATTATGCCACGGTCAAGTACGACTCAGCCGGGCAACAACAATGGGTTGCCCGCTACGGCGGACCGGGAAGGCGCAATGAAGAAGGAGCGAGCACCATGGTCGTTGACGGATCAGGCAATGTCTATGTAACGGGCGCGAGCCCTGGCCGAAATACCGGTTTTGATTATGCAACGGTTGAGTATGTCCAGAATCCACCATAAACTCCGCGGCCCCGGCCCTGATTTCCGGTGATAGGTGGTAAGTGATCAGTGATAGGTGATAAGTGACCAGGGATAAGGGA
>Ga0137404_10003030_pt1 | contig 11192 bp, 9 predicted proteins | sample CZOMad2_1_16fung_FD_108285 | JGI IMG/M metagenome (GOLD analysis project Ga0137404, IMG submission 108285) | Vadose zone soil fungal communities from Angelo Coast Range Reserve, California, USA - CZOMad2_1_16fungal (Illumina Assembly) | ecosystem: Environmental > Terrestrial > Soil > Vadose zone...
ACACCATCTCCTATGTCGACATCCGTGCGATCCGGTTCACCGGCCGGGACACGGCGGCGGGCAATTCTTACGCGGCGTGGCTTCGCGCCAAGGAAGCGGCCAAAGCCGCGGACCACCCCGAGAGGGGTTCCGGCCCCACGCCATCCAGGGGCGCGTGACCCGCGTCCTCGTCGTCACCGCCATCGACCTCGAAGCCCGGGGCCTGGCCCGGCATCTGGGCCTCGCGCGTGTCGCCGGCAGCCAGTGGCCGCACTACCGCGGGGGCGTGCTCGAGCTCGTCTGCGCGGGACCTCGCGCCGCGTATCTCGAGCCGCGCGCCGCCGGAACCGCGCCGGGCTCGCTCGTGATCTCGGCCGGCGTCTGTGGCGGGCTCTCGCCCGACCTCGCCGAAGGCGACCTCGTCGTGCCCGAAGCGGTGGTGACCCCAAATGGGCGTCACGCGACGGTCGCCTTGCCCGGGCTCCGTCGCGCGGGAACCCTGGTGACGGTGGAGGAGATCGTGGCGACCCCGGAGCGGAAGGCGCGGCTCTGGGTCGAGACCGGTGCGCTCGCCTGCGACATGGAGTCCGCGCCGATCCTCGAGTGGGCCGGGGCACGCGGGCTCGCGGCCGCCGTCGTGCGCGCGGTGTCGGACACGGCGAGCCGCGGCGTCTCGGCCGATCTGGCCGCGGTCGTCGAGCCCGACGGACGGGTGCGGACTGCGCGGGCCGTGCGCGTGGCGCTGTCGCGCCCACGCGCCATCTCCGAGGCGATGAGGCTCATGAGCGGAACCAATGCCGCGCTCAAGGCCGTCGCGGCCGCCCTCGGCCGTATCGCCAGGACCCGTTCATGACCTCGAGCCACCCCGACGCTCTAGTCACCGGGGCCACCGGCTTCGTGGGCGCCAACGTCGCCCGCGAGCTGCTGCGCGAGGGCGCCACGGTCCGCGTGCTGGCAAGGCCGCGTAGCGACCGTCGCGCGATCGAGGGGCTCGCGGTGGACGTGTTCGAGGGCGACCTCGTCGACGCCGCGTCGGTCCGGCGGGCCGTGCAGGGAGCGCGGACCGTCTTCCACGTCGCCGCCGACTACCGGCTCTGGGCCCGCCGGCCCGAGGAGATCTACCGGGCCAACGTCGAGGGCACGCGCGCCGTGCTCGAGGCCGCCGCCGACGCCGGCGTGCGGCGCGTGGTCTACACCTCGAGTGTCGGCGCGCTCGGCATTCCCAAGGACGGTACGCCCGGCACGGAGACGACGCCGGTCACGCTCGCCGACATGGTGGGCCCGTACAAGGCCTCCAAGTTCCTCGCCGAGCAGGTCGCCCTCGGCTTCGCGCTCAAGGGGCTTTCGGTGGTGATCGTCAACCCCTCGACGCCGATCGGGCCGTGGGACGTGAAGCCGACGCCGACCGGCCAGATGGTCGTCGACTTCCTCCGGGGAAAGATGTTCGCGACGCTCGACACGGGGCTGAACCTGGTCCACGTCCGCGACGTCGCGCGCGGCCACCTCCTGGCCGCCGAGCGCGGCCGGGTCGGCGAGAAGTACATCCTCGGCAACGCCAACCTCACGCTCGCCGAGATCGGGGCGCTGCTGGCCGAGATCGCCGGGAGCCGCCCGCCGCGCCTCCGGATCCCGTACGCCGTGGCCTGGCTCGCCGCGGGCTGCATGGAAGTGGCGGCGCGCCTCACCGGCGGCGCTCCGGCGGTGCCGTTGACCGCGGTGCGCATGGCCCGCAAGCGCATGTTCTTCAGCCCGGCGAAGGCCGTGCGGGAGCTCGGATTGCCACAGACCGACGTGCGCGCGGCGCTCCGTGACGCGACCGACTGGTTCGTCGAGCACGGATACGCCACGCTCGCGCGGAAGATCGCGTGATCGGGCACCTGGCGGCGCGCCTGACGCGCAAGAGCCGCTCCAATTTCTACTACGCGTTCCTCGCGCTGCCCAAGCCCCGCCGGGACGCGCTGTACGCCGTGTACGCCTTCTGCCGCACCGTGGACGACATCGCCGACCTCGGCGGCGAGCGCGGCGCCGATCTCGCGGACCAGCGCCGAGCGCTCGATCGCTGGCGTCGTGACGTCGCGCTCTGTTACGAGCCCGGCGGCCTGCCGGCCGAGCCGATCGCGTCGCGGCTGGCGCAGGCCGTGCGCGCCTTTGCGATCCCGCGTGACGCGCTCCTGGCGATCATCGACGGTGTCGCGATGGACCTCGACCGTGCCCGGTACGAGACCGCGGAGGATCTCTATCCCTATTGCTATCGCGTGGCCTCGGCCGTCGGCCTGTGCTGTATCGAGATCTTCGGCTACACGGATCCCCGCGCGCGCGAGTACGCGGTCAACCTGGGCACGGCGCTCCAGCTCACGAACATCATCCGAGACGTCGGCGCCGACGCGCGCGTCGGGCGAGTCTACCTGCCACAGGACGATCTCCGGAAGTTCGGCGTGACCGCCGAAGACCTCCGGGCGGGCCGGTACTCCGAGCCGTTCGTGCAGCTCATGCGCCACCAGGCGGAGCGAGCGCGACGGTACTACCGCGCCGCGCAGGAGAGCTTCCCGACCGTGGACGCGCGGTCGCTCGTGCCGGCGCAGATCATGGGGCGGATCTATCTCGCCCTGCTCGAGGAGATCGAGGCGCGGCGATTCCGGGTCTTCGGCGATCGCATCACGGTGCCGACCCGCCGCAAGGTCGCGATCGCGTTCCGCTGCTGGGCGGCGGCGCGGTTCGGCACCGCCGGCGCTCGGCGTGGGTGCCAGGCGTGAAGGCCGCCGTCTACCGCGGGGCCGGTCGGCTCGTCGCCGAAGACTGGCCCACCCCCGCGATCGGCGCGGGCGAGGTCTTGTTGCGCCTCAGGGGCTGCGGTCTCTGCGGGTCGGACATCGCCAAGATCGTCGATCCCGCGACGAAGGTTCCGGCGGTCTTCGGGCACGAGGTGGTAGGAGAGGTGGTGGCCGCCGGCGCCGGCGTGTCGAGCTACGCGGTGGGGGACCGCGTCGTGGCGGCCCACCACGTGCCGTGCGGCGACTGTCACTATTGCCGCCGCGGCAGCGAGTCGATGTGCGCCGCGTTCAAGGCCTCGAACCTCGACCCAGGCGGGTTCGCCGAGTACGTGCGCGTCCCGGCGCCCAACGTGCGCCACGCGATGTTCCGCGTTCCGGTGCACGTGCGCGACGAGGCCGCGTCGTTCGTCGAGCCGCTGGCCTGCTGCGTGCGCGCGGTGCGGCGGGCGCGGATCCAGCCCGGCGACACCGCGGTCGTGGTCGGGCTCGGGTCGATCGGCTGTCTCTTCGTCCAGCTGCTCAAGCGGGCGGGAGCCGCGGTCGTCGGCTGTGATCCCTTGCCCGACCGCGCCGTCCTCGCGGGCCGGCTGGGCGCCGACGCCAGCGGGCCGCTGGAGGTCGCCGCGCAGGCTCAGCGGAAGCTCTCCGCCGGCCGCGGCGCCGATCACGTCATCCTCACGGGGGGCGGCTCGGAGGTGCTGCCGTGGGCGGCGGAGACCCTGCGCGACGGCGGGACCGTCCACTACTTCGCCGGCGGCGGCGGCGATGCGCTTCCGCTGCGCCTCGAGACTCTCTACCACCGAGAGCTGACGCTCACCGCGACCTATTCGGCGTCCCCGTCCGACCTGGCCGAGGCGTTTCGTCTCGTCACCGGCGGCGGCATCGAGGTCGAGCGCCTCATCACGCACCGCGTGCCGCTGGAAAGCCTGGCGAACGGCGTCGACCTGATGCGTCGCCGCGAAGCGCTGAAGGTGTACGTGACGCCGTGAGGGCGATGGTGTTCCACGGCCCGGGCGACCTTCGGCGGGAGGAGCTGCCGGTGCCGGCGCCGGCGTCCGGCGAGCTCGTCTTGAAGATCGACGCCGCGCTGACGTGCGGCACCGACGTGAAGACCCTGCGCCGCGGGCACCCGGTGATGATCCCGAAGGTTCCCACCGTCTTCGGCCACGAGTTCGCCGGCACCGTCACCGCGGTGGGGCCGGGCGTCTCGCGGTTCCGTGAGGGCGATCGCGTGGTCGCGGCCAACTCGGCGCCGTGCGCGAGCTGTCCCTCGTGCCTGGCCGGGCGGCCGAATCTCTGCGAGGACCTCTTGTTCGTCAACGGCGCGTACGGCGAGTTCATCGTCTTGCCCCCGCGTCTCGTCTCCCGCAACGTCGTTCCGCTGCCGGCGTCGCTCCCGGCCGAGCGCGCCGCGTTCGCCGAGCCCCTCGCGTGCGCGCTCCTGGCGATCGAGCGCGCCCGGGTCGAGTCCGGGCAGACGGTGGTCGTGTTCGGCCACGGGCCGCTGGGCTGCCTGCTCGGCATGCTGGCGGCGGCACGCAAGGCGCGGGTCGTCATGGTCGGCAAATCGGGATGGCGGTTCGATCGCCTGAAAAGCCTGGGGTTCGCTCGCTGGCTGAACGCCGCGACCTCGGACGATATCGTCGAAGACATTCGCGGCGCCACCGGCGGTCGCGGCGCGGAAATCGCCGTCGACGCTACCGGCAAGCCCGAGGTCTGGGAGCAAGCCGTCGAAGCGGTAGGGCGGGGCGGGAGCGTGGTCTTCTTCGGCGGCTGCGCGCCCGGAACCTCGATCCGCCTCGACACGCGGCGGACACACTACGAGGAGCTGACGCTCCTCGGCGCCTTCCATCACACGCCCGAGATGTTCCGGCTGGCGGTGGAGGCCCTGGCATCGGGCGCGCTGGTCCCCGACAGCCTCGTCTCCCACCGGATGCCGCTCGAAGAGGTCGGGCGGGCGCTCGAGCTCATGGCGAAGGGCGAGGCCCTCAAGGTGCTCATCGCGTCGTGAAGACCCTGGGAATCCCACGTCGTCGTCGGCGGCGTGTCATACTACTTTCGATGAGGCAGGGACGACCATGAAAGCCCCCATCTCCGAGATCCTCCTGGCCGGCCCGCGCGGCTTCTGCGCGGGTGTCGAACGGGCGATCGACATCGTCGAGCTGGCGCTGTCGGTGTGCCGGCCTCCCGTCTATGTCCGGCGCGAGATCGTCCACAACCGGCTCGTCGTCGAGACGCTCCGGCAACAGGGTGCGATCTTCGTGGACGAGCTCGACGAGGTCCCGGACGGGGCCACGGTCGTCTTCAGCGCCCACGGCATCTCGCCGGCGGTTCGCGAGGACGCGCGCCGGCGCGGCCTCCGCGCGATCGACGCGACGTGCCCGCTCGTCACCAAGGTGCACCTGGAAGCGATCCGCTACGCGCGCGAGAACTACTCGATCGTACTCATCGGCCACCAGGACCACGACGAGGTCATCGGCACGCTCGGTGAGGCGCCGGATCGCATCTTCGTCGTCGCCAGCGCCGCCGAGGCCGAGAGGCTTGAGGTGCCGAACCCCGACAAGGTTGCCTATCTGACGCAGACCACGCTCTCCGTGGACGACACGCGTGACGTGATCGAGGCCCTGCGCCGGAAGTTTCCGAGGATCGTCGGGCCCTCACGCAACGACATCTGCTACGCGACGCAGAACCGCCAGGCGGCCGTCAAGCGACTGGCGAACGACGTGGACCTCTTGCTGGTGATCGGCTCGGCCAACAGCTCCAACGCGATCCGGCTCGTGGAGGTCGCGCGGACGGCCGGCACCCGCGCCTACCTGATCAACGACGTGGGCGATATCAGTTCCGAATGGCTCGAGCAGGCGCAGCGGATCGGCATCACCGCCGGCGCCTCGACGCCGGAGGTCCTCGTCACCCAGACGGTGGAGGCCTTGCGCGGGCAGGGCGTCTCGGTGCGGGAAGTCCACGTCGTCGAGGAGGACGTGCGCTTCGCGCTGCCGCAGGAGCTCGCGCGCATGGCCGAGGAGCGGGGGATGACCCTGCCGGCCCGGACGGCGATGCGCCAGACTATTTGAAGGTGGGGGGCCTCGAAGGGCCCCCCAGGCCCCCCGCGCTCGGAGACGCCCCGGCGCAGCCGGGGCGCCCCTCGACATCGCTTTGCAATCGCCGAGGCCCCGAAATGGCCGTCCGAACAGAGGGTCCGCCAGACCCCGCGTCCCATTCTGCGGCGCGGGCGAACAGAGGGTTCGCCCACACCGCGGCTGCCCCGCTCCCCTGCTTTAGCCCGCATTATTCACGAAGACGGCGCCGCGAGCCGGACGGGTGGCACCAGGGTGTCCCCGGCCCACCGGGCTCCGTCACCCACGCGCCCGAACGCAGCTCTTCGAGCTGCGGACGGGACGCGGGGGTCCCACTCCCGCCCGGCGGGCCGGGGACACCCTGGTGCCACCCGTCCGACGGCGCAGGGCGGTTCGTGAATAATGCGGGCTAGCCGAGCAAGTCTGTTTTAGCCGCGCTGCAGTTCGAGTGGGAGGTGAGTGTCTACCAGCGATGCGCCGCCGTCGGCGTAGATGAGCTGGCCCGTGATCCATGCGGCGTCCGGCGAGCACAGGAGCGATACGACGTTGCCGATGTCCGCTGGTGTTCCCATTCTTTCCATCGGCGTCCAGCCGCTCGCGTGCCAGGCGCGGGCGGTGTCGACGACGGGCTGTGGGAAGCCGTTGAGGATGCTGTCATCGGTGAGGCCGGGACTGACCGAGTTGACCGTAATACCGCGTGGCGCCAGCGTTACAGCGAAGTAGCGGACGAGAGACTCGAGGGCGGCCTTGGCCGAGCCCATCGCGACCCAGGGTTGCCAGGTGCCCCGCTGGCCGCCCGGGGCGTAGGTGACGGCGACGATGCGGCCGCCCTGGCCCATGAGCCCGACGGCCTCCCGCGCGCCGACCAGGAAAGCCTTGGCCTGCGAATCCATCGCGTGGTCCCACGCCTCGAGCGTGATCTCCATCGGCTTCTGGTAGAACGTCGCCGCCTCCGGGCGCGCGTTGGCGATGAAGATGTCGAGCGTCCCGAAAGTCTTGCGGACTTCGCCGAACATCCGGCGGACGTCCTCCACGCGCGACACGTCGGCCTGGACGAGGAACCCGTCGGCGCCGTGCTGGCGCACGCGCTCGAGCGTCTCCTTGGCGGCCGCCTGGTTCGCATAGTAGTGGACCGCGACGCGGGCGCCGCCTTCGGCGAGCTTGAGCGCGATTCCCCGGCCGATTCCCCGTGACCCTCCCGTGACCAATGCGTGCTTGCCCTCGAGCGTCATGGTCCCCTCCTCTGTTGTTCGAGGACGGTCGCCGCGATCGCGCGACGGACGTCCTCGACCGCTTGGATTGGCTCCTGGCGGCCGGTCCCGACCTCCCCGCCGGCCCCTACCAATGCTACGGGCGCTCGTCCGAGCGATGCTTACCACAAATGGCCCTTGACCGCGTCGGCTTCACCCGTGGATGCCGGCCCGGTCGGCCTGTCAAGGTGCCGCAGCCGATACGCTATACTCCGCGCACATGAGCTTCGTGAGTCACGTCGAGTGCACCGTGTGCGGCGCCCGCCACGACGCCAAGCGTCTCCTGGGCGTCTGCGAGAAGTGCGGGCAGATGCTCGCGGTGCGCTACGACCTGGCGCGCGTGAAGGCGAGCGTGACGCGAGACGCGCTCCGCCGGCGCGCGCCGGGCATGTATCGGTTCCGCGAGCTCACGCCGCTCGACGACGCCGAGGAGCCGGTGTCGCTCGGCGAGGGGGGGACGCCGCTGCTCGAGCTCCCGCGGCTCGCCGCCCACTTCGGCGTCCGGAAGCTCTGGGCGAAGGACGAAGGCCAGAACCCGACCGGATCGTTCAAGGCGCGCGGCCTCGGCATGGCGATCACGCGGTCCCGAACGCTCGGCGCCCGCGGCTTCGTCATCCCCTCGGCCGGCAACGCGGGCGGCGCCGCGGCGGTCTACGCGGCGCGGTGCGGCCTGCCGTGCGCCGTCATCGTGCCGCGCGGGACGCCGCCGGCCGCGATCGCCGAGGCCCAGATCGCCGGCGCCCACGTCTTCACGATCGAGGGCTCGATCGCGACCGCGGGCCGCGTCGTGGCGACGGTCGCGCCCCAGCTCGGCTGGTTCGATCTCTCGACGCTCAAGGAGCCATATCGCCTGGAGGGCAAGAAGACGATCGGCCTCGAGCTGGCCGAGCAGCTCGAGTGGCGGATGCCCGACGTCCTCCTCTATCCGACGGGCGGCGGCACCGGACTGGTCGGCATCCCGAAGGGCTACGAGGAGCTCCGGTCGATGGGCTGGCTCTCGGGCGAGCTCCCGCGCCTGTTCGCCGTCCAGGCCGAGGGCTGCGCGCCCGTGGTGAAGGCGTTCGCCGACGGCGCCGAGACCACGACGGCCTGGGAGAACCCCACGACGCACGCCGCCGGTCTCCGGGTGCCATCGCCCTTCGCGGGCCGCCAGATGCTTCGCCTCCTGCGCGACACTGGCGGCGGCGCGGTGGCCGTCGGCGAAACGGCGATCCAGGAGGCGCAGCGCCTCCTGGCGCGCACCGAGGGCATCTGGACGGCGCCCGAGTCCGCGGCGCTCGTGGCGGCGCTCGGCCTGCTCAAGGACCGCGGCGAGGCCGTCCGCGACGCCGAGATCATGCTGATCTTCACCGGCGCCGGGCTCAAGTACGAGCCACCGCCGCTCGCGGCGCCCACCGACCTGGCGGGCACGGACGAAGAGATCGTCGCCCAGGTGCGCCGAGGGGCAGGGGCTTAACAGCGTCCGCGGTTCGGTGTAGCATCTGGGCCACGCATCGCCCGTCCCCAGGAGGCAAGGTCAATGGCGATCGAGATCGCGAAGGTCCGCAACGTCGGCGTCGTTGGACACGGCGGCGTCGGCAAGACATCGCAGGTCGAGGCCATGCTGTTCGCCGCCGGCGCCCTGACCCGCCTGGGCCGCGTGGACGACGGCTCGACCACCACCGACTTCGACCCGGACGAAATCAAGCGAAAGATCTCGATCAACACCTCGGTGGCGTATTGCGACTGGAAGGGCCATCACCTCAACCTGGTGGACACCCCGGGGTACGGCGATTTCATCGCCGACGCGCGCGCCGGGCTCCGGGTCGTGGAGGCGGCGATCGTCGTCGTGGACGCGGTCGCCGGCGTCCAGGTGCAGACCGAGAAGGTCTGGAAGTTCGCGACGGAGTACAACCTGCCGAGCGTCGTCGTCGTCAACCGCCTCGACCGCGAGCGCGCCGACTTCTTCCGCACGTTCGAGTCGCTCGCCCGGCGGCTGAAGGGACGGCTGGTCGCGCTTCACCTGCCGGTCGGCGAGGAGTCGGCCTTCAAGGGCTTCATCGATCTCGTGAAGATGAAGGCGATCACCTTCGCCGGCGGCAAGCCGAGCGAGGGCGACATCCCCGCTGAGCTGGCGGACCGGGCGAAGGAATATCGAGAGAAACTGGTCGAGGCCGCCGCGGAGACCGACGACGACCTGCTCAGCAAGTACCTCGAGGAGGGCTCACTCGGCGAGCCCGAGATGCTCAAGGCGCTCCGCGTCGGCATCGGCGCGGGCAAGCTGGTGCCGGTCGTGTGCGCGGCCGCGTCGAAGTCGATCGGGGCCGGGGCGCTCCTCGACCTGATCGTAGATTCGCTCCCGTCGCCGGCCGTTCGCGCGGAAGTGGCCGGCACCGACCTCAAGACGAAGCAGCCGGCCGCCCGGGTCGCCGACCCGAAGGCTCCGGTGACGGCGCTCGTGTTCAAGACGCTCAGCGACCCGCACGTCGGCAAGCTCTCGCTCTTCCGCGTTTTGAGCGGCACCCTGCGGGCCGACTCGACGCTCCTGAACCCGACGCGCGGCGCCCGGGAGCGGATGGGTCACGTCTCGTGGCTCCAGGGCAAGACGCAAAAGAACGTCGAGGCGCTGGGGCCCGGCGAGATCGGCGTCGCCCAGAAGCTGAAGGAGACGCTGACGGGCGATACGCTCTGCGAGGAGGCGCAGCCGTTCGAGCTGCCGCGGATCACGTTCCCCGAGCCGGCGATCTCGTTCGCGATCCAGCCCAAGACGCGCGGCGACGAGGACAAGATCTCGACCGCGCTCGCCCGGATCGCCGAGGAAGACCCGACGGTCCACTACCACTTCGATCCGGAGACCAAGCAGCTCCTCGTCTCGGGCGTCGGAAACCTGCACGTCGAGATGGTCGTCGAGCGCATGAAGCGGAAGTACAACGTGGACGTGAACCTCATGCCCCCGCGTATCCCCTACAAGGAGACGGTGAAGGGGCGGGCCGAGGGGCAGGGCAAGTACAAGAAGCAGACGGGCGGGCGTGGCCAGTACGGCGACACCTGGCTGCGGGTCGAGCCGATGCCGCGCGGCGGCGGGTTCGAGTTCGTCGACGATGTCTTCGGCGGCGCCGTCCCGCGTAACTTCATCCCCTCCGTCGAGAAGGGTGTCCGCGACTGCATGAAGAAAGGGATCCTCGCCGGCTACCCGGTGGTCGACATGAAGGTCACGCTGTACGACGGCTCCTCCCACGACGTGGACTCCTCCGACATGGCGTTCCAGATCGCGGCCTCGATGGGGCTCCAGAAGGTCTTCATGGACGCCCATCCGATCCTGCTCGAGCCAATCATGAACGTCGAGGTCACGACCCCCGCCGACCACGCCGGCGACGTCATCGGCGACCTGAACTCGCGACGCGGGCGCATCGTCGGCATGGAGCCGGCGGGCGAGACGGCGGCCGTGCGCGCCGTGGTGCCGATGGCCGAGATGCTGACCTACGAGCCCTCCCTGCGCTCGATGACCGGCGGCCGCGGCGGCTACTCGATGGAGTTCTCCCACTACGAGGAGGTCCCGGCCTTCCTGGCCGACAAGGTCGTCAAGGAGATGAAGGCGGACAAAGAGAAGGCCGAGAAGCACTAGAGCCGCCGGGGCCGTCCGACGTAGAATAGCCCCGATGATCTTCCAGCAGATCCTCAACGAAGAGTCCGGGTGCCTGTCCTACCTGATCGGCTGTAGCGAGGCCGGGCGAGCGCTCGTCGTCGACCCCGGCCGCGACCGCGTGTCCGAGTACCTCCGCCTCGCCGCGAAGAAGGGCCTCACGATCAGCCACATCCTCGAGACGCACACGCACGCCGACCACATCTCGGGCAACCGCGACCTGGCCGAGGCGGTGCGGGCGCCGATCCTCGTCCACCGTGCCGCGGGCGTGGCCTTCGAGCACGAGGACCTGAGCGACGGCGACGAGATCCGGATCGGGAGCGTGCGCTTCAAGGTCGCGCACACGCCCGGCCACACGCCGGACTCGATCTGCCTCCTGGTGACCGACCTGTCGCGCGGCGACGCGCCGTGGTTTGTCCTCACCGGCGACATGCTCTTCGTCGGCGCGGTCGGGCGCCCCGATCTCGGCGGCGCGCGCGCGGCCGAGGACGCCTGG
>Ga0137404_10003032_pt1 | contig 11191 bp, 8 predicted proteins | sample CZOMad2_1_16fung_FD_108285 | JGI IMG/M metagenome (GOLD analysis project Ga0137404, IMG submission 108285) | Vadose zone soil fungal communities from Angelo Coast Range Reserve, California, USA - CZOMad2_1_16fungal (Illumina Assembly) | ecosystem: Environmental > Terrestrial > Soil > Vadose zone...
CAACGGGCGTGGCAAACACAGCGGCCCTGTCGCGCGATCACGTCATCCACATCGATCGTTCCGGTCTAGTCACGATCTCGGGCGGGAAGTGGACAACGTACCGACGCATGGCGGAAGATTGCGTCGATCAGGCCGCAACGCTGGCGCAACTGCCGGAAAGGCCATGCATGACGCCCCACCTGCACATCCACGGCTTCCACGATGCAGCGAAACAGTTCGGCGCGCTCGCGGTGTATGGTTCGGACGCGCATCAGATTCGCAGGCTGATAGAGACTGACGCTCAGCTCGGCGAACCGCTGCATGCGGCCTTACCCTATGTGAAGGCGGAAGTGATCTGGGCGGCGCGACACGAAATGGCCCGCTCCGTGGAAGACGTACTCGCAAGGCGCACGCGCGCGCTTTTCCTGAATGCGCGAGCAGCCCTCGCCATGGCGCCCGCCGTCGCGGATTTGATGGCTTCAGAACTGGGCTGGGACGAAATCACCCGCAGCAAACAATTGGCTGCGTTTCGCGATGTGGCTTCGAACTACGTGCTTCATCCCTGAATCATTTGGGTCCGATTCTGGCTGCGGTTCGCTGAATTGAAGACGGAAGACGCTAGCTCTGCGCCATACTGTACCCTTACCATGCGTCTCTCGAGTCAGCGCTGCCTCGGCGGCCGCTGAATGAGGATACATACTCGATGATCGTGAACTTTGCGGAGCGGGCGCACAACCACAACTGGCAACTGGACCCAGTCATCCGATCCTTGCTCGATACGGATTTCTACAAGCTGCTGATGTTGCAGTTCATCTGGAAGCATTACCCGAAAACACCGGTGTCATTCTCGTTGTTGAATCGCACTCCCTCGGTGCGCCTGGCCGACATGTTCGCAACCAAGGAGATTATCGAGCAGCTGGAGCATGTCCGGAAGCTGCGGTTTCGAAAATCGGAGCTCGTTTGGCTGGCCGGTAACACGTTCTATGGCCGCCGCGGAATTTTTCAGCCGGCATTCCTGGAATGGCTGGAGCAGGATTTCAAATTGTCGGACTATGTGTTGTCGGTCAAGGACGGGCAGTTCCATTTGTCCTTCGATGGCTATTGGCCCGAAACCACCATGTGGGAACTCTATGCGCTCTCCATCTTCGACGAGTTGAGGACGAGAGCCAATCTGAAAAAGCTGAGTGAGTTCTATCTCGATGTTTTGTATGCCCGGGCGAAAACGAAACTCTGGAGCAAGATTGAGCGCCTGCGTGGCCTACCCAGTCTGAGCGTGGCGGATTTCGGAACCCGTCGCCGGCACAGCTTTCTGTGGCAGGAATATGTGGTCAAGGCGATGGCTTCTAATCTGGGCCGCGGCTTTATTGGAACGTCGAACACCTTTCTCGCGCATAAGCACGACCTTGAGGCGATTGGAACGAATGCGCATGAGATCCCGATGGTGCTCGCGGCGCTTGCGAACGATGACCAGGCGCTAAAAGCTTCCCAATATCACGTTCTGGACTTGTGGCAAAAAACGTACGAGGGCGCGCTGCGGATTATGCTTCCCGATACATTTGGAACAACGCAATTCTTAAAGGGTGCGCCTGACTGGACGGCAGATTGGACCGGCCAACGGATGGACAGCAAGAATCCGTACGTGGCAGGTGACGAATATATCGAATGGCTGAAAGGACGCGGCCGGGACCCGCGCGAAAAGCTTGTCATCGCCTCGGATGCTCTCGACATCGATGAAATCATCGGTCTCCATGCTTATTTTGGTGGAACGCTGCAGGGCGGCGCGACTCCCCAGGACTTCCTCAGCGCCGCCGACTTCCAGGATCGGCAAAAGTGGATTCCAAGCCGGCGCATTCGATTCAGCGCAGGCTGGGGGACTCTGCTGACCAACGATTTCCGCGGATGCGATCCTAATGGCAGCAGCGAATTTGATCCGATTAGCCTGATCTGCAAAGTGTCCGATGTCGAAGGGCGGCCGGCAGTGAAGCTCTCCGACAATTATGCGAAGGCGCTCGGCCCCGCGTCGGAAATCGAACGCTACCGTCGTGTGTTCGGCACAGCAGGGATGATGAACGCTACGCTGGTGGCGTGAGACACGCGGAGCATTAGGCGGCAGCTGAAACCGAAGCCATACACATGCGAATCGGAAAGATCAAGTGGCATACGTTCCGTCCCGCCTAGTGTTCTGTCAAAACCGCACACAGCGCGAACGAGCAAGGGGATGCGGAACAAGTATGTGTCGAGCCTTACCTAGCACGTCCGGGTGGCCGAAAACCACCACTCATGGCTGAGGTCGGCCAGCGCATCCTCCTGGAACGCATCGTCGGCGTCATGCGGTTTATGGAACCAAAGGAGTTGCGCGGCCCGCGGGGCTGCAAGTCTGGCAGGACACCTGCAGGCTATTCATTCAAGACTCCCTCTGTAACCCTGGTTTCCCGGTCAGGTGGTCATGAAACGCAACGTTCTGGTGTCGGTGTTCTTACCTGGATTCTTCACTCTAATCTCCAGCGCACAGGTGGACATTTCGCCCGGAGTGGCGCGCCTCAGCCTGATCCAGGGCGACGTTTCGACGCAGCGCGGCGACACGGGTGACTGGGCAGCCGCGGCGCTAAATCAGCCCCTGGTCGGTGGCGACAGGATCTCGACAGGAGACCGTTCCGGGGCCGAGCTGCAACTCGACCATGCGAACATCCTTCGTCTCGGTAACAATGCGCAGGCCAAGATCGCAACCGTGGAGCGGACACAGATCCAGGTCCAGGTCGGGCCGGGGGTTGTGTACTACGCCGCCCTTAAGGATTCCGAGGCCGAAGTCGAGATCGACACTCCCAATGCGGCCATCCGGCCCACGTCCAAGGAAGGCGTTTACCGCATCGAGGTGAACGGCTTTGAGACGCACGTGATAGTGCGCACAGGAGCGGCCGACATTTCCACGCCCCAGGGCAGCACGCGCGTGGAGATGGGCCAAGCCGCGACTGTGCGTGGCACCGCCGACGAGGCGGGAAACGTGCTCGGCGGCGCGCCTTCGAAGGACAGCTGGGATTCCTGGAACGACGACCGCGACGGAGCGATCCGCAACGCTCAATCGTGGAACCACACCAACCGCTACTACGTGGGGAGCGAAGATCTCGATGCCCACGGACACTGGATCAACGTGCTGGACTACGGCCAGGTGTGGTCCCCGACCGTCGCCGCGGGCTGGGCTCCGTATCGCGCCGGCCGCTGGGTTTGGGAGCCGTACTGGGGCTGGACGTGGGTCTCGTACGAACCTTGGGGCTGGGCGCCCTACCACTACGGCCGCTGGATCCTCTATGGCAGTTCCTGGATGTGGTGGCCGGGACCGGTTGACGGCGATGGCAACTATCGGCCGGAGTGGGCGCCGGCCTACGTGTCCTTTTTCGGATTCGGCGGCCACCAGAGAGTTTCCGTCGGCTTCGGGTTCGGGTCGGTGGGCTGGCTGCCGATCGGTCCGAGTGATTACTTCTACCCCTGGTACGGACGGTACGGTTCGCACTTCAACGTGGTTAATGTCACCGACGCGACCAACATCACGAACATCAATCGCGGATTCGGCGGCATCGCCCCGCTGCGCGGCGGCAACCATTTCTCCAATGTGGGGCTGGCCGCCATTGATGTGCGGGTCCGCGAGGCGATCTCGACGCTTCCGGCAGATCACTTCGGCACCGGACGCTCTGCGCCGAGAGCGGTGGCCCCCGAGGCTTTTCGTGACGGGCGCATGTTAACGGGGAATCTACCCATCGTTACAAGCAGGGAAACACTTTCGGCGACCAATCGGCCGGCGAGCCCCTCGTCGATGATGCGCGGCGGACAGCAGGAGCGGTTTTTCACGAAAAGGCAGCCGGCGGCGGCGCCGCAGTCCCTCGATAAGCAGGCGGCGCAGCTACAGGAAAGCATCCAAGGGAATGGCCAGCTGGTTCCGGTCCGGAAGGTTACGCAGCTCGATTCGGCCGACACGGCGCAACCCATTCCGTTAGAGGACGGCGTTGAAAGAGCCGTGCAGCCGATTGAAAATGCTCAGGGCGGAGACAGATCTGGGTCCCGGCCGCGTATTACATCTTCTCCAAGGATTCCGAAGGCGACGTCGAGATCGGCACGCCAGATGATGGCACTGGAACGTGGGTCTCGCGGAGCTACGGCGCGTATTGCGTCCAAGCCGGGCGGGGGCTCGCATACTGCGTTGTTTTCGAGGGTTCCGACCTCGACATCGACACGCCGAATGACGACACTGGCGCCTCCTCGTGAAGCTACGGCACGTGCCGCACAGAGTTACGTAGATTCGGCCAACCGACAGATGGACAAGGGCAATTACGCGGCGGCAATAGCTAACTATAAACGGGCTTGGCAAGTCGACGGGAATAGCTCCGCTGCTAAAGCCCGCTTGGGACGCGCCCGTCGGGCGATGCAAGCGGAAAACGAGATCATAGCCAATCGGAGATAAACATGCGCGCTACGACGTTACTAGTCGGCTGCATATTGCTATTCATTGTGGGCAGTGCGGCGGGTCGGACGACAAGGGCACAAAATGCTCCCCGGCCCCTTTCGGCCGCCGACGTAGAACACGGTCTCAAATCCGGAGTGCCGAACGCGCGCATGGCTGCACTGGTGAAACGGTACGGGGTTGATTTCGAGTTGACCGATGTGGTCGAGGCGCGGCTTCGAAGTGCGCGAGCGAGCGACAGCCTTATTCTGCAGATTGGGCGTTCGCGAGCCCGGGTAGATGGCACCTCAGTAGGAAAGCTGACTGGACCTGCAGTCGGTGCTCACGGGCACCGATCGGCAAACACGCCCCGCACTCACGCTCAAACCGCGCAGGAACTACTCTCCCAGGCTAACAAGTACCGACTCGGTTCCGGCGTGGTCCGGAATGAAGCCAAAGCTGCCCAGCTGTATCGCAAGGCAGCGGAGATGGGTAACGCAGAGGCGCAGACGAGATTTGCAGAGGCCCTGTTCGATGGACGCGGCGTGGCGCGCGATCCCGCCGGGTCACGGTCGTGGCTGGAGAAGGCAGCGCGCCAGGACTACGCGCGGGCCGAGTGCGACCTGGGCGTGATGCTGACAAATGGTTTTGATATTGCTCAAGATCTCGCGAAGGGGTTGCTATACCTTCAGGCAGCGGCTCGTCACGGCGATGCTTATGCTGAGGACTATCTGGGTCAATTCGCAGAGAGCGGTTTGATCGGCGATCCAAGTCCAAGCGAAGCGTATATGCATTACCTGAAGGCTTCTGAAATGGGCTCCTCGTGGGGAACGTACAACGTTGCGAGAATGCACGAACATGGGATCGGCGTTTACAAGAACCCAACTGAAGCATTGCGCTGGTACATGAAAGTCGCATCCACCGGGGGGCCGGATTTGCCGGGCCATTGGAGCGATCTTCGCTCTGAGGCCGGCGCCATAGCCGGCGCGAATTTCCGGATTGGTGACATGTATGCCGGCGGCAACGGTGTTCCCGAGGACACCCGCGAGGCGGAGAGGTGGTATCAGCGCGGTGTGGATATGGAGTCCGCCGGTGCACGGGCAGGATGGTTAATGGCGCAGGTTTACCTGGCGAATGCATACCTCCAATCAAAGGGCGTTCCGCTGGATTACGGTGAGGCGATGCACTGGATGAGAACGGCAGCGGAACATGGATATCGACAAGCGCAAGCGAATCTAGGCTCCATGTATCGCGACGGGCAAGGCACGCCCCAAAATTACGGCGAAGCTATGCATTGGTACCGTAAGGCGGCTGACCAGGGATCTGCGGTGGCAGAATGGATGATCGGTCGACTTTATTTTGACGGTAGAGGAGTGATACGCGATTTCACGCAAGCAGCGACGTGGTTTAGAAGAGCGGCGGAGGCAGGTGTCCTGATGGCGCAATGGGATCTTGGCTTGATGTATTACCACGGCTACGGCGTTTCGAAAGATCCTTCGACGGCTCGATTATGGCTACAGAAGGCAGCCACTCGAGGCTATGCACCCGCAAGAGACATGCTGGCCAAAACGTGATGGGGTAGCCCAACTGGGAATGCCGCAGGCTGAAGGCGACGCATCCTCCCGCACCGCTCCGTTGGATTGTCGGCTACCGGGAAACTGAGCCGAAATCATTGCATTTACGCACATCTGCCGAGCCTGATCCGTTACAATTCTTGTGATCGCGGAGTTGGGCACGCTTGCCCAAGGATGGAGAGCGAAAATGGCAAAGACAGCGCCTAAAACAAATAGCGCTTTTATGAAACCAATGCAGCCTTCAGAGCACCTGGCCAAAATCGTCGGCACAGAACCACTGCCTCGAAGTGAAGTCACAAAGAAGATTTGGGCGCACATCAAGAAGCACAATCTTCAGAACCCAAAGAACAAACGAGAAATCCTGGCCGACGAAAAGTTGCAGCCGATTTTTGGCAGCAAGAAACTGGACATGTTTCAGATGACCAAAGCGGTCAACAAGCACTTGAAATAAGGGGCTGGAGAGTCAGAGCTTTGATGAACCGTTGCGCTGAAGCTCCAGTAGGATCCGTATTCCTCGATAAAAATTCTCTTTGTTATAAGCCGTTTCCCAGCGGCTCAATACCGCTTTGAATTCGTGATTGGCTTTCTTGAGGGCGACCTGCGCTCGGGGGCGATTTTTCCTTATGCTTACCATGGAGTGCAGCGCTTCAACAATCTCTGGCTCAATTCTCTTACGTGACTTCTGAGCATTTTTTATCCATCGCGGTGGAATGTTCGCCCGGAACTTCAAAAATCCACGCGCCGCAGAACCGGAACTCGACGTAAAGAGCTTGGCCTTCCTTGGCATACCTACACCTCCGCATGCGGCCCGCCGACCGTCAGGCCGATTATACGTGCGGGTAAATCCCGTTCACCTGCAAGCGCATTCCTTGACTGTATCCCTCTGTCGGATGGTGTCGCGTGCAGTGGCGGTTTGAGGATCCTGAAACATACTGCGGATCGGCGGCGGGTTCACCGCTCATGAACTAGGATTCGCTCTTGGCTTCTTTGACGGTCTGGGCGACTTGGGCGTCCTGGACCGCCTCCTTGACGGCTTCCTTCACCGCCTTCTTAACCACCTTCTTCATTGTGTCCTTGACTCCCTTGTCGTGGAGCACGTCGTCACCGGCTTTGGCCACCGCTTTTCGTACGGCCTTCTTCACACTAACTGCGAGTGGATCCAGTTCCTTCGTGAGGACCTGAACCGCCTTCTCTGCTTCCTTTTCTGAAACCGCCGCCGGCGCATCTTTGGGAGCGTCTGACTCTTTCGCTGAGGCGGGCGCTTTCTTTTCGCATGTGGAGGCCCAGTCGGCTTCAAATGTATCGACCAGTTTCTTCACGGCCTTCGCATCCTGAATAATGAGGCCGAGTTCGCGGCGCGAGTCCAGTTCCGCCGTGCGGAGACTCTGGCTGCCGACGAAAGCCCGGTGCCGGTCGCGGACAATCGTGCGCGTGTGCAGCCGTGTTCCGTTCAGCTTTTGCACTTCGAACGGGACACTCCCAGCCACCTTACCGATGACCTTGATCTTGACGCCCGCTTTCGCCCGCTCCTGCAGGATACGAAGCATCTCCTTGTCGGAGATGCTGGGATCGTAGATCAGCAATTCCTTCTTCGCCCGTTTCAGGAAAGTTCCAAGCACCTTCCGGGAGTTAGCCGGGCTGACGACAAACGTCTCCGTCTTCGGCGCGTACTTGGTCCGGGTGCAGTCGGCTCGAAACAGTCTTACAGCTTCGCTAACCCAGCTCGCATTGGTGGTCACGATGCCAAAGCCACGACTGCGATCGATATCGACGTGTGTGAAGTTGAACGACAGCATGTAAAGAACACGGCGATCGATCAGGATGTATTTACCGTGATAACGGATCAGGTCGTCCGCACTGCGGGCAACAATGATTCCGGCATCGAGAAAGCGGAGTTCCAGCTTGCGCAGGTTTTGTTCGCCACCGCGGTTGGTAAATACGATTAAGGCGGTCACCTTTACGCCCCTGTCCGCTGCCGCCTTCAGCGCCGCCGCCATGTCTTTGCGATCTAAGCGGAAGATGGCAATTTCTACGCTCTTCTTCGCGTTGTTGATGGCGGATAGTAACGGTGTCACTCCGTCGACGGGCTCAATGATCAGTTTCACGATTAGATCTCTCCGGCTCTTACCTTGTCAGGCGCGTCTTTGCTGCGAGCCACGTTCCTCCCACAAACGATCATAACGCGTTCAGCTCTGCGATTCTCTTCCGCACGGCCTGCGTGTAGATCGTGATTTCATCGGGTGTGTAGCCCGCAGCGCGGAAGCAGGTCGCTGACTTGTTCTTCAGAAAGCTGAGATAGCCTCTGCCCTAGCCATTTTGCGTCGTCGCGTGGGATGTGTTTGGTAATCTTTTCCATCCGGGTGCGTGCTCGATAGTTAGGGAAGTTGAATACAGACAGAAAGAAGGGGCGGCTGTGCATCACGAAATCAACGAACTCGGAATTCGACCTCTTGATAAATTTCGAGCGCGCATAGTCCTTGGGTGAGCTCTTGGATCGCGTGAAGTTATTACCTGTATTTCCAAGACTGGCGCCCAAGTCGCTGACCACAAACCTGCGCTCATCGCTTATTTCGTAGATCGAGTTGTTAGTCGCCGATAGGTCCCAGTCATTTACCAGGGACATCATCACTCGCAGGCCATTCAGTTCCCGCTTGCCCTGGAGCGGATTGGCGAACCAATCCCAAGTGCCGAGATTCTCCATCTCTTTCGACTTGCGTTCCAGACGCGCTCTGTGGACTGTGCCGTCCGCTGACACAAACTTCCCGCCACGGTGCAACTTCGGCATACTCGTGACTTTGAACTCCGCCAGATAATAGTCTTCATCAACGAAATAGCCGGCGGCCCACAATAAGCGTGTCGCCGCCGTTTCCGACTGGGGTTCCTGGCCGAGTTTCACTTTCCAGTGAACACCTTGATCATCGGTGACATCGCACTTCGGACTGGTCCCTTGCGCGTCTTCCTTGACGAAGGTGAATTTGCCGTTCGGATCCGGCGCATGCGCCTTTCCCCCCGCGCCGTAAAGCAGATTCAAGGAAGCGACATCGCCCGGATCACGCCAGATCACCTCCGGCAGGCTGGTGGCATTTCCCTTCTCTTTGTTCTTATCTTTCTTCTCTGCAGTTAATGATGCTGAGAGCATCAGGAATATCAGTGTCACTGTGAAGTGCAGGCTGTTTTTCGCTCGTTGCATTGTCTTTTGCCTCTTTCCCCATTGAAAACAACCGTTAACTCGCGACCGGTTGATCTGTGGTCGGCATAGCCCCTTCGGGGTTCTGGATTCTGTGCAATTGTGCATACACTCCGTCATTCGCCGAGAGCACGTCGTGAGTGCCTTGTTCCACCAATTCGCAATCTTTGATTACAAAGATGACGTCCGCGTGGCGGATGGTATCGAGATGATATGCGATGACAACAGAAGTTCTACCCTTCATCAGTTTGTCCAGGGCTCGATGACAGGTATTTTCTCGAAGTAGGAGCTGACAGCGCTGACAATCGCGGGTGGGCGAACCGGTGACCGTCACCTGGTGGCCGACGTGGTCGGCGAGTTTAACGGTGGTGCTGCGCAAGTCCCAGCTCTTGCCGTCTTCGCTGGTGATGGAAAACTGGTCCGACTGGCCGCCTTTCTGAAGGCCAGACTTATCTTGACTTTCTTGTGGGGCAGCCTTGGACGCCGAGTCGCCATGCGTCTGTGCACTGGGTCCTCTGTATGCCGTCCGATTATATGCCGTCCGATGCTGTCAGCCCCGAACTGAAGAGCCTTAAGAGTAAACCTTCAGAAACAGTAGCCGTAAGCGTGTGTACACTTTCAAGCCGATTGGAACCTCCGCGAGCTTTCGTCGAGCATTTGGGAATCTGGTCTGTCCCCATAAGTTGCTGAAAAAGAATAGTGTCCAGACATACTTGTCTCGCCGTCAAAAGCTAAACATTGGTTTGGTAAGTTGGCATCAATCTTGCTTGCTTGAGATTGCCTTGCTTAGTCCGATCAAGCCTACCTCCCACCACGGCGAAGCTTAGGGCGCGTTCCCGAGGTTACACAACTTAGCGATGATTGCGAGTGTGGCTCCACGGCGCCATGCCTGCAGAGGGTTTACCCCCCTTGACTCTCTCCTTGGCCTACGATCAGACGATCCCCGCAGAGGACACCTTAGTCCTTCCTCGTCTTGCTATGAATCTCGATTCCTGATTTTGAATCCAGGAGTCCTGTACTCCCTTCTTCTAACTGCCTTAGGGCAGTCAACCTTGAGGTCAAAAAAATGAAACGCATTCCTACGCTCCTGTGGGTTTCTGTCGCCGTCTTCTGTTTCGCAGCACTACTGAATGCCGCCTTGCCGCAATTCACAAGCGGCAAGTGGACTCCCGCAGAGAATCTCGCCACCGCACGAGAGGGTGCGTCTGCCGTGCTGCTTCCAGACGGCCGTACCCTGATTACCGGCGGCACGGACGCTGCCGGGCAACCGCTGGCCAGTGCTGAACTTTTCAATACCGACGGCTCATTCACGGTGGCGGCCCCCATGAACGCCGCCCGCAGCGGGCACGTGGCTGTCATGCTGTACGATGGGGACGTATTGGTCGCCGGAGGAACAACCACCGGTGGTGGCGTGACTAACTCCGCCGAACTCTATGACCTCAACGCCGACCACTGGACCACTCTCTCCGGCACCATGTTGGACGCGCGCACCGGCGCTACCGCCGCGCAGTTACTTGACGGCGACGTACTCATCGCCGGCGGTCAGGACGCGCACGGCGTCCCCTGGGCCTCGTTGGAGCGCTTTGTCCTGAGCCAGGGAGTTTTCACCCATGCAGGTGCACTAGTTGCCGCTCGGAAAGATGCGGCCGCCGCCGTCTTGAATGATGGACGCGTGCTAGTTACCGGCGGCACTGACGTCAGCGGAAACTCCACCCTCGCCTCCACGGAAAGTTACGATCCCGCCGTGAGCAGCGTTTCTGACGGTCCCGCCTTGGTGACCGCGCGCGCCGGTCACTCGGCCACCACGTTGCTGGATGGCACCGTGCTGATCGCCGGTGGCAATAATCCGGACGCGGCGCAGAACGGCGCCGCCGCCGAGCTGGACTCCGCGGAAATTTATGATCCCGCCGCCGGTACCGTGACCGCCACCGCCTCGCTGGCTACGGCGCGCACCAGACACCAGGCCTTCTTACTTCCCAACAACAATAATGTGTTGATCGTAGGCGGCTCCGCGGCCGG
>Ga0137404_10003036_pt1 | contig 11188 bp, 19 predicted proteins | sample CZOMad2_1_16fung_FD_108285 | JGI IMG/M metagenome (GOLD analysis project Ga0137404, IMG submission 108285) | Vadose zone soil fungal communities from Angelo Coast Range Reserve, California, USA - CZOMad2_1_16fungal (Illumina Assembly) | ecosystem: Environmental > Terrestrial > Soil > Vadose...
CGGCGCTCGATGGTGACGCCGGATTTTGTCGGCCACACGTTTTTGGTGCACAACGGAAAGACCTTTAATTCCGTTTTCGTCACCGAGAACATGGTTGGCCACAAGCTCGGTGAATTTTCGCCTACGCGTGTGTTCAAGAAACACGGTTCACACACGGCGAAGGTGACCAAGTAATTGCAGATTGCAGATTTCAGATTGCAGGTTGGCAAGTCGCGGTTACACCGCGGGCTCGTGAAATTTGCAATTTTGAATTTGCAATTTGCAATTGGGTTTTGCGCACAAGCGCAAGGGAACAGTTCTTTGTCAGAATCCAAGATTGAAAATGGAGCAAAGCCCATGGCGGCTGAAGCATTGCCGCAGCAAGATGAGCAATTGCAAAAACAATTGTCCATTGCGCAGGAATCGCTCAAGGCGTTAACGAGCAGCCTGGCGGAGTCTAATGCCGAAGCAGAGGAGTTTCGCCGCAAGTATTCCGATTTGGAATTGCGAATGGAAGCGCTGGGACTGGCTTCAGCAAACAAAGACCGGGCGAAGTTGGAGCAGCGTTTGCTCGCCGCGGTGAGCGATCTTCAGCTTGCGCAGAAGGAGCGCGACGAATACCGCGACCAGATGTTGCGCTTGAACGAAGCAGTGTGGTGTTATTTGAAAACGTCTCAGGGCGGCGACGCGAAAGCGCGAATGGAGGTGGAGGCGCAACTGCGCAGCATCAATACGCTGATCGCAAAATCGAGCAGCGCGCCGGACGCGCCTGAGCCCAGTTTGATGGATGGCAGTGTGATCAGCCTGAAGGAGGAGTGGTCGTTTGTAGTCGGAAACCTCGGCGAAAAACAAGGGGTAAAGATTGGGATGCCGATGCGCGTGATGCGAGATGATCGAAAGATCGCGACTCTGCGCGTAGTCGATGTGCGTCAAAAGATTTGCGGGGCGGTGATTCAGGAGATGGATTCAAACAAGGAAAGAATAAAAGTAGGGGACCGCCTCCAGGTGGATGCGCAGCCCAATGTGAGTTTAAAATAATGGAAGTCAGATCGACATATAAGTACGCGCGGATTTCGCCGTTTAAGGCGCGCGAAGTCACGCGTGAGATCCAGGGTCTGCCGGTTTCGGCTGCACTCGATCTGCTGACTTTCACGCCGAAGAAAGCGGCATTTCTGATTAGCAAAACCCTGAAGAGCGCAATCGCCAATGCAGAAAATAACGCGAATCTAAAACCTGACGGATTAGTGGTGAAAGAGGCAATTGTCGGTGAAGGCCCAACGGTAAAACGGATCATGGCGCGCGCCCGCGGTAGTGCCAGCAGAATTCTGAAACGCACCAGTCACATTCGCATTGTGCTTTCGGATGAGATTGTGATCGAAACGCGCGAAGCGCGGAAGGCAAAACGGGAACAGCAGAAGAAAGGGCCGAAAAAGGCCGCTAAGAGCGAGGCAAGGCAGTCCGACAAGAAATCAGCTAAGCCGAAGCAGCGCACAAACACGGATAAATAATCTTATGGGACAAAAAGTAAATCCAATCGGGTTTCGCCTCGGCGTGAACCGTGACTGGCGGTCGCGCTGGTATGCATCGACGCAGGAATTCCCGTCATTTTTGCATAGCGACCTGAAAATTCGCGATTACGTGAAGAAGAAGCTGCAGTTCGCCGCTGTTTCGAAAATTGTGATTGAGCGGGCGTGGAATTCAATTCGGGTGACCATCCACACCGCCCGTCCCGGCATTGTGATCGGACGAAAGGGTGCGGAGATCGAAAAGATGACGGAAGAAATTTCCAAGATGGCGGAGGGCAAACAGATTAAGATCGACATCCAGGAAATCAAAACGCCGGAGCTTGACGCTCAGCTCGTGGCAGAAAACGTAGCGTTGCAGATCGAACGGCGCATTGCTTATCGCCGTGCAATGAAGAAAGCCGTCCAAACTGCCATGGATTTTGGTGCGGAAGGAATTCGGCTGCGGTCTTCCGGCCGCCTCAACGGCGCGGAGATTTCGCGGTCCGAATGGTATCGCGAAGGAAAAATTCCGCTGCACACCTTGCGCACGCCGATCGATTACGGTTTCGCTGAAGCAAACACGGTCTACGGCAAGATCGGGGTGAAATGTTGGATTTGTAAAAAGGAAGAGCCAGCGCCTCAGTCGGCTATACCAGCGCCGCCACCGCCGGCCCCCGAGCCGGCCGAAGTCTAGGAGAAAACTTTTATGCCATTGATGCCAAAACGCGTGAAGTATCGGAAGTCCCAGCGAGGGAGCCGAAAGGGGACTGCTTCGCGCAATCTCAAAATCGATTTCGGCGAGTTCGGTTTGCAGACACTGGAACGTGCCTGGATCACCAATACTCAGCTGGAAGCCGCGCGCGTCGCGCTCACTCGCAACATGAAACGCAAGGGCAAGCTGTGGACCCGGATTTTCCCAGATAAATCGGTGACCGCCCGGCCGCCGGAAACGCGAATGGGCAAAGGCAAGGGTCAACCCGAGTACTGGGTCGCGACAGTGCGGCCTGGTAACATTTTATTTGAGTTGGATGGCGTGCCGGAATCCGTCGCACGCGAATCTTTGCGCCTTGCAGCGGATAAGTTGCCGGTGCGCACGAAGTTTCTTACACGTCATCACGTCAGGGCCGCCTAAAAACCATGAAAATGAAGGAAATCACCGAGCTCAGCACGGACGAGTTGTTGACTAAGAGGCGTGACTTGCGCCAGGAACGTCTCCACCTGCGTCTGCAACAACAGAGTGGCCAATTGGAGCAGCCCAGCAGGTTGCGCTTGCTGCGGCGTGATATCGCCAGACTTGAAGCAGTGCTGACGCAGCGGGAGAAACAGAGCGCGAAAAAGTAAACTTATGGCTGAACAACCTCAACCACTCCCTTCACCAGCTTCGTCGCAGCCCGAGGTCCCGAGGCGTAGTGCACGCAAGGCGCGAACCGGCGAAGTCATTTCCAGTAGCATGAACAAAACGATCATTGTACGGACCGTGACGCGTGTGCCACACCCCAAGTTTGGTAAGATCGTCAAACAAATGAAGAAATTTTATGCGCATGACGAGAAGAACGAGGCGAAAGTCGGCGACACGGTTCGGATCATGGAAACGCGGCCACTGAGCAAATTGAAGCGGTGGCGTCTGGCAGAGGTTATCCAAAAATAAGCGCGACAGCCGGAGCACGAGCAAAAGAAACAATTTCGATGGTACAACTTCGATCCAGACTGGATGTGGCAGATAACAGCGGCGCCCGCATGGCGACGATGATTGGGGTCATAGGCAAACAGACGCGCTATGCCGGCATCGGTGATGTGATCACGGCTAACGTGAAGGAAGCCAGTGCAACCGGAACAGTAAAAAAAGGCGAAGTAGTGCGTGCGGTTCTCGTTCGCACGAGACAGCCAATCCGGCGCGACGATGGTTCTCTGCTGCGCTTCGATAACAACGCGATCGTGATTATCGACAAGGATTTGAATCCACGCGGTACACGCATTTTTGGTCCGGTCGCGCGTGAATTGCGCGAGCGGAACTTCATGAAAATCGTCTCCCTCGCCCCGGAAGTTTTATGAGGACGGAACATAGACATTCTGTCTGTGTGCCCCGCGGCCATTTTGCCCGCTGCCCGTTCAGCGGGTTTCAAACCCGCTGGACGCACAGGCTACAAGCCTATGTTCCGGGGCAAGTTTTATGAATCGGATGAACTGTCACGTTAAGAAAGGCGACCAGGTCGAGGTCATTTCCGGGAATTTCCGCGGCTCTTCAGGGAAAATCCTGGCTGTGCTTCCGCGGAAGCAACGTGTTTTGGTCGAAGGTGTGCGCATTATTAAGAAACATCTGCGAAAGTCGCAGGATAATCCGAGCGGGAAAATCGCCGAACGCGAAGGTCCAATTCATATTTCGAACGTGAAATTAATCGAGCGCGAGAAAAAAGCGGCGAAAGGTGCGAAACCCGAAAAAGGAAAAAAGCATGGTCAACCCGAACGCAGCGAGGGAGCCCGCAAGTAACTGGGATTGTCAGATTCTTCGGTGAGAATGACATGTGTTAGAAATGGAAAACGAATTTCATCGCTATTATAAAGAGCGCGTCATGCCGGCGCTGCAAAAGCTGCACGCCTACAAGAACGTTCATCAAATTCCGAAGGTTGAGAAGGTGGTCATTAACACGTCGATCGGCTCGCAATCGGACGTGAAGCAAGCGCTGGAAGAAGCTAAAATGGAGCTTGCGCTCATTACAGGCCAGCGCCCCGTAGAAACGTTGGCTAAGAAGAGCATTTCCAATTTCAAATTGCGAAAAGGTCAGGCGATTGGCGCAAAAGTGACCTTGCGTGGAGAGCGCATGTACGAATTTCTCGAGCGCTTCATCAAGGCCGCGCTCCCACGCATTCGCGACTTTCGCGGAGTGTCCCCGCGTTGTTTTGATAATCACGGCAACTACACTCTCGGGGTTTCGGATCAATCGATTTTCCCTGAGGTCGAGCTCGACAAAATCAAGCGCAACATCGGATTTGATGTTACAATTGTCACCACGGCCCGAACGGATGACGAAGCCAAATCGCTCTTGAGCGAAATGGGGATGCCGTTTAGCGACCGGGCAAGGAAGCCTGTCGCGCAACCCGCTTGATTTTAATGAGTACTGTTACCGACCCTATTGCCGATTTTCTGGCGCGTGTCCGCAACGGCACGCGTGCGCAAAAGCCGGAGGTGCTTATTCCGTACTCCAAGATAAAGGCCGAGATCGCGCGCATCTTGAAAGATGAAGGTTACATTTCGGATTACTCGGTCGACACGAGCGCTGCGCACCCGCGCATCAAGATTACCAACAAACTCGTGAATCGATCGACCGCCATCGCAGGGTTGCGGCGAGTGAGCCGTCCGGGTTTGCGTCGATATGTTGGCGCCGATGAGATCCCGCGCGTGCTTGGTGGAATGGGTCTGGCAATTCTGTCCACTTCGCGGGGCATTTTGTCGGGACGCGAAGCGAGAAAGCAAAAGGTGGGCGGTGAATTGCTCGCTTACGTCTGGTAACGATTTAGTAAACTACGAACCCATGTCACGAATTGGAAATAAAGCAGTCGAGATTCCCGACAAGGTCAAGGTGAACGTTGACGGTGACGGGGCAGTCTCGGTGGAAGGACCCAAGGGAAAACTTCACTGGAAGCTCCCCCGCGACATCAAAGCGAGCGTGAAAGACAACCGGGTGTCCGTTGTCCGCGAAGCAGAAACGCGCAGCGTGAAAGCGCTACACGGACTGTCACGCAGCCTCGTGCACAATATGGTGCAGGGAGTGAGTGAGGGTTTCACAAAACAGCTCGAAATCGAAGGCGTAGGTTTCAGGGCTGCCGTGCAGGGATCAATTCTTAACTTGAGCCTCGGTTTCTCGCATCCGGTTCCATTTTCAATCCCCAAGGACATTAAGATCACGGTCGCAGACAACACGAAAATTACGATCCAGGGCGTCGACAAGAAACTGGTGGGGCAGGTGGCGGCAGACATCCGTCGCTTTTATCCTCCGGAGCCGTACAAGGGCAAAGGCGTTCGCTACGCCGGGGAGCAGATTCGTCGCAAGGAGGGTAAGACCGTTCAATAGTATGGCGACGACTCGCAAGGCTGCGCGGCAGCATGTTCACCGGAGGATCAGGAAAAAAGTCGCGGGCACAGCGCAACGACCGCGGTTGGCAGTTCATTTTTCTGGGAAGCACGTCTATGCTCAAGTGATCGATGACGATGCGGGATGCACACTGGCGGCCGCGTCAACAAGGGAACCTTCGTTGCTCGAGGGAAAAAAACTGCGTGCAAACCAGGCGACGGCAGAATTAATCGGCAAGGCAATCGCGGAACGTTCGCTGGCCAAGAAGCTCGAGCGAGTGGTTTTTGATCGCGGCGGATTTTTTTATCACGGAAAAGTAAAGGCATTAGCAGAAGCGGCGCGCGCAACCGGGTTGAAATTTTAATTCATGGCTCAAACTTTTTCAGGCAGACGACCAGACTCGCGCAGGACAGACAAGGCCCCCGCGGCGAAAGGCGACACGACGGAGAAAGTTGTGTTTATCAACCGCTGCGCCAAGGTCGTGAAGGGGGGTCGACGTTTTAGCTTCAGCGCGTTGATCGTTGCTGGAGATCACGATGGGAAAGTGGGATGTGGATTCGGTAAGGCCAACGAAGTCTCAGAGGCAATCCGAAAGGCATCCGAGGCGGCGCGTAAATCGATGGAGAAAGTTTCGTTGAACGAAAACACGATTCCTCACGAAGTGATTGGAGAATTTGATGGAGCACGGGTGCTGTTGCGCCCGGCATCGCCTGGCACCGGGATTATTGCCGGCGGAGGTGTGCGAGCCGTAACTGAAGCAGCCGGTATTCGCGACGTGCTGGCCAAATCGCTTGGATCAAGTAATCACGCTAACGTAGTCAAGGCGACCATTGCTGCGCTGCGATCGCTTCGCCGGAGGGACGAGATTTTCAAGGTGCGCGGAATTCAAGCCGGTGATGGAAAAGGTGAGCGACATGATGCGTCTTCATAGTTTGCGGCCCCGACCCGGCTCGCGGCATCGCGTCAAGCGCCTGGGTTGCGGTGAAAGTTCAGGCCATGGGAAGACCAGCGGCAAAGGGCACAAAGGTCAAAAGGCGCGTTCCGGCGGGAGCATTCGGCTTGGGTTTGAAGGCGGGCAGATGCCGTTGATTCGACGATTGCCGAAGCGCGGATTTAACAATGCCGCCTTTCAAAAGCGTTATGCAATCGTGAATGTCAGCGACCTCAATGCGTTCGAAGCCGGAGCGGTTGTAAACGAACAGCTGTTGCGTGAGTCGAATCTCGTCCGAGGCCATTGCGCAGGAATAAAAATCCTGGGCGACGGCGACTTGAAGCATGGCTTGAAAGTGGAAGCCGACAAGGTCAGCGGTACAGCCCGGGAGAAAATCGAAAAGGCCGGTGGAACGATTACGCTGCGCGAGCAAGGAGCGCTGAAATCGGATGCGATCAACACGACGGGCGAGGCTCAAATCTCCGAGCAAGAAGCATCTGGTAGATCGGCCTCGCAGGCGAGTCGGAAAAAAAAATCGTCGAAAAAAGCGTCAACGAAATCAAAGTCGCGGGCAAAAAAGAAGACAGCGCAGGAGAGCTAGCTTCTCGGCACGCGATGTTCCAGATTTAGCAGATGGTCTCGGCGTTTCTCAACACGGTTAAGATACCGGAACTGCGGCGGCGGATTTTGTATACGCTAGCGATAGTCGTGGTTGTGCGTCTGGGAGCTGCGATCACGACTCCGGGAGTCAACCAGGCCGTTTTACAGGAATGGTTTCGCACTTCGTTGAGCCAACGGACCGGCGGCGGTTTGGCGGCGCTCTTTAACTTGTTTAGTGGCGGGGCGCTGGAGAATTGCGCGGTCTTCTCCCTCGGTATCATGCCGTACATCAGCGCATCGATCATGATGCAGTTGCTTACTGCGGTCATTCCGCAACTTGGCAGGCTGGCGCGTGAAGACGGTGGCCGACAAAAGATCATGCAGCTAACGCGCTACACGACACTGGGGTTGTGCATTTTTCAAGGTTATCTGCTGGCGCTGTCGTTTCAGCACCCCGAGTCATACCACACCATGTTGCCGGGGATCACCGACACGATCAGGAATCTTGGAATTCCGCTGGTGGACGATCTTGGCTGGAAATTTCGAATCGTCACGGTGATTTCCCTTACCACGGGCACCCTTTTGCTGATGTGGCTGGGCGATCAAATCACCGAGCGCGGCATCGGTAATGGAATATCGCTGATCATTACGATTGGCATTGTCGCCCGCCTGCCCGCCGCTCTGGCGCAGGCATGGAAGACGTTTGTGCCTTCAACGCAAACCGGTTCGAGCCAGGTCAATCCAATGGTCCTTGTGATGCTCGTGTTATTCTTGATCCTCGTCATCGCCGGGGTGATCGCGATCACGCAAGGCGTGCGCAAGATAACTGTGCAGTATGCCAAGCGCGTGGTGGGTCGCAAAATGTACGGCGGCCAGACGCAATACATGCCTTTGAAAGTGAATTACGCCGGTGTGATGCCGATCATCTTTGCCTGGGCGCTGCTTTTGTTCCCGGCCACCATCGTAAGCTATGCATTTAAGAATAGTCCCACTGCAAATCGCATCGCCAATGCGCTTTCCACCGGCTGGCCCCATTATGTCGCGCTTGCGGCAATGATTTTCTTTTTCAGTTACTTCTGGGTTGCCACACAGTTTCAACCAACTCAAATCGCGGACGATCTAAAAAAATACGGCGGTTATATTCCAGGTGTCCGGCCAGGCAAACCGACTGCGGACTTTCTCGATTTCACGATGACGCGGCTGACGTTTGCCGGCGCGATTTTTTTGACGGTGATAGCGGTTGTGCCAAGCCTTCTCAGCCAGGGTTTGAACGTGCCCATGATCACAGCGCAATTCTTCGGTGGCACAAGTTTGTTGATCATTGTGGGCGTCATGCTCGATACGATGCGTCAGGTGGAGACGCACCTCATTCAGCGGCACTACGACGGCTTTTTGCGAAAGGGCCGGATTCGCGGGCGCTCATTCGACCGCGCTTCGTATGCTCGCGGAGATGCAGCGGCTGGCGGCACGCTGATGTGGCTGTACGTGGGAATCGCGGTGCTCGTGATAGCCGGGGTCGCCATTTTTCTTTACGGGCGATAAGTGAAAAGACGGCTTGTTCTTCTCGGCGCGCCCGGTTCGGGCAAAGGCACGCAGTCGGAAATGATCACGCGCCAGTTTGGCATTCCCGTCACTTCGCCGGGTGCTATCTTGCGCCGTGAACGAGACCTTGGCACGCCTTTGGGCCAGGAGACTGCTGAAGCGCTTCGAAGCGGCGGGCTTGTCTCTGACAAAATTATCATTGAATTGATCGAGGACTGGTTGCGCTTGCATGGTAGCCATGGATTCGTCTTTGATGGTTTTCCTCGAACACTGCCGCAGGCCGAGAGTTTGAATTCCATGTTAGCAAGGCTGCGCACCGCATTGGATTTGGTGATCTGGCTGGAAGTATCGGAGGAGACAGTCCGGGAGCGCATTGCTGGCCGCCTTCAATGTGGCGAGTGTGGTTTTACCACCAGCTCATCGAGCGCACAGTTTGCCCACCGTCCCGTATGTCCGTATTGCGATGGTCCGCTGGTGCGCCGCAATGACGATGATCTGGGCGTATTGCAAATGCGATTGCAGGAGTTCCATACCAAGACCGAACCGCTGGCAGCGTTCTATCAAAAAATGTCGACCTTGCATCGGATCGACGGCAACCGCGATCGCGAAGCTGTTTTTAGCGATATTTCACGACTGATTGAAGACAAGACCGCGACATGATTCCGATCAAAGACGCAAAAGAAATTGAGAAGATGCGACAGGCGTGTCGCACAGCCAGCAATATCCTCGACCGCGTTCGCGACCTGGTTCGTCCCGGCATTACGACCAAGGAAGTGGACGAAGCGGCAGCGGACTTCATGGGCGAAGCCCATGTGAAAAGTGCATTTCTCGGGTATCGGCTCGGACACCGCGTTTTTCCTGGCAACATCTGCATCTCGCTTAACGACGAAGTGGTTCACGGTATCGGTAGCCAACGGCGCATTCAATATGGCGACATCGTGAAACTGGACATCGGTATTATCGAAGATGGCTGGGTTGGCGATAACGCCACGACAGTGCCGGTTGGGATTGTTGATGAACGGACGGACCAGTTGCTGCGTGTCACCGAAAATGCGCTCGCTCGTGCAATCGCCGTCGCCCGCGAAGGCCTGCGCCTCGGCGATATCTGCGCGGAGATTGAAGATGAAGCACGCCGATTTGGTTTCTCAGTAGTGCGCGAATTTGTTGGGCATGGAGTGGGACGAAAAATGCACGAGGAACCACAAATCCCCAACTACGGTAAGCGCGGCAGCGGTCCAAAGTTGAAAGCAGGCATGACCCTGGCAATTGAGCCGATGATTAATATCGGCATGTCCGAAGTAAGATTGCTCGACGATGGCTGGACGGTGCGGACGGCAGATGGGATGCCGTCGGCGCACTTCGAGCACACGGTCCTGATCACAAAGGATGAGCCAGAAATTCTGACATGGCGCGCAAAGACGCAATTGAAGTAGAAGGCACAGTCGTCGAGTTGCTGCCCAATACCATGTTTCGAGTTGAGCTGGCCAACCGCCATTGTGTTCTGGCGCATATCTCCGGAAAAATGCGTCTCCACTTCATTCGGATCTTGCCAGGAGACAAAGTTATGCTAGAGATTTCACCCTACGATTTGTCGAAGGGGCGAATTACGTATCGCCAAAAATGACAGCCCGGCCGCCGTGCTGCCTTTTTCCATTTCGCGGATTATGAAAGTACGACCATCAGTAAAAAGACTTTGTGCCAGTTGCAGGATCGTGAAGCGCAAGAACGTGGTGCGCGTGATCTGCAAGAACCCGCGCCACAAGCAGCGCCAGGGATAAGATTGAGGTTTGTAACTTTGTAACCGATTTAACCAACATCATGCCAAGATTACTAGGAGTCGAAATTCCAGCAGACAAACGTATCGAGGCGTCACTGACCTATATTTACGGCATTGGCTTTAGCACAGCGCGGCGGATACTCGAGCAGACCAACATTGATCCGAACATTCGCGCTAAAAACCTTACGCCGCAGCAGTTGAACGAAATCATTCACGCAATCACGAACAATAAGATCAAGATTGAAGGCGACCTGCGCCGTGACGTGCAAGGTAACTTGAAACGCCTGCAGGCGATCAATTCTTATCGCGGCATTCGTCATAGAAAGGGTTTACCAGTGCGCGGCCAACGCACCTCGACGAATGCCCGGACGCGTAAAGGACCGCGCAAGACCGTCGGCGTGATTCGCAATCCGGAAGCCAAAGCCGGCAAAGTCTAAATACTGATCAGAATTATGGCTGAGCCAGACAATCCAACCGATCCAGGTTCCGAGGCACCGAAACCAGAGGAGTCGAAACCAACGGCGGCTCCGGCGGATTCCCCCGAAGCCGGGAAGAAAGAGGCAAATCCAAAGGCTGACGCAGCCAAACCTGTCAAAAAACCTGCTCGGCCAAAGAAAGACCAGCCATCTCCTGTCACCGCAGCTCCGGAGAACCTCTCACTTTCAAGCGACGACGTTGAGAAACCGAAAGTCGTCAAAGCCAAAGGCAGCAAGAACGTTCATTCGGGCATTGCTCACGTGCTCTCGACCTTTAACAACACAATCGTGACGATCACTGACATGAA
>Ga0137404_10003037_pt1 | contig 11187 bp, 12 predicted proteins | sample CZOMad2_1_16fung_FD_108285 | JGI IMG/M metagenome (GOLD analysis project Ga0137404, IMG submission 108285) | Vadose zone soil fungal communities from Angelo Coast Range Reserve, California, USA - CZOMad2_1_16fungal (Illumina Assembly) | ecosystem: Environmental > Terrestrial > Soil > Vadose...
CTTGAGCTCGCGTTGATTTTTCGACCCCAGTATCTTCTTTAATATCCAACCAACCATTTCGTCGCCAATATCGACGAGATTCGGTCACTTGTCATTCCGAGCGTCCCTCTTGTCATGGAGGGCAAAAACCCGCCCTAAGCAAAGTCGAATGGCTCGAGACATCGCTCGCTGTTGGAAAAGCACAAGCAACTGCTAGTATCGCCGCATGAAGAAGATCATTTCGACTAAAGAGGCTCCTGCAGCCGTTGGTCCTTATTCGCAAGCCGTGCGGGTTGGATCGACAATCTATTGCGCGGGCCAAATCCCGCTCGATCCGAAAAGCGGGCAGATTGTTCCCGGCGACATCGGTGCACAGACACGGCGCGTGCTTGACAATATCAGTGCGGTCTTGACGGCCGAGGGGCTGAGTTTTCAGAACATTGTTAAAACCACAATTTTTCTCACCGACCTGGCTGACTTTCAAACCGTGAATGAGATCTACGGATCGTATTTCAAACAAGCGCCGCCAGCCCGCTCGACTGTGCAAGTCCCTGCTTTGCCGAAAGGTGCACACATCGAAATCGAGGCCGTTGCCATGGCGGATCAAGATGTCGCCACTGATCAAGGGATCGTCAGCGATACTTCGGGCTAAGATCGACATTTTGATGGACGAGGATTTGCTCGCGCTCTTTCGAAAAACAGGTGCTCTGCTCGATGGGCATTTCGTGTTGCGCTCCGGTTTGCACAGTCGCCAATACTTTCAGTGCGCGCTGCTTCTCCAAGATACTGAGATCGCTACCAAAGTTTGTGGATGGCTCGCCGACAAACTGCGCAAATTTGACTGCGACACGGTGATCTCCCCTGCTCTCGGCGGAATTATCGTTGGCCAGGAAATCGGACGTTCGCTAAACAAACGTCATATTTTTCTAGAAAAAGAGAATGGCAAACTTGCCTTGCGTCGCGGTTTTCAGATTTCTCCCAAGGAAAGATTTATCGTCGTCGAGGATGTCGTCACGCGCGGCGGCCGCGTCCAGGAAACGATCGATATCATTCATTCGTGCGGCGGTATCGTCAATGCGGTGGGCGTAATTGTCGATCGAAGCGGTGAGACGAAACCGAACTTCGGTTGCCCATTCGTCAGCTTGATCGAAATGGACGTCGAAACTTTTGCTCCGGACAAACTGCCACCCGATCTGGCGAAAATCCCGGCAGTGAAACCCGGCAGCAAATGATTTGTAGGCCGTTTCTGTGAAACGTCGATCTCCGGTGTCTGACATAGACGCCCTATAATTCGACATCTTGACGCTCAGACTGGCGTCCATAATCTCACACTCGGCGCGCCGTCCGTCACGAGGCGCAAACTCCAGTGTGAACACTCTAGCGGCCTTCTATCGCTCCTCGGTTGGAAAAAAAATGATCGTCGCGATCACCGGCATCATTTTAATTCTTTTCGTTATCGGCCATCTGCTCGGGAACCTGCAAATCTTTCTCGGACCCGATTGGATCAACGGTTACTCCCAGCATCTGCGCGACCTCGGCCCGTTGCTGTGGGCAATTCGAATTTTTCTGCTCGCCGCAGTTACAATCCACATTTACGCGACGATTCAGCTCGCGATCGAAAATCGGCGCGCTCGACCCGAGCCATACGTCGAGAGAGACTACGTGAAAGCAAGCTGGGCGTCGCGCCACATGGTCGTCAGCGGATTGGTCGTGCTCGCCTTCATCATCTTTCACCTGCTCCATTTCACCGGGCGCAAGTTCAACCCGCAATTTCCCCTGCTCAAACTCGACCCGCTCAATCGATATGATGTTTATTCGATGATGGTTTATGGATTTGAGAATATTTACGTGTCGATTTTCTACGTAATCGGCCTATTTCTTTTGACCCTGCATCTCACCCACGGTTCGTCGAGCTTTTTCCAATCGCTTGGTTTAAATGACCAAAAACTCGCGCCGCGGCTGGCAGTTGGGGGTCGGATTTTTGCTTGGCTTCTTTTCGCCGGCTACACGTCCATTCCGATCGCCATTTTGCTCGGCCTGATTAAACCGGCCCAACAATTATGATCGGGACGCTGAACGCCAAGATTCCATCGGGACCGCTCGCCGGAAAATGGACAAACCACAAGGACCATTCGCGATTGATCAGTCCGAACAACCGCCGAAAATTTGAGATCATAGTCGTCGGCAGCGGTCTCGCGGGCGGATCGGCCGCGGCGACCCTTGGTGAACTCGGCTATCGAGTGAAATGTTTTTGCTACCAGGATTCGCCGCGCCGCGCGCATTCGATCGCGGCACAAGGTGGAATCAATGCCGCAAAAAATTATCAGAACGATGGCGACAGTGTTTATCGCTTATTTCACGACACGATCAAAGGCGGCGATTTCCGTTCGCGTGAAGCAAACGTCTACCGGCTCGCCGAAGTGAGCACGAACATCATTGATCAGTGCGTCGCGCAGGGCGTTCCCTTCGCGCGTGAGTATAGCGGCTTGCTCGCGAATCGTTCCTTCGGTGGCGCGCAAGTTTCACGAACCTTTTACGCGCGCGGCCAGACGGGTCAGCAGCTTTTACTCGGTTGTTACCAGGCGCTTTGCCGTCAAATCGCCGCGGGCACCGTGGAGATGTTTCCACAAACCGAGATGCTCGACTTGGTAATCGTCGACGGAAATGCCAAAGGAATAATCACCCGCAGTCTGCGTTCAGGAAGGATCGAGAGGCACGCGGCCGACACGGTCGTGCTCGCTACCGGCGGTTATGGAAATGTTTTTTATCTTTCCACCAATGCCCGCGGCTGCAATGTGACCGCCACGTATCGGGCTTTCAAAAAAGGCGCGCTCTTCGCGAATCCTTGTTTTACCCAAATTCATCCGACCTGCATCCCGGTGAGTGGCGAGCATCAATCGAAGTTGACTCTTATGTCCGAGTCGCTGCGCAACGATGGACGAGTCTGGGTCCCAAAGCGCAAGGAGGACCGTGGCAAGCCGCCTAACGAGATCGCCGAAAACGAGCGCGATTATTATCTCGAGCGAAAATATCCCAGTTACGGCAATCTTGCGCCGCGGGACATTTCTTCACGCGCAGCCAAGGAAGTTTGCGACGAAGGCCGCAGCATTGGCCCCGGCGGGCGTGGCGTTTATCTCGATTTCGCCGACGCAATCAAACGGCTTGGCGAAAATACGATCCGGGAACGCTACGGAAATCTATTCGAAGTTTACGAAAAGATAACCGGCGAAGATGCCTATAAAGTGCCGATGCGAATTTACCCTGCGGTCCACTACACCATGGGCGGACTCTGGGTCGATTATGATCTGATGAGTAACGTGCCCGGCCTGTTTGTGATCGGCGAAGCAAACTTTTCCGATCACGGCGCCAATCGGCTCGGCGCCAGCGCCCTTATGCAAGGTTTGGCTGATGGCTATTTCATTCTGCCATATACGTTGCCAAATTACCTGGCCGGTCAGGTTGGGAAACGCCCGTCTGCCGATTCTCCGGAATTTCAAAAAGCAGAAGGCGAGGTTCGTGCTCGCGTCAAAAAAATGCTCGATATCGATGGCAAACGTTCGCTCGATTCGATCCATCGCGAACTCGGTCTCTTACTGTGGGACAAATGTGGAATGGCGCGCAATGCCAAAGGTTTGGGTGAAGCGCTGCAAAAAATTCCCGAACTGCGAGAAAAGTTCTGGCGCGAAGTTCGAGTTCCCGGTGACGGCGAAGATTTCAATCAATCGCTCGAACGCGCCGGGCGCGTGGCTGATTTTCTGGAGTTTGCCGAGCTGATGTGCACCGATGCGCTTGCGCGTGACGAATCATCCGGCGCACACTTTCGTGAAGAGCACCAAACGCCGGACGGTGAAGCGTTGCGCGACGACGAGAACCACGCCGCAGTGTTCGCATGGGAATTTCAGGACGACAACGGCCAAATTGCGCCTCCTAAGCTGCATCGCGAACCGCTTCACTTTGACACCGTGCATCTAACCCAGAGAAGCTACAAGTGAAGTTGAGAGTCTTTAGTTGAGAGTTGAGAGGCTGAAAGGGGGGATCAAATGTTTAACTTTGAAAAACTCGATGTGTGGCAAAAGGCGATCGACTTTGCGGATTTCATTTATTCGGAAACGCGGCGGTTTCCGAACGAAGAGCGGTTTGGTTTAACAAATCAAATGCGCCGCGCCGCAGTATCCATTTCCTCGAATATCGCCGAAGGCTCGTCCAGGATGTCGCAGATAGATTTCGCACGATTCATCGAGATTGGCACGGGATCAGTTTTCGAAGTTGTTTCACAAGCTTTTATTGCGAAGAAGCAGAGCTTTCTCACGGAGGAAACGTTTCACTTCCTCTATGAGTCTGCTGAAGAATTGAGTCGCATGCTCAGTGGATTGCGGAAGTCCCTACTCTCAACTCTCAACTCTCAACTATGAACTTCCGCCTGAGGATCTGGCGTCAGAAGGATCGGCAATCGCGCGGCAAACTGGTGGTTTACGAAGCACGCGACATTTCGCCGAACACATCGTTTCTCGAAATGCTCGACATCGTGAACGAGAATTTGCTCGCGCGCGGTGATGAGCCGATCGCATTCGACTCAGATTGCCGCGAGGGGATTTGCGGCACTTGCTCGCTCACAATCAATGGAGAAGCGCACGGCCCCGATCATCCCGGAGCGGTTTGCGAGCTTTACATGAGGAAATTTCGCGATGGCGAAACAATCGTTATCGAACCATTTCGCGTGAGATCATTTCCAATCATCAAAGACCTGGTGATTGATCGAAGCGCGCTGGATCGAATTGTGCAAGCCGGCGGTTTTATTTCGGCGCGCGCCGGCTCCGCGCCGGAAGCAAACTCAATGCCGATCCCAAAGCACGATGCCGATCTTGCGATGGAAGCCGCAGCATGCATTGGCTGTGGCGCCTGCGCGGCGGCGTGTCCAAACGCATCCGCCGTGCTCTTCACTGCGGCGAAAGTCTCACATCTGTCGCTGTTGCCTCAGGGAAATCCCGAGCGTGTCGGCCGAGTTTTGAGAATGGTGCACGTAATGGATGCCGAAGGCTTTGGCAATTGCACCAACACTTACGAATGCGAAGCGGTCTGCCCGGCCGAGATCAGCGCCAGTTTCATCGCGAAACTGAATCGCGAATATGCGAGGGCGCGTTTACGCGCGAGCGCGGGGGACTAGGTGGATCGCGCGCTCTGTCGCGCGATGTTAGATTTGGCGCCACAGGCGCATTATTTAACATCGAGCAAGGGACTGCTCGATCCACCAAGCGTTTCGCACGCGCAGATCCAAAGCTCCGGATCGATTTCGGCTCTCGCCCGCTTGGCAACAAGATCTCCGTCCACGTTTGGGCGCGTTACCGCAAAAACCGTTGAGCCCGAGCCTGACATCAACGCCGCACCCACTTCTGGTTGACGCAGCAACCACATCTTGAGCTGTGCCAGAAAAATAAATTTCTCGAATGCAGGACGCTCGAGGTCGTTCACAAAAGTTTGACCTGCGAATTCCTGAGCCGCGTACGTGACGCCAGGAACTTCTCGCGAATCGTGCCAGTGCGAGTATGCCCATCCCGACGCGATCCCAAACCCTGGCTTCACCAACAAGATCGACAATCTATCCAGCAATTTCGTTGGCGCGACCAGCTCCCCTCGTCCGCGACAGATCGCGGCCGATTCGAAAATGAAAAATGGAACGTCGGATCCGACTGCCGATCCAAGCCTAGCCAATTCATCGCGCGCCAGGTTTGTTTCAAAAAGTTGGTTGAGCGATAGCAAGGTGGTTGCCGCGTCGCTGCTTCCACCGCCTAACCCCGCGCCATGCGGGACTTTCTTTTTGAGTTCGATTGAAACCGCAGGCTCTAACCTTGTGGCAGCAAAAAAAGCTTTTGCCGCACGAACGACAAGATTCTCCGGGCCCATCGGAACGGTTGGATCATCACAGCGAAATTCGATCCTCTGTTCGCTTTCGCTCTTTTTGATCCTAAGCTCGTCGCAAAGCGAAATCGGAGTAATTAGCGTCTCGATCTCATGAAAGCCGTCGCCGCGGTCGCCCAGAATTTTCAGGGAAAGATTGATCTTCGCGGGAGCGAACACTTGCATGATTTGCATTTCAATTGTCATGTCGAGCGGAGTCGAGACATCTCTCGTTGCAAAATTCAGCACTGTGAGATTCCTCGACTTCGCTTGGAATGACAAAGGCCGCTGACAAAATCATCGTCGCGCTTGATATGGCGACAAAAAAGGAAGCCTTGGTGCTTGTCGATCAACTCAACGGCCAGATTTCGTTCTTTAAAATCGGTTTGCAACTTTACACCGCCGAAGGCCCTGAAATTGTGCGCGCGGTTCTGTCCACCGGCGCAAAAGTTTGGCTCGATCTCAAGCTCCACGATATTCCGAACACGGTCGCAAGAGCAGTCGAATCCGCGAGTAATCTTGGTGTTCACATGCTCACCATTCATTTGAGCGGTGGCAGCGAAATGATCCGGGCCGCGACTGCGGCTCGTGCAAATAACATATCGATCTTGGGTGTGACTGTTTTAACAAGCGCGACGGAACAAACGCTGCGCGAAATTGGAATCGCCGACAAAGTCGACGATCAAGTCTTGCGCCTTGCCAAATTAGGGGTCGAAGCAGGAATCGATGGAATTGTAGCCAGCCCGCATGAAATCAAAAAGCTGCGCACGGAATTCGGCGACAAAATCAATATCGCGGTTCAGGGAATTCGTCCGACTTGGGCGGAGCCGGGCGATCAAAAGCGATTCATGACGCCGCGCCAGGCACTCGAAGCTGGCGCAGATTATATCGGCATTGGCCGGCCGATCACTACACACCACAAGCCGCGAGAAGCCGTCACGAAGATTTTGGACGAGCTTGCGACCTGATTGTCATGTCGAGTGAAGTCGTCCGCCAAGCCGTAGCTTTACGCGAAGGTCTGGAGACATCTCTCGACATTTCCAACTCCAGAAGAAGTCAGAGATTCCTCGACTTCGCTGGGAATGACAAGAGTAAGGACGCGACGCGATCGTTCTTAAAAACGCTAACTGTGTATCACGACGACATCCCGCATTCGGCAGCGATGAATATGGCGATCGACGAAGCGCTACTAGAGCATGCCGCAGTTCCGTCAATTCGATTCTACCGGTGGCACTCCCCTGCTCTGTCGTTTGGATATTTCGGAAAATTCGCCGACGTCGCTGGCTTTGCGACCGAGCGCGATTTGGTCCGGCGCTGGACGGGCGGCGGAATCGTTTTTCACGGTGAAGACTTGACGTATTCCATGGTGATCCCCGCAAGCGATCCGGTCTTCGCTGAATCATCGATGTCGATCTACGAGAAGATTCATCGTGCTTTGCGCAATACGCTCGTTGCAAACGGTGAGCGGGCAGAATTAGCCCCTGTAGCCGGCGTCGTTCACGCCGGGGCCGCAAAATTGGCAAAAGGAACCGGGGTCAGCGAGCCCAGCTCCAACGCGGATCGCGGCTATAGTTGTTTCGCCAATCCAGTCCGTGCCGATGTGATGCTGAATGGCCGCAAAATCGCCGGAGCTGCGCAGCGGCGCACGCGCCGTGGTTTGTTGCATCAGGGCAGCATTCACAATGTCGATTTTGGGAATGGTCTGGCGAAACGATTTGCGCAGGCGTTGTCCACGAAGTCTTGGGAACGCAAGATCGAGAATGATGTTTTGAAGCGGGCGTGTGAACTCGCCAAGCAAAGATACGGAACCGAAGATTGGTTGCATAAACGCTGAGAAGGTTGTGGTTGGGGCGCCAGAACCAGCACGCTAGGGCGCATGCGCTCCCCGGAAAATTTGCGTGCGTGTTGCTTTGACAACCTAGAACCCGCCCCGCTATTCTCGACTTGTGGAATTCTCCGCGCGCTCACGGCAGAAGCGGACGGGTCTTACGGCGATCGCTTCGCCCGTCGGGTCGCTCGCTCAAGTCGCACGCCTGGTTCAGCCGCATCTTGAAAAGGTGGAGATACACATTGCGCAACAGGCGGCGGCTTTTGATCCAGCGCTCGAAGGCTATGTGGTGTATGCAGTCGGCGGTCGCGGCAAACGTCTTCGGCCGCTTCTGGCTCTTCTCGCCGGCGGCGCTGCCGGCAAGATCAGCTCGAACCACGTCGATCTTGCCGTGATCGTGGAACTCATCCATATCGCCACGCTTGTGCACGATGACGTGATGGATGAAGCAGAGCGGCGGCGCGCACAGCCGACCGCGAACGCGCGCTGGGGAAATTCGCTGAGCGTTTTGCTGGGCGATTGTCTCTTTGCGCATGCACTCACGTTGTCGACAAACTTCGAAAACGCAGATATCGGTCGCATGATTGCGCGCACGGCTACGACAGTTTGCTCTGGCGAAATGATCCAGACGCAGCGCCGGTTCGATCTTAACCTCACCGTCCAGGATTATCTGCGGATCGTGGAAATGAAGACAGGTTCGCTTTTTTCCGCCGCAGCCGAATTGGCTGCGCTAATCAGCGAAGCGGAGCCGAATGTGATCGAAAGATTCAAAAATTTCGGAGTTCAAATTGGGACAGCGTATCAGATTTACGACGACTGCGTCGATCTTGCCGGCAGCGAGAGCGCGACAGGCAAGACGCTCGGGACCGACCTCCGCAAAGGCAAGTTCACATTGCCAGTTTTGATTTTCCTGCGCTCGGCGTCGGAGTTTGAGCGGGAACACTGTTGCCAGCTTGTGCTCGAAGAACGAGTAGAAGAAATGATTGAGCTCTTGAAGAATGGCGCGAGTAACGGAGCGTTAAACGAATCAATCACAGCTGGCAGCGATTTAATTCGAGAGGCGCAAGTTACACTGGACGGAATGGCGTCGAATCCTTACGCCGATGCATTGTTCTCTCTTGGTGACGCGCTGTGCGAGATGTTCGATCAACTTCGCGTCTGATACTAGCTCCCATCGAGGGGTCGAACTCCGGTGAGACCTTCGTTCGGCGTCGCGGGAGCTCCGCCCTCGAACTTCTGATTTATGTCGCAGCTTAAAATCCGCGAGATGCCGCGGGATGAGCGGCCACGTGAAAAACTCGCTGCTCACGGAGCGGCCGCACTAACCAGCCCGGAATTGATCGCAATTCTGCTGCGCACCGGGCGTCGAGGTGCGAATGCCGTGGAAGTGGCACGCCAGCTTCTGGAAAAATACGGTTCTCTCACGGGATTAACTCGCTGCACCGTAGATGAACTGCGGAAGGTAAAGGGGATTGGACCGACCAAAGCCGTGCAGTTGGTCGCGGCTTTTGGGCTCGGCCATCGGCTTGCACGCGAAACGTTATCGAAGCAAAAAATCGATTCACCCGAACTGGTGAACGAGCTGGTCGGCCCGGAGATGCGCCGGCTGCGTAAGGAGTCGCTGCGCGTGATTCTGCTCGATACGCGCTATCATTTGATTCGCGTCGAAGAAGTCTCAATCGGAAGCGTGAACGAAAGTATTGCGCATCCGCGCGACATATTTCGGCCCGCTCTCGTTTCCTCGGCCTACGCCGTTATAGTTGTGCATAATCACCCTTCCGGCGATGCGTCGCCGAGCCAGACGGACCACAGCCTGACCAGGCGTTTGGCCGAAGCCGCTGAGCTTTTGCAAATCAAATTGCTCGATCACATCATCATCGGCGCGCCTTCGGAAGGGAATCCCGGCTATTTTAGTTTCAAGGAAGCGGGCGTGCTGTAAGAAGGGAAAATCCGAAATTCGAATTTCGAAATCCGAAACGATGAGCAGCGTCAGAATTCATCCCACAGGGCTTGTCGATCCGGATGCACAAATCGGCACCGATGTGGAGATCGGACCGTTCTCGCTTGTTGGAGCGCAGGCGACGATCGGCGAGAAAACGATCGTGCGGTCGCACGTTGTCATTGAGGGAAATGTCGCGATCGGCACTGGCAATTTCATCGGACAGGGCGCGATTATTGGCACCCCGCCGCAGGATCTTTCGTTCTCGCCGAACCGAAAAACGAAGGTCGAGATCGGAAACGACAACGTGATTCGTGAATACTGTACCATCCATCGCGGCAGCCCGGAGGGGAGCGCCACCAAAATCGGCGATAAGAACTTCCTGATGGCAGGCGCGCATATCGGTCACAATTGCCAGATTGGAAACAACGTCATCATCGCGAACAATTGTTTGTTGGCCGGGCACGTGCGTGTGGACGATGCAGCATTCCTCGGCGGTGGATCGACATTTCATCAACACATGCACGTAGGACGCTTAGTGATGGTGCAAGGCAGTTCCGCTTTCGGAAAAGATCTCCCGCCGTTCGTCATCGCAGCAGAACGCAATTCTGTCTTTGGAGTAAACGTGGTTGGGCTGCGTCGCGCCGGCTTTAGCGCAAAAGATCGAGACGAGATCAAGGCCGCATTCAAACTCGTTTACATGAGCGGACTAAATATCGGGCAGGCAATTGAAAAAGCGGCCACAATGAAGTTCGGCGCACCAGCGCGCGAATTCATCGACTTCGTTGCGAACGCGAAGAAGCGCGGAATCTGCCCGTATCGGCGTGGAGACGGCGTCTCAGGCGTTTGACACAAACGCCTCTACATCAATTCAGCGCAAGCAACGCCACCATGCGGCCGGTTTTTCCTTTTTCGACGCGATAGGAATAATAAAGGTCGAGATGGCAGGCCGTGCATACGCCGGAGTCGTTAATTTCTTTCACATCGAGCGTGCGACATTGATCGACAATTTCCGCCGCGAAATCGACTTCGTAGTGCGGCGGACGAATGCAGGGGCTGAGCTGTACGATCATCTTCGCGGGATCGGAGCCGAAGCGATCAATCATTTGCCTAATCGCGTTGGGGACGACACCGAGCTCGGTGCCTTTGCGGCCGGAATGAACCAGACCGATGGCCGGAGCTTTTGGATCGACAATGTAAACCGCGCAGCAATCGGCGACGTAAACGCCCAGCATGATTCCACGTTGATTGGTGATGATGCCATCGCAGCCGGGAAAATATCTATCATCACAGCCGACACGGCTGCCGCCACAGTCCACTAGATCGACAACTGCAATTCTGTTTCCGTGAATTTGTTGAGCGGTAAACAGCGGCCAATCGCCGACGCCGATTGCGTTGCGAATTTCGCGATGCGCGGCGTCGAGACGATTTAGCACTTCGTCTTTGTCGTGCGAGACGTCGATCCCCGGAATTCTTTGAGTGAAAACGTGGCGACAGATTCCGATTGCGCTTGGAGCGGGAAATTGCTCAAACGGAAGCTGCATCA
>Ga0137404_10003038_pt1 | contig 11186 bp, 6 predicted proteins | sample CZOMad2_1_16fung_FD_108285 | JGI IMG/M metagenome (GOLD analysis project Ga0137404, IMG submission 108285) | Vadose zone soil fungal communities from Angelo Coast Range Reserve, California, USA - CZOMad2_1_16fungal (Illumina Assembly) | ecosystem: Environmental > Terrestrial > Soil > Vadose zone...
CGGCCGGGCTCGGGACGTCTGGATGGCGCGTTCATCAATCCTCGCGCAATTCGCAAAGCCACCGACCCCAGCGGCCGTATCATTTTTACGAACGACTAAGCGGCTGAAGGCGCATCTAAGAATTAGCGGTTTGGGGCGGCGGGTTGTGCATGAAATTTAGCCGGAAAAACTTGGCGTGTGTCTTGAGCACGTTTAATGCGTGGAGTTCACGCGCGTTCCAGCGTTTTTTCCCTTCCCTTTTTTTCCACCGGAGCTTCGCCCGCGTTTCGCCGGTTTTTGCTGCAGCGCTGCTGGTGGCTTGCAGCGTTGGTTTTGCTGCGAACTCTGTGGCTTCCAGTTCGTCCGCTGATCCCACAGCAGCGGTAAAGCGGCAGTCTGCGAGTACGCAGTTCTTACGGGCGCAAGACCAGCGCACCGCGCTTAATAATAAAACTACAGAAAAGCGTACCCTCGAAGATTACAAGCAAGTCGTCAACACTTTTCGGCGCGTTTACATGATTACTCCGCACGCTGCGGAAGTTCCCGACGCGTTGCTGGCCGTGGCGGAGTTGTATACCGAGATGGGCGAGCGATTCGGCAGAAGCTATTTTCAGTCGGCCGTAGATACTTATCAATTTCTGATACGCGAATACCCCACCAGCCGGTACTGCCCGGATGCGTATTTGCGTTCGGGAAAGCTACAGAAGGATCAGCTGGGTGATTTGGCGGGCGCGACCAAGACATTCGACGCGTTTCTGAAGAAGTTTCCACGTTCGGCGCACAAGCGAGAAGCGCAGGAAGCGCGCGCAGAGCTAGCGTTATTGCAGAATTCCGCTCCGGCGGAGGCCGCACCGAAAAGCGCGATTGCCAGGAGCGCGAGTTCTGACGTGGAGCGGGAGAACACTTCGAAACGTTCCGCGTCGCGAAATTCGGAACAAGATTCGGAGCGAGAGCCGCCGAGCGTTTCGCTTGCGGAAGAAGACAAACAAATCGCGAGTGTGAACGCAGCAGAAAAAGCGGTAGTGCCCAGCGTCGCGAGCGGACGCGCACAGCAAATTCGCAAAATCAGTGCCAAGGCTTGGCAAAATTCCACCCGAGTGACCATCGAGCTGGAAAGCGGCGTGCAGTATGTTTCCGGGCGCATCGCCAATCCCGACCGGATTTACTTTGATTTGCACTCCGCAAAACTGACGCCGGTGTTGGCGCACACCAAAATAAAGACTGACGGCACGATTCTAAGCGCGGTGCGCGTGGCGCAAAATCCATCGGGCGTAGTGCGGGTGGTGCTGGATGTAAACGGCGTGACAGATTACAGCTCTTCCCTGCTGAATAACCCCAGCCGACTGGTGATTGATCTTTATCCAAATGGACCGCCGGTGCAGACCGCCAAGGCGGGCGACGGCTCAGGAGAAACTGCGGCATCAGAAAATCTAGCAACGACCACTGCGGAAAAGTCCGCAGGGAAAACGCAACCTGCAGCGACAACTCCGGTGAAGTCAGCTAAAGCCGAGCCAAGCGAAGGCGGGAATGCTATCCCGCAGCCGAAGAGCAAGCTGGGATTGGCGAATGTTGGCAAGTCATCGAGCGGCAAGCCGGACCTGGTCCAACCCGCGTCCACGCCGCAGCCTACTCGTGGCGGACAATCGACATTGACGCGCGCGCTCGGACTGAAGATTGGGCGCATCGTGATTGACGCCGGGCATGGCGGGCACGACACCGGAACGATTGGACCGACTGGCTTGATGGAAAAAGATTTGTGTCTGGATGTGGCGTTGCGGCTGGGAAAAATTATTCAGCAAAGATTGCCGGGCGCGGATGTGGTGTTCACACGGTCGGATGATACGTTCATTCCGCTGGAAGAGCGCACCCACATCGCGAACGAAGCGAAAGCGGACATGTTCATTTCGATCCATGCAAATTCCAGCCAGGATACCGGAGCCCGCGGAATTGAAACCTATTATTTGAATTTGAAGGGTTCGGCGGAAGCGATGGAAGTGGCCGCGCGGGAAAATGCGACCGACGATCAGGGCATTCACGAGCTGCAGGATTTGGTGAAGCAGATCGCACGTACAGAAAAGATTGATGAGTCGAAAGAGTTTGCCGAGGACGTTCAGGATTCTCTATCGAAGAGAATCCAGAAATCGGCCAAGCCAGTGAAAAACCGCGGAGTGCGCAAAGCGCCATTTGTGGTGCTGATTGGCGCGGATATGCCGTCGATCCTGACGGAGATTTCATTCTTGAGCAATCCGGCAGATGAAAAGATGTTGAAGCAGCCTGAGCACCGGCAGCGGGTGGCGGAAGGAATTTACCAGGGCCTCGCCAGCTACTTGCAAAGCCTGAATAGCATGGGGGTGAATCAGACCAACATGCCGGCGCCTCGGCGCACGGATACTTCCACATCGGTAGAATCCTCTCGCAACCGAAACTAGCGTTCTGGTGTCTAATAGACCTACAGGGATGAACCGTACCTTCCGCATCCTCGCTCCGTGCGCGCTCGCCGTGTGTTATACGGCGGGGTCTGCCGCTTTTGCGCAGCAGACGACACATGCACTGCCAAAGCAATTCGGTAAATGGGTGTTGGGCGACGGACCTGCCGACGAGCCAAAGCTGGTGTTCCAAAACGATCCCGTGTTGCAAGAAGCGGGCTTGAAGAATGTCGAGCTAGAGCGGTATTCCGACGGGAAGAAGTGGTTGAGAGTATGGCTCGAAGAGTATCGAGATCCGAGCAGCGCTTATGAAGCTTATACCTCGAGTTTGAACCCTAAGCTGAATGCCTCCACCGTCGGGCCGCTCAGCGCCGCCGGAGATGACAAGCTGGTGGCGCTGGTTGGAAACCGGGTGGTGAGGATTTTGTGGATCAGGAACGCCACGGACGCCGATTTGAGGTTGCTTCTCGATTCTGTGAAGGAGCAGGCGGATCGTACTCCCCTGCCTCCCATTCGCAGCTATTTGCCGGAGGAAGGCTTAATTCAAGGAACGCAGCGTTATGCACTTGGACCCGCGGGATTCGATGCGGCGCTGACGTCGCTGAACGAAAACAGATTTTCGTCAATCACGCCGGAGATTGGATTTGCCACTGGCGCGGAAGCGATGCTGGCGAGCTACCAATCTGAACGCAATCAATCGCAAGATTTGCTGATTATCGATTATCCGACGCCGCAGATCGCGGAGCAGCGTCTACATCACATTCAGCGAGCGCTTTCCGCGAATCCGGCGTTGGCGGCAGCGACCGTCGAACGCAAGGCTTCCCTGCTATCGCTGGTATTGTCGCCGGTGTCGGCGGAGGCTGCGGCAAAATTGCGCGAAGACATTCACTACGAGACCTCGGTAACATGGAATGAGCCCTCGCAAACGTTGACCGATCCGCCGTGGCTGCTGGTGGTGAAAGGAATTTTCGTCGGGACACTGGCGTTTTGCGGAATTGCCATCGTGATGGGCATAGCGTTTGGCGGGGTACGCGTGCTGACGAAGAGATTATTTCCGGGGAAGGTGTTCGATCGCCCCGAAGACATCGAAGTGCTGCAATTGGGCTTATCTGGAAAGCGCATTGATCCCCGAGATTTCTATTAAGGCTTAGGCTCCCTCGGATTCTTCAAAAAGCTGTCGGCGAAAATATAACGAAAACTGCTGAAAAGCGTCTAACGGACATCGAGGTGGGATGTGTGCTTTCTGTACTGCCGCCACTGACGTAATATCGTGCGTCGTTAAGAAAGACGGAGACTCGGGAGAGTATGAACTTTTTATTCGATAGCAAAACACCGTTATCGGCTGTGCCGCGCCTGGGCGCGCTAGCCGTTTTGTGTTTGAGCGTGTCGGTGCCGCTGATGACTGGTTGCGGACAAAAAGATGCGGCCAGTGGTGCGGCTGGAATGCCCCCCGGCGGGATGCCGGTACAGGTGCAGGTGGTAAAGACGGCGACAATACCAGACACCGCCGAGTACCTTTCGGTAATGAAATCGCGGCACTCGGCGAATATCAATCCGCAAGTGGAAGGTCAGATTACAAAGATTTTTGTGAAGTCCGGCGACCGCGTGGATGCCGGCCAGCCGCTGCTGCAGATCGATCCATTGAAACAACAAGCGACCGTGAGCAGCCAGGAAGCAGCGCGTGTGGCACAGGAAGCAAATGTACAACTGGCGAAAGTTTCCTACGACCGGTCGAAGAGATTATTCGAAGCCGGCGTGATCGCGAAAGCGGAATTCGATTCCGCTCAATCGAATTACGATGCCGCGGTGGCACAACTAAAATCGCTGCAAGAACAAGTCAACACGCAGAAAGCGGAACTGCATTACTACGGAGTGCGTTCGCCCATGAGCGGCATCGTCGGCGATATTCCCGTGCGGATAGGCGACCGCGTGGCAGTGACCACGCTGCTGACGACGGTAGACGAACCGGGAGCCCTCGAAGCGTACATCTACGTCCCAGTGGATCGCGCGCACGGACTCAGAGTGCGATTGCCGGTAAAACTGTTGAACGAATCCGGAGAATTACTGACAAATACCAGCATCACGTTTGTCTCACCCCAAGTGGACTCCGAAACACAAACCGTCTTGGCCAAGGCGGCTGTTCCGAATACAAATGCGCAAGCACGACTGCGTGTGTCACAGCAGGTTAGAGCGCAGGTGAAATGGGGCCAGCGCAAGGGCGCCACGATTCCCTTCCTGAATTTGACGCGCATAAATGGGCAGTATTTTGTCTTCGTAGCGGTGAACGAAGGCAAGGGCACAGTGGCACGGCAAAAACTGGTGAAAATCGGCGACATGGCCGGAAATAACGTGGAAGTTCTGGACGGAATCAAGCCCGGAGATCATTTGATCGTGTCCGGGGCGCAGTTTTTGCAGGACGGCGCGCCAGTGGCGGAGCATGAAGCCGCCGCGGCGGGCCCACCTACCGCAAAGGACACAGCCGCGCCCACACGGTAAATTCAACCGCCGAAAATGCTCCCTTTCCCATACCAATCCCTGTTGACGGAGTGCCAGCGTGGTTGATTTTTTTATACGACGCCCGGTGTTTGCGACGGTGTGCGCGCTGCTGATCGTTTTGGCGGGAGCAATATCGATTCCCACGCTGCCGATCGCGCAATTACCAGACCTCGCGCCGCCGCAAGTGATCGTGACCAGTAATTATATTGGCGCGAACGCGCAGACGGTGGAATCGGCGGTGACGATTCCGCTGGAGCAATCCATCAACGGCGTCGAGGGGATGAAATATATTTCGTCCTCCAGCACCAACGATGGGACCAGCCAGATCAACGTGGTTTTCGATGTGACCCGCAATGTGGACTTGGCGTCGGTGGACGTGCAGAACCGGGTAAACCAGGCGCTGGCGCGTTTGCCGAATGAAGTGAAAAATACCGGTGTAATTATTACCAAGCAGGCCAGCGGATTCGTGCTGGGTGGTGGAGTTTATTCAGAAAATGGCCAGTACAATAGTTTATTTTTAAGCAACTACATCGATGTGTATATTAAGGACGCGCTGAAGCGGTTGCCGGGCGTTGGCGACGTGATTATTTTTGGTGAACGCAAATACGCCATGCGCATCTGGCTGGATCCGGCAAAACTGGCGCAACGCGGGTTGACTGCTTCCGTGGTGGTCAGCGCTTTGCAGGAACAGAACGTGCAAGTCGCTGCGGGTCAAGTCGGGCAACAACCGGCTCCTGCCGGACAGGCATATCAAGTCAGTGTGCGGGCAATCGGGCGGCTTTCGGAGCCGGCGCAATTCGACAACATTGTCTTGAAGACCGGTTCGGATGGCACGCTGGTGCGCTTGAAAGACGTGGGGCGAGCGGAACTGGGAGCGGAGGATTATGGTTCTCTGCTGCGGTTCAACGGCCACGATGCCGTGGGCATGGGCGTTACGCAATTGCCTGGCGCGAATGCCCTGGATGTAGACAAGGCGGTTAAAGCGGAACTGATTCGGCTGTCAGCAAACTTCCCTCCAGGATTGAAAGTAGCGGTGGCGTTCGACACCACCACCGTCATCGGCGAATCAATTCGCGATGTACTGCAGACCTTACTGCAAGCCATTCTCCTGGTCGTGATCGTCATTTACATTTTCCTGCAGGACTGGCGCAGTACGCTGATTCCAGCGATAACGATTCCAGTTTCGCTGGTGGGAACATTTATTTTCGTCAAGGCGCTCGGCTTTTCCATCAACACGTTGACTCTGTTTGGTATCACGCTGGCTACCGGTCTGGTGGTGGACGACGCCATCGTGGTAATTGAAAACGTCGAGCGGCACATCACGGAAGGTATCAGCGAGCCGCACATGGCGGCTTCGGCGGCGATGAAAGAAGTTGCCGGAGCAGTGATCGCAACGTCGCTGGTGCTGGTGGCGGTGTTCGTACCAGTGGCGCTGTTTCCGGGCACGACGGGTATTCTGTTTCGCCAGTTCGCGCTGACCATCGCATTTTCAGTTTCGATTTCCGCGTTCAATGCGCTGACGTTAACGCCGGCGCTTTCCGCAATTTTCCTGGGCAAGCATCGTGAACGCGCGAAAGGTTTTTTCTTTCGTGCGTTCAATAAGGTTGTAGATAGCGGCACGGAAGCTTATCGCAGTACGGTACAGCGGATTTTGCACTGGCGAGTCATCGCCACTGTGGCGTTCCTGGCGACGCTGGGCTTGACGTACTGGATTTATTCACGCGTGCCGCTGGCGTTTATTCCGGAAGACGATCAGGGCTACGTAATGGTAATCGTGCAAGCGCCACAGGGCGCTTCCGTGGAATACACGTCCGACATCTGCACGCAAATTGAAAAAGTGGTGCTGAAATTACCCGACGTGGAAGGAACATTCACAATTGTGGGATTCGGCTTCACGGGAAATGCTTCGAACCGCGCCATTGTGTTCGTGCCGCTGACGTCTTTTGAGAAACGCAAAGGCGACGCGCACTCGGCGGCGGCGCTGCTGGCAAACATGCGCGGACCGCTGTCGCAAATTCAGGGCGCGATGGCGATTCCATTCAATCCGCCCGCGGTTCAGGGATTGGGAAACTTTGGCGGATTTACGTTTGAAGTGGAAGACCAGGGGCGAAATTCGGTGCAGCAAATCGCCAATGCCGCATACGGATTGATCGGACAAGGCAATACCGGCGGCAAGCTGGTGGGACTGTTTACTACATTTACGGCAAACGATCCGCAGTACCTGGTGCAAATCGACCGCGAAAAGGCCAAGAGCCTGCAAGTTCCCTTCACGCAGATTACGGACGCGTTGCAGGTCTACATGGGCTCGCAGTACGTGAACGATTTCGACTTTAACAACCGTTCGTATCGCGTGTACTTACAGGCCGAGGGAAAATACCGCGCCACCACAAAGGATATTGGGCAGTATTACGTGAAGTCTGATCATGGAAAACTGATTCCACTGGATAACTTCGCGAAGATCGAGCAGACGGCAAATCCGCAGGTGATCAGCCATTACAATTTGTTTCGCTCAGCGGAAATCAGCGGATCGGGCGCGCCGGGACGCAGCTCAGGCCAAGCGATTGCCGACATGGAAGCGCTTGCGAAAAAGAGTTTGCCGGGTGGAATGACCTACGAGTGGAGCGGCCTTTCGCTGGAAGAAATACAGTCGGGCGGCAAGGCGATGATCCTGTTTGGGCTGGGACTGGTGTTCGTATACCTGACGCTGGCCGCCCAGTATGAAAGTTTCGTCCTGCCGTTTATCGTGCTGCTGGCGGTTCCGGTAGCGCTGCTGGGCGCAGTGGGAGCGCTAGCGCTGCGTGGGCTGGATAACAACGTTTATTGCCAGATCGGGTTGGTGATGCTGATTGGCCTGTCCAGCAAGAACGCGATTTTGATTGTGGAGTTCGCGGAACAATTGCGCGCAAAAGGAAGTTCGATCGAAGATGCCGCAGTCGAGGCAGCGCGCATCCGCTTACGGCCAATTTTGATGACATCGCTGGCGTTCATTTTGGGAGTGGTGCCGCTCGTGTTGGCCACTGGAGCGGGGAAAGCTGGACGCATCTCGGTCGGGACAACCGTCTTCGGCGGGATGATCGCCGCGACTACATTGAATCTTATCTTTATTCCGCTGCTGTACTCGGCAGTGCGCGGGCTGGTGCCGGGCGGCGGAAAAGCGGCCGTGCACACCGGCGAATAATCAAAACGACCGCGTTTACCTAGCCAGCAGCGGGCTCGGCTTAACAGCTGACACCATTGGGGGCTATAACGGTGCACCGGGCCTTGGGGCCGGGCGAAGCGTTTAACACCCAGCCCGGCCTTGAAGATTACTTTCTAACCCCGGCGTTTCGGATATGATGCTACCGGCGATGTTGGGCGTTCGCCGGTAGCAGTTATTTGGTGTGATGTATGAGCCCGCCTTAGAAACGTTCGGAGGTGGCAAGTGGAAAGCGCGACTCGATGTAAGGGCACTGCTGCTTCGCGGCGAGCGTTTTTGCAACTTGGAGCTGGCGGATCGGCGGCACTGGCTTCTGGAATTCTGGGCGAATCGTTTTTTGCTGCTTCCGCTCGCGCCGCTTCCCTTCCTCACGGTCCTTTTCCAAAAGATGCGGTGATTATTGATGCTAATGAAAATCCGCTTGGGCCTTGTTCAGTCGCGCGCGAAGCTATTGCCGAGATTACTGGCGATTCCGGGCGATACAGTTTTTGGCTGACGGAGGATTTGGGTAAGCGCTTTGCCCAACAGCAAGGACTGAAGCCGGAATACGTGCGAGCGTTTCCTGGTTCAGGCGAACCGTTGCACTTTTCCGTGCTGGCATTTACATCAACCTCCCGGAGTTACGTGACGGCCGATCCTGGCTACGAGGCCGGAATGCATGCGGCCAAGATCTCTGGCGCAAGAGTGGTGAAGACGCCGCTCACTTCAAGCTACGCGCACGACGTGAAGGCCATGCTCGGAGCGGCGCCCGACGCAGGACTTTTTTATGTTTGCACGCCGAATAATCCGACCGGCACGTTGACCCCGCACGCAGACATTGAATACCTGGTGGAGCACAAACCGAAAGGCTCGATGGTGCTGGTGGATGAGGCATACATTCATTTTTCCGACGCGATCACGGCATTGGACCTGGTAAAAGCGGATAAAGACGTTGTGGTGCTGCGTACTTTTTCGAAAATTTATGGCATGGCCGGGTTGCGCTGCGGCCTGGTGATCGGACGGCCGGACCTGGTTAGCAAGATTTCGAGCTTCAGCGGATGGAACAGTTTGCCGGTGACGGCGGTGGCTGCGGCGCTGACCAGCCTGGATGATGCAACGGTAGTGCCGGAACGCAAACGGGTCAATGCCGCGGTTCGCAGCGAAACTTTCGCGTGGCTTGACAGCAACCGCTACGACTACGTTCCGTCGGTTTCGAATTGCTTCATGCTGGACACCAAACGGCCGGCCAAAGAAATTATCGAAGCGATGGCGGCGCGCAAGGTATTCATTGGACGCGCCTGGCCGGTGTGGCCGACGCACGTGCGAATTACCGTCGGCACAAAATTGGAGATGGAAAAGTTTCAGATGGCGTTCCAGGAAGTGATGCGGTCCAAGCCGGCGCACAATGCGATCACGCCGGAGCGAGGATTGTGGGCCAATCTTGACGGCAGGCGCGTGCGCGCGATTTAGCCGACAATTTTCTAGCTATTGCTGCAATCATGCCACAAACAAATTTATTTGAAGTGCGATAGGGCGCGGCGGATACCTTCCGCGAATTCATCTTCGCGAACAATCAGACTGACAATTAAATGACCGGGCTGAGCAAAGTTGTAGAAATGCCCGGGATGAACATACACGCCCTCCTTCGACAACAGCGTGATCGCCAAATCCTCGTCGGACCGTACCGCCGGTACACGCAAGACGCCGGCCCAGCCGCCTTCGCATAACAAACGATTGCATGCTGACTGGCGGGAAAGCTGCGCGTCCAGTTCACGCAAATTTTCTTGCACGCGGGCGATCACCTGAGCCTGAAATTCTCCGCGCGTCGCCAGCAACTCCGGCGTCGCAAGTTGAACCGGCGTCCCGACTGACAAATAAGCGTCCGCGATGACCTCCAGTCGCGCCAAAGCTTGTGCTTGGTCATCGGAAGGACCGCTAACGGCTATCCACGCCAATTTCATCTGTGGCAGTCCACAAATTTTTGAGAGACCGCTCAATGTGAAGGTGAGCGCTTGGTTTAAGGAAACAAAGCTCTGGGCGGGAGAGTTGTTAAGCGAAAAATCAAGAAAGACTTCATCAGCAACTAACGCGATTCCGCGTTGCACACAAAAGTCGGCAAGCTTCGATTGTTCGGCTGTCGACGCATATTGGCCCGTGGGATTGTTAGGATGGACAACGATCAGAGCTTTCGTGCGCGATGACGTAGCAGCCAGCGCCGCGAAATCAATCTGCCAGCCGTGATCGTACAACAGTGGATAGCGCACCAATTTGACGTCGCAGAGGTCAGCCAGGAAGTCAAACAGCGGATAGCTGGGAGCAGGAATCAGGACTTCGTCGCCAGGATTGCACAGCAGTCGAAAAATAAATGAGTACGCTTCGCTGGTTCCGGAAGTCAGTATCAGATCGTCTGCAGGCAGGTGAACCTGCTGCTGTTGGTAATAGGCACTGACCGCATCGCGGGCGCTTTTGATTCCGCGCGGGTCAGGCTGGTAAAGGAGCGACGCCGGTTGCGCAAGCGCGCGCTGAATTTCCTGTTCCTCGTAGCTCAATCCGCATTCGGTAGCATTCGAACGGGTAAGATCAAGAATTGTCTGGCCCGATGCGCGCAATTGCGCGAGCTTATGGCTGAGTCGATTTTCTTCCAGATTCCAGCGGGTACGGTCTGAAAACATGAGCACGATTTTGCGAGTGGGAAGTATAGTTTGTCCGCGCGGCGGTTGCACCCTGCGGAGCGGCAGGTTGGGGACTTCTAGAGAAGCCGGCCGCGAACGAGATTCGCGCGATCGTGCTATCCTGTCTGTTGTCAATGACTTACGATGAGAAACTTTTCCCCGCGAGGCGGGTTTCTATGGTGGTAGGCAGCTTCCCCAGGCAATTTTCTCAAAAGCAATTTTGCTGGGAGGCTATTCGGCCCGCTTAAGTGTAGAATCTGGAGGCCGCGCCGGAAACAAGGTCAATATTATGCGATACCTAAAATATTTTGCGTTGCTGGGGGCGTTGCTTCTTATTTCGGTAGGGAACGTCAAGGCGCAGGACTATGGCGGCGACTACTACGCTGACTATGGCGCCTACGGTCCGCCACCGGTTTGCCCGTACGGCTACTTTAGCTA
>Ga0137404_10003039_pt1 | contig 11185 bp, 9 predicted proteins | sample CZOMad2_1_16fung_FD_108285 | JGI IMG/M metagenome (GOLD analysis project Ga0137404, IMG submission 108285) | Vadose zone soil fungal communities from Angelo Coast Range Reserve, California, USA - CZOMad2_1_16fungal (Illumina Assembly) | ecosystem: Environmental > Terrestrial > Soil > Vadose zone...
TTGCGCCCGTCGAAGCGCGTGATTTCGCGACCGTTGAGTTGGCGGAGTAGATCGTCTTCGGAGGAGGCCACGAAATCGATCATTTTCGCGTCGAGGGCTTCCTTTTCGGTGAAGGCTTTGGAGTCGGTGATGGCGGTTTCTGCTAGCGTCGGATTACGGCTGCGCTTTTCGGTGAAGCTGCGGAGAAAGGCCATGGCGTCGTTGTTGATTTTCTTGCGCATGGTTTCGTCGATGGCCATTGGGTAGCCGCCGACAATCAAGACTGGCGAGGCGGCGCCGGTGTGCGTTCCGGGGGCCATCGCGGCGATATCCGCGGACAGCAGAATGTAGAAGCCGGCGGAGGCTCCTCGAGAGCCGGAGGGCGCTATGAAGACAGCAACCGGCACGGGCGAACTTAAGATGTGCTGGATGATCTGCTTCATGGAGTCAGTCAGGCCACCCGGCGTGTCCATGGTGATCAGGACTAGCTTGGCGTTGCGTTGCGCGGCGTCGGCGATGCCCTCATCGATGTAGGTGGCCAGGATGGGTTCTACTTCGCCGTCTAGCTTTAGTTCCAGGACGCTGTTGGTAGAAGCGGGTTCTTCGGCGGCCGCGTTGGGAAAGACACAGGCTAACGCAGAGACGCAGAGAGCGCAGAGGATCGCGGAGAACGGGATTGTTGGGGCCGGATGCAGGCGATTTGGCAGGCGAAGAGGAAAACCAAGATGGCGAGCTAAACTCGCCGCTACAAAGGCCCGGAACGGTGCCTTCATTGCGCACTTCCGTTGGGCTTGAAGTTGTGGAGATGCTCGAGTAGTTCTTTTGCGTCGGCGTAGTTGGGTGCGAGAGCTAAGGCGCGCTCGGCCTCAGTGCGAGCCAGTTCAAATTTTTTCTGGTCAAGGTAGACCCTGGCCAGGATGGTGCGAACTACAGCGGAATCGCGGGCCGCGAGGGAGGCTTGAAGTTCTTTGGAGGCATCGTCGAGCTTGCCCCGACGGCGGTCAACTTCACCCAGACCTCGATGGGCGTAGGTGTTCGCGGGATCGGAACTAAGGGTGGCGCGAAATTCACTTTCCGCCGTGTCCAAACGTCCAGCAGCGAGTTCCTGACGCCCGCGACGGATGTGCGCAGCGGGCGTCATTGGACTGCCGGCCGATGCGGATGGGGTCGTTGCCGTCGTTGCGGATGATTGAATTTCGAGGCGCAGTGCGGTGATGTCGAGGTCGGTCTTGATGCGATCGAGGCGGGGCTGAGTGTCAGCTTTAGCGTCGACGTGAACGACCGGGAGCGCATTAGGTCCGAAAGCCTCGGCGACCGCTTCACGTTCCTCGTCAGCCTCTGCTTTTTTTCCGGATTTCTCGAGCGATTGAATCAGGAGCGCGCGGTCTTCTGGATTATCCGGTTCGCGGTCGGCCGCCTCGCGAAACGATTTGGCGGCGGCGACGAAATCATTGGCGCGGAAAGCGAGCAAGCCGAGATTGAAGGGGTAGTCGTCTTCGTCTGGATCGAGCTCGGTGGCGCGCTGGAGGTCTGCTAATGCCGCAGGCGTCTTGCCCTGGCGCGCGAGCGCGACGCCTAAATTGTTGAGGATTTCCGGAAGATCGGCGCCGGATACGCCGTTGCCCCCTGCAGGTCCACGATCGGAATTGTTGCGAAGAGCGCCCTGGAGCGAGGTGAAGACTTCCTCCGCCTTATCGGGCTGATTCAATTGAAGACGGCAAACACCGGTAGCAAAGACAGCCTCTTCGTAACGATGATGGGTCTTGGGAACCCGAGCGAGCCAGGGAAGAGCGGAGTTGCAATCGCCGCGGACGGCATAGGTTTCGCCTAAAGAAAATGCGGGATCGGGCCAGGCGGGCTCGAGGCGAGCGGCCTCGCGCAATTCGCGTAGGCGGGGCTCGTCTTCGGCGGCGAGAAGGCCGCGAACGAAGTGTTCAAAGGCGTCGAGGCGAAGAGGACGCTGGAGCTTGGCAAAGTCGTTCCGGGCCAGAGGGTAGGCTTTGTCGTTGGCCGAAAGCAAATGCCACACGACGCGAGTCTGTAAATCCATCAGCGAGCTGAGCGCCGAGGTTTCCCGGACTGGCGTAAGCAAAGCGGGCGGGTCGACGCGGAGGAGGCGAGCCTCAACCGAGAGCGAGGTGCCGTCGGAAGTGAACGAACCGAAGATGACATAGTCGGCGTCGAGATCCTGTGCGATGCGGAGCATGGTGGCACGGCTGAGCTTCGCGGAGACGGGAAGGCCGTAGCGCTCGAGTTCGCCCGCACGGCCGGCGTGGGAGTAGACCTGGTAGTGGGAATCGGAAAGATACTGGATGGTGAGTTCTTCGAGCCCTTCGCCTAGCCAGTCCAAGCGCGGGGATGCACCGGCATTTTCAAAAGGGAAAACCAGATAGACGCCTTGTTGGAAAGCACTGGGAACGGACGCGTGAGCGGCGGACGCGGGTTGCTGGGCGTGGAGAACGCCAACGCATAGGGCGAATCCCAAAAAACAGCCCTTAACGCGCGTGATGAAAACACTTCGCCCCATGCTGGTTTGAATTGTAGCAGAGGCAGGGTCGACAGATTGTAAAGACAACACGAGTTACCCAATATGAAAACATGCCACTTGAAATCGAACAGCATTCCGCGGACCTAGCCAACAGTGATTGACGCTTTGTTGAGTTGATTGCCGAGATGAGCGCAGCAAGCCTGCGGCCCTACAACGGAAGAGGCGGACGGTGGATCACGCCGGCGGATTATGGTTGCTGAATATCGGATGACGCCTGTTTGGGCGCGATCATGTCCTGTATTTCGGGGAGTTGTAGTTCGGCGGCGAAGGCCTTGTCTTTCTTCAGGTCCGCGACGAACGTGGCGTAGCCTTCGTCCTTGGCTTTGCGGAGGTAAATGACGGAGCGCTCGATGTTGCCGGATTCGGCGTAGGACTTTGCGAGCAGGAAGTAGAAGCGGCCGCGATCGGATACGGAACGATCCTGCAGCAGCGAGCCGGAGCGTGATGAGTTGTGCTCGAAGAACTGAGGATCCTTGGCGAGCGCGACGCGGAAGGCGGAAATCGATTCTTCATATTTCTTGTCGCCGAAATAGGCGTAGCCGAGGTTACTGTAAAGCACGGCCATGTCGTCGCGCATCTTGATAGCACGTTGATAGGCACGGATCGCTTTGCCGTAGCGCTTGCGCTGATACCAGATGGTGCCGATATTGTTCTGGGCGTCGGCGTAGTGAGGATTCGCCTTCAAGGCGCGCTCGTAGCATTTCAACGCCATGCTCAGGGCTTCCTGTTGATGCAGGGCGATGCCGAGTTTGTTCAAATAGACGGCGTTTCGCGGATTCTGATCGGACAAATTCTTGAAGGCCTGCGCGGCTTCGAAATACTGCTTGCGGGCCATGAACAGATCGCCCATCTCTTCCGGAGACAGCTCGCGAGTGGGCGTGGCTCCGGCTGTAGACACTTGAGACGGGGTCTGCATCGGGATGGAGTGACCCCCATCCGCAAACATCTGTGCTGTCATTTCTTGTTTCTGGTCCTGTGTCGTCTGACCGTTGGAAGGAACTGCAAAGGTCAGCAGGAGGATACTACCCGAAACCGCCAAAGAAACTAGCTTCATGGCGAGTCTCCTTTATCCGGCTTTGGCTTATCCGGATCTTGCTTCTTCTTGCCACCAAAGATACCAAAAATCTTCTGTAAAGGGTTCTTTTTCTTTTCGATGGGCTTGCCGTTTACGTCCACAGCCGGGCCTTGGCCGGTGGCGTTGGGTGGGCGGTTGGGATCGTAGGGGAGGGCCTGGCCGTTGGCGTCGACGGCAGCAGGCTGTTTGGATTCGCCGCCGCCGAAGACGTGCGAGAGCCAGGAGCCGGCGGAAGAAACGATGCCGTGGCCGCCGTGGAGTTCGCACAGTTGCGTTGGGGCGGAGCCGAGGACGTAGACTTCTTCGCGCGTCGTTGGGCAATTGGGGGTGGCGAGTTCCAGGGATTCCGGATCGATCATGACGGCTTGAACGCCGTCGGGTGGAGCGAAATCCTTTACATCTTTGTAGGCTGGGAGGGCGGTGGCGCGGAGCATGAAGTCGGCCCAGATGGGGGCGTCGGCGACTCCGCCCGTGAGGCCCAGGTCGCGGTTGTCGTCGAAGCCGATCCAGATCACGCAGACGAGATTCGAAGTAAATCCGGCAAACCAACCGTCGCGAGAGGTGCCGGTTTTGCCAGCGGCGGGGAGAGTGAAGCCACGGGCGCGGACGCCTGCGGCAGTGCCGTGGTTCATCACGTCTTTCAACAAGCTGGTGACGAGAAAGGTGACGCGTGGATCGAGTACCGGATGAGTTTGCGGTGTGTTCTTCTCGAGGACGGCGCCGTTGGCGCTGATGATCGTGTTGATGAATTCGGGTTCGGCGCGCGTGCCGCCGTCGGCGAAGGCGGTGTAGGCCGCGGCCACGTCCACCGGAGTCATTTCGTAAGCGCCGAGGGCAACCGCAGGAGTTGGTTGAATATTGTTGCCGAGCCCCATCTGCCGTGCGACCTGCACTACGCGGCCGTAACCGATCAGCTCCGCGATTTTAACCGTGGCGACGTTGAGGGAGTTGGTCAGAGCTTCGCGAGCGGTGACGCGGCCCATGAATTTCTGGCCGAAATTGTTGGGGGTGTATTCCTTGGCGTCGAATTCGAAGGTGGTGGGTTCGTCGTCTACCGTGGTAGCGGGAGTGACGATGGGCTGGACGTTGTCTACGGCGTTGTCGAAGGCGGCAGCGTAGACAAAGGGCTTGAAGACCGAGCCGGGTTGGCGATGGGCGAGGGCGTGATTGAGCTGGCTCTGGCCGTAGTCGCGACCGCCGATGACGGCTTTGATTTCTCCCGTGCGGGGGTCGAGTGCGACGAGAGCGCCCTGCACTTGGGGGATCGGCTCGTTAGTTCCCTTCTTATCCTGCTCCTTGCGCCACTTGGCGTATTTTTTCGCGAGGAGTGTGTCGACATTTTTCATGCCGGTCTCGATGGCGGTGGCGGCGGCGCGCTGGAGGGCGGGATCAAGCGTGGTGTACACCCGGAAATTTTCGTTGATCAGCTCGTTTTCAGAATATTTGTCGAGCAGGTGGTCTTTTACCATGTCGACGAAATACGGGGCTTCGCTGCCGGCTACCGAGGTGTGCACGATTTTTAGAGCGGTGCGCTTGGCGTCCTGGATGTCGGCTTCGGTGATGAACTTGTTTTCCAGCATCTGCGGGAGGACGCGGTCGCGGGCCTGGATGGCACGTTCGGGGTGGCGGTCGGCTGCAGAATAATAGTTGGGCGCGCGAATGATTCCGGCCAGGTAGGCGCACTCGGCGAGCGATAGTTGGCGGAGATCCTTACCAAAGTAAGCGACGCTGGCTTCGGAGAACCCGCGAATGCCGAAGCTGCCGCGATTGCCCAGGTAGACTTCATTGGCGTAGAGTTCGAAGATTTGCTGCTTGGTGAAACGCTGCTCGAGTTCCATGGAGACCAGGGCCTCGGCGATTTTGCGGCGCCAGGTGCGCTCATTGGAGAAGAAGAAAGTGCGGGCGACCTGCATGGTAATGGTGCTGGCGCCTTGATAATGGTTGCTGCTGTGGCGGATGTCAGCCCAGGCCGCACCGATGATGCGTACGAAGTCGAAGCCGCCGTGCTCGAAGAAACGTTTGTCTTCGGCGGAAATGATGGCGTGTACGAGCGTGGGAGGGAGATCGTCGTAGCGGACCGGGCGCCGCTTCTCTCTGGCGCTGTCGAACAAGTTGGTGACGAGTTCCGGTTCGATGTCGGCCGTAACCAGATCGGCTCCGCCGCCGAGCGGGCGAATGGCCTTGATGGTCTTGCCGGCGAATTGTACGGCGATGGCGTTCGACCCTGCAAAGTAGGAGAGCTTCGACGGGCGGATATCAACAGTATTGGACTGCACGGTGTACTGGCCGAGCGCGTTGTTGTCCTTCTCTGGACGATAGCCAACCTTCGTCAGGTAGGTGGCGAGTTCTTCGGCGGTCCAGACTTCGCCGTCGGCGATGCGCATGGGGGCGGAGAAAATTTGGGTGGTGTTTTGGAGGACGCGGCCGGAAAGGCGGGCGTCGATCATGCGGGAATACTTGACGTAGAAAAAGGTGACGATGCTGACCCAGGTGATGAAAATGGCGAAGACCACACCCAGGAGTGTCAGGCCGAAAATGGACGTCCAGAAACCCTTTTCGATGCGAATACGCAAAACTTAGACCTCGTGGGGCTGGACTTCTATTCTCTCGCAACCGCGGACACTAAGAAAGACGCGCTTCAGGTGCAAGCGGGATGCTTTGGCACTTGGACTTGCGTTCCGGCGATTTTGTCCGCATTCTCGCCAAAAAACGCTACAAACCACTCTACGTCAAGGACTTGTTCTCGCTGGACGGCGTGAAATGGAGATTGAGGTGGTAGACCAGGAGGTCCACGGGGATAGTGTAATCCATCTCAATTTTTACGAGCGCCTGATTGGCGACTACCTTAATCTCCTCGCGCTTGACGGGAATGTCCAGATCCTGGACGACCTTATAAATATTGTCGCGGACCTGTTCTTCGGTATAGCGATTCACATTGGCGTACCGGGCTTGTTCTTGCATTTTGTCGGCGAGTTGATACTCGGCGACATAGGCGGGAAGGATTTTGTAGGCGACGAAAGCGCCATAGACAAGGATCGCGGTCCACACGATCGCTTTGATCGTGCCACCACCCCGCTGAGAGCGCGATGGGGAAACGCGGTGTTCTCCAATATTGGCGCGAAAAACCAAGATGTCTCCCGGCACCGACCAGGCACCACAGCTATTTGATGTTGGCCGGTGAAGAATGAATGCCGCTGCGATGTCTTCCCAAGCTAGCATCCGTGCAGCAGCGGTGTCGAGAACCAGGCTGCGGGGATGTTCCCGGAAAGGAACGGGGGAACCGCCAGGCGCCCTTAATAAGCCCGGGCGAAGATGGCTCGCTCAGGGGCCGGCTTGCCGCAGTATACGCAGACGCCAGTTCCTCCCGGCTGGTCGAGCGGTATGCAGCGCATGGTGGCGCGGGTCTCTTCTTTGATCTTGGCTTCGCATTCGGAACTGCCGCACCAGGGAGAAAAGGCAAAACCGGTTTCAACGGCTTTTTTCAAGTCGTCGTAGGTCTTGGCGTCGTGGGTGTTGGCTTTGCGGAAGGCCAACGCTTTGTCGTGCATGGCTTGCTGGACTTCCGCTAGCAGGCGTTCGATGGTCTGGGGCAGGTCAGCGAGGGGCGCGCTGATTTTGCCTTCGCGGCCTGGGCGGTCCCGGCGGGCCAGGACTGCGGACTGCTTGGCCACATCCTTTGGGCCTAGCTCGACACGGACGGGGACGCCGCGCATTTCCCAGTCGTTGAATTTCCAGCCAGGACTGTTGCCTTCGCGCTCGTCGAGGGTTACGCGGATGTCGGCTTTGATGAGCTCGGATTTGAGCTTGCGGGCGGCGTCGAGAACCGAAGCTTTTTCTTCGTCGGTCTTGAAGATGGGGACGATCACAACCTGGTACGGCGCTAGTTTTGGAGGCAGGACCAAACCCTGGTCGTCGCCGTGGACCATGATGATGGCCCCGATTACGCGCGTGGACAGGCCCCACGACGTGGTCCAGCAATGCTGCAATTGGCCGGTTTGGTCGAGGTAACGGACCTCGAAGGCTTGCGCGAAGTTTTGACCGAGGAAATGAGACGTGCCCGATTGCAGAGCTTTGCCGTCGCCCATCATGGCTTCGATGGAGTAGGTGGTGTCGGCGCCGGCGAATTTTTCGGCGTCGGATTTCTTGCCGGGAATTACCGGAATGGCCGCGTCGGTGACGGCAAAATCGGTGTAGATGTCGAGCATCTGGCGCGTCTCGGCTTCCGCTTCTTCGCGCGTGGCGTGGGCGGTGTGGCCTTCCTGCCAGTAAAATTCGAGGGTGCGCAGGAAAAGTTTCGTTCGCAGTTCCCACCGGATGACGCTGTTCCATTGGTTCATCAGCACCGGCAAGTCCCGGTAGGACTGAATCCATTTCGACCACATGTGGCCGATAATTGTCTCGGAAGTCGGACGCAAGACGAGCGGTTCGGAGAGTTCTTCCCCGCCCCCAATCGTCACCACGGCGAGTTCGGGAGAAAAGCCTTCGACGTGATGTTTTTCCTTGTCGATGAAACTCCGAGGAATTAATAGTGGGAACGCTACGTTCTGATGACCAGTCGCTTTAAAGCGCCGATCCAAGGCTTGCTGCATGTTTTCCCAGAGCGCCCAGCCGTATGGCCGGACGACCATGCAGCCGCGCACGGGAGCGTAATCGGCGAGTTGCGCTTTCAAAACCAGCTGGTTGTACCACTCAGAGAAGTCTTGTGCGCGGGTCGGGAGCTTTTCTTCAGCCATGCGGCGGTTCGTCCGTTCTTCTCAGGAGAGAAAAATCATCGGGAGCAAACTCAAAAGCGTAGCGGACGGCTTGCAGCGTGTCAACGAAACGGGGTTACGTGGCATTCGCAACAGGAAGCTCGCCAGCGAAGGACTACTTCCCCTGGATGGAGAGCAATTCAATTTCGAAGATCAATGTCGCGTTCGGCCCGATGGCGCCGCCTGCGCCGCGTGGACCGTAGCCGAGCTCCGATGGCACGAAGACTTGCCATTTCGATCCGACTGGCATCAGTTGCAGCACTTCCGTCCATCCCTTGATGACTTGCCCTACCGGAAATGTGGTGGGCTGGCCGCGTTTGTAAGAGCTGTCGAACTCCGTGTTGTCGATCAGCGTGCCTTTGTAATTGCAAACGACGGAATCGGTTGCCGAAGGTTTGGCTCCGGCGCCTTCCTTCAAAATCTTGTATTGCAGACCGTCCGGCAACGTGACGACGCCCTCTTTCGTCTTGTTCACCGCCAGAAATGCGTCGCCCTCTTTTTTGTTCTCGCCACCTGCGATTTCCATTTTTGCCTCCTGTTTCTTACGCAGGTCGGCTTGGATCGCGACCATTGCGGCCTTCGCTTCATCATCCGTCAGCAGCGTCTTTCCGCCAGCCATCGCGTCCTTCAATCCGCGTAACAGAATGGCAGGGTCCACATCCACGGAATCCTTATGCAAGCCTTTTCCGATATTTAGGCCGATCGCGTAGCTCGCCTTGTCCTTGGGAGTCTTAAGGACGAGTGGAGCTGGGCCGGGCTTCTTCGCCGTCGTTCCCGACGCGGGTTTCGTCGTGCCGGTTTGCGGAGTTTTTGCCGTGGGCGTTTGTGCCGATTTCGCGGCTGGCGCCGGTGTTTGTTTCGGCGGTGGGGGCGCGTCTTGCGCCATCAAAGCAGTTTGCAGGAAGCCCGCCGCCAAAAACAAAGTCACGATAGAAGTGGTTCGAATTCGCATGCATATATCTTCCCATTGATTCGTCGAGGCAAGCAAACGTCGGAGTTTTGGAGCATCACATTCGAGGAGCTTTAATGGCCTCTCCGTCCTGGTAAATGACGGCCCGATTTATCTTTCCAGCGGAGTCTTTCGCGAATTCAATCTGTATGTCGGCAACCTTCAAGAAGAACTTCGTCTGCGATTCCGAAAACAGGGGAAACACCGCCTGACCCGGGACCTGCATCGTCAGATGGCCACCCTCCAGCCCGATGGTCACGATCCAATGCCCTGCATTGTATAAACCCACGTACGCATGCAATACGTCGAGTGGAACATTCACCGCCTGACGTTCCTGAAGATCGATGAACGGGACCAACTTTTCCATCAGCACATCCGGCTGTTCCAATTGCACCAGGTGCCCGGCATTAATAATGATGTCGCGCTCGGCGCCGGGAATTCCCGCCTCAATCGCACCGGCATGCGCGTGTACGTCGGGAATGTCGAACTCGCCGACAACAATGGACGTAGGCACATGAATTTCGGCGAGCCGCGAATTGGAGGGGCGCGAATTGTGAATCTCAAACTCGCCGGTGTATCTCAAATTTTGCGGATTGTCGGCCAGCACTTCGTAGAGTCTTTTGCGTGACGCGTCGTGCCCTTCGCCGATCACGAACCGGTCGTTCGACCAATTCTCCGCAGCCGCTTTCGCGTCACCGTTCTTGAGTGGCGCCATATTTTTCTCGCCACGCTCGACGAACGCTGTGCTCACGTCCATACCATCCACGACCGGGCCGATCAGAAACAGGCCTTCGACCATTTCCGGGTGCGCCAGCGCAAAGTCGATGGCCAGCGCGCCTCCGGAGGAATTGCCCACAACCACGGCGCGCTCGATCCTCAAGCGGGTCATCAGCGCAAAAAGGTCCTCGGTCGGCGCGAACGGAGTCTTCGGCGCTTCCGATCGGCCATATCCTCGGCGATCGTAACGGACCGCGTGATACTTGGCGCAGAGCGGCTTCCAGATGCCGTCCCAAGTAACCGAATGCAGCAGACCGTCGTGCAACAACACCACCGCCGCCGGACCAGAGCCACATTCTTCGTAGTAAATCTTGCCCCCGGGCACTCCTAGGCGGCCGCTCACTGTTTTCTCAACGGGAGGATTTTGGCCGCGACCTGCGGCCGCGAGCATCAGACCGATCAGCACAACCGGGGCGAATCGTGCCGCGATGAGTCTTCTCTGCATAAGAACCGCCGGAACCTCTAGAACCAATCGCTGCGATAGGCGATCCACCAACTCAAGACGCCAATGGGAATTGTGGCCGCCAGCGCCCACCACAACGGCAACGCCAGATCCGCCAGCAGACCCAGGAGCATAAAGGCGCCCCAAAAAACTTTCCTCTGCATGGACTCATTCTAGCGCGTCGCGGCTGCCCCAAATGTCAGTCGCGCGGCTTTTGTTTCGCATGCATCGCCGTCAGCAGCCACTTCTTCAACTCGCCGCTGAAATAGGGCTTCAGGTCGCGAAACGCCACGCCCATGCCCGCATTCGGCTGGGAGTATACGACTGTGGCGTGAGCTTCGAAAAAACTGCCTTCCGCAAAAATTCTAACGAACACGGAAATGCCGGTATCGGCGGGGCCCACCATCTGTAAATAGCAGCCGTTCGGACTGATTTCGGTCACGCGTGCCGGGATCTGCGGGGCTGAATTCTCCCACGACACCTCCGCGGTGGCGTCGAATGGAAACCTGAGAGTGCGGCGGCGTTCAGACTGCATGCTTCCTCTCCGCTACGGCAGGCCAAACGTGAACAGCGTGCTACCTGCGGCGACCGAGAAGTATTGCTTCCCTTAGGCCGCAAAAGAAATTGGTGAGGAATACACCGAAGAAACGCAATGAAAAAGCAA
>Ga0137404_10003045_pt1 | contig 11172 bp, 10 predicted proteins | sample CZOMad2_1_16fung_FD_108285 | JGI IMG/M metagenome (GOLD analysis project Ga0137404, IMG submission 108285) | Vadose zone soil fungal communities from Angelo Coast Range Reserve, California, USA - CZOMad2_1_16fungal (Illumina Assembly) | ecosystem: Environmental > Terrestrial > Soil > Vadose...
ACCCGTTCACGGACTTGTGCGTCGTCCAACACCTTTCCCCTGGAACCCTGCGATCGACGCCGCCCGAAGCGGGCACCGGATCGGAATCCGAGTGTAGGTGAGGGCCGGGGGGTCGTCAAGGAGGTCTCGATCGGATGCGGCCCGAAATCGTGGGATTTATGCGGGGCGAGGGGGGCGGAGGGGGGCCTGGGCGGCCTCGGTCGCATGCGTAGTCCTACGGATGGATTGGTATTTGTTAAGACAGGCGGGGGAGCTGTCTGAAAGATTGGACATTGACCCCCGAGGGCCGCGCGCGAAATGCTGGGGAATGTACTCCTTCTGCGTGTTCATCGACGCTGTAACACTCCGGCGGTTGTACATCGACGAGATGCTCACGACGGCTGAGGTCGCCCGGCATTTCAAGTGCGGCCGGAGCACAGTGAGGCGACAGCTCGTGCGATTCGGAATTCCGGCTCGTCGGCGAGGACCAGCGCCCGGGCGGCTCCGTGTTGCGCGTGGCGCGCCGTTCGGCGGGTGGTCGGCAAACGTCGCATACGTTGTCGGCTTGATCGCCACTGATGGCAACCTGGGGCGCAAGAGAGCCTCGATCTCAGTCGTGTCGAAGGACATCGACCTTCTCGAAACGGTGCGACGATGCCTCGGCCTCACAGCACCGGTCAAGCCGCACGTCGGTGGCTATGGAACGATTTGTCATCACATTGTCTGGCGCGATCGGGCGTTCTACGACTGGCTTCTCCGCCTCGGCCTGACTCCGGCAAAGAGCCTCACGCTCGGGCCGCTCATGATTCCGGATGAGTTTTTCGCCGACTTCTTCCGTGGGTGCATCGATGGTGATGGCTCTATCGTCGTATATACGGATCGTTACCATGTGTCGAAGAACCATCGTTACATCTACGAACGGCTCTACCTGTCGATCGTCTCGGCGAGTCGGTTATTTATCGAATGGCTACAGGCGACCGTATCGCGACTCACTGGCATCATTGGATCGATCACACTGCGCAGGGGGCACGTCCATCCGCTTTGGAAGCTCAGCTATGCCAAAGCGCAATCTATCCGGATGATCGCCTGGATGTATCACGCACCGAGCGTTCCATGCCTCGAGAGAAAACGACGGAAAGCTGAACCATTCCTTACACCCCTTGGCGTGGCGCCGCGGCGCTCAACGGGACGCCCAAGAATCGGATGGATATACAATGTGGAATCTGAACGTCGAGGATCGTAGATTTCGTGCCGGAGTGGAGAAATGCAAACTCGCCAGGCTCAAACCCTGGTGCCCGCAAGGGCTTGCGGGTTCGAATCCCGCCTCCGGCACCACACCTCAGTTTCACCATTCACCTTCCTTGACAGGATCGTCGCCCGCCCTGTACCGTGATGCTTCGCGTGGGGCTGTAGCTCAGTTGGGAGAGCACAAGGCTGGCAGTCTTGGGGTCAGGGGTTCGAATCCCCTCAGCTCCACCATTTAAAACTCACCCGCCCAGATACAACCGCTTGACCTCCGGATCGGCGAGCAGCCGCTGGCCCGGACCTTCGAAGCGGTTCTTGCCCAGCTCGAGCACGTAGCCGCGGTCGGCGATGCCGAGGGCGCGCGTCGCGTTCTGCTCGACCACCATCAGCGTGAACCCGCCGCGCTTCATCTCGAGCAGCTTGTCGAAGATCAGCGTGACGAACTTCGGCGACAGGCCGAGCGACGGCTCGTCGAGCAGGATGAGCCGGGGCGACGTCATGAGGGCGCGCGCGATGGCCACCATCTGCTGCTCGCCGCCCGACATCGTCCCCGCCTTCTGGCGGCGGCGTTCGCCCAGGATGGGAAACAGCCCGTAGACGCGCTCGAGCGCCGCGGCCACGCGCGCGGCATCGCGCTCGGTGTAGGCGCCCATCTCGAGGTTCTCGAGCACCGTCATCTGCGGAAAGACGATGCGGCCCTGCGGGACGTAGGCGAGGCCGCGGCGCAGCACGAGGTCGGGCCGCAGGCCGGTGATCTCGGCGCCGTTGAAGATCACGCGGCCCTGGCGCGGGCGCAGGAAGCCGACGATCGTCTTGAACGCGGTGGACTTGCCCGCGCCGTTCGGCCCGATGATGCTGACGATCTCGCCCGCGTACACGTCGAGCGAGACGTCGTGGAGGATGTCCATCGTACCGTAGCCGGCGGTGAGCCCGTGGGCGACGAGCAGCGGCGCCCGCGTCACCGCCGCGCCTCGCAGATGTAGAGGACGTGCGGGTACGGCAGCAGGTCCACCATGAGATGACGGCGCACGCCGAAGCCCGCGCGCTCGAGCGCGCCCGTCAGCTCCTCGGTGCTCCAGTAGCGCACCGGCGTGCGCGGCGCCATCATTCGGTCGAGCGCCCACGTGAACCAGCGCTTGGGCGCCGGCCGCGTGTCCACGTCTTTCACGAGCAGCAGGCCGCCGGGCGCCAGGCAGCGCCGCAGCTGCGCGAGAAGCGCCGGGACGGTCTCCGGCGGCACGTGGTGGACGATGTCGAGCATGTAGACGGCGGCCACCTCGCTGTCGCCCTTGAAGTCGCGCGCGTCGCCCAGCTCGTAGGCCACGTTCTGCAGTCCGAGCTGCCGCGCCGCGCGCCGCGCGATCGCGATGCGCCGCGCGCTGAGGTCGAGCCCGCGCACGAAGCGGCCGGGGCCGGTCGCCGCGTAGTAGAGCGAGAAGAGCCCGAAGCCGCAGCCGATGTCGAGCACCGGGCCGGCCGGCGGCAGGTACTGGCCGATCTCCTCGAGGAAGCGCTGGCGCAGCACCAGGAAGCGCGCCCAGCAGTAGGCGCGCACCACGGGATCGTCGTAGGCGCGGACGATGCTACGGATCGTGTCGTTTCGCATAGAGCCTGTAGCCCGGGCGCGTCAGCGCCGGCTCGTATCGCTCGCGCAGCCGCTCGGCGAGCGCCGGGAAGCGCTCGACCCGCTCGTAGCCGCCGGCGGGCCAGCCGCGCTCGAACACGACGATCACGCGGGGCGGGCGCGCGTCGAGGTCGCGGATGAACTCCGCGCGCAGCGCGCGCACGACCGGCGCGTTCTCGTCGTGAAAGAAGTGGAAGTCGTACAGGAAGCGCGTGGGCTCGCGCACGCCGAGGCGGAAGAGCGCGTGGATGCCGCCCTCCGTGGTGTCGAGCACCTGCACGGTGTCGCCGGGCGCCAGGCGCGCGCGCAGATCGGCCTCGAGCGCGCGGACGGTGCGCTCGCGATCCCACCACCACGTGGCCGGCGCCGCCTCGAGGCCCTTGGCGCCGAGCAGCACGAGCGCCGCCACCAGCGACGCGGCGAGCGCACCCGCCACGAGCCGGCGCCGCGTGGCGAGCGCCGCCTCCAGCTCGGCGGCCACCAGCACGGCGGCGAACGCGGCGAGCGGATAGAGGTGATACTCCCAGCCCTTGCCCTGGACGGCGTAGTGCACGAGGCCGTAGGCGAACCCGAGCGCCGCGATGACGTGACGCGCGCTCACGCCGCGACGGCGCAGCGCGCTGACCAGCGAGAGCGTCACTCCGAGGGCGAGCGGGATCCACGCGTGCCAGCGGTACACGCTCCACGACGACGCGCGGCCGAGCCGCGAGTAGAGCGGGATCAGGTAGCCGGTGACGATCTCGGACCAGGCCGCGAGGCCGCCGACGGCGGCGAGCCAGCCGAGGACGGCGAGCGGGGCCGCCGCGGTGGCGACGACGAACACGGCGGTGGCACCGGCGGCGGTCGGGACGCCGCACCCGCGCGCGGCCGCGATGGCGACGACGGCGGCGAGCGCGCCGGCGAAGAGCGCGGCGTGCGGCTTCACGGTGATCCCGGCGCCGAGGGCGGCGCCCGACCATACCAGGCTGATGAGCCGCCCGCGCTCGAGCCAGCGCGCCACGCCGAGGGCGCCCACGAGGAGAAAGAGGCACAGGAGGAAGTCGCGCTGGCCGGCCTGCCAGGCGCCGCCGGCCAGGTGGTACGTCGCGAAGACGAGCGCGCCGGTGGCGGCGGCGAGCGCGCCCCACGGCGCCGCCAGCGCGGCGATCGCGCAGGCGGTGGCCAGCAGCCACGCGAGGTCGAAGACGCGCCAGGCGAGGTCGCTGCCGCCGAGCGTGCGGAGCACGGCGAGGTGCACGAGGTACGTCCCGGGCTGGTTCATGTCGAAGAGGTCGCGGTACGGCACCGCGCCGTCGGCGATCCGCCACGCGGCATAGTGCATGAGCGCGACGTCGTGGATCAGCGGCCACGGCAGCGAGCGCCACGCGAGCAGCGCGGCGAACGCCCCGAAGCCGGCCAGCAGGAGCGCGCTAGCGGCCGAAATAGGCCTCAATGACCCGCTCGTCGGCCTGGATGGCGCCCGGCGGCCCTTCCGCGATCTTCTCCCCGTGATCGAGGACGAACACCGTCTCGCAGAGACCCATGACCACCTTCATGTCGTGCTCGACGAGCAGCACGGTCTTGCCTGCGTCGCGCAGCCGGCTCACCGCGTCCAGCAGGTCGTTGAGGAGCGTGCGGTTGACGCCGGCCGCCGGCTCGTCGAGCAGGATCAGCGCCGGATCGGTCATGAGCATGCGCACGAACTCGACGAGCTTCTGCTGGCCGTAGGAGAGCTTGCCTGCGTACTCGCCAGCCAGCTCGCCGAGCCGCACGAACTCCAGCAGCTCGCGGCCCCGCCGCTCCGCCTCCGCGCGCGGGCCCCGCGTGACGACGAGCAGGTTCTCCAGCGCCGTCAGCTCGGGGAAGACGCGGATGATCTGGAACGTGCGGCCGATGCCGCGGCGGGCGATCTGCCAGGGCTTGAGGCCGTCGATCCGCTCGCCGCGGAAGCTCACGCGGCCGGTGTCCAGGCGCTCGATCCCGGTGATGCAGTTGAAGAGCGTCGTCTTGCCCGAGCCGTTGGGGCCGATCAGGCCGTAGATGCGCCCGGGCTCCAGCGACAGCGAGACGTCGTTGACGGCGGTCACGCCGCCGAAGCTCCGGCAAACTCCCTCGACCGAGAGCACGGGCGGCATCGCCTACGCCCCCGCCCGCCTGGCGTACAGCCGGTACCCGTCGCGCGTCACGACGACGTCGTAGCGGCGCGCCAGCAGGTCGGCCAGCGCCGGGAAGTGCTGGATCCGGTCGTAGTCGCCCGACGGCCAGCCGCGCATGAGCACGATGAACCGCGGCGGCCTGGCCTCGAGCGCGGCCACGAACTCGGCGCGGATGGCGCGCACGACGGGGCGATCCGCCTCGTGGAAGAAGAAGACGTCATAGAGGAAGCGTGTCGGCTGCCGGACTCGGAGGCGCAGCAGCGCGTGCAGCCCGCCGTCGGCGATGTCGAGCACCTGCACCGTGTCCCCCGGCGCCAGGCTCCGTCCGAGGTCGTCGACGAGGACGCGCACGCGGCGCTCCTTGTCCCAGATCCAGGGCGCGTCCGACGCTTCCAGCCCCTTGGCCGTCAGCAGCACGAGCGCGGCCGCCAGCGTCACCGCGAGCGGCACGCCGAGCCGCGCGCGCTGCGCGGCGAGCGCGGGCGTCAGCGCGGAGAACGCGAGCACGCAGACGAAGGCCGCGAGCGGATAGAGGTGGTACTCCGAGCCCTTCGCCTGCCCGACGTAGTGCGCGACGCCGTACGCGAGTCCGACGGCCGCCACGAGGTGACGCGCGTCGGCCCGGCGCGTCGCCACCGCGGCGACGAGCGCGCCGAGGGCCGCGAGGCCCAGGGGGATCCAGCCGAGCCAGCGATGACCGAGCCACGGCGCCGAGCGCCCGAGATGACCGTAGACGGGGATGGCGTAGCCGAAGACGACATCGGCCCAGGCGCGCAGCCCGCCGGCGAGCGCGAGCCAGGTCCCGAGCGCGGCGGGCACGGCCGCCGTGCCGGCGACGTACGCGCCGAGCGAGCGGAGCGCCTCGCCGATGTCGCGGCGCCGCGCGGCGGCCACCAGCACCACCAGGCCGAGCGCGCCCGCGAACAGCACGGCGTAGGGCTTCAGCCCGACGGCGGCCCCGAGCGCCAGCCCGGCGCCGGCGAGGCTCCACGCTCCGCCCCGTCGCTCGAGCCAGCGCGCGACGCCGAGCGCGCCGGCGACGAGAAACACGCAGAGCAGGAAGTCGCGCTGGCCGGCCTGCCAGGCGCCGCCGGCCAGATGGTAGGCGGCGAACGCCAGCGCGGCGCCGGCGGCGGCGACGGCGCCCCACCGCGCCGCGAGCAGCGCCACCGCGCCGGCCGTCGCGGCCAGCCAGGCGAGATCGAACGCGCGCCACGCGCCGTCGCCGGAGCCGAGCGTGCGCAGCAACGCCAGGTGCAGGACGTACACGCCGGGCTGGTTGATGTCGTAGAGGTCGCGGTACGGCACGTCACCCTCGCCGATCCGCCAGGCGATGTAGTGCATGACCGGCGCGTCCTGGACGAGGGGCCAGGGCAGCGAGAGCACGAGGAGGACGACGACGAGCAGGCCGAAGGCGGCAACCACCACCGCGCCGCCGACGGTGGCCGCGCGCATCAGATCGTCCTCGGCAGCCGGTAGCGCTGCTGGAGCAGGCCGAGCACGCCGCGCGGCATCAACAGCACGACGCCGACGATGATGGCGCCGAAGAGCAGCGGGTGGACGTAGGGGTAGCGCGCCCACACGATCTCCTGCGCGACGAAGAGCACGGCGGCGCCCAGCACCGGACCGAACACCGTGCCCTTGCCGCCGAAGAGCGCCATCACGATCATCGTCACCGTGATGGCCAGCGGGAACACGCTGATCGGCTCGATGTAGCCCTGGTCGCGCGCCATGAGCGCGCCGGCCACGCCGGGGCCGACGGCGGAGAGGAGCAGCGCGCCGAGCTTGTGGTGGAAGGTGTCGATGCCCATCGCCTCCGCGGCGACCTCGTCCTCGCGAATCGTCATGAGCCGCAGCCCGAAGCGCGAGGTCACGATCAGCCACGACATCGCGGTCACCACGATCGCCAGCACGCCCATGACGTAGTAGATCGCCACGCTCGCGTCGAGCGTCGGCAGCGAGAGCCCGTTGCCGCCGCCCGTCAGCCCCTCGAAATAGGACACGAGGGCGCGCAGCACCTCGTTGAGGCCGAGCATCGAGATCGCGAAGTACGGCCCCTTGAGCCGCAGGCACGGGTAGCCGATGACGACGGCGAGGACCAGGGCGGCGGCGCCGCCCGCCAGCGCCGCGAGGGGCCAGGGCCAGCCGGCGCTCGCGACGAGGATGGCGCCCGCGTAGGCGCCGGCGCCGAAGAAGGCGACGTGGCCGAAGGAGACGTAGCCGGTGAGACCGGAGATGAGGTTCCACGAGCCGGCCAGCGCGATCCACATGAAGATCTGCTGCACCGAGCGCACGCCGTAGCCGGTGCCGACGACCGGGTACGCCGCGAGCGCCGCCAGCACGCTGAGAATCGCGGCGGCCACGAGGCGCCTCACGTCTGTCGCCCGCCGAGGAGCCCGCTGGGCCGCACCAGGAGCACCAGCACGAGGAGCACGTAGGCCACCACTTCCGACAGCTGGGTGGTGAGGAACAGCGAGGCCACCTGCTCGACGAGCCCGAGCAGCAGGCCGCCGACCAGCGCGCCCGGGTAGTTGCCGGCGCCGCCGAGGACGATCACGAGGAACGACTTGAACGTCCATACGCCGCCCATCTCGGGCTGGATGGCCACGATGACCGCGAGAAGCGCGCCGCCGGCCGCCGCCAGCGCGGAGGCGAAGCCGAAGGTCAGCATGTGGATGCGGCCGACGTCGACGCCGCACACCATGGCCACCTCGCGGCTCTGCGACGTGGCGCGAATGGCCTTGCCGAGCCGCGTGAATTTCAAGAGGAGGAACGACAGCCCGGTGACGCCGGCCGCGAACACGAACGCGATCATCCGCGGCTTGGAGAACGCAAGCCCACCGACGAGCCACGAGCCGGTGATGTACTCCACCGCTCTCAGGTCCGAGGTGAAGGCGAGCTGCGCGAGGTTCACGAGCGCGATGGAGATGCCGAAGGTCAGCAGCAGCGACGACAGCTCGGGCGCGTCCACCACGCGGAAGACGAGGCCGCGCTGCAGGAGGACGCCGACGACGAAGAGCACGGCCATCGCGATCGGCACCGTGAGCAGCGGGTTGATCCCGAAGTGGGCGTAGAGGAAGTACGTCGTGTAGGAGCCGAGCATGAGGAGCGGGCCGTGCGCGATGTTGATCACGCGCATGACCCCGAAGATCAGGCCGAGCCCCAGGGCCACCATGGCGTAAAGGGCGCCGGAGAGGATGCCCGAGATGATGACCTGCCCGAGCATCGCCGGGGTGACGACGACGTTCACGACGACGATGCCCGGGTGTGCCGGGCGACTAGCGGCCGGTCCAGGCCGGGGTCGGGAAGAGCGGCTTGCCCTTCGACAGGTCGTCGGGCCAGACGGTGACCTTCTTTTCCTTCTGCCACTGGAACGTCACCATCTTGTGCGCGACCTGGAATCCGTCCGCATCGACCTTGTAGTCGCCGAAGATCGTGCGCATCTCCAGCTTCAGCAGCTGCTCGCGAACCTTGTCGGCGTCGAGGCTGTTGGCGCGCTTCGCGGCCTCGGCGTAGACCAGGCAGCCCGCGTAGCCGGCCGCGGAGTGATACGACGGATCGTGCGCGAACTCCTTCTTGTAGGCCTCGAACCACTCCTGGTTACCCGCATACGGCAGCGTGTGCTCCCACTGCGTGGCGCCGTAGATGTACTCGGCGTTCTGCTTGAGCGTGTCGTAGAACTCGGGGAGGTCGCCGCCGACGGTCACGCCGTACATCTTGGGATTGACGTTCAGTTCCTTCATCTGGCGCGTCAGCGCCACCGCGTCGTCGAAGTAGGTGGCGGCGGCGATGACGTCGGGGTTCGCGGCCTTGATCTTGGTCAGGAGCGCCGAGAAGTCGGTGTTGCCCTTCGGGTAGGCCTCCGTGAAGACGACCTGCATGCCTTTCTTCTTGGCCTGCTCCAGCGCGCCGGAGGCCGCGGCCTTGGAGAAGAGCGTGTCCTCGTTGACGACGGCCAAGGTCTTGAGGCCGCGCTTGGCCGCCATGTCCACGAGACCCTCGAGGTAGACCTCGGCCGGCGAGATGACCATGAAGATGTACTTGCGGCCCTTCTTGAAGATCGACGTCGTGGCCGCCAGCGGCGCCACCATCACTTTCTTGTACTTCTCCGTCACGTTGACGGAGGCCTCGGTCACCGGCGACGAGTACGGACCCATGATGGCGTCCACCTTGTCCTCGGTGATGAGCTTCTCGTACAGGCGCACGGCCGTCGCGGGCAGGGACTGGTCGTCGTAGACCACGAACTGCACCTTGCGTCCGAGCAGTCCGCCCTTCGCGTTGAGGTCTTTCTCACAGAGCTGGTAGCCCTCGTGCTGGTTCTTGCCGAGCTTCGCGTACGTGCCCGTCAGCGACAGCGAGGCGCCGATGCGGATGGGTCCCTGGGCCGTGGCCGGTACGACACCGCCCACGGCGAGCGCGAGCGCGACCGCGAGCGCGGCCGGTGCTTTCGAAGTCATGGAGAGCCTCCTACGAGGTAAGTGCGCACGAGTAAATACCATCCGCTCGTTTGAACTGTCAAGGCGCGGCCGGTCACTTGGCGCGCGTGATACGGTGGAGTCGTGACCCGGATCCTTCTCATCGAAGACAACGCCGACGCCCGCGAGGCGCTCCGCGCGCTCCTCGAGCTGGACGGGTACGAGGTCCACGCGGCCGCCGACGGCATCGAGGGGCTCGATCTCGCGCGAACGAAGGCACCCGAGGTGGCGCTGGTCGACATCGGGCTGCCGGGCTTCGACGGCTACGAGGTCGCGCGCCGGATGAAGGCGCTGCCGGCGCCGCCGTCCGTCATGATCGCGCTGACCGGCTACAGCGAGCCGGAAGACCGCCAGCGCGCGACGGAGGCCGGCTTCGCCGCCCACCTCGTCAAGCCGGTGGACCCGGACGGCCTCAGCCGGCTCCTGGCTCGTCTCGAAACTCGCGGTCCAGGATCTCGCGGATGAAGCGATCGAGGGAGACCGGGTAGAAGCGCGCGTCCGGCGACGCGATCACCGCCGTGTCGATCACCTCGCGTCGCGTCAGCTCCTCCAGCACCCGCTCGAGCTGCACCCCCGGATCCGCCTCGTGGCGCCGGATCGCCAGGTCTTCGCTCTCCAGCGCGACGCGCCCCGCGTAGCGGAAGCTGAACACGCGCGCGACGATCCGCGAGTCCATCAGGTCGCGCTCGCCGAACATCTCGCCATAGGTCGGCGCGTCCCCGCCCAGCACGAGGCGGGGCGACACGCGGATGCGGCCGCGCACCTCCACCGTCTTCGACGTCCGGTCGTACGCCGGAGGCCCGAGCAGGACGTAGGGCAGCACGTGATAGCCGGCGATGATGCCGCGCAGCGGGGTCCGGATCACGCGCGTCTCCTCGAACACCGTGCGGAGGAACTCTTGATCGGACCACTCGGGCATGACTGAGTGTAATCTGGGGTCCATGGAAAAACCCGCTTCTACTCCGGTAGCCGAGTGGGTACATGTGTGTGAGCGCTGTGGCGAACGGATGGAAGAGCGGAAATGCAAGATCGTGTGCAAAAATTGTGGAATGACGAGGGATTGTACCGACCCGTGATTTCGACACGCGATATCGCCTGGACGACCGGCCTGCTCGAAGGCGAGGGCACGTTTGGGATGTCTGGGCGCTCTATCACCATCAGCGTCAGGATGACGGACCGCGACATAATCGAGCGAGCCGCTGAAATGCTCGGCGGCTACTCCTGGGGACCACAGGCGCCCCGAATGCCCCACCACAAGCCGCAATGGCGCGCCCAGATCAAAGGGCCGAGAGCGGCCGCCTGGATGATGACGATGTATGCCCTGCTCGGCGTCCGCCGGCGCAGTCAAGTCCGTCGCGCGCTCGACGGCTGGCGCGCGATGCGCTATCTCAGGATATCTCTAGCAATTCGGCGCGCGATCATCGAATCCTGGGACGCTGGCTTCCACACTAAGACGGACTTGGCGCGCCGTTTTGAGATCTCACGAAAGACGATCTATCAAATTCTCTTCGATCATCAGCGAATTTCCGGAGTCCGCGAGGTATCGGCGAGCGATCCGCTGATCGACCTCGCATGGTTGGCTGGTCTATTTGAGGGCGAAGGCAGCGTATCCATCAACGGCAAGTCAATGACTGTCCGCATCTGCATGACGGATCAGGACATCGTGTATCGCGCCGCCGAGATTATGCGCGCGAAGGTCTATCGTCGCCGAGAT
>Ga0137404_10003047_pt1 | contig 11170 bp, 9 predicted proteins | sample CZOMad2_1_16fung_FD_108285 | JGI IMG/M metagenome (GOLD analysis project Ga0137404, IMG submission 108285) | Vadose zone soil fungal communities from Angelo Coast Range Reserve, California, USA - CZOMad2_1_16fungal (Illumina Assembly) | ecosystem: Environmental > Terrestrial > Soil > Vadose zone...
AGTATCACCAGAGACCGAAAGAGCGGAATGATACCGGCGAAAATCCCCGCAGAAACGGCCTCTTTGGAGCCGACCCGGAGATCTGCGGTTTGGAAGGACTGGATGGTGGGCGCACCAGGGCTCGAACCTGGGACCCGATGATTAAGAGTTCAAAAGTAGCGCTACGCCGCACTTTCCAAATGCACGACACGCTACGACAGCATTCAACAAGTCCTTTGTTTTATCAGAGTTTCTCGCATAGCTTCGCGCTTCCTCGAACGCAAACCTTCGAACTGCTCGATCCGCTAAGACCGTTTAAAAACCGTTTTAGCGACCTTGGACTCTGCTCATGACTGACATTCGGATTTCTTTAACTGACAAGACGATTGCTCAGTTGCCCGCCCCGAAGGACGGCTGGTACCTGGCGCGTGACACCGAACTGAAGGGCTTCTTCGTCGTCATCGGAAAGCGAAAAAGGACGTTCGCCGTCCAGGGCGACCTCAGGCGAGGAGGCAAGCGCGCCTCATCCATCAGGGTCTCCGTTGGCGATGTCACCGAGATGTCAACACGAGCTGCGCGCGCAATCGCCAAGGAATATTTAGCCCTAATCAGCCAGGGACGACATCCGAAGGACGAGAAGCAAACCGATACGGCTAGCGGCAGCCCAAACAACGGAAGTGATGGCCTTAAGGTAAGTATCACCCTCAGGCAGGCGTGGCAGCGATATCTTGAGGCGCATCTTATCCGGAAGGGCCGGAGCGAACACACGATCAGCGGCTATCGGGACCACGTGGAACGGATCTTTGCCGAATGGCTCGACACGTCCCTCCATGACCTCGCAATGGACCCTGCTCGGGTGGCAAGGAAGCACGACGACGTCACAAAAGGAAACGGCCCTTATATGGCAAATGGCAGCATGCGAACTTTGCGCGCCGTCTACAATCATGCCCGGAAAACCAACAAGTCGCTGCCACGCGACAATCCCGCCGATGCAGTCGACTGGAATGAGGAAGAGCGCCGAGACACCGGAATGGGATCGGCCGATTTGAAGCGCTGGTTCATGGAGCTGGCTGCCCTCGACAATCCGGTTCGTCGGGAATTCCACCTCTTCACTCTGCTGTGTGGATCTCGGCCCACTGCGCTGCAGCAGATACAGCCTGATCATATCGATTTTCGGCGACGCGCGCTCCACATCCCCAAACCGAAGGGCGGCAAGAAGAAAGCTTTCGACATTCCCCTCTCTCGCGAGATGATTTTGTGCCTCATCCGAGCAATTCGGTTCGCCAAGCAGTTGTATCCGCTGCAGGGCCTAGAATGGGTCTTCCCGGCCGACAGTGAATCCGGGCACTTGTCGGAAACAAAGGAAGACCGTGAAACATTGTCGAAATGGGGCAATGACCTTCGTCAAACCTTTCGCACGATTGCAACAGCGGCCGGCGTTTCGGAAATTGATGCGAAGCTTCTGATGAACCACGCGATCCCTGGGGTGAACGCGGGCTACATCACACGACACAAGCTTCTCGAAGACCATCTGCGCAGCCAGCAGCAATCAATCAGCAGCGCTGTCTTTGCGGCCTTGGGTCCTTCGATTGCAGAAATTCAAGCTTTGCATGATTGGCTCGGCCATGGCGCAACCCGGCGAGCTCTTCTGAGTGTACGGGTCAAGCCAGCCGATTCCGACCCGGAGCACGTAACGATGCGACAAGCCGCCTGAACCAGCAGCGTTCGAGTTGACGCCCTGCGTCCCGAACGCAGTGAATATCTTCTAAGTTGTTGATTTTTCTTGCTGCGACAGGTGTTTCCGCCACGTTTTGTTCACGGTCATTTCACCCAATTCGTTGCGATTTCGTTGCGGCGTTCTCAGGGAGCATGGTTGTGTGTACCGACAACTTAAATGCGGGCGTAGCGGTGATGAAGTCCGCCCAGGATGGCGCGTGAACTGATCACACCGGTTCGCTGAACCGGGCGAGAGACCGGCGCATCCTTGTTTAAGGATCGATGGGTTCTGACGCAATTGTAATAGTCGGCGTAGGATTTCAGGACCCGACGCAAATGCATCTCGCCCAAGACAATGATGTGGTCCACACATTCACGCCGGATCGATCCGATCAGCCGTTCGGCAAAGCCATTCTGCCAAGGCGAGGCCGGTGCGATAGGCTTGTCCCGGATACCCATGGCGCGCAATCGGCGCGTGACGAGGTTGCCATAGATCCGATCACGGTCCCGGATCATGTAGCGCGGAGCCTCATCCCAAGGAAATGCCTCCGTTATTTGGCGTGCAACCCATTCTGCCGTCGGATTTGCTGTGACGTTGATCCAGACGAGGTCTCTGCGGTTTAGCCGGACGATGACGAAGGCGTAGAGCAGGTCGAAACCGATGGTCGGGACAACGAACGGGTCCATGGCGGCAATGTCCGGCGCGTGGTTATGCAAGAAGCTCCGCCATCCCTGGCTGGGCCGTGCCCGCCGCTTGACCATCTACTTGGCGACGCTCGACTGCGCGACCTCCAACCCGAGCTTGAGCAGTTCGCCGTGGATGCGTGGCGCGCCCCAAAGCGGATTCTCCATGCTCATCCGCCGGATCAATCCGCGCAGCTCCATGTCGATCTGCGGTCGCCCTCCCAATGGGCGCGACTTCCAACGCCAGTAGCAGCGAAAGCCGGCCCTGTGCCAACGCACGAGCGTCTCGGGCCGGATGATGGTGAGAACCTGCAGGATTGATGGAAACCAGCGATACAGCTGGACAAAGAGCCAGCGATCATTGTTCGTAAGCCGGACGCGACCATGCTGCCTGCGCCTCAAGACAATCAACTGATGTCGAAGCACCGCGTTCTCAGCTTCAAGCCGCAACTTCGACTTGAATGGCGAGGCCAGGACGGCCAGAGCGAAACAGAGCAGCCCAATCATTTCGCCAGCTTAGGCGATTCGATCACGTCATCAACTTGGATAAGGTTTTCGGTACACACAGTCGGGAAAAAGGTAGCGGCGGTGGATCGGACAGACCATTGCACTGTTCGTCTGGAGCACATCGAGGCAGGGCGGAACGTATAGGTCAGCACCACGACACTCCAAATCTTCGTCGACGTATGTGAGCTATCTCACAAGTTGTGTGCTCGAAATCTGCTACCGTATTAGTCCAACCGGTTTATCAGTGGAGCCTGCTCTGCTCGCCGGTGCAACTGCTTAAGAGATATCTCCGATCCAGCTCGTTTCCGGCGAGTCGGTCGCTGCGATAACGCGCTGGTCAGAAGAGGAGACCAGAGATGGCGACTGTAGAGTTCTGGATTCAGATCGAAAACAATCCGTGGGATGTCGCGCCGCGCAATATCGATCGGCTGACCGGGCAGACCATGCAGCAGATCACCGGGCAAGCGCCGCTCCTGAAGACGCTGATTTCACCGGTGACCGGAGTTGTCCGAACCCGCACGATGTTCAGGCCCTTGAGCCAGGACGCACTCATTCTGCGGCGCTATACCCCAAATTGGGCCGCGCCGGACGACCGAAAGGTGAACCCGTGGGACCTCAACGAGCCCGATCCCACTGACAACGGGACGATGGGGACGATCCCAGGCGCCGTCATCGAGTGCAACGTCGGCGACAAGGCGATCGTCCATTTCCGTAACCAAGACACTCGATTGGGCAAGGCGCTAAAGGCCCGCACCCACAGCCTACACCCGCACGGCTTCGTCTTCGCGCCGACGTCGGACGGTGCCTACCCGCTCTCGCCACCGGATCCAAGCCAACCCGTCGGCCCTGAGGCTGCCGAATGGACCTCTATCGGCGTGTCCGGATTCAAGAAGGGAGACCGAGTTCCGCCAGGCGGCACCTTCACATACACTTGGCAAACCTTCGGATGGCCGACGACCGCCGGCGTGTGGCTGTACCACGATCATTCGATTTGCGACATGGAGAACGTCCAACAAGGCGCGATCGGCATCGTGGTGATCCGAAATCCGGCGGACCCGGAGGACGACACAAATCTTGACCTCCCCGGTGGATCGTTCAACGGGCTGCCCACATTCATTAGATGCTTCCCGTTTCCATTTCCGGTGCCGGTCCTGCCCCACGACCTCGACACTCTGGGGCAGCACGGGAACGTACCTCACTCACACGGCGGGACACCCGCGCCGACGCCGGCTCCGGTCGCCGCAGCTCATGCCAAACCAAACAAGGATGAACAGGCCCCGTCCGCGGTGGCATATCCAGAACACGACGAGTCCGACCCTGTCGCAGGGCTCATCGCCAAACACGGCGATCTCTTGGTCGAGTTCGATCCGGAGTTCACTCGGGTCGCCAGGTTGTGTTTGTCATTTTATCGGCCGCCCCCGGCGAAGGCGAGATACCTGCAGCTGTTTCACAATCTCGGCGATGCCACGATGTGCATCAACGGCCGGAAGTACCTGGGCAACACCCCGACGCTCGTCGCCGGGCTGAACACTAGGATGCGCTTCGGCGTGGTCGGAATGGGGAACGTCGATGGTTTCCACACCTTCCACCTCCACGGACATCGTTGGATCGTTCCCGGCCCAGATGGCAATACGTTGCCGGCCATCCAAGCCAGCGCTCAAGACAAGGCGGTCTCCCAATTTGAGGACACGAGAACGTTCGGTCCGGCCAACTCCTTCACCTTCAAAATCAATCAAGGCTCATTCATGGGCTCTTTCTTCACGCCGGATCCAACGCAGGCGCCGGGACTTGGCGAGTGGCACATGCACTGCCACGTGCTGACACACATGATGGACGGCATGATGGGTTCTCTCTTGGTGATCAAGGGTGGGGAGCTTTTCACTGGCCTGCCGGTCGGCGAGCCGTGCCCCGCTGATACAGGCGGCGGTGGCCTGGTCGTAACCATCAAGGACTTCGAGTTCTTCCCCAAGATCTTGATGGTATCAGCCGGGCAAACCGTCACCTGGAATTGGACGGGTAACCAACACTCGACCACCTCCGACACCGGCGTCTGGGACTCCGGAGTTCAGAACCAACCTCATATTTTCACCCATACGTTTACCGCCGGGGACTCCGGAAAGACGTTCCCGTACTTCTGCCTGGTTCACGGCGGTCTGGGCGGTGTCGGAATGTCAGGCAGCATCATGGTGATGTGAGAGAGATACCGGCCCTTCGCATCGACATGTGCGGTGCCGCCCGCCTTCCCCGCGCCTCGGGCGGCTCCGCCACTCACAGGAGGAGACCTATCATGCGGAAAGGCCAGTCGACCGTCCGACACAAACCGGAGCCCATGAGGAGGGCGATGCCGGCGTACGCACACAGCCTTCATCCGCACGGGTTCGTGTTCGCAGCCACGTCTAACGGGGCATACCCGCTTTCGCCGCCAGATCCCTCACAACCGATACCGGCTGCCGAGCAGGCGGCCTGGACAGCCGTCGGCGGCGTGACAGGAAACAAGCGCGGCAACCGCGTGCCACCCGGGGGCACGTTCACCTACACTTGGGAAACGTTCGGCTGGCAAACGACGACCGGCGCCTGGCTCTATCACGACCATTCCATCTGGTGGTCGATAAGGACGACGCCCACCAACCACGGTAAATGTGTCGCAGACAGGCTGCGACTGGAGTCTTGTGGATGAAGGAGAGCAAGCCATGAAAAAGCAAATGCTGGCGGAGGCCGAAAAAGTTGCTCCGATCAAAGTAAGACCGGATGAACGAGATCCGCTGTTGAATCCCGCCTTTCACCGGCGTCTGCTGACATTTCTCAACCAAGCCGTTTCGCCAGAGGATTTGATGTATGAAAAGTCCATGATCGTTCATACCGAAGGAGGTTTGGCGCATCAGGGTAATCCAGTTCATGAAGACAATCCTGATGAAATGGCGATGAAGCGCAAGAAGATCATGAGTCATGAAACGGCCAAGCAGATACTCGATTTGAGAGAAACAGAGTTCCCGTTGGGTTTCAGGAACATCAAAGAATTAAACGCGGCCAAGGCGTTCAACATAAAACACCTTGACGATCTGTTCCATCTGCTCAGCGACACCTTATACGGAAGATGGGACACTTTTCCACAGCCGATTCCCCGTCGCGGTCCGGGCACAATTGATGGAGTAGTCCACGCCGCGTTGTGTCACACCGGTAAAGTGCTGTTCGTTACGGCGGACGAGACCACGGTGTTGTGGGATCCGAACAACACGGCTCCCTCCACTTTCGAAGATCCGGTGAATCAGCCGCATACGATGCCGGACGGCTATTCGCAGCTCTGCGGACATCATGTATTTCTTCCGGATGGAAGACTGTTATCCGTCGGCGGAGGCGGTTATGGCCCCAATCCGGCTGCCCATTTCGGTTGGAAATTCGATCCAGTTGCAAAGTCATGGTCGCGGACTGCGAACGCGATGTCCGAGTCAAAATGGTATCCGACCGCAAACATTCTAAATGACGAAAAGGTTCTCGTTACCTGCGGCAACACGTCCGGCAACATGGATATTTATGACATCGCAACCGATACGTTCGCGACTATGACAGGCGACACAAAGCACTTTCCAAATCTCTATCCCGGCCTGCACCTACTGCCCAATAGCGTGATGGTCTATTCGAGAACCGGCTGGGGAAGCGCGGGCCCAGGTGGCTTTGCAACAGCGGACAATCAAACGGCGTTTTTTACCTTTACCGGAGCAAGCACCGGCGTATGGACCAACATTGCCACTGCGTCGGTGAACCGATGCAAAGGCATGTCAGTATTGCTCCACAGTTGCACGCCTCCCTATCTTCGTATCATGGTAATGGGCGGCGTCGACAATGCCACAAACAACACCTACGAGATTCTTGACGCAACGACGCTTACACCACTCTCAACATGGGGGCCTTCAACTCCATTTCCCGATGGCGAGCACCGAAGCCTATGCAGCGCAGTGCTGTTGCCCGATGGGAATGTGTTTGCGTGCGGAGGAATTCAGAGAGTAAATTCTCCCTGCGCCATGTATAACCCGATGAGCGACAGCTGGTCGGCGTCGGCTGCTTTGCCTTCCACACGAGACTATCATTCGGCTGCCATCCTGTTACCGAGCGGACAGGTGATGGTCGCGGGGTGGCAAAATACAAGTATAGAAATATACAGCCCTCCGTATCTATTCGCCGGCCCAAGACCCACGATCACCGCCGTTCCCCCTCTGGTTCATCACGGGCAAAACTTCGTCATCCACTCACCGCATGCGGCGTCCATTGCAAAGGTGGTGCTCATCCGACCGATGGCAATCACCCACCAAACGGATGGAGAGCAACGCGCGCTGGAAATGCCGCTCACTCACGATACGGCACATGCCACGCAAATCTCGCTCACTGCTCCTCACGGCGGCCATCCGCATGCAGTGGCGCCCAAAGGGTATTACATGCTCTTTGCAGTGACGAACACCGGCGTCCCGTCTGAAGGAAAATTCATCTATCTGCATTGAAGCCTGACCGAAAGTCGTTGCTTGGAGGAGAAATTCAACATGGCGGCGATCAAGACCATCAAGATCCACCCGGCAATCGGAATCGCACGCTTGGGGAATAGTCCGACCGGGTTCTTCATTGGTCCGGAGAAGCCGGGCGTGCATCCTCGGCCTCGAGGCGGCTACCGGGATGCGCAACATCGCATCAAGCGGCAGGCGGCCCGGTTTCGGCTGTTTGGTTACGACAAGAAAGGGAAAGTGGTGAAGGAGATCACGTCCGCCGATGCAAAGATCGAGTGGACCGTCCATCTTGGGAACAGCAAAGCCGAATGGAGGCGTTTCGAAGGCCTCGACGCAAACGCCGCGCGTCGAAACGCGGGGGTCGCCGACCGTACGACCTTGATCATCGATCCAGGTGCCCGTTCACTCAGCGGCCCGAACAAGACCAAGAAATTCGACACCGGCAAGTTCCTCGGCAAGGTCGTGCCGCTGGGCGAAGCCCGAACCGACAATAAAGGTCGATTGCTGGTTCTCGGCGGGTTTGGAAAGTCTGCATCACCGATGAACAGCCCTCTGACGACCTTCGCAAACAACGACGGATGGCACGACGATGTCTCCGATGGCCCGGTCACCGCGACGGTCACGTTCAAGCGGGGCGGCAAGACACACCAAGCGGTCGCGGCGTGGGTCATTGTCGGTCCGCCCAAGTTCGCACCCCCGCTTGATAACGTCATCACGCTCTATGACGCGTTGCTTCAGGTGGCCGTGGATAAGCTTGCTCTCAAGCTTCCGGCCAAGCCTTCGTTTACGCGAGACATTTATCCGCTCTTGCGGCGCGCCGTGGATATGCGGTGGGTTAGCGGAATGATCACCAGCGAGCACGCGCACGCAACCTTGTCGGCGGTTATTCCGCCCCCCGCTTCGACATCGGCCCGCTCGGCAATCTTTGATAAGCTCCGCGATCCGGCGGTGCCAGGCGCGCAATTGAGCAGCGAGTCCGACATGCCGATGATTCATTCGGACTTTTATCCGGCGGACAGCAATCAGCCGCTGACCCGGATTCAGTACGAGACGATGAGGAAATGGAAGGACGGCAACTTCATCGACGACTGGTCAGGTCCGCCCGCCGCTGCCAAAAAAATTACGCCGCACGGGCTCGACCGCGCCGGACTCGAGTCCTGTGTCGGGGGCGCTTTCTATCCGGGCATCGAAGCGGGTTGGCTCGTGCGCGACAGCTACGCATATTCCGAGCCTTTTCGTTTGGATCCCACCAACCTCGAGCCGGGCGACGTCACCAAGCAAATGGCGGTCCCCTGGCAGGCAGACTTTTACGATTGCGCGCAGGAAGGCGAATTGGCCTGGTGGCCAGCGCAACGGCCTGATGATGTCTTCCCGCAAAGCAGCGGACCGCAGGTTCCCTGGACGCGGAAACTGGTCAACAGCGGTGGCGACATGGTGAAGAAATGGCATCGGTTGGGCTTCGTGATCCGGAAAGGCGTCAAGTTTGTCGAAACCGAACGCGCCTAAGCGTCAGGCGCCGCAGAAAAGCTGTTTTGACGTAGCTGTGGTGGGCGGCGGCCCGGGTGGAGCGGCAACAGCGCTGGCGCTCAACCAACTCGGCCACTCAGTCGTCATAGTCGAGCGTTCCAACTACGAAAAAATTCGCATTGGTGAGACACTCCCTCCCAACATCCAGAGACTCCTCGTCAACCTCGACGTTTGGGATCGCTTTTCCGCGCAAAACCACGCACGTGCCGTAGGTATTCGTTCTGCGTGGGGCCACGCCGAGTTATATGACAACGACTTTATCCATAATCCCTACGGCTCCGGATGGCACATAGATCGTGCGCGATTTGATGAAATGCTCGTGTTGGCTGCCGAGCAAACGGGAACACACGTCTGTCGCGGCGCGCAAGTCGTATCATGCCTTCAATGCCTCGATGGCGACTGGCAGATTGACATCGTATCGGACGGCACGCGGAAAAATCTGAAAGCAAAGTTTGTCGTCGATGCTACCGGGCGAGCGGCGCTGGTGGCGCGACGTCAGGGCGTGAAACGAATGATCATTGATCGTCTGATTGCGGTCGTTGCCTTTTTCTCGGCTACGCAGGAACGATCGGCCCGCCACTTCACTCTCATCGAAGCAAGCGCGGGCGGTTGGTGGTATTCCGCTTTGCTTCCCGATTCGCGAATCGTCACTGCATACATGACGGATGCCGATCTTGATGTGGCAAACCAGCTACGATTCCCTTGGCGTTGGCAGGATCAATTAAATAGAACGACGCATACGAGAGCGCGCGTTCAACGGCGCTCCTTGGACTCAGAGCTTCGCATATTTGCGGCCAATACCTCACGAGTCGAGCGATTCACGGGTAGCAACTGGCTGGCCGTAGGAGACGCGGCTATCACTTTTGATCCGCTTTCGTCGCAAGGCGTGTATAAGGCGTTGCGGTCGGGGCTCCGAGCCGCCCGATCCATCAACGCGCACTTCTCTGGCGTCAATTCATCGCTTCTCGACTACACCGCTTCGCTCGAAGATGAGTTTAAAAACTACCTGAAGACACGCTCATACTATTATCAACGCGAAGTCCGGTGGCCGGCGTCGGTTTTCTGGCAGCGTAGAGCGTCAGTCCCACCTTGAGCCGCCCGCGCCGTTCTGCCCACGAGAGGAGAATGTAAATGCAAGGGCGGATAAGATATACCAAAGGGGAGGAATAGAGTCGCCCATAAATTGCCGAACTCGCGAAAATACGCCTGAATAATGTGTCGAGGATCTGCGCGGGATTTTGCGTAACTTCGGCCTCAATGTGGGCGTGGTGTGAAGCGCTTGCCAACGACCGACTAGAGAAGCGGACATTGGCCACCTTATCCGTCGCATGTTGTGTGCGTCATCTCGACGGATTCGGCGTCAGGCAAATCGAAATTCTTCAACTACTGGACCAAAGGCGGGTGTGTGATGCAGCTTTTCACTCTCTTGTCCTGGCAGGGAAAATTCCAAGCATTGGACGGGCGTCAGAATAAAAAACAAGAGATTTCAAAAAGTTGTGTGTACCGAAAACTCAAACCCGCACGTAATGATGGTGAAGCCCGCCGAGGATCGGGTGTGAACGAATGATTCCGGTTTGTTGAATCGGACGAAAAATCGGCGCATCCTTGTGCAACGACCGATGCGTTCTGACGGAGTTGTAGTAATCGGCATAGGAAATTAGAATCCGGCGCAGATGTGCCTCGCCCGAGACGATGATGTGGTCCAAACACTCGCGCCGGATCGATCCGATCAGCCGTTCGGCAAAGCCATTCTGCCAAGGTGAGGCCGGTGCAATCGGTTTGTCCCGAATGCCCATGGCTCGCAATCGGCGTGTGACGACGGCGCCATAGATCCGATCGCGATCACGGATCATGTAACCCGGAGCACCGTCCCAAGGGAAAGCCTCGGTGATCTGGCGTGCGATCCACTCCGCCGTCGGGTTGGTTGTGACGTTGATCCAGACGAGATCTCTGCGATCAATCCGTACAATCACGAAGCCATACAGCAGTTTGAAGCCAATGGTCGGGACCACGAACAGATCCATGGCGGCAATGTCCGGAGCGTGATTTCGCAGAAAGGTCCGCCATCCCTGACTTGGAGGTCCACGTCGCTTGACCATGTATTTGGCGACGGTTGATTGAGCGACGCTAAACCCAAGCTTGAGCAGTTCGCCGTGGATACGTGGCGCACCCCAAAGCTGGTTCTCCGTGCTCATTTGCCGGATCAGCGCGCGCAATTCTATCTCGATTCGCGGGCGCCCTCCCCGCGAGTTCGATTTCCAACG